>Ga0209438_1000261_pt1 | contig 15405 bp, 15 predicted proteins | sample GraSoi_2013_20cm_FD_185825 | JGI IMG/M metagenome (GOLD analysis project Ga0209438, IMG submission 185825) | Grasslands soil microbial communities from the Angelo Coastal Reserve, California, USA - Sample 9_17_2013_20cm (SPAdes) (version 2) | ecosystem: Environmental > Terrestrial > Soil >...
CGACGTCCGCAACGCCGGCTTCGTGCTGACATTCGGCGCGACCGCGGCGCTGCTCGGTGTCATGAACCGCGGGCTCGCGCGTCCACGATGGCTGTCGTGGCTGGCGGCGTCGATTGCCGCGTCCGCGGCCGTCGAAATCGCCCTGCTGCCGGTGATGGCGGCGACGTTTTCGCGGATCACGCTCGCGGGTCTCGTCCTGAACCTCGTGGCCGTTCCCGCGATGGCTCTCGTCCAGGTTGCCGGTCTCGTCGCGGTCTGTGCGAATGCCATCGACGGCATCGCGTCCACGGCGGGGTGGCTCGCACATCTCGGCGCGTTTGCGATCGTCGAGAGCGCTCGCCTCGTGGACGCCGCACCCTGGCTCGCGTTTCGTGTGCCGGCGCCGCCGTCGCCGGTCATCGCGACCTATTACGCCGGCCTCGCCGTGTTCCTCTGGCGTCGGGCTCCGTGGATTCGTATCTCTGGACTCGGTGTCGTGATCGTCGCCACCACGTTGATCGTGACCGGCGCACGCTGGCCGCATGACGTTCCCGGACTCCGGCTGACGATGGTGGACGTCGGGCAGGGCGATGCCATGGTGCTGCAGGTGCCCGGGCGTCATGCGCTGATGGTGGATGCCGGAGGCAGCCCCTTCGGCGGCGGAGGCTTCGATATCGGCACACGCGTTGTCGAGCCCGCCCTGTGGGCGCGCGGCATCCGCAGGCTGGATGCGCTGCTCGTCACGCATGGCGATCCGGATCACATCGGCGGCGCGGCGCCGCTCATCGACGACTTCAGTCCCGCAGCCGTGTGGCAGGGGATACCGGTCGCGCGCGCCGTATCGCTGCAGGCGCTGCTCGCGCGTGCCGCCGCGTCGAACGTCAACGTCGAGGAACGGCGCGAGGGCGAAGGGCTCCGCATCGGGTCCGCGCGAGTGCTCGTTCTTCATCCGCCAGCGCCGGACTGGGAACGTCAGCGGGTGCGCAACGACGATTCCGTCGTCCTCGAGGTGCTCTACGGCGACGTCGCGCTGCTCCTAACCGGCGACATCGGCAGCGACGTCGAGCGCGCCATCGTTCCACGCCTGGTGCCGGCGAGGATACGCATCCTCAAGGTCGCACACCACGGCAGCCGCACATCGACTTCGCAGGAACTGCTCGATGCGTGGCGTCCGCAGATCGCGCTCATCAGCTGCGGGCGCGGGAACCCGTTCGGTCATCCGGCGGCGGAGGTCGTGTCGCGGCTCGACGCGGCCGGAGCCCGGATCTACCGGACGGATCGAGACGGGGAGATCACCGTCGATACCGATGGACAGCGTGTGAGCGTGAGGACGTTCGCAGGAGAAGAGCGATGAACCACGAAGAGCGCGAAGGACGCGAAGACCCTCGAGGACGCGAAGGCGCTTGGTCCGGGTTTTCTGGAGTCGATCTACAAGAAAGCGATGCACATCGAAATGAAGGCGCGTGGCCGCGCCTGTGTTGAAGGCCGGCTTGCAAAAAGGATCGTGTTGTCTTCGTGACTTTCTTCGTGACCTTCGTGTCCTTCGTGATGATCCGCCGGCGAACGGCGTCACGAAGCAGCTTTCACCCTCTGCCACTCCTCCTCCATCGCATCCAGCGGCACCTCGCTCAGCATCTTCCCCCGCTCCGCGAACGACCGTTCCATCGCGTCGAACCGCTTCGTGAACTTCTCGTTCGCGCGCCGGAGCGCCGCCTCCGGCTCGATCCCGAGCTTCCGCGACAGGTTCGTGATGGCGAACAGCAGATCGCCCATTTCCTCCTCGGCGCGGGACAGATGACCGGTCGCGCCCGATTCCACCTCGCGCCGGACCTCCGCGACCTCCTCTTCGATCTTGTCCAGCACGTCGCCGGCCTTCGCCCAGTCGAACCCGACGGCCGCCGCGCGTGAGCTGATCTCGTACGCGCGGAGCAGCGACGGAAGCGTCTTCGGTATGCCGCTCAGCGTCGTCTTCGCGGGCTTGTCGGGCTCACCCTTCGCCTCGCGCTCGCGCGCCTTCATCGTTTCCCACCGCTCGATCACCTGGCCGGTGGTGATCGGCTCGTCGTCCTTCTGCCGGGCGAAGACGTGCGGATGGCGGCGCACGAGCTTCTCGCGGATGGCGTCGATCGCGTCGCCGATGGAGAAGTGGCCGGCCTCCTCGCTGATTTGCGCGAGGAACACGGCTTCGTAGAGATAGTCGCCAAGCTCCTCGCGGAGATCGGCCGTGTCGCCGGCGTCGATCGCCTCGAGCACCTCGTAGGTCTCTTCGAGCACGAACGGCCGCAGCGAGGCGTGCGTCTGCTCGCGGTCCCATGGACAGCCCCCCGGCGCTCGCAACGTTTCCATGATCTTCAACAGTGCTTCGAACTTCTCGCCGACGCTTTCACTCATGAGTCGCTCTTGAGATTTGGGATTTGGGATTTGGGTTTTGGGATTTGGGCTTTGGGATTTACAAATCGCCGCTATGCTAGCATTCGACTTTCGTCATGGAAGATCACGAGCACGAACATCCACACGACCACGACCACGAGCACGACCACGACCACGAGCACGGCCCGGAAACGATCAGCTTCGCCGCGTTCGTGCTGTCGCTCGCCCACACGGCGGCGGTGCACTTCGGCGATATCCCGGATCCGATGAGCGGACAGACGTCCGAGGCGAATCTTCCCGCCGCGCAGCAGATGATCGACATCCTGTCGCTGCTCGAGGCGAAGACCCGCGGCAACCTGTCGGCCGAGGAACGGCAGCTGCTCGAGCAGATTCTCTACGAGCTGCGGCTGCGCTTCGTCGAGGCCAGCAAGCCGCAATCGCGCATCATCACGCCGTAGGCGTCGCACGGCCGTCGAGTTGGCTGCATCGCTTGTGCACCGTGTGCGCGGTGACGTGGTATACATCGACACAAGGCTGTGAACACCGAAGCTGTGCAGCAGGGTCCACGCGTGCCTGGGCGACTGCTGCTGCGAACGTTGCGTCGGCCACGTCCCATCGCGCAGCGCACGCTTCGTCGGCGTCTTCTACCCACCGTCGCCCGGCGGTACACGCATACTGCGTTGCTCCGGAGTTCACAGCCGCTCAGAGGAAGACCCCGGGCGGCTTGCTGCGCGCGCGCTGATCCGCGATCATCTGGCTCTTGACCCCGGGCCGAGTGACGATGCTGGGCACCGGGACGTCGCACGGCGTCCCGATGATCGGCTGCAACTGCGCGACGTGCCGTTCGACCGATCCCCGGGACCGGCGCCTTCGTCCGTCGATTTACATCGACGTTCCCGGCTGCGCGCACATCCTCGTCGACGCGGCGACCGACCTGCGGCAGCAGGCGCTGCGCCACGAGATCAGCCACGTCGACGCCGTCCTCTTCACGCACGCGCACGCGGACCACATCCTCGGGCTCGACGACCTGCGTAGCTTCAACGCGCTCCAGGGCACCGCGATTCCGTGCTACGCGAATCGCGAGGCGTGGGAGACGATCCGCCGGCAGTTCGCCTACGTCTTCGAGGGGCCGCTGCAGATCGGCGGCGGCGTGCCGCAGCTGACGACCAACGAGATCAGGTGGCCGTTCTTCATCCGCGGCGTCAGGATCGTGCCGGTGCCGCTGTGGCACGGCCGCCTGCCCATCCTCGGCTTCCGCTTCGGCAGCTTCGCGTACCTGACGGACTGCAACCGCATTCCGGATGAGTCGTGGGCGCTGGTCGAGGGGGTCGACACGCTCGTCCTCGACGCGCTGCGCGACGAGCCCCACGAGACGCACTTCACCCTCGGTGAGGCGGTGGCCGCCGTCGAGCAGATCGCCCCGCGCCGCGCGTACTTTACGCACATGACGCACGACCTGCCGCACGCGAAGACCAACGCGCGGCTGCCCGCGGGCATTGAGCTGGCATATGATGGCCTCGTGCTCGACATCGAGGTGGACGTCGCCTAGGCGTGGAGGTTCTTCACTTTCCAGACGATCCGCGCCCGCCGTGGCTCGCGCATCCCGTGCTCGCCCTCGGAAACTTCGACGGCCTTCACCGCGGACATCTCAAGATCATCGACCGCGTGCGGCGCGGCGCCGCCGAGCGCGGCGGGACGCCCATGGCGATGACCTTCGACCCGCATCCCTCGCGCGTGGTCCGGCCCGACAAGGCGCCGCCGCTGCTGATGACGAAAGAGCAGCGCCTCGAGGCGTTCGAGCGCGCCGGCATCAACGCCGTCGCGGTCGTGCGCTTCACGACGGAGCTGTCGAAGTGGGATCCCGAGACGTTCGTGCGCGCGGTGCTCGTCGACTGGCTCCGCGTCTCCGAAGTGTGGGTCGGCGCGAATTTCCTGTTCGGACACGACCGCAGTGGTAACTTTTCCACGCTGCGGACGCTCGGCCAGCGCTACGGCTTCCGCGCGGACAAGATCGACGCCGTTCGCTACAAGGAGTTCGTCGTCAGCAGCACGCGCGTGCGCCGCCTCGTGGCGGAAGGCCGCATGGACGAAGCCGGCGCGCTGCTCGGTCACCAGTTCTACATCGACGGGCGCGTCGTGCCCGGGGCGAATCGCGGCAAGGCGCTCGGCTTCCCGACCGCGAACCTGGAGACGGCCAACGAGCTGCTGCCGCCCAACGGCGTCTACGCGACGATGACGACGATCGATGGCATCGTGCACCCGAGCATCACGAACGTCGGCGTCAGGCCGACGTTCGGCGACACGACGAAGACGATGATCGAGGCCTACCTGCTCGGGTACGAGGGCGACCTGTACGGGCGGTTCGTGCGGCTCGGGTTCGTGCAGCGGCTGCGCGACGAGCGCAAGTTCGACGACGTGGACGCGCTGCGCGCGCAGATCGAAGCGGATCGGCGCAGAGCGGAGCGATTGTTCGCGCAATTATCAGTGTAGGCCGGGTCCTTTCGGATGTAGGGCGGGTCCTTTCGGACCCGCGGTAGGTAGGGCGGGTCCTTTCGGACCCGCCGGAGAGGCATGCTTCGTCTCTACAACACGCTCACACGCCAGGAGGAGCCGTTCGCGCCGTCGCGGGACGGCCTCGTCCGCATGTACGCGTGCGGGCCGACCGTCTACGCGCGCGCCCACATCGGCAACTTCCGCTACTTCGTCTGCATCGACGTCCTGCGCCGCACGCTGAAGCACCTGTGCGGCTACACGATGCGCGAGGCGATCAACCTGACCGACGTGGACGACAAGACGATCGCCGGCGCGCAGGCCGCGGGCGTGGAGTTGCCGGACTATACCGAGCCGTGGATCCGCGCGTTTCGCGAGGACATGGAACAGCTCGCCATCGAGGCGCCGGAGGAGATGCCGCGCGCCACCGACAAGGCAAACCTCAAGGCGATGGGCGAGTTGATCGCGGCGCTCGACCGCAATGGCCACACGTACGCGCGCGACGGATCGACCTACTTCAAGATCGCCACGCTGCCCGACTACGGCAAGCTGGCGCGGCTGGATCATGCAGGGATGAAGTCGGGTGTCAGTGTGGACGTCGACGAGTATTCCAAGGACGACGTCCGCGATTTTGTGTTGTGGAAGGCGACCAGGCCGGGCGAGCCGACGTGGGACGTCGGCGCCGGGCCGGGGCGGCCCGGCTGGCACCTCGAGTGCTCCGCGATGGCGCTGCGCCTGCTCGGCGAGTCGCCGATCGACATCCACGCGGGCGGCATCGATCTGCTGTTTCCGCATCACGAGAACGAGATCGCGCAGAGCGAGGGCGCGACGCGGATGCCGTTCTCGCGGTTCTGGGTGCACATCGAGCACCTCTTCGTCGAGAACGAGAAGATGTCGAAGGCGCTCGGCAACGTGTACACGCTGCCCGACGTCCTCGCGCGCGGCCATCGCGCGTCGGCGCTTCGCTACCTGCTGCTGTCGTCTCATTACCGAAAGCAGCTCAACTTCACGTGGGCGGGGATGGAGCAGGCCGAGGAGTCGCTGCGCCGCATCGGCGACTGCCTCGCCCGGCTCGAGACGGTGTCGAGGGACCGGGGCTCGCCGGCCGTTCACGCCGCCGTCGAGAAGGCTCGAACCGCGTTCCGCGACGCGCTGTTCGACGACCTGAACACGGCGGCCGGTCTTGCGGCCATCTTCGATCTCGTGCGCGACGTCAACGCCGCGATCGACGCGCAGGACATCGGACGCGCCGACGCCGACGCGGTGCGCCATACGATAGACGAGTTCGACTGCGTGCTCGGCGTCGTCACGCTGCGCCGGGCCGAGGACGCGCAGCCGCCCGTCCCGGTCGACGAAATCGAGCGGCTGATCGAGGAACGCAAGGCGGCGAGGACCCGGCGCGATTTTGCGGCGGCCGACGGCATACGCCATGCACTCGCCGAGCGCGGCATCCTTCTCGAGGATAACCCTGGAGGCACACGCTGGAAACGAAAGTAACACCGCTCGACCCGAGCGAGCGAAGCGAGTCGAGGGTACCGGATATCCGCACCGAGCTGCCGGGTCCGAAGGCGCGCGACATCATCGCGCGCGACCGCGCCCGCGTCTCGACCTCCTACACGCGCGACTACCCGCTGGTCATCGCGAAAGGCCGCGGCGCCGTCGTCGAGGACGTCGACGGCAACGTCTTCCTCGACTGCACCGCCGGGATCGCGGTGGCCTCCACCGGCCACTCGCATCCGGAGGTCGTCAAGGCGATTACCGACCAGGCGCAGAAGTTCCTGCACATGTCGGGGACCGACTTCTATTACGAGCTGCAGGCGCAGCTCGGCGAGCAGATCGCCGACATCGTCCCGATGGCGGGACCCCACCGGTCGTTCTTCAGCAACTCGGGAACGGAGGCCAACGAGGCCGCGCTGAAGCTCGCGAAGTTCGTGACCGGCCGCCACAACGTCATCGCGTTCTTCGGCGCGTTTCACGGCCGGTCGATGGGGTCGCTGTCGCTGACGGCCAGCAAGGTCCGGCAGCGGCAGGGGTTCGGCCCGCTCCTGCCGGGCGTGTACCACGCGCCGTATCCCGACGTGTACCGGTCGGGGCTCTCGGCCGACGCGACCGCCGATCGCTGCATCGACTTCATCGAGGCGGAGCTCTTCGTCCACCTCGTCTCGCCCGACGAAGTCGCCGCCATCGTCGTCGAGCCCATCCAGGGCGAGGGCGGCTACATCGTTCCGCCGGACAGCTTCCTCGAGCGGCTGCGCGCGATCGCGACGGAGCACGGCATCCAGCTGATCGTGGACGAAGTGCAGTCGGGCATGGGGCGCACGGGGAAGATGTTCGCCATCGAGCACGCGCGCGTGGCGCCCGACGTCATCACGATCGCGAAAGGGATCGCCTCCGGCCTGCCGCTCGGCGTGACGACGGCGCCGTCGATCCTGATGGGGGCGTGGCCGCCCGGGTCGCACGCCAGCACGTTCGGCGGCAACCCCGTGTCGTGCGCGGCGGCGCTGGCGACGATCCGGCTGCTGCGCGAAAGCCTGGTGAAGAACGCGGAGGCTGTCGGCGCGTACCTGATCGAGGGCGCCCGTGCGCTGATGGACAAGCATCCGCTGATTGGCGACGTCCGCGGGCGCGGCCTGATGGTCGGCATCGAGCTGGTGCGCGATCGCCGGACGAAGGAGCGCGCGACCACCGAGCGCGATGCCCTCGTGCGCGAGTGCTTCACCCGCGGCCTGCTGGTGCTTGGCGCCGGCCGCAACGCCATCCGCCTGTCGCCGCCGCTGGTGCTCACCAGGCAGGAGGCGGATATTGCGCTGCGAATCCTGGACGAGGCGTTGACCGCGACCACCACGGCCCGGACCTTGTAGGTCCGCGGTTGCATGACAACCGACCGGCGTCAGATTCTTGGAATATCGGGCGAAGATCTCGCGTGCGACGAGCTGCGGCGCCGCGGGTACGCAATTCTTGATCGCCGCTACCGCACGCGATTCGGCGAAATCGACATCATCGCCCGGGACGGCGACACGATCGTCTTCGTGGAGGTGAAGGCGCGGCTGACGGACGACTTCGGCGGCGCGGCGGCCGCCATCACCGCCTGGAAGCAGCGGCGCGTTGCCCGGATGGCGGTGGACTACATCGCGCGCTGCTCCCTGCACGAATGTCCCTGCCGCTTCGACGTCGTGGCGATCGATTTCGAACCGGCTGGACCGCGCGTGACGGTGTACCCTAACGCCTTCGATGCGCCGTCGGCATAGCTCCCAGCGTTGGCAGTTGACTCATGTCTGAGCTCAGAAAAGATCCGGTCACCGGCCGCTGGGTCATCATTTCCACCGAGCGCCGGAAGCGTCCCACCGATTTCCGCCCCGAGACCGTTCAGATCTCGCCGGACCCGTCGTGTCCGTTCTGCGAAGGGCACGAGGAGCTGACGCCGCCGGAGCTGCTCGCGGTGCGCCACAACGGCAGCCGCCCGAACATGCCCGGATGGAACCTCCGCGTCGTGCCGAACCAGTTCCCGGTGCTGCGCGTCGAGGGGACGCTCGATCGGCAGGGCGAGGGCATCTTCGACAAGATGAACGGCGTCGGCGCGCACGAGGTGATCATCGAGTCGCCGAAGCACCTCGACATGCTGGCCGACATGAGCGACGAGGCGATCGAGACCGTGCTCTGGGCCGCGCGCGAGCGCATCCAGGACCTGCGGCAGGATCGCCGGTTCCGCTACATCATCGTCTTCAAGAATCACGGCACGGCGGCCGGCTCGTCGCTCGATCACTCGCACTCGCAGCTGATCGCGCTGCCGATCGTGCCGCGCGAGGTGCGCGACGAGGTGGACGGCGCCAAGGCCCATTTCCTCGCGAAGGAGCGCTGCGTCTTCTGCGACATCCTGCGGCAGGAGACGCGCGACGGCCATCGCCTGATTGCCGAGAACGCGGACGTCGTCGGCGTCGCGCCGTACGCGCCGCGGTTTCCGTTCGAGACGTGGCTGCTGCCGCGGCGGCACGAGGCGCACTTCGAGAACTCGCCCCGGCACGAGTACGCGTCGCTCGCGCGGCTGCTCGGCGACATCCTGCGGCGCATCAACAAGGCGCTCGGCATGCCGCCGTACAACCTGCTGATTCACACGGCGCCGCTCGCCGAGTCCGCGACGGAGTTCTACCACTGGCACGTGGAGATCATCCCGAAGCTGACGAAGGTGGCGGGGTTCGAGTGGGCGACGGGGTTCTACCTGAATCCGACGTCGCCCGAGGAAGCGGCGCAGGTCCTGCGCGACGCGCGCGCGTGAACCACGAAGGTCGCGACGATCGCGAAGATGACGAACGTAGATGACGAACGTAGAGGCGGACCTTCAGGTCCGCCTAGAACCTGTATCCCAGCGTCAACGAAAACGTCCGATCCGTCTGCCGGCGTCCGGGCGAGGGACGGCGATCGTAATCGATGTCCTCCTGGATCGTCGTCACGAAGCCGGCCGCGAGCCCGAGCCGCACGCCGTTCTGCGTGCGGATGAACATCTTCTTGTCGCCGGACACGCCGAAATAGCCGTCATGCTGGTGAAAGGCCTGCACGCGGCCCGGCACCAGCTGCACCTGGAGGCCGGCGGACTCGTGCGCCGCCGCATAGCTGTCGTCGGCGATCGACGTGAAGTTCTCGTCGACCCACGCAAGTCCGGCGTCCGCGGTCAGGTTCATTCGGGCGGTCTCGAGAATCTGGTAGCCGATGCCGGCGCCGAGGGCCGTCCGCAGGTCGATGTCGCGGAAGCGATCGTTGGTGAAGTTCGCGTTCGCGTTGGCGAAGAGCCGGCTCGTCAGGAAGCGATCGTACTTGCCGGTGAGCGACCAGTTCCTCGCCGTCTCGACGCCGCGGTCGTTGGCGTGCGTCGCGATGGCCGACACGGTGTAGCGATCGGCCGCGCCCCTGGCTATGACATCGCCGCTGAGCCGGACGTTGTTGACCTGCGTGTTGCCGGCGGTCTGGACGATACCCGCGCCGCCTCCGCCGGTGATGACCCACGCCGGCTGCGGACGGCCGAGCGCGATGATCTCGGTGAGCGCAACGGGGCCGCCGGGGACGAGCGTCACGCGGCCGTTGGCGTCGGCGGCGGCAAACACCGCGGACGTCGGGGCCGAGGTGCCGACGGTGACGAGCATCGGCTGTTCGATCGCAAGGGAGGCGACGTCGGCCCAGGCGATCTTGAGGTCGCCGCCCGTCGCCTTGAAGGTAAGGGTGCCGCCGGCAAGGGAGGTGGCGACGCCGGTAATCCGATCGCCGTTTTTCAGGCGGAGCTCGTCGGCATGCGCCGGCATCGCGAAGAGCATGGCCACGAGGCAGAGGAGGAGCGCTCGCATCATGCGGCCCGGCTGTGCAAAACTGCGACCTAAGGCCTTCCTTGATCAACCAAAGATCGCTATGGTACGCTGAGTTTTCGCCGAAGAGCGGGAATAACTCAGTGGTAGAGTGCGACCTTGCCAAGGTCGAAGTCGCGGGTTCGAATCCCGTTTCCCGCTCCAACCTTCGCTCCGGTGCCAGGCGAAGGTTGTCCACCGTAGCGACGCTTCGCGTCGCGAAGGTGGACCAGACAGGGCTCTTCGAGCTTCGGTTGGCAAGCCCGGACGCTCGCGGGCGCGGGCGCCGGTTGGCAGCCCTGGCCATCGACCTCCGATAGATCACTCCTGATCGGCGCCGTCGCCAAGTGGTAAGGCAGAGGTCTGCAAAACCTCGATCCCCGGTTCAAATCCGGGCGGCGCCTCCAACTTCCTTAAGGAAAACCGATCGCTTGCGCGTCCTCAGCGCAATGTAGCGCGCAGCAGATGGACCCATCTGGACCCAGATTCCTCATGCGATGTGGATTGCGCGCGGCGTAAGTCGTTGATGCGAGTCGGCTTCTGAGATCACCGCTATGTGACTTCCACACAGGTGTTTCCCGCGACGCTCGCCTCGTGATTGCCACAGAAGAACGACTCGTTCCAGAGGTTCGAGGAGCAGCTCGATTTGGGGCGCGTGTTAGGTTACCTAGCAGGCCGTCTACGCTTCGTAGCGACGAACTCCAGCGACGGAAGCAGAGCGGGGTCGCGATGTTTCGTGGGGCCCAGCTTACGTCTGCTTCTTCAACTTCTTGATGGCCTCCGGAGTGACCGGCGTGAAGAAGTTTACGAGGTTCCCATCCGGGTCTCGAAACAGGAGAGAGCGGTTGCCCCAGGGCATCGTTGTCGGTTCCTGGACCAACGCGTTCTTGATCACGTCTGTCAGTTTGCGATACTCGGCGTCGACGTCGTCGACGAGAAACTCGATGATCGCCGTGTGATTCTCGGCGGCGCGAGCAACGTTTCCGCCGAACAGTTGCAGCGTTCGCGTGCTGCCGATCGCCAGAGTCGCGGATGGCGTGTTGAGCTCTGCGAAATCGTCCGTCAACATCGTAAGGGGCGTTCCGGTGATCCGCTCGTAGAAGCCAACCAGACGCTTGATGTCAGCAGTGATGATGCGGGTGGAAACGAAGTTCATGGCGTCCTCCTGAAGTTGACGCTAACGCGTATGTCTAGTCGGCGTGACCTTTTCTGGATTGCGGACATTCGGCCACCGCATCAGGCAGCGCCGGCGAGTTCTTCGAAGTACGCTCGTAGGGTTCGTGGTTCGCGGCCCAGAATCGCGCGCAGCGTGAGCGCGTTACCTAGCAGGCTGTGCCGGTCGTACCATTCGAACATCGGCTTCATCGCGGTCAGTTGCCGTCCCTTGGGGGAGTCGGCCGGCGTGGCCGTCGAAGCGTCGAGTTGAACCTTCGCTGCGTCGATCGGTCGACCCAACACGTCTCCCATCAGCGCGGCCACCTCTTTGCGGTTCAGCGTCCCTTCGGCGCAGAGTTCGAAGGTACCGAAGGTCAGGCGGTCTTCGGTCAAGGCGATCGCTGCGACCTCGGCCACGTCGCGATAGTCGACCCGGCTGAAACGCGTCTCGGTGGACCAAGGCTCGGCCAGCACCCCGGTCTTGAGTACGGTCGGCCAACTGCCGGCGTAGTTCTGAAAGAACAGTGTCGGGTGGAGGAACGCGTACTCCATTCCCGAGGCCAGAATCGCCTGCTCGACAGGGCCCTTGGCGGCGTGATTTTCGAGCGCGGCGAGGGTCGGATGAATGACGGACGAAAAGATAAACCGGCGCACTCCGGCCCGCTGCGCGGCCTCGACCATGCGCTCACCGACATTCGCTTCGTCGGCGAGGAACGCTGGCGCGATATAGAAGACCGAGTCGATTCCGTCGAGGGCGGCGTTCACGCTGGCGCGGTCGCCAAGATCGCCGACGGCCACGTCCGTGGCGCCGTGCGCCCGCACCTCTTCAGCGTCGGACGCCCGTCTTATAAGTCCGCGGACCTTGGCGCCACGTTGGGCAAGCGCAGGAAGCACGAGCCCGGCAAACTTGCCGGCCGCGCCGACTGCGAGGATCGTCGACTGTGCTTGTTTCATATGGTCCTTTTTTGACGAGTACCACAGGCTGACGTGACACTTGTTGAAGGCGTCGCGGATCCATCAACGCCGCGGCACTCGCGGCGCTGCGATCGGCTGCGGCCCGCGAGCAAATTAGTCCGCCGACTGCATCATCGGGGCAGCCTTGAGTTGGCGGGCGGCCGCCTCCGCCGTGTCTTCGGGCTTCGTGTTGAAGGCGATCACCGCGCTCGGCGCGGTCTTGTGGATGATATTCACCACGGTTTCAAACAGCGTAAGGCTCTTGGGAGGCAGCCTGAGGCCTCCGCCGATCACAACACAGTCGTAGGTGGCGCTCTTTAGCGCGTGCTCGAGCATCTTCCCCCCCGCGGCGTCTGGCGTGATCATGCACGTCTCCCCTTGCCACCCTCGTTCTTCGATCTTCCGCACTCCTACGGCAATTCCGGCGTTGATCTTTTCGGCGTCGAAGCCGGGCGGCAGGGAGGGATCCGAAAAGTCGACAGTTTCAGGCTTCTGGCCGACGAAGAGGATGCGCGTCATAGGGTTTCTCCATGGAAGTGACCAGGGAATCGGAGGGCCCGGCGCGTCGGTTACGGGGCCATATGTCTCCGAAGGGACTCGCCGGCAACATCGAGTGCCTCGACTGCGGCGCGGAGCAGGGCGAGGGTGGCTGGGAACAGGTGCACCATGCCTTGCCACACGTGAAGTTCCGCGGCCGACCCCAGAACGGTCCGCAAGGGCGCGATCGTCAGAGCCCCGGAGGATGACTGTAGTCTCCGGGGTCTTGATGTGTCCTACGCGGAATTGACGGCTTCATTCGCCGCGTTGCGGCTGTTCCGCGGACTCATGATGAGCCGGCGGACCTCGGGTTGGACCTCTATCTCCTCGGTGTCGCTGCCATGTCTTGAGGCAGCAGCGCCGAAGGCGCGAGTCGATCCCCTCCGCGCCGGAGGGGCAGCTGGCCGAACAGACCGACTACGACCTGTTGTTCTGTCGGTCGGTGGGGCTTAGGCTTGGTAGAGCGCTCGGACCGTAAAGCCGGTTGTGATTCGACACGGTCAGGAGGAATGTCATGGTCGAGAGTCGTGACCTCCACAAGTACCTTCCCAGCACGGTCGAGATGTGCAGTTCTCAACTTGGTTGGCGTTCGCTCTTGCTGCGCCACTACGTGCACGACAAGGATGCCGAGGAGTTTGAGATTCCGCCAGTGCCTGATCAGACCGTGGTGCTCGTCACACGCGGCTCGACTCGGCTTGAGGTCTACATGCGAGGCGTCTGGAGGCAGTCGAATCACGCCTGCGGAAACATTGTGATGAGTCCAGCGGGGGAGACCGGAAAGCTACGATGGCACGGCGTGGAGCACCATGAGACGCTACATCTACACCTTCCGGCCTCGACGGTCAGTGCTGCGCTGGACGACTTGCGTGAATCAAGACCAGGGCTCAAGGCGTTTCCGGCAAGCCTCTCGAGTCCCGATCCACTGGTCGCGGCGACCGTGGTGTCGCTTGCGCGCGCCGTACATGATGGTGTCCCAGACCTGTACGCGGAAAGTGCGGCGCACTTCCTTGCGCGGCATTTGCTCACCCGTCACGCGACAGACACGCGACGCAGTCCGTACAGCGGCGAGCAAGCGCGACTCGGCCGGGTTGAGGATTACCTTCGGGCCCACCAATCAGGTCGCGTGTCGCTCGGCGAACTTGCAGTGATAGCTGGCTGCAGTACATTTCAGCTGATTCGGTTCTGTAAATCACACTGGGGCGAGACCCCGTTCCGCCGGCTGACACGCCTTCGGATGGAGCGGGCGCGCGATCTGCTTCGACATTCAGACGCAAGCATCATCGCCATCTCGCTCGAGTGTGGTTACGGTAACGCAACACACTTCGCCACCGCGTTTCGTCGTAGCGTAGGCGTGTCCCCGTCGGACTACCGCGCCGACTGAAGCAGGACGATGTCCACCGGCTCGACCATGAGTCGGCGGAACAGCTAGCTGCTGCCGTCACGAAGGCGCCGCGCCTCAAGGTTGTTCGCCCTCGCGTGCGCAACGCCGCGAATGACGCCGTCAATTCCGCGTAGGACACGTCAAGACTTCGGAGACTACAGTCATTTGTGGCGTGTGACGATTGCGTCTGTGCGCGATGGTCTGCTCTCGCCGGCATCCAGAGGTGTTGACAGCGTCCCGTGGAGATTACGGTGCGAGACAAACCCGTCGCCCTTGTGACCGGAGCAAATAAGGGAATTGGCCTTCACATTGCCAGGGAACTCGCAGCTCACGGCTTGACCGTGCTCGTGGGCTCGCGCGACCTCCGGCACGGCGAGACTTCCGCGAAGAGCCTAGGAGGGAATGCCGGGGCGGTCCAACTCGACGTCACAGATAAGGCCTCAGTCGCCGCCGCAGCCGACCGCATCCGGAAGGAATACGGCCGTCTCGACGTGCTCGTGAACAACGCGGGCGTCTCGCACTCTGGAACGCCAGGGAAGCCGCTCCAGGAGATCGCGGAGGCGGGCCGAATGAGCGTCGTGTCTCTCGACGAGGTGCGAGCGGTATTCGAGACGAACGTGTTTGGCGTCATCGCGGTGACGCAAGCGATGCTTCCACTGCTCCGTGAAGCGCCGGCCGGACGCATCGTCAACGTGTCGAGTACGAGCGGTTCGCTCACGTGGAACTCGGATCCGGCGAATCCGCATCGCAAGATGTTCGGCACCTATTCCGCGTCCAAGACGGCGCTCAACGCGATCACGCTCGCATTCGCCGCCGACCTCGAGTCCACACGTATCAAGGTCAACGCTGCGTGTCCAGGGTTCACCGCTACGGACTTGAACAACTTCCAGGGTACCCGCACCGTCGAAGAGGCCGCGCGCGAGCCCGTACGGCTCGCACTCTTAGGCCAGGACGGCCCGACAGGAACATTCTCCGACGAGAACGGCCCGGTCCCGTGGTGATGTAGAGGCCTCAGTTCTTTGGGAGTCGACAGGTGATGGAGTTGACTGGTCACCTGCCCATCCTTCCTGAGGATCTCTTCTCTAGCAGGCTGCTGAAAAAGTAAGAAAAAGGGGATCGACACAGTGATCCCCGCGTACTACCATGCTCCCACTCATGAAGGGAGCCGACCGATGCGTGGAGCCGACGAGCAACCGGGATCGATGTTCA
>Ga0209438_1000262_pt1 | contig 15397 bp, 17 predicted proteins | sample GraSoi_2013_20cm_FD_185825 | JGI IMG/M metagenome (GOLD analysis project Ga0209438, IMG submission 185825) | Grasslands soil microbial communities from the Angelo Coastal Reserve, California, USA - Sample 9_17_2013_20cm (SPAdes) (version 2) | ecosystem: Environmental > Terrestrial > Soil >...
GGGTCTACAGCCGATTCCGCGGCGCACTGTGGGTTCAGGGCGGCGGGGTTTTTGCGGGAATGGAATTCGCCACGGTGCTATGGCTTCCAATCTGTTTCGCCATGCTCGGCAGCAGCGTCTGGTACGTGAAAGTGAAGTCGTTGCAGATGGCCACCTGCTGGGCCTGGCTGATTCGGATGAATGCGGCCGGGATTGTGGTCGGCTTCCTCATGAAGTGATCGGAGTCACGGCACTCGCGAGCGCGATGGAGTAGAAGTTTTTCCATGCGTACCCTGGCCCTAGTCTTCATCGCGCTCGTGATTGCCGGTAATGCCGCGGCGCAGCGTCGCGTCCGCATTGGTCCCACCATTTCATCCATCTCGATCGAAGACAGCAGCGGCGCCAGCCAGTCGTTTACGGGCTTTGGCGGCAGCCTCGCCGTGCTCTCGGGCGACGACGGGGAAGTCGGCGTCGGGGTCTCGCGGTTCGGCGATCTCTCGAACAACAGCTGCGTCCGGCAGATGACGTTTTTCGGACTCGAGTCGAATTACTATCCCGTCGGCGCCAAAGGCGTCGCGCCCTATGCCTCGTCGTCGGTAGGCCTGGCGCGTGTCACCGATCAAGACGTGGGCCTGCTCGGCATTTGCACGGGCGCGCAGGCCACCAGCCAGCTCGGTCTGGGCTTCGGCCTCGGCGTGCGGCTGAACATCGGCAAACAGGCCGCCGCGCTCGTCGAGGGACGATTCTTTCAAGTCCCGAACAGCGCCATCCAGGCCCTCGAAGGCCGCGCCAACGTGTCGTTCGCGTTCGGGAGTCCGCGCAAGAAGACCGAACTTCTCAACGGGACGATGGGCCCGGCGATCGGCGTGCTCGCGCGACTCAGCGGACCGATGGAAGGGCGCGGCCCGACCGTCGGTGTGCGATTCCGGCGCGACACAAAGAAGGCGGGCTCGCTCGGCCTGCAAATTGATTACGCGCCGTTGCACGTGACGACGGGCTGCTCCAACTGCGAGCCATACGCGGTACTGTTCGCTCCGACTTACGAGCCGTCCCTGTATCCCGCGTGGGGCCGGATCTATGCGGGTGTCGGCGTTCTGCTCGCCGGCTTCCCTTCGTTCGGCGATGATCGCGGCATGGCGCAGGGCGCTCACGGCGGATTGGGCGCCGACATTTTCAGCGGTCCCAGGCTCATGGTGAACGTCAACGCGCGCGTCCTGTGGTTCCAGCGCAAGGATCCCACGAACCGCAACGTCTTCGTCGTGCAGGCGGGTGTCAGCCTCAGTCCCAGACTCGAGCACCACGCGGCCATTGAATCCCGATAACGTCTATCGCATATTCACCCCATGCGCGTCACCACCTGGGCGGAATACGGCTTAATCGTCTCGATTCACCTGGCCCGGCGCTCGGGCACAGGGCCCGTTGCTGCCCGCGAATTGTCGGAGCAGGAGCGCCTCCCGCATGACTACGTCGAACAGATTTTGCTCCGGCTGCGGCGCGCCGGACTGGTGGAGTCCGTGCGCGGCGCGCGTGGCGGGCCCGCCTCAGGCGGTGAGCGTGAAAGACGTCATCGAGGCGTCGGAGCACGTGACGTTCGAGGTGAACTGCGATCTGCACCGTGTGGACGATGAGCGCTGCGACCCGGCGACCGCCTGCAGCATTCGTCCCGTCTGGCGCTTGCTCGAGCGCCGCATCAACGAGGTGCTTGCCGGCGTATCCCTTGCCGACCTGCAACACGCCGAGCCAGAGGTTTACCAGATCGCCGGGGCTGCAACCGGCAATTGACGCCGCTGTCGCATGAGGAGCTGCTCCGCTACTCCCGGCACCTCACACTTCCCGATGTAGGGCTCGCAGGCCAGGCGAAACTCCAGGGCGCACGCGTGCTGTTGATCGGCGCCGGCGGCCTGGGATCGCCCGCCGCGCTGTACCTGGCTGCGGCCGGGATCGGCACACTCGGTCTCGTCGATTTCGACCTGGTCGATCGCAGCAACCTGCAGCGCCAGATCCTGCACGGCACGTCGGGGATCGGCACACCAAAAACAGACTCGGCTCGGGCACGTCTCCAGGACGTGAACCCTCACGTCGCCGTCGAGACATTTGCGGCGCGGCTCAGCTCGGTGAATGCGCTCGATATCCTGCGCGATTTCGACGTCGTCATCGATGGCTCGGACAATTTCCCGACGCGCTATCTCGTCAACGATGCCTGCGTCTTGCTCGGCAAGCCCAACGTGTACGGCGCGGTCTTTCGCTTCGACGGCCAGGTGTCGGTGTTCGACGCGACGCGGGGCCCGTGCTATCGGTGCCTGTATGCGGAGCCGCCGCCGCCCGACCTCGTGCCGTCGTGCGCCGAAGGCGGGGTCCTGGGCGTGGTGCCCGGCATCATCGGATCGCTCCAGGCGCTCGAGACGATCAAGCTGATCGTCGGGTTCGGTGAGTCGCTGGTCGGCCGCCTGGTGTTGTTCGACGGACGCCGCATGCAATTCCGTGAGCTGGCGGTCGAAAAGGATCCCGACTGCCCGGTGTGCAGTGAAAACCCGAGTGTGACCGAGCTGATCGATTACGAAGCGTTTTGCGGAGTCGGGGATTGGGGAAGGGGGACGGGGGAGGGGGCTGAGATTAGTGCCCCGGAGTTGCAGCTCGAGCGTAGCCGCAAGCCTGACCTCGTTCTGGTCGACGTGCGCGAGCCTCAAGAAGCGGAGATCGCGCGCATTGATGGCGCCCGTAACATCCCGCTGCGCCAGCTGCCAGAGCGGCTATCCGAGCTGCCGGGCCACGCGGAAATCGTGACCCTGTGTCATCATGGCCAGCGCTCACTCAAGGCACGCGAGATTCTCAAGGGGGCCGGATTCGCCAACGTGCGAAGTCTGGCAGGTGGTATTGACGCGTGGTCGCGGGAGGTCGACGCGGAGGTTCCGCGGTACTGATGCCGAAGGGGGGACTCGAACCCCCACGGGCTTGCGCCCACTGGCTCCTGAAGCCAGCGCGTCTACCAGTTCCACCACTTCGGCAAGGACTTTTGAGGAACGGCAATCTAGATTGTTGTATAACCCCAAGTCAATGCGTATCTTGCCGACGTCATCGTGGAAAAAGTCTCGATCGCCAGAAACCCGCGCGCCCGTCACGATTACCACCTCCTCGAGACGTGGGAAGCCGGTCTCGTCCTCACCGGAACAGAGGTCAAGTCGCTGCGTGATCGCAAAGCGAGCTTGAACGAAGCGTACGCGCACGTCCGTAACGGCGAAGTCTGGCTCGAGGGCATGACGATTTCGCATTACGGGCCCGGCAGCTACAACAACCCTCCGCCGGCTCGTTCCCGCAAACTCCTGCTGCACAAACGCGAAATCCGCAAACTGCATGGCGCGACGACGCAGAAGGGGCTGACCGTCGTCCCGCTCGAAGTGTACTTCAAGGATGGGCTCGCTAAAGTCGCTATCGCGCTCGCCAAAGCGAAGAAGGAGCACGATAAGCGTGAGGACCTCAAGCGCCGCGTCGCCGAGCGAGAGATGGCTCGTGTGGTGAAGGGGCGCCGGTCATGATGGTCCTCCTGATTCTCGCCGCGCTGCTGCCGCAGCAGGTCCTGATCGCGACATCGCGCGGCCAGGCGAGCGTCGCCGTCGCGAACGAAACGGGGACGGCTGCCGTGGCGGCGGTGTTGCTGGCGCAGCCGCTCGGACTGACGGTGTCGCTCGACGGCGCCACGGCGCGTGTGACGCTGAGCGACCGCGTGTTCGAGTTCGATGTCGGCTCGCCGTTTTTCCGCTACGATGGCGCCGCCTATCCGCTCGTCGGCGCGCCCTACATCGCGCGCGATACCTTGTTTCTGCCACTGCATTGGCTGGCCGACCACGTGCCGCGCCTGCTCCAGAACCGCTACCGTTGGAATCCCTGGCTGGCCCGGCTCGATGAGCGGCCCTCTCCGGCGGCGACGGCCGCGGCCGTTCCGACCCCGAATGCGATCACCGGCCTCCGGCTCGCCCATACGATCGTCGTGGATCCGGGGCACGGCGGCATCGATCCGGGAAACCCCGGCCTCACACTGCCGCGAGGAGTCACCGAGAAGGACATCACGCTCGGCATCGGAAAACTGTTGCGTGCGGAGCTGGTGCGGCGCGGGCTGAATGTCGTGCTCACGCGCGCGACCGACACCCTGATCGATCTGGCGAGCCGGCCACTCTTCTGCCGGGCCGATTGCGATCTGTTCGTGAGCATTCACGTGAATGCGATGCCGGCAGGACGGCGGCAAACCCAAGTGAATGGGGTCGAGACGTACTTCGTTTCCGACGCCAAGACCGAAGATCAGAAGCGGGTGGCGCAGATGGAAAACGATGCGCTCCGATTCGACACCTCTCGGGCGGCAATTGGCGGACCGCTGGGATTCATCCTCAACGACCTGCAGCTCAACGAATACCTCCGGGAGTCGGCGCGCCTCGCGGAGCTGGTGCAGGGCAAGGTCGCGGCCGTGCACCCCGGGGAAGACCGCGGCGTACAGCAGGGGCCGTTCCTGGTCCTCGCCGCGGCTCGACGGCCCTCGATCCTTGTCGAGACAGGATTCGCAACCAATCACGCCGACGGTGCGTTCCTCGGCTCGGCCTTGGGCCAGCGCAAGATCTCGCTGGCCATCGCCGACGGCATCGTGGCCTACCTGCTCGAGTTCGAGCGCAAGATCGCGGGAGCCGGCGGGGGGGGCGGTCACGCGCGATGACGCCGACACGCCGGAGCGTCCCTCCGTTAATGCTCGCCGCCGGCCTCGCGGGCTGTGCCTCCTACAACGCCATGTGGAACGCGGAACAGCATGCCAAGGATGCCCGCCGCCTCGAGCACCTCGGCCAGATGTCCGAGGCGCGGACCGAGTGGGCCCAGGCGGCGGCGAAGGCCAGGCGCGTCCCGACCGACAAAGGTCTGGTCCTGCAGGTGGAAGGACTCGCCCGGTCGGACGCATGTCAGGACATCGGCGCGCCACTCGCACAGGCGCGGGCGAAAGTGTCGGATCAGGCGTCCCGTGAGCGCATCGAGCTCGCGGCTGCCGAGTGCGCCGTGGCCGCCGGCGATCCGGCGCGCGCGGATGCGGCGCTCGCGCTCCCGCTCGAGTCCGGGAATGCTGAGCGCCGCTCACGCGCCGAGTACCTCGCCGGACGGGCCGCCGTGGAGCGATCCGATTACGAGGGCGCGATCATGCATTTCAATCGCTCGCGGGTGCCTGGTGCGGCGGGACGGGCGCTGGTAGGTCAGCAGCGAACCCTGATCACCCGAGCTGCCCAGCGTAGCGATTTGGGGCCGATCGCCGCCGAGCTCGATCGCCTGGTCCACACCGCCAGCGCCACCGAGGATGCAGGTCATCTGCTCGAGCTGCTCACGCGCGTGCAGGCCGTGGCCGAGACACCCGGCGCGCGCTTCCAGACGGCGGAACTAGCGCGCGACTCGTTGCAGGCGAGCGCGCTGGCAGGGCAACTGTTTCTGGAGACGGCCGCCAGCGACACGGGGTCGGTGTTCGCGCCCAAGGCACTGATTGCCGCGCTGGCGCTTCTCCCCGACCGCCGCGATTCGATTATCGCGCTGCTCGATTCACGCTACGCCGCCTCCCCCTATACCCGGGCGTTGCACGGCGACGCCAGTCTGGCTTACGCCGCCGCCGAAGATTCGCTCGCGCGCGAGATGGGGATGCGAGTCACGCGGAGTACTCCGGTGCCACCCGCCGTACGGCTCGACGTCCCGCCACCGACGCCCGGCCGGCGCGGGCCGCCCGTCGACCGGCCGTGAGCCCGGTGGAGCTGTTCGGCACGACCTTCCAAAACCCGATCCTTCTTGCTGCTGGCACTGCCGGCTTCGGCCGAGAGCTCGATCACGTCATCGACCTCGATCTCCTCGGCGGCATTGTCACCAAGGCCGTAACCCCCGAGCCTCGCCAGGGTCATCCGGCGCTGCGCGTCGCCGAGTTTCGGGGCGGGATGCTGAATGCGGTGGGGCTCGCCAATCCGGGGGTCGAGGCGGTGGCCGAGCACGAGCTGCCGTGGTTGGCCGAACGATTGCATCGTGCGCGGATCATCGTCAACGTCGCCGGGGCAAGAGTCGGCGATTATGTCAACGTGATCGAGCGGTTGACGCCATTCGACGTGATCACCGCGTTCGAGATCAACGCGTCGTGTCCCAACACGAGTGCCGGCGGACTGGAGTTCGGTGCGGATCCCGGCTGCCTTGCCGAGCTGGTGCGCGCCTGCCGGCAGGTGTCGACGAGGGCCTTAACCGTTAAATTGTCGCCAGTGCTCCCCGACATCCCGGCCATGGCTCTCGTCGCACGCGACGAAGGTGCGGAGGCCGTGACGCTCGTCAATACGATGCCGGGGCTCCTCGATAAGCGGCTTGGCAACGGCAACGGTGGACTGAGTGGTCCTGCGCTGTTGCCCATTGGCGTGCTCGCGACCCGGCGTGTGCGCGAACGGGTCGACATGCCCGTGATCGGCGTGGGCGGCGCACGGTCGCCGACGCGCGCGAGTATCTCGCCGCGGGCGCGTCTCTGGTGGCGATCGGGACAGCGGCGCTCGCGGATCCGCGTGTCCCGGTACGCATCGCGCGCGAGTTGATGCGTGGCTGAGCTCATTGTCGCCTTCGATGTCCCCGGTAGCCGGGAGGCGCTTACGCTGGCCGGACGACTCCCCGGTTTGCGGTGGGCGAAGATCGGACCGGTGCTGTTCGGCCGCGAAGGGGGAGGGCCCGCACTGATCAAGGAGTTCACGCAACGCGGCATCCGCGTCTTCCTCGATCTCAAGTGGCACGACATCCCCAACATCGTGGCGAGCGCGGTGAGTGCAGCCCGTGAGCTGGGCGTAGCGATGACGACCGTGCATTGTCTGGGTGGACGCACGATGCTGGCGGAGGCGGCGCGTGCCGCCGGCTCGGACCTCGCCGTCGTCGGTGTGACGGTGCTGACATCGCACGATGCCGCGGAGCTCGAGGGGGTGTTGGGACGTGGCGTTCCTGATGTGGGCTTCGAAGCCGAGCGACTGGCGCGCACGGCGGTGCAGGCGGGATTGCGCGGCGTCGTCGCATCGGGACAGGAAGTCGGATTGCTTCGCGAAGCGCTTGGTCCGGATCCCTGGATCGTCGTTCCGGGGATTCGCGCCGCCGGCGAGGCAGCCGGCGATCAGGTGCGCACCATCGAGCCCCGGGAGGCGGTGGGCCGCGGCGCGACCCATCTGGTTGTCGGGCGCCCGATCACTGGAGCCCGCGATCCTGTTGCTGCGTACCAGCGCTTAGTCGAAGTCCTGGATTGAGGGTATTAATCCGTCCTATGCGAGCCGCGTGGTTGTCCCTTTCTGCACTGGTGCTGCTGCCCATCCCGGCAGTGGGCCAGGCGACGCTATCCGATGCCGCCGCACCAGTGCCAAGCAGGCATGGGCGGCGCACGACCCGCCGGCGCTGGTCGGCCAGAGCTCGAATCTCGTGCTCCAAATCCCCGGCGCCGACCCGTCCTCGCCACTCGGGCGGCCGCAGGCCATCGAGTTGCTGCGCCGCTACTTTCGGCCGGCGGAGGAGCGAGGCCTCGACGTCACCGCCATCCGTGAGGTCGAGCCGGGGCGGGGGTTCGTCGCCTTGACCCGGAGGTACGTCGTCGCCGGAACCACGGAATTGCGACACGAAACGCTGTTCCTCGGCTACCGGCTCATAGGTCGTGAATGGCGTCTCGTCGAACTGCGGAGTGCACCGTAATCGATTGTCGCGTGGCCCCTTGCGTGAAGTTCCCACCCCGTCTATTGTTCAAGACTCAGCCAGAACATTTTGAACTTTTCCGGAGCAACCTGTTGAAGGTACGTTCGAGCGTGCGCCCCATCTGCGAGCACTGCAAAGTTGTGACGCGCCGGGGCGTCATTCGCGTGATCTGCAAGCGCAACCCCAAGCATAAACAGCGGCAGGGTTAGGGAGAGGCATGGCTCGAATTGCAGGCGTGGATCTGCCGCGCGACAAGAAAATTCAGTACGCCCTTCCGTACATCTTCGGCATCGGTCCCAGCAACTCGGTCAAGATTCTCGCGGAGACCGGCATCAGTCCGGACGCGCGCGTGCGCGATCTTCGCGACGCCGAAGTCGCACGGCTGCGGCAGGTGATCGAACGGGACTACAAGGTCGAAGGCGCGCTCCGCACCGAAGTCGCGATGAACATCAAGCGCTTGATGGACATCGGGACGTATCGGGGTGCGCGCCATCGCAAGAATCTGCCGGTGCGCGGACAGCGCACGCACACCAACGCGCGCACCAAAAAGGGACCGCGGCGCGCCATCGCGGGCAAGAAGAAGCCCGTCTTGAAAAAGTAGAGGCACATGGCCGACGAAAAGCAGCCTGAAAAGCAGCAGGAAAAACAGCCTGACAAGCCGAAGCCGGCAGCGGCACGCCCGGCGGCGAAGCGCGCCAAAAAGATCGTCGAAGCCGAGGGCGTTGCGCACATTACCGCGACGTTCAACAACACGCTCATCACGATCTGCGATATGCAGGGGAATGCCATCACGTGGGGTTCCTCGGGCAAGGCGGGCTTCAAGGGATCGAAGAAATCCACGCCGTTCGCCGCGACCGTCGCCGCCGAACAGGCGGCGCGCGAGGCGCTGAACCTGGGTGTGAAGCGCGTACACGTCCGCGTGCAGGGTCCCGGCTCCGGCCGTGAGTCCGCGATTCAGGCGCTGGCGAGTGCCGGGTTGCAGATCCGCTCGATCCGCGACGTAACGCCGATTCCGCACAATGGGTGCCGCCCGCCCAAGAAACGGCGGGTGTAACGCATGGCACGCTACACGGGACCCGTGTGCCGGTTGTGCCGGCGCGAGGGGACGAAGCTCTTTCTCAAGGGCACGCGCTGCCTGACGGACAAGTGCGCGGTGGAACGGCGCGCGTACGCCCCGGGCCAGCACGGCCAATCGACCGGCCGGCGCCGCAAGGCATCGGAGTACGCGAAGCAGCTGCGCGAAAAGCAAAAGGTGAAGCGGATCTACGGCCTCTCGGAGCGCCAGTTCCGCAACCTGTTCGAGCGCGCGATCAAGGAGCCGGGTGTGACGGGCGAGGCACTGCTCGTCGCGCTCGAGAGTCGTCTCGATAATCTCGTCTATCGCATGGGCTTCGCGACGTCGCGCAAGCAGGCGCGCCAGCTCGTGCGTCATCGGCATATCCTCGTCAACGGACGCGTGCTGGACATTCCATCCTATCGCGTGCGTCTCGGAGAAGAAGTGCGGGTGGCCGATGCGAGCAGGGAGATGGTGCAGGTGAAGATCGCCCTCGAGCAGTTCACGCGGGGCCAGCCGGTTTCGTGGATTCAAGTCGACCATGACAAAGTGCTGGGCAGGATGACGGAGCGGCCGACCCGTGACGCCATCCCGATCGCGGCACAAGAACAGTTAATCGTCGAGCTCTATTCCAAGTGATTACGACTCTTGATTTGACGGGGTTGGTCCGGCCGCATCTGGTCGAAATGACCAAGCGTGAGGACAACCCGAATTCCGCCGAGTTCCGGCTCCAGCCGCTGGAGCGGGGCTACGGCTACACACTGGGCAACTCACTGCGCCGGCTGCTGCTGTCCTCGCTGCGCGGGGCCGCGGTCTGGGCGTTCCGCATCGACGGCGTCGTGCACGAGCACCAGACCATTTCGGGCGTCGTCGAGGACGTGCATCAGATCATCCAGCGCCTGAAGCAGCTGACGCTGGTGCTCGCGCCCGAAGTGGACGAGGCCGTGCTCCGCTTCAAGGTGGAGAAGGCGGGCCCCGTGTACGCGCGCGACCTCGAGCAGCACGGCTCGGTGTCGATCGTGAACCCCGAGCAGCTCCTCTTCACCGTACAGGACGACCGCGACATCTCGGGCGAGCTGTACGTGAACAAGGGCCGCGGCTACGTCGAGGCCGAGCAGCATCCGGTCGATCGCACCCTGGCGGTGGACGTGGTGCGCGTCGACTCGATCTACAATCCGGTGCGCCGCGCGAACTTCACCGTCGCAGAGACGCGCGTCGGCCAGCGCACGGACTACGATCGGCTCACGCTCACCGTCGAGACGAACGGAACGATCTCGCCTGAGGACGCGGTGGCGTATGCCGCAGCGCTCGCCCAGGAGCATTTCCGCTTCTTCGTCGACTTCGGCAAGGTGCCGGTCGTCGCCGGCGAGCCACAGGGCAACGGTGGCACCGAGGGTGCCCGGCTTCGGGACGTGCTGGGCCGCGCCATCGACGACGCCGGGCTGTCGGTCCGGTCGGTGAACTCGCTGAAGAACTCGAACATCCGGACGCTGGGCGATCTGGTCCGGTACAAGGAAGACGATCTCCTGAAGGTCAAGAACGTCGGGGAGAAGGCGCTGGGCGAAATCGCCGAGTTGCTCCGCCGCGAGGGCTTGAACTTCGGGATGCAGCTCGAGGAGACGCCGGGCGGCGAGATCCGGATCATCGATCCGGGCAGCGCGCCGCTGGCGCAGCTCACGGGGACCGAGGAAGAGTAAATGCGGCACCGCGCCAAAGGACGGCAGCTCTCGCGGACGTCGAGCCACAAGAAGGCGACGCTGAACAACATGGCGACCAGCCTGTTTCAGCACGGCGGCATCCTGACCACCGAGGCGAAGGCGAAGGAGCTGCGTCCGTTCGCCGAGCGGCTCATCACGCTCGCGCGCCGCGGCGATCTCCACGCGCGCCGCCAGGTCGAGCGCCGCCTCAAGGACAAAGCCGTCACGACCAAGCTGTTCGCCGAGATCGGCAAGCGGTTTGCGGCGCGGCCGGGCGGGTACACGCGCATCATCAAGATCGGCCACCGCGTCGGCGACGGCGCGGATGTCGCCCGCATCGAGCTGTTGGCGGAGTGACCGGGCGGCCGAGCCAAAACGAAAAAGGGACCCGGATGGGTCCCTTTTTTCTTACGGAGCGGGGCGCGCTACGACGCCTTGGCCACGCGATTCGATTTGATGCACTGCGTGCAGACGCGGATGCGGCGCACGACGCCGTTCACGACCACCCGGACGCGCTGGAGGTTGGGGTACCAGCGGCGGGGGGTCTTGTTGTTCGCGTGGCTGACGTTATGTCCCGTGATGGGACCTTTGCCACAAATCTCACACACTCGAGCCATAGTTCGATCCGACAATGAGTTCTAAGGGCGCCGCAAAGAGGCCTAAACCTAAACCGGCCACCGAGGCTCGACAACCCCGGCCACCCCGCAAGACCGCCGTGATTACGGGCGTGACGGGGCAGGACGGCTCCTACCTCGCCGAGCTGCTGCTCGCCAAGGGCTATGAGGTCATCGGGGTGGTACGGCGCACGTCGCACGATTCCTACGAGCGCATCGGGCATCTGCTGGACCGCGTCCACATCGTGGCCGCGGATCTGCTCGACCAGCATTCGCTCACCACCGTCATCCGCGACGCCAAGCCTGACGAGGTCTACAACCTCGCCGCCCAGAGCTTCGTCCCGACGTCCTGGAATCAGCCGGTCCTCACCGGCGAATTCACCGCGCTGGGCGTGACGCGCCTGCTCGAAGCCATTCGCCTGGCGCATCCCGAGGCGCGCGTCTATCAGGCCAGCTCGTCAGAGATGTTCGGCAAGGCGGTGGAAACGCCGCAGCGGGAGACGACGCCGTTCTACCCGCGCTCGCCCTACGGCGTCGCGAAGACCTACGGCCATTGGATTACGGTGAACTATCGCGAGTCATACCGGATGTTCGCGGTCAGCGGCATCCTCTTCAATCATGAATCGCCGCGCCGCGGGCTCGAGTTCGTGACGCGCAAGGTCAGCGACGCCGTCGCCCGCATCAAGCTGGGCAAGGCGGACGAGCTGCGCCTCGGCAATCTCGATTCGGGGCGCGACTGGGGATTTGCCGGCGACTACGTCGAAGCGATGTGGCGCATGCTGCAGCAGCGTGAGCCCACAGACTATGTCGTGGGAACGGGGACGATGCACACGGTCCGCGATCTGTGCGCCGCCGCGTTCGGGCACGTGGGCCTCGACTGGAAGAAGTACGTGAAGATCGATCCCCGCTTCGTGCGTCCGGCGGAGGTGGATACGCTGCTGGCCGACGCGAGCCGCGCCAAGCAAGAGCTCGGCTGGACGCCCCGGGTGACCTTCGAGCAGCTCGTGAAGATGATGGTCGACGCCGATCTCGAGCGGCTGGCGTGAAGGTGCTCGTGACCGGGGCCAATGGGTTCGTCGGCCGCAGCGTGGTGCGCCGCCTCCTGGCCGGAGGCGACAGCGTCATTGCCGCGGTGGGCCCAGGCGCCTCCGGCTGCGCCGCCGAGCCGAACCTCACGAGCGTCTCGCTGGATCTCATGAACGACGTCTCGGTGCGAAGCTGCTACGCCACACCGGTCGATGCGGTGATCCACCTTGCGGCCATCGCGCTCACCCAGGCCGCGAATCGGGATGCCGCGACGGCCTGGATGATCAATGCCGAAGGAACGGCGAAGCTCGCGGCCGCGCTGGCCGACGCCGCGGGCCGGTGGCACACGCGGCCGCTCTTCCTGCTGGCGTCCAGCGCCGATGTCTATGCGTGGCAGAACCGCCCTATTAAGGAAGACGACGCCGTGCAGCCGTCGACGCCGTATGCCGCGAGCAAGCTCGGCGCCGAGCTGGCCGTGGAGCAGGTGACGCGTTGTGCGGGTCTGCCGGTGATCGTCGTGCGGCCGTTTCCGCACTCGGGCGGGGGACAGGAGGAGAGCTTCTGGATCCCGGCGCGGGGCAAGCTGCTGCGAGCGGTGAAGCAGAACGGCTGGGCTGCGATTCCCGTGGGCGACTTGACGGCGGTGCGGGACTACCTGCATGTGGACGATGTGGCCGAGGCGTACGCGCTCCTGCTGCAGCGCGGGAAGCCCGGAGAGGTGTACAACATCGCGTCCGGCCGCGCCGTAACCCTCGACGAGATCCAGACCCGGCTGGAGCAAATGCTCGGCATCGCGCCGAAACGCGAAATGGATGCCAGCCAGGTGCGGCGCGAGGCGCGCCCGTATCTGGTCGGCGATGCCGCAAAGCTGCGTGCGGCGACGGGCTGGAGTCCGCGTCGCACGCTCGACGATATCCTGCGAGACGTCCTCGATGCCCAAAAGAACTGATCTCGCACGCATCCTCCTGATCGGGTCCGGGCCGATCGTCATCGGCCAGGGGGCGGAGTTCGACTATTCCGGGACGCAGGCGGTGAAGGCTCTCAAAGAAGAGGGCTACTTCGTCATCCTCGTGAATTCGAATCCGGCCACGATCATGACGGACCCCGAGCTGGCGGACCGGACGTACATCGAGCCGGTCACGGCCGACTGGGTGCGCAAGGTCATCGAGCGCGAGAAACCCGATGCGCTGCTGCCGACGATGGGCGGGCAGACCGCCCTCAACGTGGCGATGGCGCTCGCCAACGACGGGACGTTGCAGAAACACAACGTCGAGCTGATCGGCGCCAATGCTCGCGCCATCAAAATGGCCGAGGATCGTGCCGAGTTCAGCGCCGCGATGGTGCGGATCGGCCTGGCGACGCCGGCGGGGCACACCGTGACGTCGGTGGCGGATGCCCTCGAGGCCGCGGCCGACGTCGGCTACCCGGCGATCATCCGGCCCTCCTTCACGCTGGGCGGCACAGGTGGCGGCGTCGCGTACAATCGCGCCGAGTTCGAGGAGATGGTCGAGCGCGCGCTCGAGCTGTCGCCGGTGCACTCGACGCTGATCGAGCGCAGCGTCCTCGGGTGGAAAGAGTTCGAGCTGGAGGTGATGCGCGACCGGCGCGACAACGTCGTGATCGTCTGCTCCATCGAGAACCTAGACCCCATGGGCGTTCACACCGGCGACTCGATCACCGTCGCGCCCGCGATGACGCTGACCGACCGCGAATACCAGCGTATGCGCGATGCGGCGATCGCGATCATCCGCGAGATCGGCGTGGAAGCGGGAGGATGCAACATCCAGTTCGCCGTCAATCCCGCCGACGGCGAGATGCTGGTGATCGAGATGAATCCGCGCGTCTCGCGCTCGTCCGCGCTGGCGTCGAAGGCGACCGGCTTTCCGATCGCCCGCATCGGCACGAAGCTCGCCGTCGGGTACACGCTGGACGAGCTGCCCAACGACATCACGAAGACCACGCCCGCGTCCTTCGAGCCGGTGCTCGACTATGTCGTGGTGAAAGTGCCGCGCTTCGCGTTCGAGAAATTCCCGCGCGCCGATTTCCGGCTCACCACGCAGATGAAATCGGTCGGCGAAGCAATGGCGATCGGCCGCACGTTCAAGGAGGCGTTCCAGAAGGGGCTGCGCGCGCTCGAGATCGGCCGGCCGGGATGGGTGCTGGGCGCGACGCCGGCGGACGACCGGCTCACGAGCACGTCGCCCGACGATCTGCGCGTCGCCCTGCGCACGGCGACCCCCGAACGGATCTTCCAGATCAAGCGCGCGTTGCTCGCCGGGCTGACCGTCGACGAGATCGCGCAGGCGTCCGGCATCGATCCCTGGTTCCTGTATCAGCTCCAGGAGCTGGTCGCTGCGGAGCGGTGGTTCGAGGGGCTCGCGAGCGTCGGCGCGGCGGAGCTCACGCGCATGAAGCGGCTCGGATTCTCCGACAAACAGCTCGCCGCGCTGCGCAACACGACCGAGACGGTGATTCGCGAGCAACGCTGGAGCCTCGGCATTCATCCCGCCTACAAGACGGTCGACACGTGCGCCGGCGAGTTCCCCTCGTCGACGCCGTATCTGTATTCGTCGTACGACGTCGAGAACGAGTCCCAGCCGTTCGGCGCGCAGGGGATCGTGATTCTCGGCAGCGGGCCGAACCGCATCGGCCAGGGCGTCGAGTTCGACTACTGCTGCGTGCGCGCCGGCCTCGCGTTCCGCGACCTCGGGTATAAGACGATCATGATCAACTCGAACCCCGAGACGGTGTCCACCGACTTCGACATCTCGGACAAGCTCTACTTCGAACCGCTGACGTTCGAGGACGTCCTCGAGATCACGCGGTGGGAGAAGCCGAAGGGCGTCGTGGTGCAGCTCGGCGGCCAGACCCCGCTCCAGCTCACCAAGGCGCTCGACGCGTCCGGCGTCCCCATCCTCGGGACCTCACCGGACGCGATCGACGTTGCCGAAGACCGCGAGCGCTTCGAAGAGCTGGCCGACAGGCTCGGCGTCACGCAGCCACCCAACGGCATCGCCCGCTCGGTCAAGGAGGCGGTCGCCGTCGCCCAGCGGATCGGCTATCCGGTCCTGGTCCGGCCGTCGTACGTGCTCGGGGGGCGGGCGATGGAGATCGTGTACGACGACGGCTCGCTCGAGGACTACTTCGTGAAGGCGGCCCGCGTCGCGCCGGAACACCCGGTCCTCATCGACCGCTTCCTGGAGGACGCGTTCGAGGCGGATGTGGACGCGATCGCCGATGGCACCCGCTGCGTGATCGGCGGCGTCATGCAGCACATCGAGGATGCGGGTGTGCATTCCGGCGATTCGGCTTGCGTGCTCCCACCC
>Ga0209438_1000263_pt1 | contig 15360 bp, 10 predicted proteins | sample GraSoi_2013_20cm_FD_185825 | JGI IMG/M metagenome (GOLD analysis project Ga0209438, IMG submission 185825) | Grasslands soil microbial communities from the Angelo Coastal Reserve, California, USA - Sample 9_17_2013_20cm (SPAdes) (version 2) | ecosystem: Environmental > Terrestrial > Soil >...
CCCCTGCTTCCTGAAACTGAGAGCCACGGTTCCGTACGTTGACAGGCTGTAGTGCCCCAGCGGATCCGTTTGCGCGGTGGACCCGCGAATCCCCGCCACGTTCGGGAGCTGCGGGTCTGCAGTCACGGTGACACCGCTGAGTGGCCCGTTACCATCTGCAGTCAGCACGCCCGAAATCGTGTACGCGGGTCCGCTTGGTGCTGTTGGTGCGCGATCTGAACCGCCGCAACCGGCGAGCGTGGTAATCGGACCGATCATCACCGTTATCGCAAGACGCCGTCGTCGACGCCGTGCGGTCCAAGCGATGTCGCGAATCATCAGCGAGTGCTCCTAATGCCTCGTCAATGTGAAGTGATGATCGGTGGCGCGACAATACCCACCGTTACATTCGACCGGAGTAAACACGACTTCGAGCTGACCGCTCCGTTGAGTCACCCTGGCGTCGTACCTACGCATTTGCGCAGCAGTCGGAAGGGGCAAAGGTCGCTGGCTTATGCCGTCAACCACGGCCGTGCACGTCGGTGACGCCAGCAGCGTGAGGGTATATTGACCGGTGATGTCGACGGCCGCGGAAATGACACCGCTCGCGGGTGCGACCGCAGGCACAGGACTCGGGTTCACCGACATGGTTCCGGTCGAGTGCTGTCCGCCGCATCCTGCCAGCGCCGCTGCCAGAACGATGTCGGCCAAGATCGCACCGCGCCCGGTCGGGCGCATAGAATGGGCCGCCCTCGTCGCTTCGAATGGCACCTTGGCCGGAATTCGCAACCGAGGCAGTATCGACCGCCACCGTCAGGAAGTCCTGAGCGGGCGAAGAATTCAGGCTGAGATTACGGTGAAAATTCTGAAAGCGCGGACCACAATGCGAGCGAAGTTGTGACCCCCGAACGTTATGAGTTCGGACCGTACCGCCTGGATTGCGGAACGCGGGAACTCCGGCGAGCCGATCACGTCGTGCCACTTACGCCCAAGGCGTTCGACTTGCTTCGGGTGTTGGTGACGTCCGAAGGCCGCGTCCTGGAGAAGACTGAACTGATCACGCTCGTCTGGCCCGACAGCTTCGTCAGCGAAGACAGCCTGACCCACAACATCGGCACGCTTCGCAAAGCTCTTGGCGATGCGCCTGACCGGCCCCAATACATCTTCACCGTTCCGCGGCATGGATATCGATTCCTCGCATCCGTGCGCAGATTCGGCCCTTCACCCGAACAACCGGCCATCGACATACCAGATACAACCCCTGTCTCGGCATCCCGGACTTTGTTCGCCGATCGGCCGGGCGCGACGCGGTGGACCCGCGGACCGATGCCGGCAGTGGCCGCCGCGATCCTCACGTCGGCCTTGCTCGTCAGCTGGTTCCTCCGTGCGCCCACGGTCGCACCGGTACTGATTCGGTTCATCGTCGCCGCGCCTGAGGGAACAACCTTCAGCCCGTCGGCTTCATTTCTTGCGGTGTCCCCAGATGGTCGGCAACTCGCGTTTCTTGCCGGGCGTCCGGGAGAAGAGATGCGGCTGTGGGTGCGTTCGCTCGATTCGCTCACTGCGCGCGAACTGTCGGGCACCGACGGCGCCCTCAGCCCCTTCTGGTCACCCGACAGCCGGTCTCTGGGGTTCTTTGCCGAAGGTCGGCTGAAAACGGTGACGCTTCTTGGCGAACCGCCGCGGATTCTCTGCGACGTTCAGCCAGCAGTCGCGCCGAGCGCCGCCTGGAGCAGGGACGGCGTCATTCTGTTCTCCCAGGGGAACACGATCTTCCGGATCGCTGCGGCAGGTGGCCTCTCGAGTCGTGTGACATCCATCGACCTGAGCCGCGATGAAACGGCGCATCTTCTTCCGCAGTTCCTTCCGGATGGCCGTCACTTCATCTACGTGGCGCGCGGCCGGGTCGAAGGATCACGCGAGAGCTGGATCGTGCTCGGGTCGATCGAGGGTTCCGAGCATCGCCCATTAATCCGCGCCTCTTCACAGGCGGTATATGCCGATCCAGGTTACCTGGTGTTTCTCGCCGATGGCGCGCTGCTCGCGCAGCCGTTCGATGCCGCGCATCGTCAATTGCAAGGTTCTCCGATATCCGTCGCCGATGCCGGTGACGTGGGGGTCAATCCGGCGACTCCGCGCGGAATGTTTTCGGTATCGCCGTCGGGCATCCTCGCATACCGTTCGGCAACCGCTCGCGAACTGAGCTGGTTCGATCGGACCGGCCGATCGCACGGACGGATTGGCGCCGCGGGCCGCGACTCCGAGCCTGCGCTGTCTCCGGACGGTCGCCATGTAGCGGTCAGCCGGTACGATCCGACGACTTCCACGCGCAATATCTGGATACTCGACCTCGGCCGCGGCAGCGCGGAGTGGCCATTGACGTCGCAGCTGTCGTGGGCGACCTGTCCTCTATGGTCGCCGGATGGCGCACGCATCGTGTTTACGTCTCAGGCAGTTGCGGACGGCGGCCAGGTGTACGAGAAGCGCGTCAACGGCACCGCCGATGCGCAGGCCTTGCCGCAGCATGCCGCCGGGTGTCCATTGGACTGGTCGCGCGACGGTCATCTCCTATACGGGAAAGCGCGCGCGTCCGGTTCCTCCGAGAGAGATGATCTCTGGTTCGTCTCCGACACCGGCGACGGCGTTCCGAAACCGGTCACCGGCCCGCAGCTGACGCATGCGCGCGGGCCGTCAGGCCTGGCGGGCAGCAAACCGTGGGCGCGCGTGTCGCCGAACGGCCGGTGGATAGCGTATGCGTCCGACATGTCGGGTCGCAACGAGATTTACGTGCGATCGTTCCCGACCGGTGACATCGGTCCCTGGCAGATCTCTGCGCGAGGCGGTATCGAACCGCAGTGGCGCGCCGACGGTCGGGAACTGTTTTTCATCGCCGCCGACAGACAGTTGATGGCGGTGCCGGTCGCGACCAGCGGCCGGTTTCGACCCGGGGCGCCACACGCGCTGTTCCTGACCGATCTGGATCCGAATGGACTCGGCATTTCCGGTCGCAATCAATATGTGGCATCGCCATCTGGCGAGCAGTTCCTGATCAACGAACTCCGACCCGGCGCGCCATCACCATCGGTGACGGTGCTGCTCAATTGGACGGGCGCGTTGAGGAAGTAGGCGGCCTGGTGGACCTCAAGGTCGTAAGGGCAGCCGGCAAACGCATGCATCGCGGTGCGCATGGCCGAGGAGAATCCGACGTGGGGCTACACGCGGATCCTTGGCGCGCTGAAGAACGTCGGCCATCGGGTCGGCCGGTCGACGATTGCGCGGATCCTGAAGGCGCATGGGATACCGCCGGTGCCCGAGCGGCCCACGTCGTGGCAGACGTTTCTGCAGGCGCACCGGGTGCCAGCCGAGGATTGGGCATTCGATTCACGCGAAACGACGGCGTCGCCAGTGACCTCTGGAGAGCGTCAGGGCTGCGGCCTTCCAGTGCCATCGCTAATCATGTGCAACCCTGCCGCATTCTGCCCGCAATAGCGGACGCACTTCTCGGGGCGCACATACGAGTTCTCGAGCCGCTTGCGATATTCCGGGTAGCTCGTCTCGGCGCCACCCAACACCGCATCCACCGGGATGTGATAGGTGTCCGTGAGTTCGTTGACGAACGGGTTCCGTCCGGGCAGGTAGTGCGGCACGACGCCGGGCTCGTCGATTCCCGAAATCTCCGAAATCGGCTCGCACGCACCGAGGGTGTTCCGGATATTCGCGTGCGGATCCAGCTGGAAGACCCGGCTGACGACATAGGGCTCGGTCAGATAGACCGGATCCTCGAGCATGCTCGTAATGGTCAACAGATCACCATGCCTGAAGATGAACTGGCGCATGGTCGCCTGATCGCTCGACGGCGCGCCGTTGCGGCGCATGAAGCCGGCCTTCATGTGCGTGGTGTACGTCTCGAGCACCTCACCACGCCAGACACCCGTGGTGAAGCCGGAAAACGGATGGTAGGCCGTCTTCGACGGATGCGGACGGCCATCAACGTAGATCGTGATGACATCGAAGTTGAACCCGCTCATCTTCCACGCGACGATCTTGTTGCCCGCGACGGGATCGGTCTCTGGCCAGATCTTGATCCCGGACACGCCGATGACCAGGTAGAACGGCATGTAATACGCGCACTGATGCGCCATCTGCGCCGTCTGGGTGGCGTAGTTGTACAGCAACGCCTTTTCGCGGCCCGCTTCGTTCAACGGAAGCGCCAGGTAATCGACCGGGGTCACGCCGGGATCGCGCTGCACCCAGTCCTGATGGTGGGGACTGTTCCACATCCCGGCGAGATCGACCTGCGCGGAGGTCGGTGTTGCCGCGCACACGAAAACAATCACGAAGGCGCTCGACGCGATGGACAGCTGGTTCCTCGACATCAGCAGGCTCCTACCAGAAAGCCGAACACGGAGACGGATCCCACTTGCTTCCATCCGCCTCTCTCTTGAAGTGCAGGGCCGTGAGCCACGGCATCCTCAGGTACAGCGAATCCTCGACGGTTGTGGTAATGGTCATCCACGCCTGACCGTCCGGTAACGTGAACACATCCCAATATTCGGTAAGCACGGCGTTGGCACTGTACGGCACGCCGTTCTTGCGCAGATAACCCGGACGGAGACGCGTGGTGACGGCTTTGAGCGTGGCCGACTTGCCGTCGGCGCCACGCTCCCACTTAGCCGTCGTGTGTCCCTGCCAACTTGGCGCGCCGGAGGGCGCGGCAGAGTCGAAGTGGAACAGCCGCGTCTGCTGGCCCGCATCCGCATCGACCTTCAACGTGACGTCGTCCTGCCACGTGATGTGCACGCGGCCGGGGACCCGCATGATTGCGGGCGCGCCGTAAGACCTGCACTGTTCGCCAGCAGCCTCGTCCTTCGCCGGATCCCACGCATCTCCCACTTTCTTGGCCTCGGCCGTGATCGGAACGCTCTCATAATCGCCCTTTGGCGGGGTCACCATCCGCTGCCGCCAGTCCTGCGTCACGATGGAGACCCAGTACCCGGTCAAGTCGAACGGCGCCGCGGCTCTCGGGGAACGACGTACCTCGCGCGCGCTGTCCTGGCCTTGTGCGCGAGCTGGCACGACGAGAGCGATCACGGCGACGAGAATCGGCACGCGCAGCGCGTGGATTCGGCAAGGTCCAAGGTTCGATGTCATGGTGTGCTTCGAATCGCGTTTCAACAGCCAGCTACCGGCTCATTGGGGCGTTGCGGCTGCTCCGTTGAGCGCTCAATCCCTTGAAGACGGCTTCGACGAACATGTCGGTCGTCCAAGGTCCCGAGTCTGCGCCGTACCGTCCCCGGTATGCCTTCGTCGGGTCGGCGACCTTGACCTGCGCCAGCGTCATCCCGCGACCGATCATGTCGTCGAGGATGTCGCGCACGATCACCACCATGTCGCGGTAGTCCTCCACGTCCGAGTAGTCCAGGGGGCGCCCGTGTCCCGGGATCACAAGGGAGCCCGCGGCCTGCCACGTCAGCGGGAACGGTGGAACAATCAGATCCAGCAGGCGATTGAGCGCCTCGATCTCGCCCTGGATGCTGCCGCCGGCGGTGACGTCGATGACCGGGAAGCGGTTGATGTCCACGATGTCGCCACTTGCGATCACGTCTGCGCGCCGAAAGAGGACCGTGCTGTCTCCATCGCTATGCGCCGCCGAGTTGTGGAAGACCTGGATACCCTCTCCGTTGAGGGCCATCGAGTACGCGCGCGTGTAGACCTTCGTCGGCCACAGCGACTGCTCCACGTCGGGCGAGCGGCTCATGCGCGCAAGGACCTCCTCATGCGCGAACACGGTCGCCAGCCCGTAGTTCAGATCGAACGCCTGCGTGACCTCGTCGGTGAACGACGCGTTGCCGCGTGCCCCGCCGAGGATCGTGATACCGGCCTTCGACAGCTTCTCGTTCCCGCCGACGTGATCGAGGTCGGCGCTCGTGTTGAAGATGTAGCGAATCGGCAATTCGCTGACCTTCTTGATCGCCGCGAGCACCTCGTCAGCCGCCTGCACCGATCCTGTGTCCACGACCACGAGCCCGATTGGACCGACCTGGACCGCGATGTTCGCGCCGGCACCGGCGATCATGTAGACATTCGGGCGGATCTGGATCGTCTCCAACTCGTCGTCGGGCCGTACCGGTTGCTGCGCCAACACAGGCTCTGACCGTCCACCGAGCGTGCACACGACAGCCACACCCATCAGGGCGATGAAAGCTCGGGCCCGGCGATACGTGAACATGAGCATTCCCGTCCTTCCAGCGCGGGTCAGAAGTCGAGCTGCAGGCTGAACTGGGCGAAGCGCGGATCCAGCGTCACGGTCGGCAGCGGAAAGTTGGACGTGGGCGAGTACGACCCGTTCAGCGACTGGATCGCACCCGAGTTGAAGATGTTGAAGACGCTGAGCGATCCCTTCAGCGACTCGCCACCAAACCTGAAGATCTTCGAGAAGGTGAGGTCCAGCTGGTTCACTCGGTCTTCATACGCCGTTCCCGGCTTGACGAGCTGCACGGTCGCAGTGCCGTTGACGCCAGCCGACATGTTGCGTCCGAGTGACTGGCTGATTTCCGCGTTCCGCGCGGTGTAGCTTGCGCTGATCATGGGACCCGGGACGCTCTGCAACGCGACACTCGTCTGCAGGCCCCGCCAGCGAAGCGGCACGACGGCGATGGCCTTGATGTTCGGCTGGAAGGGCGGTGTGATTTTGCAGTCGCGCAGCTGCTCTGGAGAATCGACGACGAAACAGTTGCTGCTCGCCGTGCGGCCGAAGCTCACGCCGCCAGCCCCCTGGATTCCCGCCGGCAGCCGGGCATTGAGCGAGAGATCGAGGCTGTTGAAGATTTCCGTCTGCGTGCCGTATTTGTCGGCGAAGGTGGTCAGGTTCTGCGAGCGCCCGAACACCGACGGCTTCACGTCATACAGACCGCAGATCTGCGATCCGCTGACACCGGCCGGCAGCCGCGGGTCCAGGGGCGCCGTGATGCAGTACGGGTCGTAGTCAGCGGGCGTGACCGCGAGGTTATCCGTCAGGGTGAAGTTCCCGTAGGCACGCCGGTAATAGCCGGCGGTGACGGACGTGCCGGACCGCAACTCCTGCTGTACCGCCGCCGTGATCTCCCAGTTGTAGCCGCGATGGCCGAAGCCCGTAATGGTGGTCGGATCAGTTTGCGTGGCGTTCGGATTTGCCAGGCCGAAATTGACGTTCGAGAGCGCGCCGCACTCGCCGTTGCCCGCGACGATCGTGAAATCGCAATCGGGCACGTAGTCGCGATTGACGTCGCTCCAGCTTCGGTTCGCGGAGAGCACGGACCTGGTCACCGAGTTGTTCGCATTGGCGACGCCGAGACCCTCGCCGTTGACGTAGCGGTTCCATGACACCTTGACCGCAGTCTTGCCGGTGCCGAACACGTCGAACGCCGCTCCGAGCCTGGGCGACAGGTCGTGCCAGTTGGGCACGTTCTTGACGTCCTCGGTGAACGTCCGCGGGCCCACGAATCGACCACCCGGCTGATTGGCCGCGACCGCAGTGGCGTTCAGATAGTCGTAACGCAGCCCGGCGTTGACAGTGGCGCGTCCGATACGCCATTGGTCCTGCGCATACAGGCCGAGATCCGCGTTGAGCCGCCCCTTGGTAATCGTCGGCGTGGCGTTTTCCGTCAACTGCACAGGAACGCCGTTGTTGAATGTGTAGTTGATGTCCTGATTGAGCTCCCGAAGGCTCACCTGAGATCCATCTTTGAGGTCGAGCCCGAACTTGGCGTCGTGGGCCCCGGTCACGTACGACATGGACGCCCGGTAGGTGTAGGCGTTGCTCGGGCTGTTGGTGTAGCCGGCGCTGGAGGCTCGGAACGCCAGACCGGGTACAAGCCCGCCGCGATCGATCACCCCGATCGTGTCCTTCGACACGACCACCGGGTTGATCCCGCGCCTCCCCTCGACACTGTTGTGCCTCATGTTCGCGCCAGCCTCGAGATAGATCTTGGAACTCACCGGCGACTTCCAGGTGAGCTGCGCGAGATAGTTCGGGTTGTGGGGCGTGTACGGCGCGGCTTCGATCGACACGTTGTTGTTCGGGTTGGCGGCAGCCGTGCCGTTCTGATGGTTCCAATGAGGCTGCAGCTCGTAGTACGCGTTGATCTTGTTCTTCCGGCTCGCTTGCCAGGTCAGACGCAGGTTGTAGTTCTGATCCTCGTTTCTCACGACAGCCGGCCTGCTGAGATCCGGGACGTACATCCATGCCAGCGGATCCGCCGGCACGTACAGGTTGGCAAGATACCGATACACGTTCGTATCACGCGCCGAGGCGTAGTACCAGAGCGTGTCCTGCACGAGCGGGCCGCCTATTCCGCCGGACACGTCCCAGTAGCGCTTCGTCGATGTCGTCGCGGTGACGCCGCGCGCCTTCAGATTGTCCGACAGGTTGTTCCCTGTCATGTTCTCGTCGTTGTAGGTCAGATACGCCGACCCCAGGGACCGGTTGCTCCCTTCTTTCGGGATGATGTTGTTGACGACGCCCGCCTGCTGGAACTCGGCGGGATGACCAGACAGCAGGACGCTCGTCTCCTGGGCGACGACGGGGCTGACGTAGAACGTTGACCCTGTGCCTCCGGGCGTTCCAGGACCGGTATCCGAGAAGCCGTCGATCCGGAGGTCAGCCTCCTGCGTGCGTCCGCCGTGGATCGACAGTGACTTCTGCTGCAGCGCGTAGACGTTCAACCCGCCGTTCACGCCGGGCACGAACGCCACGAAGCTCTGCGGCGTTCTCGATGCCGAAGGCAGGTTCTCGAGTAAGTTCTTCGAGAACACCGCCGCCTGTGAGACGCGCTGTGCGTCGACGACGGGCGGGCCGCCCGTGACGTTGATGATCTCGGCGAGCGCACCGATCTTCAGGTCGATGTTGACGGTGGCTGTGAACGCCGCCGGCAGCTCGAGCCCCTCGCGCTTCACGGTTGTGAATCCGGGAATCGACACGGTGACGGAGTACGTGCCCGGCCTGAGATCGATGATCCGGTAGAGTCCCTGCTCGTCGGTCACGACCGAACGCACTTTCTCGATCAGCACCGGGCTTGTCGCCTCGACGGTCACCCCGGGCAGCACCAGCCCGATCTGGTCCTTGACGACGCCGGCGATGCTGCTGCTGGTCTGCGCGGACGCCACGACGGGCATCGAGGCCAGCACTCCAATCACCATCACGACGACACAATCTTTCACGATTCGCACTTTCATCTTGGCCTCCCCAGGCCTGCGACCCTCGATCAACACTGATCCCGCATCAGTCGCCATCACTCCTCCTCTCCTCCGCGAAGTGACGTGTCGCGCGCCGGCGCTATGTGCGATGCAGGTGATCGTGTCGACGATGAGACGCGGGCGTCTCCATCGTGCACCGCGAATGACAGTGGCAAAGTCCGGACCACAGCTGCGCGTATCGCGCGTCAGCCACGACACCAGGCCAGTTCGTATGCGTGTACGCGGCGAAATATGACCGCGATTGACGAAGGCGAACTGCGTTCGCTTACTTCGGTGAACAGCTCATAAGACTTCTCGACCGACAGGACTGTCGACCTATGCCGCCATCCGCACTCAATCGTGGGCATTGCTGTCGAGCGAATGCCCGTTCACGATCGTGCGCGACCGTTGACATCGCCCGATCTCGTACTCGAACGGAGCTCGGACGATCGCTGCGCAGGATTTGGTCAGGGTTTGGTCAGCTGATGGCTCTGCGGAGGGTGAGTTATGCGCGGGCGCTTTTCGCCTGATTCAGCTGCAGCGAATGAGCCCCGCACGTGGACTCGTGGCCGGCAGTACGGAATTGCGCGGTTCTCGATTAGGTGGACCAGCGGCGATCTGAAGATCAGCCACGACAGGCGGCCGTCGCTCGTTGTGCACCGGGGCGTGATGCGAATGCGCCCTGGCGCCGGCCACGCCGTTTCTGCTGCGGCTCACATCGCGTTCGAACCTTTGGTCCACAAATGTTCGTCCGCTCGACAAATCTGCCGCGTATGCGCTCGCCGATTTCGTGAGCTCCACAGTCACGGCCGCACCCGCGTCGGCTCAATTGCTTTCCGACTTGCCGCCACCTGGGGCGTTGGCGCTCGATGTTCCAGCAAACAGCCGGCGGCCGTCCGGAAGCGTGATGCTGTACGCGTTCGCTGTCGGCGGCCCGTTCTTTGCGCGTCCGCGCCAACCGTCGATCACCACGACTGTGCCCGCTGCCAGATCGGTCTTGCGCCATCCGCGACGGTAAAGAGCGTTGACCCCACCGGTCTCGAACCCCCAATTCACCACTTTGCCATCGGCACCAGCCACGTCTACGAAGATCCACGCGTGGGGATTGGCCCATTTCATCTCGGTCACGGTGCCCGTGACTCTGACTGGCTGGTCTGCATCGAATTCAGCGGCGAACCCATGGTGTGCCGACACCGGCGTCGTTGCGAGACACAAGATCGTCAACGCCGCCACACTGCTCAGGCGCACCCCGGTGAGTACTCCTCCTCGAGTCGCGATCATGTCTGTCTCCTCTCGGCATTCGCCTCACTTCGCGTCTTAACGTTTCGGATACCATGTGCGGGGATTGCGCTCGAATGCCCCGCTGCGTTCCTCCGCTTCGGCGTTGCAGTGGAACTCCGGCAGGCGGGCCAACTGTTTCTGCCGGAGAAGACGAACGTCGATTGTCCACGGGGCGGCAAATACGTCCGGGTCTTGAATCCTCGCGGTGTATTGGATGGTGTCGGCGTCGATCAGCGTGTACCGCTCCTCGACGTGCAGGCCGGCCCCGTGAAAATTCCCGGCCTTGTCGAACCACGTCTTGTCGTTGTGGTTCGTGACGTCCACGACGAGCGTGTCGCCCTCCCAACGGCCGCGGGAGTCACCCAGCCAGAAATCGATGCCCGAGGGGGGAACGCTGCCGTCCGTGTAGATGATGCGGAAGTCCAGGGACCATGAAAATGCGATCGCAACGGTCGTTGCCGTCTGGAACATTTGAAACGGATACGGCATGTACATGAGGCGCGGCACGCCCGGCAGGTAGCAGTTGGCAAGCGGGTCCTCGGTCTGACGCTCCTTGAAGTTGCTCACCTGCTTCTCCGCCGCCCACGGCTGGTATGGAATGCTGACGCCAACGTCCGTTGCCGTGTCACCGACGGCCTGCCAGATGCCCTGGAGGTTGGGTCGCCCGTCCGCGGCTCTCGGGATCACCGGCACCACCGACTGCGTGAAGGATGCGGCGACGGCCGCGACGACGAACACCGTGACAAGGTACGCGAGCATGCGCCGGCGGCACGTCATCGCCCCACCCTTCTCGCAGGCGCGGCGGCATCCTTGAGCTCCTTCAAATACGGCAGCTCCTGGTTGTCTTCGTGACACGCCTGCTCCAGCAGTTGATCCGTCGACCGGCGCAGCGGAAAACGGATCGTCCATGGTCGTGTGTAGACAGCGGGATCGATGATCGTCGCCTCGTACGTGATCGTGTTCGAATCAACGGGCGTGAGACGCTCGACCACGTGCTCCTCGTGGCTGAGCACTTCGCCGTTTTCGTTGAGCCACGTCTTGCCATTGAAATTGGCGACGTCGATCACCAGCGTGTCGCCCTCCCAGCGGCCCACGGAATCACCTTGCCAGAAACGCGTCGTATCTGGCGGATGCGGACGTCCGTCCAGTGTCACGATCCGCCAGTACATGCGTTCGAAAAGAAACACGACGTAACCGGGTGGCTGCAGAATCTCGATTGGCTGCGGGTGGTACATCGATCGTGGGATGCCGTCGGGGAAGCAATGGACCGACGGGTCGTCGTAGGCGCCTTCCGGCAGCGCGCGATGATTTTGCTCCCCTCGCGCCCACGGCTGCATCGGCAGTTTCCCGTCCGGTGGATCGACGATGATGCCTCGACCGCCTGGTGCCAGGTTCCCTTTCGACGGCTCGTGTTTCTCGAGACCGTAGTTTCCGCCGCCGTGATCTGGCTCGTAGACGCCCGACATATCCGGCTTGCCGTCCGGCATCCGACCAATCGGCTGCGGCTCGATTGCGCGTCCCGGCAGGGCGAGCGCAGTGAACACCGTCACCGCGGCTATCGCCAATTGCCCGCGTCGCAGACCAATGCTCATGCTCGCTCCTTCTGGAATCCGTGCATTCAGGTGTCGGGCAGTCCTCAGAAACTCGCCTGGATGTTGAGTTGCACGAATCGGCCGTCCAGCGTCGTGGTTGGCTGCGGCCACGCCGCTGCCGGCGAATACGCCTGGTTCACCGACTGGACAGCGCTCGAGTTGAGGAGGTTGTAGACACTCACTGACAGCTTCACGCTCCTGGTGCCTGCGAAGCGGATGCCCTTGGTCACCATCAGATCCAGTTGGCTGACCTGCGACCCGTAGAACGTGCCCGGCTGAATCAGCTGAATGGCAGCCGTTGCGTTCGCTCCCGCCGCCAGACTGCGGCCGAGCGAGGGGGCGATCTGCGCATTGGTCGCGGTGTAGCTGGCGTTTTGCTGCGGCCCCGGCACGCTCTGCAGTGCGAGGCTCGTTTGCACGTCCCACCACGGAAGCGGAACGACTCCGATCGCCTTGATGTTCGGAAGGAAAGGCGTCTTGTTGTCGCACAATCGCAAGTCCCCCGGCGAATTGACGATGAAGCAGGCGCTCGTCTCGGTCCGTCCGTAGCTCACGCCGCCGCTCAGTTGCGCGCCTCTCGGCAGTCTCGCGGTGCCGTTCACGTCGACACCGTTGAAGTGCTCGAACTGCCTGCCGAACCTCGAGGCAAAGGTCACGAAGTTCTGCACCGTGCCGAACTGCGCGGGATCGATGTCATAGAGGCCGCAGATCTCATGACCGCTGACGCTGGCGGGCAGCCGCACATCCGTCGGCGCAGCGATGCAGTACGGGCTATAGCCGGACGGAGACGTGGCGCGGTTCTGAGTCGCCTGAAAGTTGCCGTAGACACGCCGGTAGTACCCCGCATTCACCACGACGCGTTCGAACAAATCGCGCTGAACGCCGAGTTCCATCTCCCAGTTATAGGGACGCTTGCTCCACCCATGCAGAACGTCAGGATCCGTCACCGTGGCGTTGGGGTTCGCACTGCCGAAATTCACGTTCGACAGGGCGCCGCACTCGCCGCTCGCCGTCGTCGTCGTGAAATCGCAGTCGGGCACGTAATTGCGGTTCGCGTCGTTCCACGTTCTGGTCGCACTGGTCACCGCCGTCGTCACCGGATTGTTGGCTGCCGCGATGTTGGTGCCAGCGCCTTCGACGTAGCGGTTGACCGACGCCTTGAGCGCAGTCTTGCCGTCTCCAAACAGGTCGTAGACGACGCCAAGCCTGGGTGACACATCCATCCAGTTCGGAACGTTGTCCCGCTGACCGAAACTGCGGGGGCCCACCCATCGATTGGGCGGCTCGGTGGCGGCGAGGGCCGTGGCGTTCAGATACTCGAACCTAACGCCGAGGTTCGCCGTCGCCCGTCCGAACCGGAATTGATCCTGCGCATACACGGCCAGATCCGCGTTGAGCCGGTTGCCGCTGAGGATTGGCGCCGCATACTGCGTCAGCGACCTGGTCACTCCGTTGTTCAGCGTATAGACGACGTCCTGGTTGTAGCGCCGTTCGGCGTATGCAGTGCCGCGTTTGAGCGTCATCCCGAACTTGGCGTTGGTCCGGCCTGTCGTGCGCGAGACGGAGGCTCGGAACGAGTAGGCCGTGCTTGGCGAGTACCCGTATCCCGCCGAAGCGGCACGGAAGCTCAGGCCCGGAATGAGCCCGCCCTGATCGATGGCCGCGATCGTATCGGGCGCTACGGCGATTGGCTCGCGTTCGAGTTGCGCGTTGCTGTGCTGCGCCTTGTAGTTGACACCGGCCTCGAGAAGGAACCGGCTGCTGATGGGCGCCGTCCAGTTCACCTGCGTCATGAAGTTCGGCGCCGTCTCCGTGAGATTGGCTGCTTCGATCGACGTTGTCGCTCCAGGATTGGCGGCCGCGGTTCCGTTCTGATAATTGACATGCGACGCAGAGTCGAAGCCGACATCGAATTTGTTCTTCTCATTGAGCGCCCAGGTCAACCGGCCATCGACATTCGGAACTCGGGTTCGAACGATGGCCGGCTTAGTGAGATTGGGCGCATAGACCCACGCGAGCGGATCGAGCGGCTGGTACAGATTCGCCAGGGCGCGATAGATATTGAGATTGCGATAGGCCGCGTAGATCCACAGCTTGTCTCTGAGAACAGGCCCGCCAAAGTCCGCGGCAGCCTCGACATATCGGGTCGTGGTCGATACCGCGGTGACACCATTGGCACGCAGCCGGTTCGAGAGGTTGCTCCACGCCAGCTTGTCTCCGTTGTACGTGGCATAGGCGCTGCCCGTGAAGCTGTTGCCGCCCTGCTTGGGGACGATCAGATTCACGATGCCCGCATTGCTGTACTCGGCGGGATGGGCGCCGGTAATGACGCTCGTCTCCTGCGAAATGATCGGGTTCACGTAGAAAAAAGAGCCTCCGCCGCCAGGGGTAATCGGACTGGTGTCGGAGAACCCGCTGATCCGCGTATCGGCTTCCGCACCGCGGTTGTCGTGAATCGACGCCGTCTTCTGTTGCAGCAGGTAGGTGTTGAGCTCACCCACCACGCCGGGGATGAAGCCCGCAAAGGATTGCGGCGTTCGAGATGCCGACGGCAAGCTGAGTATCAGATTCTGGGAGAAGGTCGTGGATTGCGTGACGTTCTGCACATCGACGGCCGACGAGTGCGCGACGACCGTGACCAATTCGGCAAGCTGACTGACCTTGAGTTCGATGTTCACGGTGGCGGTGAACCCTGCCGGCAGTTCGAGAGCATCCTGCCTGACCGTCGCGAACCCGGGCAGTGTCGCGGTGACCGAGTATGGTCCCGGGCGAAGCTCGACGATCCGATACAGTCCCTGCTCGTCGGTAACGACGGCGCGGACCTTCTCGATCAGCGCGGGGCTTGCTGCCTCCACCGTGACGCCAGGCAGCACGGCACCAGTCGCATCCTTGACGATGCCTGCGATGCCGCTCTGGGCAAAGGCGGCCGGCGGAACCAATTGGAGTAGTCCTGCGATCATGATTGCCGCACGCATGCCTCCGATTCGCATCATTCCGCCTCTCTTCCAGTCACGCGCGAAGACCACACACGGGAGCACCAGCGTCCGCGTCGTGTACCTCCTCCGAACGAGCAAAGACGAGACCATGTCGATACGTCGAAGACGTCACACCGCCACGTCGAGTGATGCGGCGCGGCGCTCCAGATTTTCAAATGCGTTTCGCGCCATGCCGTCGCGATCATTGCGATGTCGGCCCGCTTCAACGAACCACGAGTCGAACGCATCAAGGCAGCGGATGCCACATCACTGTTGGATTCTGTTCGTCTGACTTCTCGTTCGTCGTTCAGCGCTGCGCT
>Ga0209438_1000264_pt1 | contig 15355 bp, 13 predicted proteins | sample GraSoi_2013_20cm_FD_185825 | JGI IMG/M metagenome (GOLD analysis project Ga0209438, IMG submission 185825) | Grasslands soil microbial communities from the Angelo Coastal Reserve, California, USA - Sample 9_17_2013_20cm (SPAdes) (version 2) | ecosystem: Environmental > Terrestrial > Soil >...
CAGGAGAAGGACGAAGGGGTATTGGCTGCGTTGCTCAAAGCCATCGGACAACTCGGTGCCACGGAAGCATTGGAAGTGCTGGCGAGATTCGCCGAGCCGGGCGGCAAACCACGGCGCACACCCTTCGTGCGAGCTGCCGCAATCGAGGGGCTCGCCCGATTGGATCGATTGGAGGCAAAAGCCTTGCTGGAACTCTACGCGCGGGACAAGGAACCGACCGTGAAGCGGGCAGCTGAGGCGTCGCTGCGATGACGACGCGCGCTGGATCGGGGGCCGAGAAAGCGGGCGGGGGCGCCAAGACGCAGGACGCGGTGCTGGCGCAGACCATCACGCGCGAAGTGGCGAAGCGCGTCGTCGGCCAGGAAGTCATGGTCGAGCGCCTCCTGATCGGCCTGCTCACCGGTGGCCACATTCTGCTCGAAGGCGTGCCGGGACTTGCCAAGACGCTCGCGGTGAAGACCGTCGCGGAATGTCTGAAGATCACCTTCTCACGCATCCAGTTCACGCCCGACCTGCTGCCGGCCGACGTGATCGGCACCATGGTGTACGACCAGCGCTCGCAGGAGTTCTATCCCAAGAAGGGGCCGTTGTTCGCGAACCTCGTGCTCGCGGACGAAATCAACCGTGCGCCGGCCAAGGTACAGTCGGCGCTGCTCGAAGCGATGCAGGAAAAGCAGGTGACGATCGGCGGCGAGACGTTCTTCCTCGGCGAGCCGTTCCTCGTGCTCGCCACGCAAAACCCGATCGAGCATGAAGGCACCTATCCACTCCCCGAAGCGCAGCTCGACCGCTTCATGCTGAAGGTGCGCGTCGGCTACCCGACGCGCGACGCGGAGAAAGAGATCGTGGGACGTATGGCGTCCGGCCGGCCGATCGAGGTGCAGCGCATCGCCGAGGCCGACGACATTCTCGCCGCGCGCAGCGCGATCGCCGAGCTGTTCATGGATCAGAAGGTCGTCGATTACATCGTGGACGCCGTGCGCGCGACCCGCGAGCCGCAAAACGTCGGGCTGGCGGAGCTGAAGCCCCTCATCGCCTTCGGCGCATCGCCGCGTGCCTCGATCTACCTGGCCCAGGCCGCGCGCGCCCACGCCTACCTCCGCGGCCGAGCGTTCGTCGTGCCCGAAGACGTGAAGGCGATGGCGTTCGACGTGCTGCGCCACCGCGTGCTGCTCACGTTCGAGGCGGAGGCCGAGGACATGACCGCCGATCAGGTGATCGCGCGAATCCTGGAGGCCGTGGGCGTGCCGTGACGTATACGGGTGGAGAGCGCCGGCGCGAGGTCACCTCACCGCTGCGCCGCCGGCGGCGGTCGGTCCCGGCCGAAGTCCTGAAGAACGTGAAGGGGATCGAGCTCCGGGCGCGGAACCTGGTCAACACCCTCTTCACCGGCGAGTACCGCTCCGTCTTCCGCGGCCAGGGCATCGAGTTCGCCGAGGTCCGTGAATACCAGCATGGCGACGACTTCCGCGCCATCGACTGGAACGTGTCGGCGCGCATGGGCCATCCCTTCGTGAAGACGTTCATGGAAGAGCGCGAGCTGACGCTGCTGCTCATCGTCGATCAATCCGGCTCGCTGCATTTCGGCCGTCCCTACACCAAGGCCGGTTTGGCCGTCGAAGTCGCCGCGGTGCTGGCCCTCGCCGCCGCGCGGCACAACGACCGCGTGGGCACGCTGCTCTTCGCCGATGCGGTCGAGTACGTCGTACGGCCCGCCAAGGGGCGCGCGCACGCCATGCGCGTGATTCGCGATCTCGTGGCGTTTGCGCCGCGCGGCCGCGGGACCAATCTCGCCGGCGCCTTGCGCTACGCCGCCAAGCTGCTGCGGCACCGGGCGATCGTGGTGGTCCTCTCCGATTTTCGCGCCGAGGGATGGGAAGAGGCGCTGGCGCAGGTCGCCGCCCGGCATGAGGTCGTCGCCATTACCGTCGACGATCCGCGCGAGTACGACATCCCCGACGCCGGCTGGGTCGAGTTGGAGGACGCCGAGACGCAGCAGCGACACCTCGTGGACACGAGTCACGCGCGGACGCGCACGCGGATTCGTGTCGCCGCCGAGCGATTGCAGCAAGAGCGCACGCGCAAACTGCTGCAGGCCGGCGTCGACCGCGTCTCGCTCCATACCACCGTTCCGTACGGGCCGCCGCTGCGGCGCGCGTTCGCCGAGCGGGCGCGGCGGATGAGCCGGTGATCGGACTGCTGTTCCTCTTGATCCAGGCCGGGGACGGCTGGGCGGTCGCACCGAGTCGACCCACGGTCGGGGACACCATCCGACTCGAGCGCACGGTGTTTGCGCTCCCCGGCTGGCGCATCCGCGCGGGCAGGCTCTCGTCGGGTTCCGTCGCCGAGCCGCTCAGCGATGCCGTGGTGCTCGCAACGTCTACATCCGGGCAGTGGGTGGTGCGGTATACGATTGTCGCCTGGGCGCCGGGGCCCGCCGCGTTGGAGATGCCCGCCCTGTGGCGTCTCGGGCCCGACGGCAGCGTCGATTCGGTTCCCGGGGGTAGCGCGATGTTCCGCGTCGCGAGCGTCATTCCCGACAGTGTGAAGTCGCCGGGACCGCAGCCCGCCGTTGGACCGCTGCGCCTCGATCGCTCGAGCCCCATTCCGGTGGTTGCCGCCGCGCTGCTCGCGGGAGGTGTGCTCGTACTCCTCATCGCATGGAAACGGCGTGGGCCCCGGGTGCTCGCCGCTGGTGCGGCTGTGGCGGGTGACGCCGAGGTGCCGGACGCCCGCTGGCTCGCGGCGGGAGAGCCGAAGGCGGTCGCGGCCCGCGCCGCGCAGCGCTTGCGCTTCGCGTTGGCTCATGCGATCCCCGAGGCGCATGCGGCGCTGAGTACCGAGGAATGCCTGGCGGCGGTCGAACGCGCCCGGCCCGACGCGCCGCTCCGCGACTTGCGAGAGCTCCTGCTCGCGCTCGATCAGGTGGCATTCGCCACGGCGCACGGCGTCGAAATCGCGCCGCTCGCCGCACGGGCTCGTGCGCTCGCGCGGGAGCTCGGCAATGGAGCCCGGCGGTGAGTTTCGCACGTCCCCTTCTGCTCGTGTTGCTGCTCGCGTTGCCGTTGTGGTGGTGGTGGCGCAAGCGGCGGCTGTCGCGTCTCGCCGGCGCGCCGACGAGCGACGTGCGCCCCGCGCTGGGACCGCTCGAGCGAGTCTGGATCGCGCGTCTGCCGGTCTCGCTGCGCTCGCTGTGTCTCGCCGCCTGGATCATCGGCGCCGCCGGGCCGCGGCTGGGCTCGGCGCGCGCCGAGCTGCGCAGCGAGGGGATTTCGATCGTCCTTGCCATGGACATTTCGAGCAGCATGCTGGCCGAGGATTTTTCTCCCGCCAACCGGCTCGACGTCGCGCGCCGCACCGCGACGGAATTCGTGCGCGCCCGTGCGTCCGACCGTATCGGCCTCGTCGCGTTTGCGGGGCAGGCCCTCACCCAGGTACCGATCACGACGGATTACGAAGTGCTCGAAGAGGCGATCCGCCAGATCCGCGTGGGAATCCTCGAAGACGGCACCGCGATCGGCACGGCGATCGCCACCAGCGCGAACCGGCTGCGCCGCGCTCCCGGCAAGAGCAAGGTGATCGTGCTGTTGACGGACGGAGTGAACAACAAGGGTACCGTCGATCCCAGGACGGCGGCGCAGGCGGCTGCTGCGTTCGGGATCAAGATCTACACGATCGGCGTCGGGAGCCAAGGTGAGGCGCCGGTGCCGACGGGGCAGGGGCCGCTTGGGCTGCGCTACGAGACGATGCCGGTGCAGATCGACGAACCGTTGCTCGGCGAGATCGCCCGCACGACGGGCGGCCGGTATTTCCGCGCGACGGACGCGACGTCGTTGTCCAACATCTTCAGCGAGATCAATCGGCTCGAGAAGACGCCCGTGCAACACCTGGTCTATCACCGTTTCGATGAGGCCTATCGCTGGCCCCTCGGGATCGGCCTGCTCGCGCTCGCGCTGGAGCTGGTCCTCGCGGGCACATTCGCGGTGCGCGTGCCGTGATCACATTCGATGCACCGATCGTCCTGACACTCGCGCCGGTCGTCGCGGTCGCCGTGTGGGCAGCTGCGGCGTGGGCGCGACGTTCCCGAGTGCGGCGCGCGGCGGCGTGGTCGGAGATCACCGCCCGGATCGCGCGCTCCGCCGGGAAGCGCGGAGTGCCCGCGCTGGGTCTCGCGGCCGGGCTCGCCGCCGTAGCGCTGGCGGGGCCACGCTGGGGCGAGGAGCAGATCGTCACTGAAACCCGCGGACTCAATGTCGTCTTCGCGATCGATATCTCGCGCTCGATGCTGGCCGAGGATGCGAAGCCGAGCCGGCTGGGGCGGGCGCTGCGCGAAGCCCGCCGCCTGGTGCAGGACCTCGACGGCGATCGTCTCGGTCTCTCCGCGTTCGCGGGCACGAGCTACATCCTGTCACCTCTGTCGGTCGATGGTTCGGCGATCACGCTGTATCTCGATGCGCTCGACCCGGACGTCGCCTCGGAGGGCGGCACCGAACTTGGGTCGGCGCTCGCCCAGGGGATCGATCTGTTGCACGCGAGTCCCGAGATCGCCGATCGGGTGCTGGTCGTGTTCACCGACGGCGAAGGCCACGATTCTCTGGAGCAGGCGGTGCAGGAAGCCCGTCGCCTCGCGGGGCTGGGCATTCACCTGATTCTCGTCGCCGAGGGCGGGCGCCAGCCGACCAAGATTCCGGTGCGCGACGATCGCGGCACGCTGGTGGCGTGGCAGCAGGACGAATCGGGGAATGCCATTCTCACCAGCCGGCGCGAAGATGTGCTCGGGGCGCTCGCCGACGCCGCGCAGGGGACGATTGTCGCGGCGGAGCTGCCGGACCAGGCGGGAGCCGTGCGCGATCTCGTGGCATCGTACAAGCGGGCGACTGCAACCGAGAGCCGCACCCAACGCGGCCGGCCCCGTGCCTGGATTCCGTTGCTGCTCGCGGGGCTCGTGCTGGCCGCGCAGACGTTCACGCGCCGCACGGCGGCGCTCATCGGCCTGCTGGTGTGTCTGCTCCCGCACGTCGGCGCCGCCCAGACGCAGCGACCTCGTTCCGGCGCTGAGAAAGCGTGGGATCGCGGCGATGCGCGCGCGGCGGCGGCCGGTTATCTCGCCGAGCTGAAAGCGCGCGACGACGACGATACGGCCTGGTACAATACCGGCACGGCCGCGCTCGCGGCCGGTGATGGCGCGCTGGCGCGGACGTCACTGGCCCACGCGTCGGCGTCGCTCGATCCCGAGCTGCGGTTTCGGGCGCTCTACAATCTCGGCCTGCTCGGGTTGCTCGAGGCGAAGGGCGACAGCACGAATCGCGAGGCCCATCTCGCCGATGCGGAGCGCGCCTACCGCGAGGCGCTTCTGCTGAAGCCGAACGACCGCGACGCAAAATGGAATCTCGAGCTGGTGAACCGCATGCGCGGGGGCGGGCAGACCAACAAGCCGAATCCGCCGCCGCCGCCGTCCGCGGGTGGTGGCGGAGCAGCACAGCAACCGCCGCCGCCACAGGGCGCGGGTGGGGGAGGCGGCGCGATGAGCGAATCACAGGCGGATCAAGTGCTCCGCTCCATCGGCCAGGAAGAGCTGCGTACCCGTCGCGATCGGACCGGGCGCACCCGCCGCGCCGCGCCTGCCGGGGTCAAGGACTGGTGATCGGCATCGTGGCTGTCGTCGCGGCACTGATGGTCACGCAGGGCGCCGAGGTGACGGCCGGCGTGGATCGCACCCACCTGCGCGCGGGCGAAGAGCTCACGCTCACGATCCGCGCCCGCAGCCGCGCGAGCGATCCCGTTGAGATCATGGTGCCCTCGTTGAATGGCTTCGCGATCGTGGGCACGCGCGACATGACGGAAGTCTCGTTCAACGGCACTTCCGGATCGGTCCGCACGACGGTGCGCGAGCTGCAGCTGCGGGCACAGCAACCGGGCGCGCTGCTCATCGGGCCGGTGCGCGCCCGGCAAGGCGTGAGTATTGTGGCGACCGATCCGATTCTCGTCACCGTCGACAGCGCGGCCGACCGCACGGCGTCGACGCTGAGCCCGCTGGCGCGCTCGCTGCTCGAGAGCACGCCGCCGCCACTGTCACGGCGGGCTGACCGCGTGGCGCTCACGATGCTTGTGCCGAGCGACTCGGTGTACGCGGGCGAGCAGGTCGACCTCATCGCCGCGGCATGGATCCCCCGCGAGCTCGGCCAGCGCATGCGCCGGCAGCCGCTCTTGACGCTGGTGACGCCGGAAGGCGTGTGGGCTTACCCCGCCGCCATCTCGTCCGGCGTCGCGCTCTCGCGGCAGGTGGGCGGGCGGTGGATCGATCTGTACATCGCGCATGAGGTCGTGTTCCCCCTGACGGCCGGCCGCCTGATTATTCCGCCGGCGTCCGTTGAGTACGCGCTCCCCGTCTCGTTCTCGTTCTTCAGCCGGGAAGAGCGCTACATGCTGCGTAGCGACTCGATCGCGATTACGGTGTTGCCGCTGCCGGCCACGACTCCGCCGACGAACGTGGTCGGTGAGAAATTGAGTCTGGAGCTCCAGATGGATCCCGCGGCCACGCGGGTCGGCGAGCCAGTCGACGCGTCCATCACGATCACCGGCATCGGCAACGTCGCGTTGTGGCCCGAGCCGCCGCTCAAGTGGCCGGCCGGGTTTCGCGTCTATCCCGCGCAAACCGACGTCCGCATCGCGCCGGATGCAGGGCGGATCGCCGGGAGCAAGACGGTTCACTTTCTCGCGGTCCCTGACTCCTCCGGTAATTTCGTGCTGCCCGAAGTGCGCTACAGCTACTTCAATGCGGCGGCCGGCCGTTATGAGACCGCGACCACCGCGCCGCGCGCGCTCGCCGTCGCGCCGGGCGCCGAGCCGCGAGCGGCACGCGTCCTGCCGCCGCTCCTGCCCGCCCGCGGCGACCTCGCGTCGGACATGGTGAGCCGGACCCTGGGGTGGCAGGGGTGGCTCGCCCTGCTGCTCGTGCCGCCGGCGTTCGCGGCGCTCGCGCGGCGCCGCCGGAGTCGAGCGCCAACGGCGGCGGTGGTCACCGGCGGCCGGGAGCGTTCGCCGCTCCGTCGCCTGGAGCGGGAGTTCCTTGCGGTTCTGGCGAGCCATGTGTCGGATCCCTTCGCCCGTGACGGGGACGGGCTGGCGCAGGCGTTGCGGGCTGCCGGGGTAGACAGCGCGGTCGCCGACCATGTCAAACGGTTGCGCGACCGGCTGCGGGCCGCGCGGTATGGACCGCGTGGGGTGGGCGATGGAGCGGAGATCGCGGCGGAGATCGAGCAGGTGCTCCGGGTCCTGGGCGCGGAAGGATCGGTTGGGGCGCGCCGGCCGCATCCGATCGTCACCGCGATGCTGCTCATGGTCGTGATAGGGGCGCAGACCGCGCGGACGCCGAGTGCGGAGGCTCTGTTCGAGGCCGGCGCGCTGCGCGCGGCCGCGGATTCATTCGCCGCGCGAGCGGCCCGCGAGCCGCGCGATCCCGCGCATTGGTACAACCTCGGCGCGACTTTGTATCGCGCGGGCGCTGACGGCAAGGCGACGGCCGCATGGATCCGCGCCGCGCGGCTCGCGCCGCGCGAGCCGGCGATCCGGCGCGCACTGCGACTGTTACCGGCACCGGACCCGGTCACCGCGGATCTGCTGCAGGTCGGGTGGGCCACGCCCGCGGAATGGGGGCTCCTCGCCGCTGCCGGTTGGCTCTTGCTCTGGCTCGTGGTTGCTTTCGGGGCTCGCCGGCGCGCCGTGCTCGCGGTGTTCGGCGCCGTCGCCGGCGCCGCGTTCGTGCTGGGGGCGATCGAGTGGCGGCGCCGGGACCTTCCGATCGCCGTCGTGACCGCGGAAACCGCACCGGTGCGAGCCGCGCCCTACGGCGGTGCCAGCGCGGCAGCGTCGATCCCAGCGGGCGGTGCGCTGCTGCTGGGCAGGAGCTATGGTGCGTGGGTCGAAGTGCATCGCTCGGATGGAATCCACGGCTGGGTCCTCGGCGGGGAGATCTCGGGACTGTGAGTGTGCTCGCGCGCGCGCGCGTCCAGGTGCTGGCCGGTAACGTCGCCAATCAGATCGCGGCGGGCGAAGTCGTCGAGCGGCCGGCCTCCGTCGTCAAAGAGCTGGTCGAGAACGGCCTCGATGCCGGCGCCCGGGCGATCCGCGTCGAGCTGGAGGACGGGGGCAAGACGTTGATTCGCGTGAGCGACGACGGCGCGGGGATGGATCGCGACGACGCGCAGCTCGCGCTGCAACGCCACGCGACGAGCAAGATCCGCACGGCGACCGACTTGATCGGCGTGGCGACGTTCGGATTCCGCGGCGAGGCGCTCCCCGCCATCGCGTCGGTCTCGCGCTTCGAGCTCGAGACCTGTGGCGAAGGCGAGGACGCCACGCGGCTGCGCGTCACCGGCGGGAAGCTGGACGCGGTCGAGGACTCGGTGCGCCAGCGCGGCACCACGGTCACCGTGCGTGGCCTGTTCTACAACACGCCGGCGCGCCGGAAATTCCTCCGTGCGACCGCGACGGAGACGCGCGCCGCGGTCGAAGCGCTCACGGTGCTCGCGCTCACGCGGCCCGACGTCGCGTTTTCGCTGACCAGCGACGGACGGGTCCTGCTCGACTGCCCGCCGGCGGCGCGGCTCATCGATCGCGCGCAGGCGCTGTGGGGTGGTGAGCTGGCGGACACACTGCTCGCCGTGTCGCACCGTGCTGGTCCGCTGGAAGTCAGCGGGCTCGTGCAGCGTCCGGCGCAGGCGCGGCCAGCCGGGCGCAAGGGCTACGTGTTCGTGCGCGGCCGCCCTATTCGCGATCCCTTCATTCTCCGCGCGGCCGAGGCGGGGTATCGCTCGACGATTGCGCCCGGCGATCGGCCATCACTGCTCTTGTTTCTCGACCTCCCCGGCGACGCCGTGGACGTGAACGTGCACCCGTCGAAGCTCGAGGCACGGTTTCGCGACAAGTTCTTCGTCGAAAAAGTAGTTGGGGAGGCTGTGAGGGAAGCGTTGGCTCCGTTAGAGGCGGCGGCACCGCTGGGAGGTGTCGGGTTTCAGGTGTCTGGTGCCTGGTTTCAAAGGGAAGGTTCGGCCTCGGCGGTGGCCGGAGTTCCATTGGAGCTCTTCCGTGCAGAGTCCCTGACACCAGACACCAGGCACCAGACACCGCTTTTGCAGGTCTTCGACACGTACATCCTTTTCCAAACCGATTCCGGTGTGGCGATAGTCGACCAGCACTCAGCCCACGAGCGCGTGTTGTACGAAGATGTGATGCGACAGCTGTCGGGCGACGGCGCGCCGGCGCAACGGCTGCTCTTGCCGCTGACGCTCGACTTCGCGCCGGCCGAGCTTGACGCGATCGAAGCACATCGCGAGCTGCTCACCCGCGTCGGCTACGAGATCGAGCCGTTCTCCGGCCGCAGCATCGTCGTGCACACGGCGCCGAACCCGCATCCGCGGTTCGAAGCGGCGCGCTGCCTCCAGGAACTGGTCTCCGATCTCGCCGGTGGCCGCTTTGGCGGCTGGCAAAACCGCCTGGAGCGCTTCGCGGCGACCTACGCGTGCCGCGCGGCGATCAAAGCCGGACAGACGCTCGACGTGGGCGAGATGCGCCAGCTGATCGTGCGGCTGCTCACCGCCACGCTCCCAGCCCATGACGTGCACGGGCGTCCCTCGATGGTGCAGTTGCCCAAAGAGGAGTTGGAACGCCGCTTTGGCCGCACCTAGTCCCCAGGCCCCAACCCTCACCCCCGTTCTTGTAGGCCCCACCGGCGTCGGCAAAACCGCCGTCGCCGTCGCGCTCGCCGCGCTCACGCCAATGACCGTGATCTCCGCCGACGCACGCCAGGTGTATCGCGGGCTCGATATCGGCACGGCAAAGCCCGATCCCGAGACGCTCGCCCGGGTCCCGCATTGCGGCCTGGATCTGGTCGATCCCGGAGAGCGCTACAGCGCGGGACGATTTGCGCGCGATGCCGCGGCGTGGATGGCCGCCGTGCGGGCCGCCCACCGCCAGCCCGTGGTGGTCGGCGGCACGGGGCTCTACATCCGCGCCCTTGCCGAGGGGCTGTTTCGCGAGCCGCCGTTCGACCCGGACCAGCGGGCGCAGCTGCGCCAGTGGTCCGAGTCGCTCGAGGGTGCCGACCTCGCGCGCTGGGCGGGCCGGCTCGACCCCCAATTCCTGGGCGGCGGCCGCCAACGCGCCGCCCGGGCCGTCGAAGTCGCGTTGTTGACGGGACACGCGCTCTCGTGGTGGCAGCGGGAGGCGCGCGAAGGCGCGACGCTCAGTCCCTGGTACATTCAGTTGACCGTTCCGCGCGAGCTATTGCACCGCCGGCTCGCCGCGCGTGTCGATCAGATGCTGGCGGCGGGACTCGTCGGCGAAGTGCAGCGGCAATTGGACGCCGGGATTGCCGCGGACGCACCTGGGCTCGACGGGATCGGGTATCGGGAGGTGGTCGCGATGTTGAACGGCCAGTTGTCCGAGAGTGCGCTGCGGGACTCTATACTGGTATCCACCAGGCGTTACGCGAAACGCCAAGACACGTGGTTCCGGAATCAGTTGCGCGAGGCTCAGGCCTGGACGATCGACGCGACGGAGAGACCAGAGATTCTCGCGGGAACGATTTTCGAGCGATGGGCGGCGATGACCACGCACGACGCACCACGCACGACGCACGATTCATGAGAATCGGCATCACGTGCTATCCGACGTATGGCGGGTCGGGCGCCGTCGCGACGGAGCTCGGCCTCGAGCTCGCGCGCCGCGGCCATGACATTCATTTCATCTCGTACGCCAGCCCGTTCCGCCTCCGCGGGTTCGCCGAGCGCGTGACGTTCCATGAGGTCACCCAGCTCGAGTACCCGCTGTTCGAGCAGTCCTCCCCCTACGCCCTCGCGCTCGCGGTCAAGCAGCACGAAGTCGCCAAGCGCGAGCAGCTCGACCTCATGCACGCCCACTACGCGATTCCGCACGCGGCCACCGCCTGGCTGGCGAAGCAGATGCTCGAGGATGAGGGGCTGGGTCTGAAGATTGTGACGACGCTGCATGGCACCGATATCACCTTGGTCGGCCAGGATCCTTCGTACTACACGCTGACAAAATTCTCCATTGAAAAGTCCGATGCCGTGACCGCCGTGTCGGCGTACCTGCGCGACGAGACGTATCGCGCCTTCGGGTGCGGGCAGTGCGATTTACGCGTCATCCCGAACTTCATCTCGACGACCGACTATCATCCGCCCACGGACGACACCGATCGCAAGAAGCTGGCGCCGCAGGGGCATCGCGTGCTCGTGCACGTGTCGAACTTCCGGCCGGTGAAGCGCGTCGGCGACGTTGTCCAGGTGTTCGCCACGGTGCGCAAGAAGCTTCCGGCTACCCTCGTGCTCGTCGGCGACGGTCCGGACCGCGATGCCGCCGAACAGCAGGTCGATAGCCTCGGGCTGCGCAAGGACGTGCGGTTCCTCGGCAAGGTCGAGAACGTGGGCGATGTGCTGCGCGGCGCCGATCTGTTCTTGCTGCCGTCGGCGACGGAGTCGTTCGGGCTCGCCGCGCTCGAGGCGATGGCGTGTGCCGTGCCGGTCATCGCGAGCGCCGCGGGCGGCATTCCGGAGGTCCTCGAGGACGGGAAGACCGGCTTCCTCGCGCCGCCGGGCGACGTCGCGACCATGGCGGATCGCGCGCTGCGCGTATTGGAGAGCGCGGACTTATACCAGCGCTTGAAGCAGAACGCGGCCGCGCGCGCGCTCGAGTTCGCCGCCGACCACGTCGTGCCACGGTACGAAGCGCTGTATGAGGAAGTCCTGCGTTAATGGCAGCCGTCCTGAGGTTGGTACGGGGAACGAATCTGCTGATCGCCGCCGCCGGCGTTGTCGCAGGCGGGTGGATCGCACTCGGCCGGATCGGGTTCTCCAAGGAACTGGTGTTCGCCGCGCTGTCCGGGATCGCGCTCGGCGCGGTCGGCAACACCTGGAACGACATTCGGGACGTCGTGGCCGATCGGATCAATCGGCCCGGCGCGCGGCCGTTGGCAGCGGGGCAGGTGTCGCGCGGCGTCGCAGATTTCGTTGTGTTCGACGGTTCGTTGGTCGGACTCGCGCTGGCCGGTTTGGTGAGCGGATGGCTATTCCTTGCCGGCCTGGCGGCCCTTGCCGTCATGTTGATCTATTCGCCGCTCCTCAAGCCCCGGCCGTTGCTCGGCAACGTGGCCGTGGCGGTCGTGGCGGGGTCACCGCCGTTTTTCGGCGCGCTGGCCGTGGGCCTGCCGGCCGCCGGCGTTGTCCCGTGGGTGCTCGCGGCGTGGCTGCATCTGGTGCGCGAAGTCGTGAAGGACGTCGAGGACGAAGCGGGCGATCGGACGATCGGGCGGCGCACGCTGCCGATCGTGCTCGGCCGGCGGCCCGCCCTCGTGCTGGCCGCGGGCGTGGCGCTGCTCTTCGTGCCGGCTAGTCTGCTGTTGCCTCGGAACGCCGGCTACGGCGGCGCCTACTTCGTGATCGCGCTCCTGGCGCAGATGGCGGTGCTCGTTGCTGCGACGTGGTTGTTGCTTGGCAAGGTGGAGCGAGTGAGTGCGCTGCTCAAAGGCGCGATGGTCATCGGGCTCGCCGCGCTGGTCGCGGGAAAGGTCGCATGACTCTCTGGCAAGGCATTCTCCTCGGGTTGGTGCAGGGGCTCACCGAGTTTCTTCCGGTCTCGAGCTCGGGGCATCTCGCGCTCACGCGGGCGCTCACGGCGATGCAGATGAGTGAACAAACGTTCGTGTTCGTCGCGGTCACGCTGCACGTCGCGACCTTGTGTTCCGTCTTGGTGGTCTACGGTCGCAGGCTCTGGCAGATCGTCGTCGGCACGCTGCGTGGCAACGCGGTCGAGCGGCGGTACGCGATCCTACTCATCATCGGGACCATCCCGGGTGCCGTCCTCGGGGCGCTCTTTCACGAGCGGTTCGAGCAGGCGTTCGGGTCGCTGCGCTTTATCGGTGCGGCGTTCATCGTCACAGGACTCGTGCTCTGGTCGACTCGCTGGGCGAAGGTACGAGCCGAACCACTGACTGCCGGCGGTGCCCTGCAAATCGGGCTCGCACAGGCTGTCGCAATCTTTCCCGGGATCTCGCGCTCCGGGTCGACCGTCAGTGCCGCGCTCTGGCGAGGACTTGCTCCGGGCGACGCCGCGGAATTCAGCTTTCTCCTCGCGGTGATCATCATTGCCGGGAGCGGAGTCTTCGAGGCTCGACACGCGGTGACCGACATCGCGTCGGTTGGTGCGCTGCCGCTCGCTGCGAGCTTTGTGGCAGCCTTCGCGAGTGGTATTTGGGCGATCCGGTTCCTCGTGTCGATGCTGCGGCGCGGACGGTTCTCCATCTTCGCGCCGTACTGCTTCGCGATCGGGCTGTTCACGCTCGCGTACGTGCTGTGGCACGGCTAACGCTCGACGACATTCCGACGACGGTGCTGGCGCGACGCTGGGGCGTACCACAGTGCGGCGTGTTCCGCACACTCACATCCAGCCTCGATGCGATTCACGACCTCGGCGCGCAGGGCGCGCCGGCGGGAACGGTGGTGCTGGCCGAAGAACAGACGGCGGGGCGGGGTCGAGACGGGCGCACCTGGCGCTCACCGCTGGGCGGCGTCTGGCTCGGGATCCTGCTGCGACCCCCGCCGCCGCTGCCGGCGCCGGGCGTGCTGTCGCTGCGGGTCGGGCTCGTGCTCGCCGACGTCGTCGAGGCCATCCTCGGCGTCCGTCCGACGTCGCTCTCCGGGCCGCGCGCGGGACTGAAATGGCCGAACGATGTACTGGTGAATGACCGCAAAGTCGCCGGGATTCTGTGCGAGAGCCGCTGGCAGGGTGAGACACTGCAGTGGCTCGGCGTCGGCATCGGCGTCAACGTGGCGAACGACATCCCGGCCGAGCTGGCCGAGCGCGCCGTCGCGCTCCGTGAGCTGCGGCCCATCGTCCGTCGCATCGACGTCCTGGATCAATTGGTGCCCGCGCTGCTGCGGCTCACAGCGCACGGCGCACAGCTCACGGAGTTTGAGTGCGCCGCCTTCGCACGCCGCGACTGGCTGCGCGGCGGGCAGATCCGCGCGCCGCTGGCGGGGCGCGCCGCCGGGATTCGTCCCGACGGCGCGCTGTTGGTCGATACCGGAGCGGGAACGACGATGGTGCAGGGCGGCCACGTCGAGCTATCTTAGCCGCCCCATGCTCCTCGCCTTCGACATCGGCAACACCGAGACGACGGTTGGACTGTTTGCGGGTGACCGGCTGGAGGCGCATTGGCGCCTGCACTCCACGCCGCACCGCACCCCGGACGAATGGGCGGCGGCGTTCACGGCGCACCTGACACAGGCGGGCCACTCGACTCAGGAAGTCCGTGCGGCCATCGTGGCGTCGGTCGCGCCACCGGTGACGGAAAGTCTGTGCGAGGGGATCGAGGCCGCGACGACGCGTGAACCGGTGCGCGTGGATGGGCGATCCAAGCTCCCGATGGTCCTCGATGTCGATGAACCGCTCACCGTCGGCGCCGATCGCATCGTCAACACGCTGGCTGCGGCCGAGCTTTTCAAGAAGGACACGATCGTCGTCGATTTCGGCACGGCGACGACATTCGACTGCATCACCGTCGCGGCCAACAGTGCACCGCGCTTCATCGGGGGCGTGATCATGCCCGGCCTGCGCACCGCGTCCGACGAGCTGGTGCGGAAGACCTCGAAACTCCCCGCCACCGAGCTGCTCCCCCCGACCAAGGCGATCGGCCGCCGCACCGAGGATTGTATTCGCGTCGGCGTCCTGTGGGGCACTGCCGACGCGGTGGACGGGCTCGTGCGCCGGATCAAGGCGGAGTGGCCATCCCGGAATCGACCGCTCGTCGTGGCGACCGGCGGATTGGCCAGTCTCGTCGCGCCGCTGTGCCAGGAGATCGAGTCCGTGCAGCCCGATCTGACGTTGATCGGGTTGCGGATCGCCGCGGCCGCACTCGGTATGAAGTGGTAGCCGACGCCCGCTCGCTGAACGCGTGGCGCCGCTGGGGGTACCGCCTCCTTCCCGGCGACGTCTCCTCCTACATCCTGCACATGCGTCCCGCCGAGTGGCCGATCATGGCGGGGCATACGCTGCTGGGCTACGTCCTCGCGGTGGGATTCGCGGGCGTGGTGCGTGGTGCGTGGTTGTCGCAGGCGCTGGGTGCTCTGGCGATCTGGGTGATATTTCTGAACGGCGGCACGCTCGCCATCAACAGCGTGTTCGACAAGGACGAGGGTGACATCGGGTATTTGAACTCGCCGCCCACGCTGCCGCGCTACCTCCTCCAGTTCAGTCTCGTTTTGCTCATCGGCGGCCAGGCGCTGGCGTTTTTACTTCCGGTGGGATTTCGCATCGCGTATGCGATCTGTTTTGTCCTGTC
>Ga0209438_1000266_pt1 | contig 15338 bp, 3 predicted proteins | sample GraSoi_2013_20cm_FD_185825 | JGI IMG/M metagenome (GOLD analysis project Ga0209438, IMG submission 185825) | Grasslands soil microbial communities from the Angelo Coastal Reserve, California, USA - Sample 9_17_2013_20cm (SPAdes) (version 2) | ecosystem: Environmental > Terrestrial > Soil >...
CGCCTCGGCGCTATAGCCATGCGCGTTGAGTGTCTCTACGAGCGAGTCCACCTCGAGTCGAGTGCGGCAGAACACGAGCGCTGACGTGGGGCTCTCGACGTCGAGCACGCGCTGCAGCGCCGCAGGCTTGTGCGCACGCGGCACGACATAGGCGAGCTGGCGGACGCGAGGCAGCTTGCCTGCCGCAGTCTTCTCGCGGGCGACCGTGATCCGCTGCGGGTCCTTCAGGTGCTTCTGTGCGATCGACAGGATCCGCGGCGGCATCGTGGCGGAAAAGAGCGCTGTCTGACGCTCGACTGGCGTCGTTTCGAGGATGGCATCGAGGTCCTCAGCGAACCCCATGTCGAGCATCTCGTCCGCCTCGTCCAGCACGAGGATCTGCAGCATGGTGAGGTCGAGTGAGCGCCGCCGAATGAGGTCGTGTGCACGACCCGGCGTGGCAACCACGATGTCGGCCCCGCGCTCGAGCGCGCGGACCTGCTGGCCCATCGACGCACCGCCGTAGACAGGCACGACGCCGATGCCCGAGCCGCGCGCGTACTTGTGGATCGCCTCGGCCACCTGCATCGCCAGCTCGCGAGTGGGCACGAGGATCAGCCCGCGCGTGCGCCGACGCTGAGCGGGTTCGGCGGAGAGTCGGTGCAGCATCGGCAAGGCGAACGCGGCGGTCTTGCCGGTTCCCGTAGCTGCCTGCGCGAGCATGTCGCGTCCCGACAGGAGCAATGGAATGGTTTCGCGCTGCACCGGCGTCGGCTCTTCGTAGCCGAGCGCCGTGACCGCCGCGACGAGCGCGTCGGACACCTTCAGAGCGGCAAAACCACCCGCCGAGCCAGACCGATGCGACGTCATTCCACCCCTTGTCTACGGACCCTGGGCTTCAAAAGCGATCGCCATCGTCCCACACGAGATGCATTCGGTGCGGCGCTATTCGTGCGGGCAATTTAAGGCGATGTTGTCTGCCGCAATACAACCACACCGACCGATGTATGCGGGCGTTGCGTAGTGTGATGATGGTTGAGCTTCTGATCTGCGACAAAAACCTCTTCGAAGATCGCAGAGTCGCGAGTAGCAGCGTGGTGGCAAGCAGAATCAAGGCAATCAGCCAGGCCAGCGCCAGGGCGGCGGTCAGGGAGGAAGCCAGAACCGGTAACCGCTCTGGCGGAGCGGGATGGTTCCTCTCCTTCCCGCTCCATTAACCCAACACGCATCAACGAGGAAAACACACGTCCATCACCGCGGCCCCGATGCAGCCGTCGCTGCCACGCCCGACGAGGACACGACGCGTGTGTCAGCCTCGCCGAGCTCCACGACCACGTCGTGCGTCTTGCCGTCCTCGAGCAGCGGGATCGCCTCCGGATCGACTGCTGTGCCGTCGAGTTCCGCCGATCGCACGCCCGTGCAGCGATGATCGGGATTGAGCACCACGATGCGGTAACGGGTCGCGCTCACGGTCCACTGGATCGAGAATTTCGGCCACATGGCAGGAATGCTTGGTTCGACGCTGAACGTCGCTCCGTGACGGTGTAGTCCAAGAAGCCCCTCCACCGCCGCCCGGTACATCCAGCCGGCCGACCCCGTGTACCACGTCCACCCGCCGCGCCCGAGATGCATCGGATGCGCGTACACGTCGGCGGCCACCACGTAGGGCTCGGCGCGGTACTGCTCGAGCCCCGCGGGTGTGCGCATGTGATTGATCGGGTTGACCATGTGGAAGAGCTCCATCGCCTCGTCTCCGAGACCCAGTTGCGCGAGCGCAATCACCGTCCACAGCGCCGCATGCGTGTATTGACCACCGTTCTCGCGCACGCCTGGAACGTAGCCCTTGATGTACCCGGGATCGTGCGCCATCCGATCGAACGGTGGCGTCAGCAGGAGGACGACCTGCGCGTCGCGCCTCACGAGATGGGCGCGCACCGCTTCCATGGCGCGCGACATCCGCCGTGGATCCGCTTCCTTCGAGAAGACGGCCCACGACTGGGTCAGCGAGTCGATGCGGCATTCCTCGTTCTGTGCCGATCCCAGAGGCGTCCCGTCGTCGAAGTACGCGCGCCGATACCAGTTGCCGTCCCATGCGAGCTCGAGCATGCCGGCGAGCCAACGCGCCTCGCTTCGATAGTGTTGCGCACGCTCGCCGTCACCGCGCTGCTCGCAGAGCTCCGCCCACTGCTGCAGGACGACGATCACGAACCATCCGAGCCAGACGCTCTCGCCGCGCCCGAGGTGGCCGACGCGGTTCATTCCATCGTTCCAGTCGCCGGACCCGATGAGCGGGAGGCCGTGCGCGCCGTACTTCAGCGAGCGGTCGATCGCGCGTATCGCATGCTCGAAGACCGACGCCGTCTGCGCGGACACCGACGGCAGGTCGTACACCTCGTGCTGTTCCGGCCCGAGCGGCGGCGCCTCCAGAAACGGGACGACCTCGTCGAGCACGGACCGATCGCCGGTTCGTTCGACGTAGATGGCCGCCGCGTACGGAAGCCAGAGCAGGTCGTCCGAACAGCGCGTGCGCGTTCCGCGTCCGCTCGGCGGGTGCCACCAGTGCTGGACGTCCCCCTCGACGAACTGCCGCGAGGCGGCCAGCAGGAGGTGCGAGCGACAGAGATCCGGCCTCGAATAGAGCAACGACAGCACGTCCTGCAGCTGGTCGCGGAACCCGAAGGCGCCACCAGGCTGGTACGGGCCGCTCCGGGCCCAGATGCGGCAACTGAGCGCCTGATAGAGCAGCCACCGATTCACCAGGAGATCGAGGGAGTCGTCCGGCGTCTGGATCTGTATGGAGCCGAGGGTGGCGTCCCAGAATCGGGCCGAGCGCCCGATCGCGTCGACCACTTCCTCGAGCCGCGAGTACCGCGCGGCAAGCGTCGCCGCGTGCGACGCGTCGTTGCCCTGTCCCAGCACGAACGCGACACGTCTCGATTCGCCCGGGGGAATCTCAATCGCGATCTGCAGGGCGCCACACGGGTCGAGTCCGGCGCCCGTCCGCTCGGCAAGCCTCTCGCGGAACAACCCCGCCGGCGCCCCGAGCGTACGATTCCGGCCGATGAAGTCCGCCCGATCGCAGGTGAAGGACCGGGGCGCTTCCGTGGCGTGCCAGAAGGCGACGCGATCCCTGAACTCGGTGTTGTAGGTGTTGCCCGCGAGGATGGCGCCGGTGCGCTCATCGACCTGGGAAACCACGAACCGCCGTTCACCCGAGCGCGGCGGACCCAGCACCCACTCGACGTAGCCGAACACGCTGAGACGCCGCGTCCGGCTCGAGGTGTTGGTCAGCGTCAGCAGCGACAGTTTCACCGGATCGTCCGGCGCGACACAGACGGCGAGACTCTGCTCGAGTCCCTCCAGCGCGTACTCGAAGTGCGTGACACCGGCGCCGTGCCGAATGACCCATCGTCCCGAGTCCGCGGTGCGGACCAACGGACCGGGGGTGGCGCCCCACACGGTCATGTCGTCCTCGTCGCGCAGGAAGATCGCTTCGCCAGTCGGATCGGAGATCGGGTCGTTGGCAAAGGGCGTGAGCCGGTTCTCCCGGCTGTTGCCGGCCCACGTGTACGCCGCGCCCGACTCGCTCACCACCGTGCCGAACTCGGGGTTCGCCAGGACATTCGACCAGGGGAGCGGCGTTTGCCGCTCCCCGTCGAGGCAGATCACATACTCGCGTCCGTCAGGCGTGAACCCGCCGACGCCGTTGTCCATGACGCGTGGCTCGATCGGTACGGGCGTCGACGCCGGTTTCGGTGATCGCAGCACCGCTGATGCCGGAACGATGTCGGCTGACGACAGCCAGGGGGCTTTCCGATCGAGCTGCGGCCCCAGATCGCCGAGATCGCCGCGGAGGACGATGCGCGCCACGGCCGACAGCAGGTGGCGGTCAGCCTGGGGCATCCCGTCGGAGCGCAGCAGGAACATGCCGCCCGGCTTGTCGAGCCATCCGCTCCACCGCGGCTCGCGGAGCAGGCCAGACAGCTGGGTCTGCACCTCGTCGAAGTAATCCGCGGGGTGATCGTTGAGGATGACCACGTCGGCGCGAAGGTCCTTGACGCGCCAGTATTCCTGGGCGTGAACGAGCTGCCGCACGAGCGGGAGGGCGCTGGCGTCCGCGACGTGGACGAGCACGATCGGCAGGTCCCCTGAGATGCCGTATCCCCAGAGGTTCGCCTGCCCGAGAACGTTCCGCGCGATGTCGTCGGGGCTCGTGGAGGAGGCGTCCGACCCGAAGACCCGCGACGCCAGGCGATCGAAGAGCATCGCGTGATCGTCGGTCAGGCCCAGGTGCTGCAGCGTGATGTGCGCGTGCGTCGAGGCCATCGAGAACGCGCGCGCCGCCGCGCTCGCGTCGCGGTACTTGCGGACGAGCGCCAGCGCCGAGGCTCGATCCTGCGCGACTCCCGTCGCGAACGTGACGCGAACGAAGGCGCCGGGGGCGAGCCGCACCCGCTCGCGCACGCTGGCCACGGGATCGAGGACCGCGCCGGTCGTTCCCGAGAGCGCCCGGCCCTCGAGCGCCGCCGGGTTGGCGAGCGATCGTCCGCGCCCGAAGAATCGCGCGCGATCGGTTTCCCATTCAATCGCGCCGCCAAGCCGGCCGTCGATGGCGAGCACGTGGAAGGCCCACGCGGTGTTTTCCTCTGCCGAGCGTGGACGCCTGCTGAACAGCAGACCCGCGCTCTGGGCGTCGTAGGCCGTGTCGATGAACAGCTTCGCGAACGCGGGATGGGCAAGATCGTCCTCGGGGCGCGCGAGCACCATCTCCGCATAGCTCGTCACCTCGACCTCTCGCGGCCGGTCGCCGCGATTGGTGATCGACAGCCTGCGCACTTCGACGTCGTCTTCGGGAGAGACGACCACTTGAAGCTGCGTCTCGAAGTCGCCGTCGCGCCGCCGGTAGGTCACCTTTTCCAGCTCGAAGATCGCCTCGTATTCATCCGCTTCGCGACAAATCGGCTGGTAGCCTGGTGACCAGACGTCGCCCGACCACGGATCCCTGAGGTAGATGAACTGTCCGCCCGCGTCCGACGTGCGGTCCTCGCGCCGGCGGGTGACCGAGAGGCCGCGCCAGGTGCTCGACCCGCCGCCGGCGTGCGTGAGCGCCGCCGTGTACCGGCCGTTGGACAGGAAATGCGTGTGCGGGCTTCTCGTGTGAGGGGTCCGAAAACGCCTCGACGGGATGGCGCCGATCGACGGTGCCGTGGGGGTCCCCTCCGCGGGGCGCGCTTCCGAGAGAATCGCCACGCGGGGGACGCGCTCCTGCAGCAGCAGCTCGGTCGCCTTCACGCGCGGGTCGCCGTGGAATCGCTCCACGAAGACGTCGTCGAGGAGGATATTCGTGATCGCGACGAGCGACATGCCCTGGTGATGCGCGAAAAACGCCCTGACGATCTCCGGCGCGCCACCGCGCGACGATGTTCCGGCGTCGTCCGCGAGCCTGCCCGGCAGGTAGTCGATCGACTCGTAGAACCCGAACCGGCCGTCCAGTCCCTGTCGACTCAACTGGACGAAGTTCGACACCGCGGCACCCGGATCGACGACGCCGGCCAGCGCGGTGGCATAGGGCGCCACGACGAGGTCGTGGTCGAGGCCGCGTTTGAGTCCGAGTCCCGGGACGCCGAACGCCTTGTACTGGTAGTTCCCGTAGCGGTCCCTGAACGCGTACGCGGCCTCCGAAATACCCCACGGAACGCGACGGTCCTTCCCGTATTCCACCTGGCGCCGCACGCTCGCGCGACAGCTCTGATCGAGCAACGTGCCCGGATAGCTGCGCAGCAGCAGCTGCGGCATGAGGTACTCGAACATCGTCCCGCCCCACGAGAGGAGCGTGGCGTGGCCGTCGACGTTGGTGGCCAGCCGGCCCAGATGGAACCAGTGATGCTGCGGAACGTCGCCCTTCGCAATGGCGAGAAAGCTGGCGAGCCGCGCTTCCGAGGCGAGCAGATCGTAGAACGAGCCGTCGAGCCGTCCGGGCCCGTTCGCATCGGCGAGGCGGTAGCCGATCGAGAAAATGCGGCGGCGGCGGTCGTACAGGAAGTCGAACCGCATGGCCGCGGCCATCGCGGTCGCCCGCCGGGCGAGCGCGGCGAGCTCGCCTTCAGATACCGCCGGTGGGCTCTCCAGCGCCGCGACGCTGTCCATCACGGCTCGGGACCAGAACGCGATCTCGTCGAAGGGTTCGCCCCCGGCCTCGCGATCGACGGCAGACGAGATCATCGCTCCCAGATCGAGGCTCAGTCTCGGCAGGGTGCCGGTGCGGTCGCCCGACAGCTCGCGCTGGGCCTCGCTGATGATTTCCCGCGCGACGGCATTGACACGCGAGACGCTGTCGCGGGTCGCCTGATCCGGCGCGGGGCTCGATGACGAGGACACCGCCAGCAGATCGGCGGTGTCAATCAGGCCTTCGAGCAGCGCCGTCCGCTCCTGCGGCGTCGTGGCGAGCGTCAGCAGGCCCTGCACGAGCGCGGTGAGAGACGCCGCGAGATTGCCGCTGTCCACCGTCGACACGTATCGAGGGTGCAGGGGTGCCGTCGTGACCGTGTCGTACCAGTTGAGGAAATGACCTTCGTGCCGCTCGAGCCCTTCGAGCGTCGTGATCGTGCGATCGAGACGCCGAACCAGCGAGCCGGTCGTCAGGTAGCCGAGGTCGTGCGCCGCCAGCGTCGACAGCAGCGTCATGCCGATGTTGGTCGGTGAGGTGCGCCGGGCGAGCCTCGGCTCGTCGCCCTCCTGATAGTTGTCGGGCGGCAGCCACGCGTCCGCCTCCGTCACGAACGTCTCGTAGTAGCGCCACGTCTTTCGGGCCGTCCTGCGCAGCAGTCGCCGCGATCGGTCGCTCAGCGGACGCTCGCGCGGTCCGACCGGCATGCTCAGCCAGTACGCGACGCCTGGCGCGATGACCCACAACAGCAGGAACGGCACCGCGGACGGCAGGGCATCGCGGTGCGTCGTTGCGACGACCATCGCGACGATGCCGGCGATGATGGGACTGGCCATCATGTCGGCGATGAATTGAAGCAGCGCCCGGCCGCCGACGATGCCGGCCGCGCGCGCCGCTGCCGCCGCGGCGGTTTCCCATTCCAGGAGCCGGCGCTTCGTCATCGTCAGACGCACCAGCGTCAGGACGATCGCGTGGGCGGTGTCCCAGGCGTGGTAGGCGAGAAACGTGACGCTGAGGAGGACCTGCGCGAGCGAGATGGCCGTGTCCGCCCGGAGATTCCGCCAGAACACCGCGAGTGACTGCGCCTTGCGCGGCCCGACGAGCATCTGGGCGACCAGTGGCAGGAGCTGAGAGGCCATCACCGCCAGCACTAGCGCCGTCCAGAACGCGTGCGCCCCCGGCAGAATCGTCCACCCCGCGACGAGGAGCGCGAGGAGCATCGGCGCGACGAGGCTGCGGCGCAGGTTGTCGAGAATCTTCCATCGCGAGATGAGCGGGAAGGAATTCCGCTTCATCCCGCTGCGGGTCGGGACGAACGGGAACAGCCACAGCAGGATCTGCCAGTCGCCTCGAATCCACCGGTGCTGGCGCCGGGCGTGGGCGAGCACCGTGGACGGGTACTCGTCCACCAGCTCGACGTCGGAGACGAGGGCGGCGCGCGCATGCAGACCTTCGAACAGGTCGTGCGACAGCAGCGCGTTTTCCGGCACCGCATCCTCGAGCGAGGCGATGAAGGCGTCGACGTCGTACAACCCCTTCCCGGTGAAGATGCCCTCGCCGAACAGGTCCTGATAGGTGTCGGACACGGCCGTCGTGTACGGGTCCACGCCCGTGTGGCCCGAATACAGCCGTGCGAAGAGCGACCCGGCCGCGCTCGTGAACGTGACGCTGACGCGCGGCTGCAGGATGCCGAACCCCTCGGTCACGCGCCCGGCAGCCGGGTCGAACGAAGGGCGGTTCAGCGGATGCGTGATGATGCCAATCAGCTGCCTGGCGGCATCGCGCGGCAACCGCGTGTCGCTGTCGAGCGTGATGCAGTAGCGCACCTGCGGCAGGATCGCCGGGTCGCCGACGGTCAGCACGAAGCTCGTGTCCGTGGCGCCGCGCAGGAGCCGGTTGAACTCCTCGATTTTTCCGCGCTTGCGCTCCCATCCCATCCAGAGGCCTTCCTGCTCGTTCCACTGACGCGTGCGATGGAACAGGAAGAACCGGTCCGGGCCGCCGTCGCCATGCTGCGCGTTGAGCGCGCGGATCGCGTCGGCCGCCGCGGCGAGCACGTCGTCGTCGTGCGGCAATCGCTCCGCATCCGCGTCCCTGAAATCGCTCAGGATGGCGAAGTGGATGTTCGGATCGAGATTGCCGAGCGCCTGCACTTCGACGTGCTCGGCCAGTTCCCGTGCCCGCTCGACGCTGTCGAGAATGGTCGGGATGATGACCATCGTGCGCGCCGTCTCCGGAACGCGGACGAGATCGAGCCGCGGGAGACGGCGCGGCGGAACGAGGCGGGCGATCAGCCGCTGGACAATCTGAATCGCCAGTTCGCTCGCCGGCACGAGCGTCAGCAGCACGACCACGACCAGCGCCGTCCACGGCGAGCCCAGGGCGCGGGCATGGGTGACGGCCGCCGCCACGAGCGCCGCCGTCGAGAGGCCGATCGCGCAGAGATACCCCATCGTCGCGTGGCGGAAGAACGCGCGCTTGAGACGGACCGCCACCCTCGGCTTCCATCCGATGCCGCGTTCGAACTGCCGCCGGCCCGCGCCGATCAGGTAATAGCCGATGTGCGCCTCGCGCTCGCCGGGCGTCCGTTCCGCGATCTGCCGGGCGCGTTCGACACTCTTGAGCGCCACGCGCACCTGGCCGTCGCCCGTCGGTTCGGCCAGTTCCTCGACCGCCTGGCGGTAGCGATCGCGGCTGGCGAAGTCCATGTGCCCGTACACGGCCGCGGGATCGCGTTGAAGCACCTGTTCGACGAGGCTGACGCTCTCGAAGAATTCGCTCCAGTCGAATGTCGAGACGAGGCGCAGGCTGCCGATCAGATTCGCCATGAAGGCCTGTTCGGATGCCTGATGCCGGGCCTCGGAGCGGATAGCGTCCTCGACCGTCTGGCCGCGGGCGGTCAGGGCGGCATCGAGCTGCTCCCGGAGGGCGGCGGCGGTCTCGTGTTCGCGGGAGCGCTGGAGGAGCCGAATGACGAATGCGGGGTGAACCTCCGGCGGCCATGGATGCCGCGCAGGCGCCGGCGACCCGAGCGCGTCGACCAGCCGGTCCGCGTCGACACGATGGACACGGCTCGTCGCCATGATCTCGGCGCGGGAGCGCACGTGTTCGACGAGCGCGAGCTTCAACGCCGACGGCCACGCCCAGAGCTCGCCGATCGTCAGCGGCGTGATCGACTGGAAGGCGGTGACGAAGCGGTGGACCCGCTGCGAGTCGAGCCGTCCGGCGCTGCAGCGAATCAGCTCGAGCGCCATCGCGTAAATCCGCGGCAGACCGGCGAACTCGTCGGCCGCGATCCACGGCAGGCGGCGGAAGAACGACGGTGGCAGATCGTGATGAATGTCGCGCAGGGCGGCAAGGACGATGTGGAAGTTGTCGAGCAGCCATTCGGCGGCGGGAGACGACGGTTCCCCGCGGGCCGCGTCGGCGGACAGTGACGTGTAGACGTGTCGAAGCGCGCGCGCGTGGTGGCGAAGTCGCTTCAGGTGCGCGGCGCTTCCGCGTCGGTCCGGCGACACGGTGAACAGTGCCGCCAGCCGCCTCGCGTGCTCCTCGAGCGGTTCGATCCCGAGCAGATCGATCGACGTCGGTGTTGGACGATGGTCGCCGGTACTACCCATGGGCTTCTGGTCGAGGTTCGATCGATCGCGCGCTCAGAGCGCCGCGAGTCGTCGCGATGGCCATAGCCGCATTCTCGCCCGTCCGGGATGCGGAACGTACGAATCCCGGAAGTGGATGAGCCGGGTCAGGCAGGATCCAGGGGTTACCCGAATGTCATCGACGTTCCGTCCAACCGGGTCAGAATCGCTCGCGTCCGCGGATAGGCCGCGAGCAGCGTCGGCGCGAGAGCCTCGCCGGCAACGCAGATAGCGGTGGCAAGCCCGTCGGCTGCCGTCGCCCTTGGGCCGATCACCGCCACGTCCACGAGGTTGTTCGCGCTCTCGCCGGTCCGTGGATTGAAAATGTGGTGATAGCGTCCGCTCTCCTCGAACGTCGTGCCGTACCCACCAGACACGGCGAGGGCCATGTCGTCCAGATCGACCACGCGGTCGATGCTGGCGGCGTCCCTGCCGTCGCGGATGCCGATGCGCCAGGGACGCCCGTCGGGGTGGCGGCCGATGGTGCGGTACTCGCCTAGATCGACCACGGCGCTCTCGAACCCTTCATTGCGCAGCATGTCGGCGATGGCGTCCGTGATGAAGCCCTGGGCCATGCTGTTCAGCGTAATGGCCATGCCGGCGCGCGCGAACCCGATGGCCGCCGCGCCGCTGTCGATCTGGCGGAAATCCACCACAGCGTGTGCGACATCGCGCGCCCGGGCCGCGATGTCCGGCTGGATGTCAGTACGCGACCAGAAGTGCGCCTCGTAGAGTCGCCACAAGGGCTGTACAGAAATGTCAAATGCGCCGCCGCTCAACTCACCGAGGCGTTGGCTTTCCTCGATGAGCGTGCGCAGCTCGCGCGACGGCTTCGTCAGCGTGCCGGCGTCGTTGAGGCGCGAGATTTCACTGTCGGGCCGATAGAGGCTGAAGATCCGCTCGAAGCGGTCGATCTCCTGGCGCACGCGCAGGATCGTACGCTGCGCGAACGCGGCGTCGGGGTGCCACAACGTGAGCTCCGCCAGCGCGCCAAGCACTTCGCCGTGCCAGCTGTGTGACTGAGGTTTCGGCGCGAGCGCGCGCACCGCCTGGATCATCAACGGCACTCCGGCAACCGCCGCAGCGACGCGCCAGAAACGACGGCGCGTCAGACGTCCTTCCGCGCGAGAAACCTCGCGCGTGCGTGCTGGCGCGGCGAGTGTCCCTTCAGGCATGTGTCACCCCGATGCGGACAGGCTTTCCGTCGGCGCGCAGCCTGGCGGCGCGTGCCAACGGCGGGCATCGCGTCTCGTCGTAGTACTCGACCTGGCAATCGAGACACTGGAAGCACTCGGACGTGACGATTTTTCCCGTCGGCTCGATCGCCCGCACGGGACACGCGTGCTCGCACAAGTGGCAGGGGCTGCCGCACTCCGGACGCCGCTCGAGCAGATTGAGCAGGTGCAGCCGATCAAGCAATGCGAGCACGCCACCGAGCGGACACAGGAAGCGGCAATACGCGCGCTCCGAGAACAGCCCGATGGCCAGCAAGCCACCGGCATAAAAGACGTACGGCCACGCGCGCGTGAATCGTGCGGTGATCGCCGTCTTGAACGGCTCGACCTCAGACGAGGCCCCAGCCGCGTCGATCTGCGTCATCACCAGCATCAGCACCGCCGCGGCTGCGATGTACTTGCCCATCCGCAGGCGCCTCTCCAGCGCGACCGGCGGGTTCCATTGCGGCACGCGCAGCGCGCGGGAGAGCTGGCCGAGCAGCTCCTGCAGCGCCCCGAACGGGCACAGCCATCCGCAGAACACGCCGCGCCCAATCAAGACCACCGAGACGAGCGTGTAGCCGGCGATGATGATCATCAACGGCTCGGCCAGATAGAAACCGATCTCGACGTGATTGAACGGCGCCCTGAGATAGTTGATGACGTTGACGATCGAGAGCTGCACACCGGCGGTCCAGCCAAGCCAGACGAGAACGACCAGCAGGAACCCGGTTCGCACGAGCCGATGCGCCACGCGAGAGCGCGCGAGCGTCGACTGGAACATGAAGATCAGCGTGAGCACCGACAGGAGCACGGCGAGCATCGCAACTTGTCGCCGCGCGTCGCTCCAGGCCTCGACCCAGGTGGCAACGGGCGGCAACAGCTCTGTCTCCGGCTCCAACTGCGGCTGCACCTGCGGCTCCGACTGCGGCGGCGGCGCTCGTGGCGGTGGCGGTGGCGGCACGACGAGATAGGCGGCCGGGATCTTGTAGTCGAGCCCGAACGCGACCGTCTGCGGTGGAGTGCCGGCGCTGTTGATCAGAATGTCCAGTCGCCACGGCTTCACAGGGTCGAAGCCGGAATTGGCCCTGAGCGCGAACAGCCCGGCAAGTTGCTGTGCCTCGATGGGCGTCGCGTACGCATAGTCGCGCTGCACGAAGCTGAACGTCTTCCCGTCCTGAACCACGCGCAGGCGATCGAAGCGGTTGCCCTCGGACTCTCGAAAGTACCTGGTGCCGAGAAAATCGTACGGACCGTTGGAGGCGACATAGATCGCCTGGGCGCCGCTCGGGAGCTCCCGCTTGTAGTCCTCGAATTTCAGCAGGCCGAGCAGATTGCCGCCGATAGCGGGCGGCGTGGCAAGCGCCGTCAGGAATTCGATGTAGAGATCGTCGGCCGCGCCGAGTGGCCAGTCGAGCCGGGCACCGGCCGCGCCCGCATTTGCGAGGGCCCTCGCCACCTCGCCCGAGGTCACCCGTCGTCGCACGACGGCGCCCTCGCCGACGAGGTCGTTCCAGGGCTTGATGCTGAAGCTCTCGAGGTCGAGGGTCGGAACCGTGACGGCGGTCACAGGCGTCGCTGCGGTCGCCGCGGGCTCAGCAGTCCGCGCGACGCGCACGACGCGTGCGCGGAGAACCAGCCCTGCTGTGGTGAGGACGGCGGCGCGCATGGCGCGCGCGCTGATGGTGGCACCGTCGACGTAGTCCGGCGGGAGCGCGTTGGTGCCGCCGCGCAGCGGCCTGCCGGCTTCGCGGGCAAGAAGCGTATCCAGCTGGCGCTGACGCACGCGGTCGTGAACGATCATCGACTCCTGGTGGAAGACGACCTTGGCCCCCGTGATGCGGCCGCCGAGATCGACGCCGGCGATGACGTCGAACGGTGTCGTCGAATAACCCGTCGCCGCGATGATGTCGAGGGTCGAAAACACGTACGCAACAACCTTTTCGCCCTTGAAAACCGCGATAGCAGGGGGCGAGCCTTCCTCCATCCCGAGGCGATCGGCGCCGGGATAGACCACCGCCATGACCTCGGGCGTCAGGCGGTCGCGCAGCCGGCCCTGCTCAGCAGTGGCGGGTGAGGCAAAAAGGAGTGCAAGTAAGGCGGAAGTCCATCGCATGTAGGGCAGACACCATCGAATTTCAGGCCGAGGATACCGGAAATCAGAAGAAATCTGTTGGAACGGGACACATACTGGGTGTAACCTGCGGACCTTATATTGCCCTGTTTGCGCGCGGGAGGGAGCGACAGATGCGAACCCGATCCCTGGCGTCAATCGGCATTGCACTAGCGGCCGCGGTTTTCTGTTCCGCGGTCACACTCACAGCGCAGAATTCCCCGGCGCCAACGTCCGCGGCGCAAGATCCTTCCTCTGCAACCGCGACCGCCAATCGCGCGACACTCGACAGGTTCTGCATCGCCTGTCACAGGGGTCCCACCGCAGTTGCGGGACTGCACCTGGACACCTTCGACATCTCCAACTTCGAGACCAACGGCGCAACGTGGGAAAAGCTGGCGCGCAAGCTTCGCAACCGCGAGATGCCGCCTGCCGATATGCGGCGGCCCGATGAGGCCACCTACAGCGCGCTCGTGAAGTACATCGAGACCGGGCGCGATCATCTCGCCGAGGTCAAACCCAATCCGGGACGCCCCACGCTCCATCGTCTCAACCGAACGGAGTACGGGAATGCCGTCCGCGATTTGCTGGCGCTGGAGATTGACGTCGCCGATCTGTTGCCGGCCGACGACATCGGCTATGGCTTCGACAACATCGGAGACGTGTTGCAGGTGTCGCCGGTGTTGCTGGAGCGGTACCTTTCGGTGGCTCGCAAGATCAGCCGAACCGCGGTAGGCGATACCACGATCCCCGTGTCCTACCAGACCTATGACGTTCCTCACCGCCTCATTCAGGACGATCGTCTGGACGAAACCGCGCCGGTCGGCTCGCGCGGCGGCACCATCGTGCGCCACCTGTTCCCGGTGGACGGCGAGTATGAGATTTCCGTCGCCCTGGCACGGAACAGAGATGATGAATATCTGGGCCTCCAGCGGGAACGCAAGCTCGATCTCAGGCTCGACGATCAACGGCTCCAGCTGTTCACCATTGCCGCCAACCCCAAGAAGGTCGTGCTCGGGAGCGGAACGCCTCCCGATGCGCATCTGAAGATCCGCCTGCCGGTGAAGGCCGGAACACGAGAGCTTGCCGCGACATTCCTGAAAGACACGCTCATCAAGGAAGGCATCATCGACCGGATCCGCGGCGACGACGTGCTGACGTACTTCGAAGGCGTAGGCAGCATTACCGTCGCCGGTCCGTTCAATGTGCAAGGGTCGGGTACCACGGCTACGCGCGACAGGATTTTCATCTGTCATCCGTCCGCGGCCGCCGAGCAGCAGGCGTGCGCGAAAAAACTCCTGTCGAATCTCGCCCACCACGCGTATCGGCGTCCTGTCAGTGACGGCGAAACGGCGCAACTGCTCGCGCTCTACAACGAGGGCGCACGCAACGGCGGCTTCGAGTCGGGCGTGAGACTCGCGTTGCAGAAGATTCTGGTGTCGCCCGAGTTCCTGTTCCGTGCGGAAGTCGATCCGCCGGGCGCCGCAGCCGGCACCGTCTACAAGATCAGCGACATCGAGCTGGCCTCACGCCTGTCGTTCTTCCTGTGGAGCAGCATTCCCGACGACCAGCTGCTCGCCGTTGCGGAGAGCGGGCGCCTCTCCGACCCGTCGGTCCTGCAGGGTCAGGTCAAGCGCATGCTGGCCGATCCGCGCTCGCAGGCGCTCGTGAAGAACTTCGCCGGCCAATGGCTGTATTTGCGCAATATCGCAAGGATATCCCCGGACCAGACGACCTTTCCGGACTTCGATGACAACTTGCGCGGGGCCCTTGCGAAGGAAACCGAGCTCCTGATCGAAAGCCAGGTGCGCGAGGATCACCCCGTCACCGACCTGCTGACGACGGACTACACGTTCCTCAATCAGCGCCTGGCCGAGCACTACGGGATCAGGGGTATTTACGGCACTGAATTCCGCCGCGTGAAAATCGAAGACCCGAACCGGTACGGACTGCTCGGACAGGCCAGCATATTGGCGGTGACCTCGTATCCGAACCGGACGGCGCCGACCATCCGTGGAAAGTGGGTGTTGGAGCAGCTCCTGGGTTCTCCGCCACCACCGCCGCCGCCGAATGTTCCATCGCTGAAAGACGATGCGACCGCACAGCAGATGACGATGCGCCAACGCATGGAACAGCACAGGGCCAATCCCACGTGCGCGGCCTGCCACCGGCTGATGGATCCACTCGGCTTCGCGCTCGAAAACTTCGATGGTCTCGGCAACTGGCGG
>Ga0209438_1000268_pt1 | contig 15315 bp, 19 predicted proteins | sample GraSoi_2013_20cm_FD_185825 | JGI IMG/M metagenome (GOLD analysis project Ga0209438, IMG submission 185825) | Grasslands soil microbial communities from the Angelo Coastal Reserve, California, USA - Sample 9_17_2013_20cm (SPAdes) (version 2) | ecosystem: Environmental > Terrestrial > Soil >...
CCCCAGACGGTGCCGCTCACGTGGACGGTAAGCCTTCGACAATTGGACCGCGAGCGAGCCAAGCCGTGACCAACCGGCGTGCCTTCCTCCGAGCCGCCCTCGCAGGCGGCGCGTACACGATCGGAGTCGCTCGCGGCTTCGCCGGCACTCAAGGAGACCGCCGCATGCCACGCGTTATCGTCTGTGACGTCAACGAGACCTTGTTGGGCATAGGCGCATTGGAGCCGCATTTCAAGCAGGCGTTCGGAGACGGTCGCGTGTTGCAGGACTGGTTTGCGAACGTCCTGCTCTATTCGGAAGTGGCGACGCTGGCCGGCCCGTACTCCGACTTCGCGAGCATCGGCGGAGCGGCGCTCGACATGGTGGCGGGTGCTCGCGGAATCACGTTATCGTCAGCCGATCGCAGCCGCATTCTTCAGGGCATGCTGACGCTTCCGGCGCATCCCGATGTGCTGGACGGTCTTCAGACGATGCGCGACGCGGGACTCAGGCTCGTCACACTGACGAACTCGGCGCCGGCAGCAGTCCAGCAGCAGCTGACAAACGCCGGCCTGACCGCGTTCTTCGAACGTTCGTTCTCGGTGGACACGGTGCGTCGCTTCAAACCGGCCGCCGAGGCGTACCAGTCAGTCGCAGACTCGCTTGGAATTTCCATCGATCGCCTTCGACTCGTCGCGGCGCACGCGTGGGATATCGTTGGCGCGCTCCGTGCGGGATGCGCCGCAGCCTTCGTCGCCCGACCCGGGAAGGTGCTCTATCCGCTCGGTCCGAAGCCCGACATCACGGGACCGGATTTCCGGAGCGTCGCCAAGCAGATTGTGGCGGCCGAATCTCGCCAAGCCTGATCGCCGCTCGAGGGCGACTTATGGAATCGCGCGGCGGTGGCCGGCGGCGGAACCGGTCTTCCGGCTCTGGCGACGCTTCGTTGGCCCCGTCGCCTTCTCTGCGGCGACCCGCTCACCGCAAGACACCCACGTCCGGAGCGCCGCGGCTGTGCGGAAGCCGGGTGGCGAGACGTACACGAATCCCCTGAGCGGCTTTCCCGTGAAGTCCATCGGCCGCACGTGTCGCCCGCGCATGACGGCATCGAACTCGTCGTCTGGGATTCGTACCATCAGATCGCGTCCAACGATGCCGCAGCACATCCGACCGAGATAGAGGAACGCGAGGCCGCCGAACATCTTGCGTTCGGTGATGACGTTCCGGGTGCCAAACGCCTGGCGAATCCGATTCGCGAGCCGCTCGTCGTACGCCATGGGATCTTGCCGCTAACGGTCCGCCATCTGCTTGCCGTGATGGCGCGTGTGGAGTTCCATGAAGCGTACGTTGTGCTCCGCAATTATTTGCGCCGACTCGGCACCGACACGCCGCCCTCAATGTCGCAGCGGCGCATGGAGCCTGAATGAGCACGGCTAACGGTATTGTGGCGCGATATCATCGCTCGCTAGTGGTGCACGTCGCGCTCGCTCTGGCCCTTGATCTTGTCCGGTTCGTGGCACTCGCGTTCCGATCCCACGGCAGCCTGGCGGCCGAGAATCTCTTCCTACGGAAGCGGCTGGCGTACTACCTCGAGCGGCAAGTCAAGCCGCGACGTGCCGATACGGCGACAAGACTTACGCTACTCCTGCTCGGTCGATTCGTGGACTGGCAGCTCCTCCTGACGCTCGTGCAACCAGACACGTTCCTCCGGTGGCACCGCCGAGGCTACCGCCTGTTCTGGCGATGGAAATCACGTGCGCGTGGTCGGCCGCCGATTCCTGTGGACCTTCAACGGTTGATCGCCTCGATGGCAATCGCGAATCGCACGTGGGGTGAGGAGCGGATTGCCGCGGAACTGCGGCTGAAGCTGGGGATCAGCGTGTCACCCCGCACCGTCCGCCGCTACATGCCGAGGCGGTGTCCTTCGCGCGGTGGCTCGCAGTCGCCGTCCTGGAGGACGTTCCTGCGCAATCACGCCAGTGAGGTGCTCGCCTGCGACTTCTTCGTGGCTGTGACCGCCGGGTTTCGGCGCGTCTACGTGTTCGTCGTTCTGGACATTACCACGCGCCGGATCGTGCACTGGAATGTCACGCGACATCCGACCGCCGAGTGGACCGTCCAGCAGTTCCGGAACTGCATCACATCCGACGAGGCGTATCGGTTCCTGATTCACGACCACGATGCGATCTACGCACCTGCCGTCGACTCGGCGCTGACCTCGATGCATGTCCGAGTGGTGACAACGCCCGTCCGTGTGCCCCAAGCCAACGCGTTCTGCGAACGAGCAATCGGCACGGTCCGTCGTGAATGTCTGGATTGGGTCATTCCGCTCAACGAGCGCCATCTGCGGCGCATCCTTGCGGAATGGGTTAATCATTACAACGACCAGCGCCCGCATTCAGCCCTCGGACCTGGAGTCCCCGCGGAACCATTGACCGGCACGGTCCTCCTCACGGGTCACGACGTGTCGCACGGCTATCGCGTCGCCGGACGCTCAGTTCTCGGCGGGCTACACCACGAGTACCGGCTCGAGCCGCTCGCGGCGTGATTTGTTGCGGAGTACAACCGGTTCGCGGCCATGGGTGCTCACTTCCAGGCCATAAGAAAGACCGGCCTCGGCGTTGCATCTGACGCGGGTTGCTCAGCCTGCGAGAGTTCGGAGCAAAGCCGCAAACACAGGGTGTCAATCGGATGCAGTCAATGGTCATCAACGCCTTCGATCAACACGCGGCACGACGTGGCCGCGGTGTTGTTTGCCGCGCCACTCTCACCGGACGGCTCGCAATCGCCCACAAGGTCGGTCGCGTCGGATCCGCGCCGCCGCTTGGCGCCGACGCGCATCCCGTCTTCGCACACGGCGTCGGCGGCACACGTGTTAGCATCCCGACTTCAAGCGTCGGCACTCGCCTTCCTGGAGAGAAGTACCAATGAAGCGAACTCTGCTGCTCGGCGCCGTCCTCGTTGGGCTTGTTGTGGCAGGCGTGATCCGCCAGGTTCAGCCAGCCTCCGGACAATCGGCGGCCGCTGCTCCTCATATCGGAGAAGGCGGCCTGCCGCAGTTCCAGGTGGACTCGAACTGGCCGAAGATCCCGGCCAAGTGGAAGATGGGATTCGGGTCCGCGGTCACCGCGGACGACCAGGATCACATCTGGATTCTCAGCCGGCCCAAGACGCTCGTGAATCCGCGGTCCACTGCACCCGACACCATTTCCGTTGCGGCGGCGCCGGTGATGGAGTTCGACAACAACGGCAACTTCATCCAGGGCTGGGGCGGGCAGAGCGGTCCGGGCTACCAGTGGCCGTCCAACGAGCACGGCATCACCGTCGATCACAAGGGCTTCGTGTGGATCGTCGGCAACGCGGACGGCCGGAGCAACAACCCCGCGAACCTGCCCAACGACAACGAAATCCTGAAGTTCACCAGGGACGGCAAGTTCGTGATGAAGATCGGCCAGAGCGGCCAGGTGGGCAGCAATGCGACGCACGTCCTCAAGGGCGCGACCGGGCTGCGCGTGAACCCGAAGACGAACGAACTCTTCGTCTCTGACGGTTACGGCAATGCCCGCCTGATGGTGTTCGATGCGGACACCGGCAGGTTCAAGCGCATGTGGGGCGCATATGGGAACACGCCGCTCGATCCGTCAGCGCGTCCGCCGCGCCCAAAGGCGAGCGAGAACCCATTCGCGCTACTGCCGTACGAACTGCAGCAGTTCCGGTCACCGATACACGACGTCGCCATCTCCAATGACGGGCTCATCTACGCCGCGGATCGGGGCAACAAGCGGGTCCAGGTGTTCACGGCGGAGGGCAAGTTCATTGCGGAGCAGTTTGTCGGACTGGACAAGGAGTCGGGACTCCAGGCGAGGTCGGTCGCCTTCTCGCACGACGCGGGGCAGAACTTCCTGTATGTCGCGGGCACGCCAGTGGTCTTCATCCTGAATCGCCGCACGCTCGAGGTCCTCGGCGAGTTCGACACCGGAAAGGATCAGGAGCATCCTCCGGGCCACCAGATGGCGGCGGACCACAAGGGCAACATCTACGTGGTCCAGGCCGAGCTGACCGGCCCTGACGGCAAGGGCGGCACCGGCGCGCAGAAGTTCACGTTCAAGGGCTACGCGCCGCGCATCAGACCCACGAGCGGGACCAACTAGCCGACACGGGACTGGGATCAGGGCTTGGCCGTTGGCAGCTCGTACCGCCTGTTGGAGAGGCTCACCGGGTGTGGGTCGCCGCGGTGGCAGGTATAGCAGGTCACGACCTGCGGTCCCACCGGGAAGACGCCCGTGCCTGGAAAGTTCGCGTTGATCATTTGTCGACAACACTCCGCGTGGATGACGGCGCCACCGGCAATCCAATCGCTTTCGCCGGGTTGTCCTTGAACATCATCTCGAGCTCACGATCGGTGAACCCGCGCTTCTTCATCTCGGCCGCGAATGCGCCGACGCCGACCGCACCGGCGTACTCCTTCGGCTGCTGGTTTTTCGTCCAGAACTCGGACAGAAAACAGTGCTCTGGTCCGACGCCACGGATCAAGTCCGTTCGGTTGTCCTCGAGTGTGTTTCTGTAGTCGAACTCGATCCACGCGCCGAGTCCCGCGGCTGCCTTCATCTGATCCAGAGTCATCTTGCCGGTCAGGTCCGCCGCGTGCGTGGCGATCAGCCGCTGCACGCCAACTGCTTTGGCCTCGCGGAATACGAGCAGCGCTTCCTCCGCGAGAACGTGCCCTGACGCGAGGGTGAAATCGTTCTTGGCAATCACGGCGAGCGCCTGCTTCACTTCAGGCAGGAGTTGACCGTTCCTCGTCACAGCGACGAAGGGCGCGTTGGGATTCGGATTCCTTCCGCCTCTGGCTTCCTTCTCCGTATCTCCCGCCGGCAGCCACACGATCTTGCCGGGCTTCGGGTCCCCAGGGATTGACGCCATGTACTCGACGCCGGGAACGTTGACACCGCCATTGGAGCGATTGAAGACGAGGCCACCGTACAGCTCGAGGCCCGGGAACTGAGGGCGCAGCAACATGACGAGCGCGCTCGTCGGTTCGTAGTGATTCTTGAGCAGAAGCGCACGCACGCCCGCGGCTTTCGCCTGCGCGAGGTTCTCATAACGCCCATAGCCGGGGTCGACGTGATAGTGGAGATCCACGGCGCCACGCATCAGTCGAGCACCGATCGTCGCCTGCTGGTTCGATTGAGCTGTCCCGACGATCGTGAAAGGAGTCGGAAGCAGTCCAACGACTGCTAGCGCTGCGGCGAATCCGATAAGGCGCATCCGATAGTTCGATGCGGAGTGCATTTGCGATCCTCCACGATGCTGGTCAGACACTCGTCAGACGCGCGAGTAGAGTGCGCCTCTATCTATTGATTGTCCAGAGTTGGGTGTGGCGGAGAGGGTGGGATGCTTTTCCACACGATCTACGAAGTGCATTTAGATCAGCGACTTAGCGGTCAAGCCTCGGTGGCTGAGACAGTTGGTGTCTTTCGGCTGCTTACCGTTGGTTGCTCTTTCCTTCAGACTTTCGCTGTTAGTTCCGACCCAAATGGAACTGGGAATGGAACGCGCGAAGTCATGGTCTTTGATTTTTCTTCCTCGCTTCTTCCGCTTGCTCTGCACGCTGACGGAGGTGTTCTTGACATTCTTTCGTGAGATCCGGAAGGGGTCGCGGAAAGACCTCAATTCGTTTTTCGTCCTTAGGCCCCCAGAGGACTCTCTGCTGCTGGTATAAGCCCTCGGTCTCCGATTCGATCCACTTCATTCGCTTTGAAAACGGTTGCCCGTTGACGTACTCGACGAGAAGGTGTGGCCCTTCGTTGAAGTGATCACGATCAGGCCTTCGCCAGGCACCGGTTCTCTGAACCGTTGCTTGCTCGAGGAGGAGAGTCGGCAGCACGCAGTCTGAGATTCAGATCGCGGTTCTCGGTAGTCGAATTGCGCGATCAGGCGGGGAGCGTGAACATAGGGTTGCCGCTCGCCGTCGCCGACGCCGGCACTTCTTCCTGCATCACATCCCAGTGCTCAACGAGCTTTCCGTCGCGCACGCGAAAGATATCGACCGCCACGAGCGGCTTTTCGGCCCAGCCGACGTAGCGGCCATGAACCATGACGATGTCACCGTCCTCGACGATCATGCCGGGCTCGTATTTGAGGCTCGGTGAGAGCTTCGGCGCGATCGCCCGCAATCCGGCAACCCCGTTGCCGATCGTCGGATTGTGCTGTCGATAGTCCGGCGCGAAATGCGTATCGAGAACGCTCACGTCGCGTCGAACGAAGAGTCCAGTGAGGGCTTCGAGGACAATCTTCTTGTTGCTCATGGCATTTCCCTTCTCTTGACGGGAGTCGACGGCGCGATTTCCGCCAGCGTCGACGCCATCGGGTTGGTGACGACATACCCTCGTCGGGCGTTGGCTACTAGACTATTAGGAAGCGATCGCCGATCATCGGCAGGCCGCTCTTCGATTCCGCCGCGGTGGCCTCGTCTTGAACTACGTCCCAGTGCTCAGCCAACCGCCCGTCTTCGATCCGGAGAATGTTCGCGACGATCATCGGGCGCGGTTGACCGTGGCCCGAGAAGCGCCCGTATAGAACCACATAGTCGCCGTCTGCGACTGCGAGCGCGTTTTCGTAGCGAAACGTGGCGGGAAAGGACCGCACCCGGTCGAAGAGCCCTTTGCGACCTGGGCCGATATGAGTGCTGTGTTGGACGTAGCCCTCAGACCACATCGTGGCCGCAGCGTCGTAGTCGTGCCGGTTGAAGAGCGTCTCGAAGGCTTTCAGCGCTAGCTGCTTGTTTCGCTCCGCGCGCGTCTGTTCCATTTCGGATCTCCATCTCAATCGCAGAATCGACGCGGCCCGCTCTACTTCGGTCCCATGGGCAGTGTCCAGGCACGCTCCTGAATCTGCTTGATGAGCGTCTCGATCGCCGGCGGCCAGACATTTCGGTAGAGGCCTTCGTCCGCGCCGACCACCTCGACCATCTTGTCGATCATCTCCTGCGGATCGAGTTGCCCCTTCAGGAGAGGCGCGAAGCTCGCGCGAATGTCGCGCTCCTTCGTGAGATAAACAGCATCGTCGTGCCAGTGATAGGTCGTGTCTGCAAGCCGATCATTGAATCCCGTGTCGTACGCTCCCGGATTGATCGTCTGAACGGTGATCCCACTCGGCGCGAGCTCATCGCGCAGCGCGGCCGCGATTCCTTCCAGGGCATGCTTGCTTGCGCAATACGCACCGAAACCGTAGGCGGTGAGCATTCCACCCATCGAGCTGACGAACAGGATGCGGCCTCGCGTCTTCGACTCGAGGAACTTGCGAACGACGCGCTGTGCGATGGCGAGGCTCGAAAAGACGTTCGTCTCGAACATGCGACGAACGACGTCAACCGGCATCTCCGAGAGGGGGCCGCCCTCTCCGATGCCAGCATTGCTCAAGAATGTGTCGAAGGGCCAGCGCATCGCGTTCTTGACGTCACGCTCGTCGAGAACGTCCAGCTTGTCGACGACGAGCGTGTCGCTGAGGCCGAGCGTCTCGACCTCCCTCCGCAGATCGGTGGCTTGCGCCCAGAGTTGAGTCGTCGCGAACACGCGATGTCCGGCCTTCGCGAGTCCGATGGCGGTTCCCCTGCCCAGACCGCTACCCGCTCCCGTGATCAGTACGCTTTTCATGGTCTCGTCCTAAAGTGTTGCCGATTGGTGAGGTCGATTGGCTCACTGTCGTCCCGACAAGGCGGCTCTCGCAACTTCGCCGTCTTGCGCGGGCATACCGCCCGACACGCCGATCGCTCCGACGAGCGATCCGTCGGCGGAGCGGATAGGGACTCCGCCGGCGAATGGAATCAAACCGCCGTTCGTGCCTTCGGTCGTGGGAGCAGGCCCGCCAGGCTTGCAGTACTCCCACAGACTCTCGCTCGGACCGTTGAAGAGGACCGAGGTCTTCGCTTTCTTCAGCGCGATGTCGATTGAACCGAGAATCGATCTGTCCATGCGCGCGAACGCGAGCAGGTGGCCGCCGCCGTCAACGACCGCGATGTTCATTGGAACGCCGATCTTCTCTGCGTGTGCGCGGGCGAGCTCGACGACGGTCTGCGCTTCTTTCAAGGAGAGTGGCATCTGTGGAACCCTTTCCATTGTTCCCAAGTCTGTCGGGTGAAGATGCCTGCCTAGGCGAACGCAGTCCCCGCGAACGTTCTGAGAATCTCCAGTAGTTCGTCCGGAGGCTCAATCGGCAGCAGGTGCCCCTTCTTCTTCAGGAAGTGTGTCTCCGGATTCCGACACCGTGCGCACTCCTGTCGATCACGCGATCGCACAGGTTGGGGCGCTGGAAGCCCGGGACTCGGCGCTCGCACACCTCTGCGACCGCGTTCGAGGCGGCGGCTTTGGGGTTCTTTTGATAAAGGCCAACGAGCGTCGTGAGCAACTTCTCGTGGGTGTCTAGCCACGGGTATGCGGCCAGCACTTCGTCGACCATCGCATCACTGACGATGTCCGGCGGCGCGATCCCGAGATCGACGGCGATCCCCAACTGACACAGCGCGATCTCGGCGCATTTCCTCGAAGGGATCTCGGCCGTCGTGTGGAGCGCAATGGCGTCCCATACGATTTCCACCTGGTGCTCGCTCATCCCCTTCTTCGCGAGAAACTCCTTTGCGAGATCCGCTCCTTCGATCTCGAATCGAGCTTCTACGGGGGCGATCTTCGTCAGTCCAAGATCGTGAAGGACCGCCGAGACCCAAAGGAGCTCGCGGTCGTACTTCACTCCGCGTTCTCGACCGATCAAGTCGGCGAAGAGGGCCGAGCGCATGACGTGATGGAACAAGAAAGGATCCGACACCGTTCGTGCGTACTGGACTGCTGCGGTGCAGAGCGCCGTGTCCAGGACCCTCATGTGAAAACTCGACATGCTCCCTCCCAGCTCGGTTGAAAATTCCCAGGCGAGACGCCGCGGGTCGTCGTTGTCATCCTGTTAACCTAATGAGTGAGCGGGCTTGGCGCAAAGGACAATGATGTTGCAGTTTAGGCCATGCGTCGAGCGTCGCCGGACGCACCGTCGACGATAGTGGGCGGTTTGTCGACGACGCCGCTCCCCCAGAAGGACAAATAGACTGCGGGTTTAGGCCAGCGCGAAGCGACCGCGATACTCGGTTGGCGTCACTCCGAGGTGTTGTACGAAAAGGCGCCACATCGTGCTGACGTCGCCGAGCCCGGTTCGGGCACTGATGTCCTTGATGGGGAGATCGGTCTCCTCGAGCAGTCGCCGCGCCTCGTCGACCCGGACGCGACGCACGAGATCTGCAGGAGACTCGTCGAGGTGAGTGCGGCACCAGCGGCTGAGCGTGCGCGGGCTCATTCCGGTGGCATCAGCGAGCCGCTCCACCGGCAGGGGCTCATCGAGGTGCTCAAGGACGAACATGTCGATGTCATGGCGCTTGGAAGGGATCCGTTCTTGGCGGCGGAGTGTGGAGCTGAACTGCGCCTGACTTCCCGATCGTCGCAGAAACAGGACCAACGCCTTCGCAACGGCCATGGCGACCGCATGTCCATGATCTGCTTCGACGAGCGCGAGCGTGAGGTCGATTCCGGCCGTGATGCCCGCGGACGTCCAGAGGCTACCCTCGTGCACGAAGATGCCCTCGTCGACGACCTTGGCCGCCGGAAATCGCGTACGCAGTTCATCGAGAAAGCGCCAATGTGTCGTCGCACGCCGACCGTCGAGTATGCCGGCTTCCCCGAGGACGAAGGCGCCCGTGCAGATGCTTACCAGTGTCGGGATCCGTCGATGATGCTGGCGAAACCATCGCACCAGGCGCACCTCGGCTTCGGGCAGGGGTGTCGCCGGCGAACCGCCGGCAATGACCGCGACCTCCGGCAGACGGCGCACCTTCGACGGCAACGGTTGAACGCCAGCGATGACGAGACCGTGTCGCGTCCGCAGTTCGGGCCCGCCTGGACCGAACAGCTCAACCTCGTAGGCAGTACGTCCGAGAACGTCGTTGGCGTGCCGCAGGACCTCCCACGGTCCGGTTATATCGAGCAGCTCCGCACCGGGCGCGACAAACAACCAGACACGTTTCCGTGAGCGACGCACAAGAGAAATGTATTCCCCGTGGCTAGAAATGCAAGCTTATTGTCATTTCCGCCAGGCGCTGCCGAGGCCGCGGGCCCCAACCGTCGGAGAGCGAGCTCGTAAAGGCCCCCCTACCGGTCGGGTCATGAACTGCCAATCAAGATACCGGTAAGAAACACGAGTGCACCGCCGACGAATACCTGTAACCCCGCGGACACCACCGGCGTGTCCATGTACCGATGGCGGATCCAGGTAATCACACCGAGTTCGACGACCACCACCCCGAACGCAACGGCAAATGCGACGCTGAAGCTGCGGATCAGGAAGGGCAGCGTGTGGCCCACGCCCCCGAGCGCCGTCATGGCCCCGCAGACCAGTCCACGAACAAAGGGATGACCTCGCCCGGTGAGAGTACCATCGTCTGATAGCGCCTCGGCAAATCCCATGCTGATTCCTGCGCCCAACGACGCGGCCAATCCGACGAGAAACGCGGCGCCACTGTTGCGCGTGGCAAACGCTGCAGCGAAGACCGGTGCGAGGGTTGAGACCGATCCATCCATCAGACCGGCGAGACCGGGCTGCACAATCTGAAGCACGAACAGCCGCCGGCGCGCGCGGTCCTCATCTTCTCTGACTTGGGGACCCAGCTTTTCCTCGCTCAATTCCTGCGCCCGGTCTTCGTGCGTCCGCTCTTCTTGCGCCAGGTCGTCCAGCAATTGTCGAACCCCCGCGTCCTCGGCTCGCGCCGCGGCGCGTTCGTAGAAGCGGCGTGTCTCGACTTCAATCGCGCTGGCCTGCTGGCGCACGACGTCGAGGCCAAGCGGCCGCACGAGCCAGACGGGCTTGCGCTGCACAAAGCCTTTCACGTCCTGCCGACGAATGAGTGGAATGTGTTCCCCAAACGTTGCGCGATAGAGCTCGATGAGCCTGCGCCGATGGCCCGCCTCCTCGGCTCGCATCCCATCGAATACGGTTGCGGACGCCGGAAAGTCGTGGCGCAGGCCCTCCGCAAAGTCGGCATAGACGCGCTCGTCTTCTTCCTCGAGAGAAATGGCGAGTGCGAGGACCTCTCGCTGCGACAAACTGTGAAAGTCCTTCATAATCTGCTAGGCCTTTGGCTCTTCTCCTACGATTGTCGCCACCACCGCCGAATAGTCCAGGTCGCCCGCCCCGCCTTCTACGGCCGCGTCCAGCCAAGCTTTCGCTGCGGCCGAGAGTCTGAGGTCGCGGCCGACAACCGCCGCAGCTTCGATCACGAGACGGAGATCCTTGGCGGCGTGCCGCAGCTTGAAATTCGGCGGATAGTGACGCGACTCAATATTGGCCCGCTTGCCTCGCACCACCGGGCCCAGCTGCGAACCTTCGAGCATGTCGAGCAGCTGCGCCCGGCCAAGCCCGAGCGCCTCACCCAGCGCCAGCGCCTCGCCGAGGGCGGCGACCGACGCACCGAGCGCCAGGTTCGCGATCAGTTTCATCGCGGCGCCGGCCCCCGGGCCGCCGACACGTCCCACTGAACCAAGCGACTCGAGGATCGGCCGCACGCGCTCGAAGTCTTTGTCGCTGGCGCCGACGAAGATCTCGAGGCGACCCTCGGCGGCCTGGCCGACGCTGCCCCTAACGGGCGCGTCGACGACGGCGACACCGGCCGGGAGCCTGGCGGCGATGGATCGGACCGTATGGGGACCGACGGTCGACATGTCGATGTACACCTGACTCGGGCCAAACCCCTTCATCAAGCCGTGCTCGCCCAACACGACTTCCGTCAGCGCCTCTGGAGTTGCGAGCATCGTGATCGCAAACGCAGCCCCCGCGCCCGCCTCCGCTGGCGATCCAGCCACGATGGCGCCGGCTGCCGCCAAAGGCTTGGCGCGGTCTGGCGTGCGGTTCCAGACGGTCAGCTCGTGGCCGGCCCGAACCAGCCGCGTGGCCATGGGTGTCCCCATTTGCCCCAATCCCAAGAACGCGACCTTCGCCATGACTTGCTACCCTCCTTGGATCCGCGCGACCGCGGCCTTCAGCGTGTCGGTGGCGAATTGCCGGTGGTGCGGCAAAGACGTCTGAACGAACCACTGACTGCGGTGGTCGTCCCGGCCCAAATCCGTACTGTTGCCAGGCGTCAGTCGGGGACAAGGACACGCCCGGCGTTCAATCGGTCGTCATCTCGCGGAGTTCGGGCGCTTGGCTCGAGCCGACGTCGCGCACCGATCATGCCGCAATCGGCGTCTGATACAGCCCACGACAGTGGGCCCGCCAGCGATACCCACTCACACTCGCTCGTGCGCTGTCCTCGCCCGTGCGCGGTTCCGGTGTCATCCCGCCCAGCCCCGCGTGCGTGCGATGACCGTTAAAGTAGTTTTGGAAATCAAGGAGCTTCAGCTCCAGATCAGCGGCCGTCCAGAACAGCGTGCGGTCGAGACATTCGCGGCGGATCGTGCCAATCAGGCGTTCGACGAATGGATGCGAGAGCGGCGCGTACGGCACTGTCTTGATGGCTTCTACGTCGAGGATTCTTAGATTCGCCTGCCATTGGTGGAATTGGTACAACCGATCATGGTCCGAGCTGAGATAAGTCGGCGCCGGTTGGCGACGCATCGCTCGATTGAACATGTGGCACAGCGCGACGCCATCCACGACGCCGCGGTGCACGCCGAAGCCCACGATGCGCCGCGTCCATTGGTCCATCACGACGAGCACCCAGTGTGTGTGGAGGACGGCCGATTCGCACCGAAATAGATCCAGACTCCACAGACTGTCCTTCGCGTGACCAAGGACGGTGAGCCAGGACGGCCCGGCCGAGTCTGGTGTCGGCTGGTACCGAGCCGCCAGAATGCGACGCACCACATCCCTATCGATGGGAATACCGAAGGCCAGGGTCATCTGGTGCGCGATCCGTGGACACCCCCGGCTCGGGTTCCGCTGTTTCATGTCGACGACGGCGGCGATGACGTCGTGGCTGGGCCCCTTGGGGCCCGGCTTCATCGGCCGCTTCGACGAGAACAGCCGGCGATACTTCCGCTGTATCAGTGCTCGACGCAGGCTCAACAGCGTGGACGGTTTGAAGACGATTGCCGAACGGATCAACCGCCCTGGGCGCATGAAGACCGCACACAGGCCGGCGACCACGCGATCAGCGGGACGGAGATTGGGCGACCGTTTGCGAGAACGATTGAGGATCAACAGCTGGTGCTTGACGAGCACGGACTCGGCCACCACGGAACGGGCGCCGCCGGGACCGGCGAGCCGGGCGACGGTCGCCAGCAGATGCAGACACAGCACGGCCAGATCGCGCACCGCCCGATCCTACCAAGGGCCGCGACACGGGCATGCATTCTCACGAACTTTGGAATTCGCCATGCACAGGCGTACCTGATTAGAACCGTCAGCATTCATCACATAAATCTCGGCTTTGCCGTCACGGTCGCTCTGGAAGGCGATCCGACTGCCGTCGGGCGACCAGGCGGGCTCCGCGTCCGCTCCCGGGTCTACGGTGAGACGCACACTCACAGTTCCGATGTCATCGGTGACGTAGATATCCGCATTGCCGTCTACGGTCCTCGAGAACGCAACCGTTTTCCTTCGGGCGCAATCGACGTCGAACTCAACGGCGACTCCAACGTCCCACGAGTCGCCAACAGTAACGACCTGGCTGCTCGGACCGGTGACGTCGCAGTTGAACGCCAGCGCATGATCTGCGACGCAACACAGAAGAACTGCTGCCGGTTCTGCCAAGGCGCGCGCTGATCGACGAGCCGAAGGTAAGCCTCGTTCACAAGCGCAGTGGGTTGCAGCGTGTGATCGCGGCGCTCGCGACGCAGGTGGGCTGCGGCCCGCCGCCGAAGCTCTTGGTAGATAAGGGTTACGAGCCGATCGCGCGCATCGATATCCCCATCGCTCCAAGCGTGGAGAAGCGCGGTCACGTCGTGAGCGGCGCCAGTCAAATTGGGCTCGGAGCGCCTCATCCTGCGCCTTCAACCCAAGCGAGTCAAGCGCCGTGAGCAACGTGTGAGCAACAGCGCCGTGAGCAAACGTGACCAAAACACGCCGTGAGCAAAAAGCCGGCTGTTTCTCGCGTTAGTGAGATGAGGGGCGGCCCGGAGACGTAGGGTCTGCGAACAGGGCCCGTCGCCGCAGGACAAAGATCATGAATTCCAGACGCGCATTCCGCCCAATCTTCCCGTCAATCATTCTGCTGCTGGCGTCGGCGACAACAACTGTGACAGAGGCCGGGGTTCCACCAGGGCTGCACGTCAGAACGGTCGGACGCGGAGGGCTCCAACCGACCTCAATCGATAATGGTGAGGGAAAGTCGACCCCGATTTTCCGGCGTCGGCTTTGATCGGCCATCACTGGTTTCAGCTTGAGGGGCTGGCGGTAGCAATACCGTGGGGGTTCGAGTCCCCCTTTTCCGCACATCGGCGCCGGGGCGGTCTGACGGCGCCGGCTCACTGTACCTGTTTTGTACCTGGACCAAGGCCTTCTGGCGTTTCTGGCGGGTTGAGCGCTTCGATGTTGCTGAATTATTAGAGAATTTGAGGTTGGCGGCAGAACGACTCCCGCCGCCTCCACCAACTTTCCTTCGGGTTTGCGCCAGTTTCACGCCGTGGTTCCCGCCGCCTCCCCCACGGCTCCACTGCCTGCGGGCTCCAGCAACCGGATTGCGGCATCCAGCGCCGCGGGGCTCAGATGCATGTAGCGCAGCGTCGTCGAGAGGTCCCGATGGCCCGCCAGCTCCTGGATCGCCCGCGCCGGCGCCCCCTTCATCGCCAGGTGCGAACAGAACGTGTGTCGCAGGATGTGCACGCCCTTCTGGACGTGTGCCCGTTTGGCCACCTTGCGCATGAGGCCCTGGACCATCTTCTGCGTCAGCGGGTGGCCATCCCCATCGCACAGTACCCGAGCGCTCTTCAGATGCCGGCCCTGACGGAGCGCGTCCGCCAGCCGTGAGGTGAGCGGCACCGTACCGCAGTCGCCCGCCTTTCGGCGCCGTCACATGGCCCTTCCACTCCGACCGCGCCACGCACAGCTGCCGCTTGCTCAACTCAACATCTCGCCATTCCAGCGCCATCATCTCGCCGCAGCGCAGGCCGGCGTCACCGCCCAGCAGGACCGCGAGATGGGTCACCCAGTCCGTGTCCCTCGCCGCCGCGACCAGCCGCTCGTACGCGTCGAAGTCAGCAACGGCTGCTGCGTTCGCGTGCGTTCGGTACGTGGGACGCCGTGGCCGCAGCCTGAGGCGACGGCGGGCGACAACGCCCCCTTGTGTGCCGCCATCCGCCTTAACTT
>Ga0209438_1000269_pt1 | contig 15304 bp, 12 predicted proteins | sample GraSoi_2013_20cm_FD_185825 | JGI IMG/M metagenome (GOLD analysis project Ga0209438, IMG submission 185825) | Grasslands soil microbial communities from the Angelo Coastal Reserve, California, USA - Sample 9_17_2013_20cm (SPAdes) (version 2) | ecosystem: Environmental > Terrestrial > Soil >...
CATCCACGTGTCGAACGGCAGCGTGAAGCCGCGCTTTGGACCGCGTGCCGCCGCCGCCGGCATCTTCGGAACGCTTTCTTGCAGCAGCCGCTTGCCCTCGAGCAGGTGCGGATGATGCCCGAGCGCGGGCCAGATGGTTCCGGCGAGCCGATGATCCACGAACGGCACGCGCACCTCGAGCCCGTGCGCCATCGAGACCGCGTCGATATCGCGCAGCAGCTGCCCCTGCAGATAACCGGACGTCTCCATCCGCGACACCGAGGCCACCGGCGTCTCCCCGGCGCCGTCCCGGAAGGTCCGCGCTTCGACCTGCGCGAGCGTGTCACGCGCGACACGTCCCGCTTCTCCTTCGAACGCCGGACCGAGCAGGGCCGCCCACTCCTCGGGCATGAAGGCGCCGCGCACCGCGCGATAGGCGGACGTGACGTCCGGCGCGCCGGCGAAATGCTGCAGCTTCCGCGCGCGCCAGTCCGGCAGCGCCGACGCCGCGAGCGCGGTGACCGGGAGAACGGGCGCGAGCCACTTCGCGGTGCGAATCGCGGACGGAATGCGCTGGAAGCTCGGGTAGCCGCCGAACATCTCGTCGCCGCCGACGCCCGACAGCACGGCCTTCACGCGCGTCGCGGCCACGGCCTGCGACACGAAATACGAGTTGACGGCGTCGGCGCTCGGCGCGTCGAGCCGCCGCACGATGGCGGGGAGCGCGCGTTCGATGGCCGCCGCGCCGATCATCAGCTCGTGGTGCCTCGTCTCGAACGACGTCGCGACCCGGCGCGCGGGCTCGAGCTCGGACATCGACGGGACATCGCCCGCGACGGTGTAGGTGTGAAGCTCGCCGGTGATGGTCTCGCGGGCGCTGGCGACGATCGCCGCCGAGTCGATGCCACCCGACAGGAAGATGCCGACGGGCACGTCCGCCACCATGTGCGCGGCGACGGTGTCACGGAGCGCTTCCTGCGTTCGCGCGCGCAGCTCGTCCTCGCCGATCGCCGCCTCGCCTTCGTAGACGGTGGTGAAGTCCGCGAACGTCCCGCCTTCCTCGCGGCCGCCGTCGTGCCACCGCTTCCACGTCCCGGGCGCGAGGCTTTCGACGCCGCGCAGCCAGGTCAGCGGCGCGGGGACATAGCTCCACGCGAGAAATGCGAGCACCCCGGCGGGCGATACGTCGCGATCGACGAGCGACGCGCGCCGCAGCGCCGCGATCTCCGACGCGAACGCCACGCGGCCTTCCCGCGCGGCGACGTACAGCGGCTTGATGCCGAAGCGGTCTCGCGCGACCGTCAGCGTGCGCGCGACCCCGTCCCACAGCGCCAGCGCAAACATCCCACGCGCGCGGCTCAGCGCCGCGATGCCGTCGCGGACGATGAGCGCCAGCAGCACTTCGGTGTCGGATGCCGAGGCGAAACGGACCCCGGCTCGCTCCAGGTCGGCGCGAAGCTCGCGGTAGTTGTAGATCTCGCCGTTGTACACGATGGCGTAGCGGCCGTCCGGCGTCGTCATCGGCTGGCGGCCACCGGGCGTGCGATCGATGATCGCGAGGCGGCGATGGACGAAGAGCAGCCCGCGATCGGTGAAGGTCCCTTCGCCGTCGGGGCCGCGATGCGCGAGCGCCGCGCAGAGATCGGCGGCCGTACGTGTGGCGTCGAACGCGCTGGCCTCCGACCAGCTGAACGCGCCACCTATCCCGCACATATCGGTTTCAGGTTTGGTATCAGGTGTCAGGTAACAGGTTTCAGGCCGTGAGACCTGATACCTGCCGGCCGCTACAGAAGCCGTTGCGGCACCAGGAGCGTGTCGCCAGGCTGAATCGCGTCGGCCAGGTCGATGTTCTGCTGGCCCTTCTTGCCCTTGACGGTCCGGATCACCTTGATGCGCCGGTTCGAGCCCTTGTCCGTGAGACCGCCCGCGAGCGAAATCGCCTGCAACACCGTCAGACCGCGCTCGAAGGTGTACGCCCCGGGGTTCCGCACCTGCCCCGTGATGAAGAACTTCTCCGCCTTCGGCACGAAGATCGTGTCGCCCTCCATCAGGCTCACGTTTTCCGACAGCCGGCCAAGCTGCAGGTCGCCGAGGTTGATGCGCTTGACGTTGGTCTGGTCGACCTGGTCGGGCGTCAGCGGCTGCGCGGAGACCGGATCGCGCGGACGCAGGATCAACACCTCGCTGCTCGCGGTCGGCGTCGTGGAACCGGCCGCGGCGAGCGCTTCGATGAGCGACATCTGACCGGTCATCGGATACTTGCCGGGCGACCGCACCTCGCCGACGATGAACACGCTGCGGCTGCGGAACTGATCGACGTCGACGGTCACCTGCGCGCGCCGGATGAAGCCGTCTTCGAGCTTCGTCTTCAGCATCTGCTCGATGTCGCGGACGCGCATGCCGGAGGCGGCCACGCGGCCGAGCATCGGGTACTGGAAGCTGCCGTCGGTGTCCACGCGATACGTGCCCGACATCGTCGGCTCGTCGTAGACCGTCACCTTCAGCACGTCCGTCGGTCCGACGACGTAGTCCGCCGGCCGGTTGGCGGCCGCCTGCGTCGATGCTGGCGCGGGTGCCGGCGCGCCCGCGGCGGGCGCGGTTTGCGCCGCCGCCAGCGACGCTGCGAGCAGCGTGACGAGGGCGCACGATGACGTGAGTAGCTTCTTCATGTCAGCCTTCATGTTCAGAACCCGTATGTGACAGTCGTGTAGATACGTCGGCGTTGATATCCAAATTCAGGGCCACGCGGGGATCGGCGTTCGCTGCTGTCGTACAGCAGCGCAATGACCGCTCGAGGCCCCACCCGGATGGATGGTCCGCCCCCGAAAGTATCCGCGAAATCGGCGTGGGCCGCCTCGCGATCGGTCGCGGGGTAATCCAGCTTTTCCCGGGCGGCGCGCACGCTCAGATCGACCGGTCCGAAGAGGGTCTGGAAGACCTCCACCGAGCCGCCGGTCGACACGAAATATGGCTGGTTCGCATCGATCGAATAGCTCGAGTCGCGCGAGAACCGGCCCGTGAACCGCGTCAGCTCGAGGAGCGTATACGAGAGATCGACCGACGAGGTGACGCCCGCAAAATTCGCAGCGACGGCGTTCGAGACGCTGCGATGCGGCTGCATCGAGTGATAGCCGATCGACGCCCGTCCGCGGATGACCGCGTCGGGGGCGAACTCGAAGCCCGCGTCGAGCCGCAGGTTGTCGGTAGCCGCGTCCGGCCTGAACCGAAATTCGTCGCGCCCCACCGTGGCCACCGCTTCGAAGACGGTCAGCGGCGTGACGGCCACGCGTCCGGTCACAGTGCCGAGCGTGGACTCACGGTTCAACTGCTGCGCGACCTCGACGTCGTGAAAGGCGAACCCTTCTTCGTAGGTCTGTTTCTGCCGGCCGGCGGTCGCCGTGATCGCCAGGCGCGTGGCGATGCGCGTCTGGATGCCGGCCGCGTACGAGAAATCCGTTCGCGGGGTCCGCGTGTCGATTTCGTTCCCCGACCGCTCCTTGACGCGGTTCCACGCCACCGTCACGTCCGGGCTGAAGCGGGTCAGCGGAATTTCCAGGTGCGTCGCCACCCGGCGGTTGAACCCGCGTTCGTTTGAATAGCGATCGAAATAGAGGTACTCGAGGCTGCCCGTCGTCGTCGCCTCGAGGATGCCCAGCGTCAGCAGCGAGTTGACCTGCGACACCGCGCCGGCGGTCACGTCCTCCTTCGGATCGAGCGGCGTGTTGAACACGTTCGAGTCGACGCCGGCCTCGCGCAGCTGGAATGTCGGGGTCCACGTGAGCGGACCCGTAACGAACCGGCCCTGCCCCGGAGACGTCTGCGCGAGCGCTGATGACGGAACGGCGGCGGCCGTCACGACGATGAAGACGACGAGCGCGCGCCGGAGGGCGTGGTCGAGCATGTTACCGGGAAGCGATGTCGGACTCGACGCGCTGCAGCGAGCCGTCGGCCTCGTATACGAGCCTTGTGTCCGGGCGGCCCGCCGCGCGCGACGTGTCGACGAGAAGCTCTCGCAGCTTGCCGCCGTCGAAGCGCTGCCACTGATCGATGCGGCCGTCGCCGTTGGTGTCCTGCTCGGCGCGCACGAGCGCGCCCTTGTCGTGGAATTCGTGGCGGTCGGCCACGCCGTCGCGGCGCGTGGCGATGTCCACGCGCATCTGGTCGCCGCTCTGGACGACCCACGTGTCTTCGACGCCGTCCGATTCGCTGGAGGTGCCAAGCCGATCGAGCTGGCCGTCGGCGCGGTAGTACTCCCAGCGATCGACGACGCCGTCGCCGTTGCCGTCCGCTTCGATGCGGACGGTCCTGCCGTTCTCGAGATACGCACGCATGTCGATGCGGCCGTCGCGATCGGTGTCGTAATCGAGCCGCCTGATCGTGCCGGCCGGATCATAAACAGGCGTCACGCGGTCACGTGCGCACGCGCTGAACGAGATGGCGAGGCCAAGAGCCAACGTTGCCACCTGCCATCTGCTGCCGCCTGTCACCTGCACCCTACTGCCCACTGCCGATTGCCGACTGCCCACTGAACACAGCTTCGCCCTCTCGCTTACATGCCGAGCGCTGCTAGAGCGATCTCGCATGCCGCCAGGCTGCTCTGGACCCACCAACCATGTAATCAGACAGCCGAATCCAGTTGTTTTATCGGTTCGAGAGGCAGAATTGTGCAGGCAAGCGGCAGGAAAGCCAACGAGTTAGCGACGCGTCACAGGCCGGCATCCGGCGACCGCCGCGGGGGCCGCAGGTACCGCAGCCACTCCGACACGCGAATCCCGCTTGCGGCCAAGCGATGCCAGGCGAGTCCCAGATCGCCCCGCTTGGCGGCGTGCCACGCGGATTTGGCCGTGGAAAACGCCACATTTCGACGGCCCACGACCTTGTCGCGGTCGTCCAGCGGACACTCGGGGGCGGCCAGCGCCCGCCACAAGTGGTGGTTCAGCGTGGCGTAGTGCCGCGCCACGTTCGGCGCCTGGAACGCCTGGCCAGGATGCTCACGGTAATAGAAGAGGTCGCCCGGCAGGAGGAGAACCGGATACCTGGCGCACGCGCGCATCCAGAAAATCGTGTCGGACGGCGTCCCGAAGTCCTCGAACCCGCCGAGCTCGCGGAACACCTCGGTGCGAAAGAGCGCGCCCGCCGGTCCGCACATGAACAGGCCGAATCCGAGGAACTCCCGCTGGTAGGCCTGCTTCGGTGTCAGCAGCATCGGCACCGGCCCGCCCGGCCACGCGCGGCTGTTCGACAGCCCGAAGCCGGCGCTCGGCTCCGCCTGGAGCGCGGGGACCATCACGCCAAGGCAATGCGGGTACATCAGATCGTCGGAATCGTGGAACTTCAGGTAGGGCGTGGTCGCCAGCGACGCTGCATGATTCCGGTTCGCAAACTGGCCGTAGTTTCGCTCGTTCACGACGACGCGGATGCGCGAATCGAGGCGCTCGTAGCGCCGGGCGATGTCGACGGAGCCGTCGGTCGATCGATCGTCGACGACGATGAGCTCGAAGTCGCCCCAGGTCTGCGCCAGGACGCTTTCGATCGACGCGGCGAGGTACTGCTCGCGGTTGTAGGCCGTGAGGAGCACGCTGACGTGCGGAGATGGCATGACTTCAGCTATAAGTATCGGTTGCGGGAGCGCCGATAATGACGACCGTGCAGGCGTGCGAGCCCCTATCGATCCCGGGACGCCCCCTCCTGAAGTGGGCGGGCGGCAAGCGTCAGCTGCTGCCGGCGCTGCGCGGCTTCTACCCGGTTACCTTCCGGCGCTACATCGAGCCGTTCTTCGGTAGCGGCGCGGTCTTCTTCGACCTTCACGCCTACGGACGGCTCGACGGCCGGCAGGCGTGGCTCGTTGACGACAACGCGGACCTGATCGGCTGCTACCGGATGCTGATGTCGCGGACCGACGAGGTGATCGAGCACCTGCGGCGGCTTGCGGCGGACCACCGGGCGCGCGGCAGCGACTGCTACTACGAGGTGCGCGACGCGCGCTTCAACCCGATGCGCGCCGCGTCGGGCGCCTACACGCCCGAAATGGCCGCGATGCTGATCTACCTGAATCGCACCGGCTTCAACGGCCTCTTTCGGTTGAACAAGTCGGGGGCGTTCAACGTGCCCGCGGGGCGCTACGTCAACCCGCGCATCGTCGACGAAGGACACCTGCGCCAGGTGGCCTCGGCGCTGCGCACGCGGGGCGTCACGCTCGTGCACGGGTCCTTCGACGGCGCGCTCGCGGAAGCGGGCAAGGGAGACTTCATCTACTGCGATCCGCCGTACGCGCCGGTCAGCCGCACGGCCTGCTTCGCGAACTACACCGCCAGGGGATTCACGCTCAACGACCAGGCGCGCCTGCAGCACGCGCTCGTCGCCGCGGCGGATCGCGGCGCGGCGGTCGTCCTGTCGAACTCGTCCGCGCCCGACATCGAGCAGCTGTATTCGACGATCGACGCGCGGCGCGCGCAGCTGCGCATCGAACGGGTGAGCGCGCGGCGGGCGATCAACTCGCGCGCCGATGCGCGCGGCCCGGTGACGGAGCTGATCGTGACGAACGTGGCGGTTCGACGAAGCGTCCACCTCGATCCGTCTCGCGGGAACCGCCCCATGAAACTGCGGATGGCCAGGGCGAGCTTACGGCGGATTCGGACGAGCAACGGATAGATCCCAAATCACGGCGCCGTAACCGGAGTAGCCGGTAGCTACGCGCCGGCCATCCAGACGAGCTTGCGGCAGCTCGGGCACGCAAACGCCAGGCGCATGTCGGACTCGAACGAGACGTAACCGCCGGCTCCCAGCTGCGTGCACGCCGGACAAACGGCCCGCTCGCTGAGCTCCAGCGTGGCGACTTTCAGCGGACGTCCCGTGTGTGGATCGGGTACGACCCGCGGGGCGGCGGCATGACGGGCAAGGCGGCCTGGCCCGTTGTCGGCGTGATGCAAGATGAAAAGACCGTGAAAGAGATCGGTGTGGAAATCAGTCACAAGTGGGGAATCCTAGCACGACCGTTACGGGCGTGTTAGGCTCCATTTTGCACGCGAAAGTGGCGGAACTGGCAGACGCGCCAGACTTAGGATCTGGTACCCGAAAGGGTATGGGGGTTCGAGTCCCTCCTTTCGCACCCTTCGACTCGGGCGCTGCGAAGCGAGTCGAAGGGCACACCTTTTTGAGACCCCCTGCATGAAAACCGAATTTCAAGACGTCAGCGAAACCCAGAAGAAAATCACGATCGAGATCCCGAGCGACATCGTCGACGCCGAGATCGATCGCATAGCGAAGGGCTACTCGAAGCAGGCGCGGCTCCCCGGCTTCCGGCCCGGGAAAGTGCCGTCAAACATCATCAAGCAGCGCTTCCGCGAGCAGATCCATCACGACGTGATGCACGACCTGATTCCGCGCGCGGTCGAAGAGGCGCTGCAGGAGCGCGGCATCGAGCCGGTTGCCACTCCCGACATCAAGGACGTCTCGCTCAGCGAGGGGCAGCCGCTCAAGTTCACCGCCGACGTCGAGACGGTGCCCCCGTTCGACCCCGGCGACCTCTCCACCATCTCGCTGCGCCGCCCCTCGTCCACGATTACGGACGATGCGGTCGCCGGGACGCTCGAGCGGCTCCGCGAGCGCGCGGCCAAGCACGAAAGCGTCGACGGGCGGCCCGTCGCGGAGGGTGACACGGTGGTGGTGGATCTCGATCGGGTCGATCCTGACGGCAAGATCGATCACCACGAAGGGGTGTCGGTGGAGCTCGGCGCGGCCGGCAATCCGCCCGGCTTCGACCAGCACTTGATCGGCGTCAATGTCGGCGATGAGAAGACTTTTGTCATCCATTTCCCCGACGACTACGCCGTGAAGGACATGGCCGGCACCGACGTCACCTACACCGTGAAGGCCCGGGAGATTCGACGCAAGGTGTTGCCGGAGCTCGACGACGAGTTCGCGAAGGACGTGGGCGATTTCGACTCGCTGGCGACGCTGCGCGACCGTGTGCGCGCAGATATGCAGGCGGATGCCGAGCAACACGCCAGGCAGCACGTACGAAGCGACTTGTTGAAGCAGCTCGGGCAGCGTATCTCGTTCGACTTGCCCGCGTCGCTCGTTGATAGAGAAATAGACCGCCGGATCGAGGAGTTCGTGCGGCGGTTGATGGATCAGAATGTGGATCCCCGCAAGGCGGGCATCGACTGGTCGCAGTTCCGGGAAGCTCAAGGGGAGCCCGCGCGCGACGCGGTCGCGAGCGCGCTCGTGCTCGACGAGGTCGCGCGGCGCGAACACCTGACGGTGGCGGCCGAAGATGTCGATAAGGAGATTCAACAGTACGCGGAGCGCGCCGGGCGAACGCCCGCGGCGCTCCGGGCTCAGCTGGAGAAAGAGGGCGGGCTGGCACGGTTGACGGCGGGATTGCGGCGGGAGAAGGCGGTTGACTTCGCGATGTCGCGTGTTAAGATGACGACCGACTAACCCGCCAAAACGTTCCGGAAATCCCGAATCTTTAATGACGAATTACTCTCAGCTCGTGCCGATGGTCGTCGAGCAGACGAACCGCGGCGAGCGCGCCTACGACATCTTCTCCCGGCTGCTGAAGGACAGCATCATCTTCATCGGCACGCCGATCGACGACCAGATCGCGAACCTTGTCATCGCGCAGATGCTCTTTCTCGAGGCAGAGGATCCGGACAAGGACATCATGATGTACATCAACAGCCCGGGCGGGTCGATCACCGCGGGGCTGGCGATCTACGACACGATGCAGTTCATCAAGCCGCACGTGCAGACCGTGTGCATCGGGCAGGCGGCGTCGATGGCGGCCGTCCTGCTGGCGGCCGGCGAAAAAGGTAAGCGGTATTCGCTGCCGAATTCCCGAATCGTCATCCACCAGCCGCTCATGCAGGGGCTGGCGGGCCAGGCGACCGATATTGATATTGCCGCCCGGGAAATACTGCGCATGCGCGAGCGGCTGAACGAAATTCTCGTGCACCATTCTGGACAGCCCATGAAGCGGATCCAGGAGGATACCGAGCGCGATTACATCATGTCGGCGGACCAGGGCAAGGATTACGGCATCATCGATGATGTCATCCGTAAACGGGTGTAACATCGAGGTTAAAGCGGCCGGGTTCAAAGGTCGATAACCCGGGTGTCCCTGGCCACCCCCTAAATCCGGTTTCTTGAGCGAGTTATGGTCAAGAAGAACGGCGAGACTGAGATTCTCCGCTGCTCGTTCTGCAACAAGGATCAGAACGACGTCCGCAAGCTCATCGCGGGCCCGACTGTCTTCATCTGCGATGAATGCGTCGAGGTCTGCAACGACATCATTGCGGACGACAACCGCTTCGAGAACCGCGGCGTGCGCTCGTCGCTCCCCTCGCCGCCCGACATCAAGAAGTTCCTCGACGAGTACGTCATCGGCCAGGAACGGACCAAGAAGAAGCTCGCCGTCGCGGTCTACAACCACTACAAGCGCATCGAGATCCAGAAGCAGCCGCGCAGCCGCAACGACGTCGAGCTGACCAAGTCGAACATCCTGCTCATCGGTCCGACCGGCACCGGCAAGACGCTGCTCGCGCAGACGCTCGCCAAGCTGCTCTCGGTCCCCTTCACCATCGTCGACGCGACGACGCTGACCGAGGCCGGCTATGTCGGCGAGGACGTCGAGAACATCATCCTCAAGCTCCTGCAGGCGGCCGGCGGCGACATCGAGAAGTGCCAGCAGGGGATCATCTACATCGACGAAGTCGACAAGATCTGCCGCAAGGACGAGAACCCCTCGATCACGCGCGACGTGTCGGGCGAGGGCGTCCAGCAGGCGCTGCTGAAGATCCTGGAAGGCACGGTCGCGAACGTCCCGCCGCAGGGCGGACGCAAGCATCCGCACCAGGAGTTCTTCCAGATCGACACCACCAACATCCTCTTCATCTGCGGCGGCGCGTTCGTCGGCCTCGACAAGGTCATCGAGCGCCGCGTCGGCAAGAAGACGCTCGGCTTCAAGGCGGAGGTCAAGTCGGTCCAGAAGCGCGAGGTCGGCGCGACGCTCGAGCAGGTGGAGCCGGAGGATCTCATCAAGTACGGGCTCATCCCGGAGTTCGTTGGCCGCCTGCCGGTCGTCGGCACGCTCCATGAACTGGACAAGCCGGCGCTCGTGCAGATTCTCACGCAACCGCGCAACGCGATCACGCGTCAGTACCAGAAGCTCTTCGAGTACGAGAACGTGAAGCTGCGCTTCACCGACGACGCCCTCGAGGCGATTGCCGAGTCCGCGCTCTGCCGCAAGATCGGCGCGCGCGGCCTGCGCATGATCATCGAGGACCTGATGCTGGATCTCATGTACTCGGTGCCCGGCCAGAAGAAGCTTCGCGAGGTGGTCGTGACGCGCGAAGTCGTCGAGGCCAAGGACAAGTCGATCACGCTGATAGAAAAGGCGGGTTAGAGCCCGAATGGAAGTCTACGAGACCCTCCCAATAGTCCCGCTGCGGGACGTCGTCGTTTTCCCCCACATGATGATGCCGTTCGTAATCGGACGGCCTTCGTCCACGCGCGCGCTCGAGCACGCGCTGCTGAAGGACAAGCGGATCTTCCTGGCCGCGCAGCACGACGCCTCGATTGACGATCCGCGCCCGGACGACGTCTACACGATGGGCTGCGTCGCCAACGTCGTGCAGAGCCTGAAACTGCCCGACGGCAACATCAAGGTCCTGGTCGAGGGTGTCGATCGCGCCCGTGCGGTCGAGTGGAAGGAAGACAAGGGGTTCTACCGCGTCGTCGTGAAGGTGCTCGCCAAGCAGAAGGAAGCCGCCGGCGACGTCGAAGGGACGATGGGCCGCGTGGTGACGCTGTTCGAGCAGTACGTGAAGCTGTCGAACAACCTGCACTACGACGCCATGATCGCCGCGGTCCGCGTGGACGACCCAGGCAAGCTGGCCGACACGATTGCCGCACATCTGCTCGTCGGCGTGGACGAGAAGCAGAACCTGCTCGAGATCATCTCGCCCCTCGAGCGCCTGAACCGCATCGCCGGCATCCTCGAGATCGAGGTGGACAAGCTCCAGGTCGATCGCCGCATCCAGTCTCGCGTGAAGAAGCAGATGGAGAAGGCGCAGAAGGAGTACTACCTCAACGAGAAGATGAAGGCGATCCAGAAGGAGCTGGGGCGCAAGGACGAGAAGGGCAACGAGATCGACGAGCTGAAGAAGAAGATCGAACAGGCGAAGATGCCGAAGGAGGTCGAGGAGAAGGCCGTCCAGGAGCTGAAGCGCCTCGAGGCGATGCCGCCGATGTCGGCGGAGGCCACCGTCTCGCGCAACTACCTCGACTGGCTCATCGCCGTTCCCTGGTTCAAGAAGACCCGCGAGAACCGCGATCTCAAGCATGCCGAGTCGGTGCTGCACGAGGACCATTACGGCCTCGACAAGATCAAGGACCGCATCCTCGAGTTCCTCGCCGTGCGTTCGCTCGTCAAGAAGCCGAAGGCGACGATCCTGACCTTCTCCGGGCCTCCCGGAGTCGGCAAGACCTCGCTCGCCAAGTCGATCGCGCGCGCGATGAACCGCAAGTTCGTCCGCCTCTCGCTCGGCGGCGTGCGTGACGAGGCCGAAATCCGCGGCCACCGCCGCACCTACATCGGCGCGTTCCCCGGCCAGATCATCCAGATGATGAAGAAGGCCGGCACGCAGAACCCGGTGTTCCTGCTCGACGAAGTGGACAAGATGTCGATGGACTTCCGCGGCGACCCGTCCGCGGCGCTCCTCGAGGTCCTCGACCCCGAGCAGAACAGCGCGTTCCTCGACCACTATCTGGACGTCGAGTTCGACCTGTCGCACGTGATGTTCATCTGCACGGCGAACGTGCTGCACACGATCCCGCAGGCGCTGCGCGACCGCATGGAAGTGCTGCAGCTGGCGGGCTACACCGAGGCGGAGAAGATCGAGATCGCCAAGCGCTTCCTGGCGCCGAAGGCGATCGAGGGCACCGGTCTCACCTCCGACAACATCATCGTGACCGACGACGCGATCCAGACGATCATCCAGCGCTACACGCGGGAGGCGGGCGTTCGCAATCTCGAGCGCGAGATCGCGTCGATCTGCCGCAAGGTCGCGCGCAAGGTGGTCGCCGAAGGCAAGGCGTTCAAGGAAGCGATCACGGCGGAGAAGGTGACCGAGTACCTCGGCGTCCCGCGCTTCCGCCCGAGCATGGCGGAGGAGCAGAACGAGGTCGGCGTCGCCACGGGGCTGGCGTGGACGGAGGTCGGCGGCGAGCTGCTCGTCAGCGAAGCGACGCTGATGCCCGGCAAGGGCAAGCTGACGCTCACCGGCAAGCTCGGTGACGTGATGCAGGAGTCCGCGCAGGCGGCGCTCAGCTACGTCCGGGCGAAGGCCAGCGAGCTGAACCTCGCCGAGGACTTCCATTCGAAAATCGACATCCACGTGCACGTGCCGGAGGGTGCCATCCCGAAGGACGGCCCGTCCGCGGGCATCACGATGGCGACGACGCTGGTCTCGGCGCTGACGAAGATTCCGGTTCGCCGCGACGTGGCGATGACCGGAGAAATCACGCTGCGCGGCAAGGTGCTGCCGATCGGCGGCGTGAAGGAAAAGGTCCTGGCGGCGCACCGCGCGGGCGTGACCAACATCGTCCTGCCGCGCGACAACGAGAAGGACCTGGCGGATATCCCGAAGAACGTGCTCGACGCGCTCGATCTGCACCTCGTGTCCAACATGGACGAGGTCCTGAAGATCGCGCTGGCCGGGCCGCTGCCGGCGCGCATCCCTGCGGCGCCGGTCGTCCCCGAGGTCGCGGACGCGGGCGACACGCGGACGCATTGATTCCGAGGCATCATCCGCTCCCACGAGCCACCGGAGACACGGAGTCGCGGAGTTTCTTACATCACAGTTATCCTCCGTGCCTCCGCCCTTCGACCGACGCCTGAGCGGTGTCGAGGGACGTGGCGCGTCGGGAGTGAAGAGCCTTCGACGTGCAGGTCGTTGCCGAGTTCGTAACGAGCGCCGCGGGCGCCGGCGACTTTCCGCGTGATCGGCTCCCGGAGATTGCGCTGGTCGGCCGATCCAACGTCGGCAAATCCAGCCTGATCAACGCGCTGGTGGGCACGACGGTCGCGCGCACCAGCGCCGAGCCAGGCAAAACGAGGCTCGCCAATTTCTACCGGGTGAAGCGCGGCGCGCTGCCGCCGTTCTACCTGGTCGACCTCCCCGGATACGGCTACGCGCGCGCGCCGGGCGGGTCGGGCGGCGCCGTGAAGCGGCGCGATGCGGCGACGCGCGAGTTCGACCGCCTCGTGGACGCGTACTTCGCGCGGGTGGCCGAGCGGCCCATGGGAGTGTTGCTCCTGGTGGACTCGCGGCATCCCGGCCTCGAGTCGGACCTCGACGCGTGGGCGTGGGCCCGTTCGCTGCCCTGCCCCGGCGCGGTCGTCGGAACCAAGGTTGACAAATTGACGCGGGCGCAACGCGTGCGTCACGCGCGTGAACTCGAATCGTTGTTTCAACAGCCCGTCCCGCTGGTATCGGCGATGGACGGCGAAGGATTGGACGTATTGTGGAAGAAGATCGCAAGCCTCCCAAGGCAAACGGCGGCGTAGCCACCGCCACCGCCACCGCCCCCGCTGACGCTCCGGCCGGCAGGCCGGACAAGGACGCCCCGCAGGGCAAGGGCCAGCAGGCCGCCGAGGCTCCGGACAGGCAGGCCGATGCGCCCCCGAAAGGCGAGGCGCCGGCGGTGACGCCGCGGCGTCCGCGCGCGGTGCGACCGCGGACGGCCCGGGCGGCAAGCAGGGGGACCAGGGCGGCAGGTCCGCCGCGCCGCCGCCGGCCCAGGTGATCTCGCTCTCGGCGATGAAGGAGATGAGCATCTCGGCGCTCACCAAGATCGCCAAGGAGCTGGAGATCGCCGGCGCCACCGGCATGCGGAAGCAGGAGCTGATCTTCGAGATCCTCCGCGTCCGCGCCGAGAAGAGCGGCAACATCTTCTCGGAAGGGGTCCTCGAGACGCTGCCCGACGGCTTCGGCTTCCTCCGCGCCCCCGACTACAACTACCTGCCGGGTCCCGACGACATCTACGTCTCCCCCTCCCAGATTCGCAAGTTCGACCTGCACACGGGCGACACGGTGTCGGGCGTCATCCGGCCGCCGAAGGACGGCGAGCGCTACTTCGCGCTGATCAAGGTCGAGGCGATCAACTTCGAGCCGCCCGAGAAGACGAAGGAGAAGATCTTCTTCGAGAACCTCACGCCGCTGTATCCCCAGGAAAAGGTCAACCTCGAGACCGATGCGGAGAACCTCTCGGGCCGCGTCATGGATCTGCTGACACCGCTCGGCAAGGGCCAGCGCGGACTGATCGTCGCGCCGCCGCGCACCGGCAAGACGATGCTGCTCCAGAGCCTGGCGAACAGCATCACGAAGAACCATCCCGAGGTGTACCTGATCGTGCTGCTCATCGACGAGCGGCCCGAGGAGGTGACCGACATGCAGCGCTCGGTGCGCGGCGAGGTGATCTCGTCGACGTTCGACGAGCCGGCACAGCGCCACGTGCAGGTGGCCGAGATGGTGATCGAGAAGGCGAAGCGCCTGGTCGAGCACAAGAAGGACGTCGTCATCCTGCTCGACTCGATCACGCGGCTCGCGCGCGCCTACAACACGATCGTGCCGGCGTCGGGCAAGGTCCTCTCGGGCGGCGTGGACAGCAACGCCCTGCAGCGGCCGAAGCGCTTCTTCGGCGCGGCGCGCAACATCGAGGAGGGCGGCTCGCTGACGATCGTCGCCACCGCGCTCGTCGACACAGGGTCGCGCATGGACGAGGTGATCTTCGAGGAGTTCAAGGGCACCGGCAACATGGAGATCCACCTCGATCGGAAGCTCACCGACCGGCGCGTGTTCCCGTCGATCGACATCACGAAGAGCGGCACGCGGAAGGAAGAGCTGCTGCTGCCGAAAGAGGAGCTCAACCGTGTCTGGGTGCTGCGGAAGGTGCTGACGCCCCTCTCGCCCACCGAGGCGATGGAGCTGCTGCTGTCGAAGATGGGGAAGACGAAGACCAACGCCGACTTCCTCGCGGCGATGGCGTCCGGCAAGTCGTAGGCACGGAGGCGCCGCTTCGCAACCACGAAGGCCGCTTCGCAACCACGAAGGCCGCTTCGCAACCACGAAGGCCGCTTCGCGGCCTGCACGAAGCACACGAAGAGGTTCGAGAAAAAGTTACGGCAAGCGACGCAGGGGCCGACCTTCAGGTCGGCCCTTTGCGTTTGGATCACCCCGTGACATGGGCCCGGAGCGCGACAAACGCGACAATCGCGAGGAAGATGAGCAGCACGATACACGCAACGCCCATGAGGCTG
>Ga0209438_1000270_pt1 | contig 15269 bp, 8 predicted proteins | sample GraSoi_2013_20cm_FD_185825 | JGI IMG/M metagenome (GOLD analysis project Ga0209438, IMG submission 185825) | Grasslands soil microbial communities from the Angelo Coastal Reserve, California, USA - Sample 9_17_2013_20cm (SPAdes) (version 2) | ecosystem: Environmental > Terrestrial > Soil >...
GATGCTGCAAGCGATCGGCGCACAGGCGACGTGTCCGGATCGCCAGGTCATCTCAATGTCAGGCGACGGCGGTTTCAGCATGATGATGGGAGACTTCATCACGTTGACCCAGATGGGGCTTCCGGTGAAGGTCATCGTCCTCAACAATGGAACGCTCGGGTTTGTTGAAATGGAGATGAAGGCGACCGGATTTCTGGACACGGGCTGTGACCTCAAGAACCCCGACTTTGCGCTGATGGCGGAAGCCATGGGGGTCCGCGGTATCAGGGTTGAAAAGCCGCACGAGTTAAGGAGCGCCATCGAGGCAGCGCTTGCGCACAAGGGGCCGGTTCTGGTCGACGTGGTAAGTGCTCGACAGGAGCTTGCCATGCCGCCCAGGACGACACTGGATCAGGCCTATCATTTTGGGATGTACATGATGAAGGCCGTTCTCGACGGCCGGGCGACCCAGCTTGTCGACCTTGCGAAGGTCAATCTCTCCCGCTGACTGCGGGAGTAGGGGAGCAAGGACATGATGGGGATCGAGCTTCTGTTGTTTGGTCTGGCGCGGCTCTGTCTCAAGGCATTCCACCTCATTGCGGAAGACCAGAGCTGTTCCTTGAAGGCACGTGACGTTCGCACATGGTAATACCGGTTCACATATGGGCCTATGCCCTCAGAATCTGGTTGGCGGCGGTAGTCGCGCTCTACATAGCGTTTTGGCTGCAACTTGAAGGGGCATCATCCGCGGCCGTCACGGTGGCAATATTGGCGCAGCCAACGCGCGGCGCAGCACTTGCCAAAGCGGCTAATAGGATCGCGGCGACACTCATAGGCGCCACCATGTCGGTCGTGATCGCCGGTCTCTTTCCCGGCGAGCGGATCGGAATGCTCGGCGCCTTTGTTTGCTGGATATGCATTTGTGTCTTCGTCGCAAGCTACCTCCGCGGCTATCAGGCCTACGCCGCCGTATTGTCCGGTTACACGGTCGCAATTATTGCGCTCGTTAACATCGATACGCCGCAGAATGTGTTCACGACGATGACCGACCGAATGGCGGCGATCGTGATCGGCATCCTGTGTGTGACGCTGATAAATGATGTGTTCGGATCACCGCCGGTGTGGCGCGGATTGGATCGCCGAATCAACGATATTTGGCGCGATGCTCGCAGCTATGCGCGCGATGTGCTCAGTGGGAATGAGGAGAACCCCGAACGAGCAGAAGCACTCCTCGCACAAATCTCTGGGTTGAGAGATCAGGTCGACATCGTCGCTCACGATATGGCGGACGGGCGGCACCGGGCTGCGGGTGCAAGGAGTGCCATGCTCGCGCTCGTTGAGATCGTGCAACAGGTTCGGCAGTTGCGTTTGCTCGCGCACGGCTATCCTTTGGCCATTACCATCAGAGACCAATGTCTTGCCGCTCTCGACGGGCATGACTCAGAGGCATTTGCCTTCTTGACAAAGCTGCGTGAAATCGAGCTGTCCCGCCCGAATATTGTTGCAGGAGCGGTTTGGCATATCCAGCAGGCTGTCCGCTTCGTCGAATCGAAAAACCTGTTGGACGACGGACTGCTATCTTTGCGCGAAGGGCTCGAGCCGGCGCGCGACGTACGCCTGCCGTATCGCGGGGAATTTGCCGTTGCTTTGGGTAACGCGGCGCGCATCGGAATTGCGCTACTCGCGGGAGCGACATTTCTGGTGTTTGCCGGATGGCCTGCATCTGTTTCTGCGCTGACAATTACAGCGATCCTGTGTGGGCTTAGTGTCACAATACCGAGTCCTTCAAAATTCGCGGTAGCAGCCATGGTGAGCTTCGTGCTCGCCTCGGTGAGCGCCGGAATTGTGCGCTTCTACGTCCTGACGGAGTCGCAGGATTTCGTGCGACTTGCTGTTGCAATCGCGCCCGTTTTGATTTTTGGCTGTTTGCTCAGTGTCCGTCCGGCGATCGCCGGCATCGGTCTGACCATGAACAACATTTTCCTGGTCCTGCTCGCGCCGTCCAACCCTCAGGTCTACAATCCGCTCACTTTCTATTCCGAATGCATGTTCGTCGCTTTCGCACTTGGGGTCGTGTTTCTGGCCTCCCGTCTGTTGTGGCCGGTGTCCGCGTTCGACAAACAACATGCGGTCGTCAGGGCGACACAGAAAGCATTGACGGCATCCGTCGCCGGCGCCGAATACAGCCTGCCCGCGCTCGAATTTAGTTTGGCTTCCCGGATCGCCGACTACGTCGCATCGGCTGCCGGTGCACGCCGTCCGCGTCGGGAAATCCTTAAGGGTCTGCTTTCGACCAATGACCTGTCGCTCGCTGCGGCCTCGGCTCACCTTCATTTGGCGCAGAACTCGGAAGACCCGGCAATCCGTTCCAGGATTGGCCAATTGCAACGCGCTCTTTGGTCCGGGAACAGCCGACGACTTCGCGCTGGCGCCAGATCGATTCTCCGACGGATGCGCGTTAGTCAAGCCGAGGCACGCGAAGCACTTCTGGCCGCAGCAACAGATCTCTGGTCGGCAGGCCTGGTGCTTGAGCGCGAGAAACGCAGGATCCGGCACTTCTGCGACCATGGCTCGGTCAGGAAAGGAGACGTTCGATGGTCGTTGCACTGAACACGAGAAGGCGATCTACGCTCAAGGTGCTCCGTTATGTAGCAACCGGTGTACTTGTAGTCGCAGCGCTTATTGCGGCGCGCCATGGCTGGCGGATCTATATGACATCTCCATGGACGCGCAATGGGATGGTCCGTGTGCAGGTCGCAAACGTGGCGCCACAGATCTCGGGGCAGATCGTTGAGGTGCGAACACACGACAATGAGCACGTTCACAAGGGAGATGTGCTCTATGTTATCGAAAAAGTTGATTTCGAGGTAGTACTGGACAATGCCAAGGCAACAATCCTGAACCGAGAGGCCGACCTCGATGTCAAGAAAGCGCAGAACGCCCGGCGGGCGGTTCTTACGACGCTGTCCACCTCGATTGAGGAGAAGCAAGTGTTCGACGGCAACGCGAAGATGGCGGAGGCCGCGCTTGCGAGCGCCAAGGCTGGGCTCGCGCAGGCCGAGATCAATCTTCAGAGGACCGAGGTACGGTCTCCCGTCGACGGCTACGTCACGAATCTTCTGATGCGTGTGGGAGACTTTGCCCGAGCCGGTTCGCCCAACCTGTCGGTGATCGACGAGCATTCCTATTGGATCGATGCCTATTTTGAGGAGACAAAACTCGCCAACATCCATGTCGGCGATCCGGTGGAGGCGACGCTGCTGGGCTTCCAAGCTTCGATCAACGGAAGGATCGAGAGCATCACGGGCGGCATCAGTGCTGCGAACGCGGCAAGCAGCACGCAGGGCCTTCCAAATGTCGACCCGATCTTTACCTGGGTTCGGCTTGCGCAACGAATTCCGGTGCGTATCAGGATCGAACAAGTCCCTCCGGAGGTATCGCTCGTTGCAGGAATGACCTGCAGCGTCTCGGTTGTCGGAGGAAAGGGAATGCCGGTGGCCAGGCGCGACCAGGGGCTCTTCAATCGGCTGGAAAACCTGCTTTAGGGAAATCCAATGGGCGCACCAAGGGATATTGATTTGGGAGGCATCATCCTGGTGGCTCCCTTTGTGCGATATCTGTTTCTCGCGTTGGTGATTCTGATCGCCGTTCGATTTGTTGTCGGTCGCCTCGGATTGAGATCAATGTTCGCGAATCCTCCACTTGCGGAGGCGGCCCTGTACATCTGCATCCTCGCGTCTCTCATAGCATTTTGGATCTGAGCGACTGCCGGGATGTTCTGAATTGTTGCGAACTCAGGTTCGCCAAGATGCAACATATTGATCTTTAATACTAAATGCGTTCCGCGGGGCTGAGCAACATTAACCTTCCATAACGCTGATTAACGAGCCAAAAGGGGCTCCTTGCTGCACTCTCTCGCCGATCCGAAGCCTCGGATAGTTCGTCGAGAGGATGATTATGGAAGGACTTCAAACCGCCGCACCGGAATCTTCCTTTGCAGCCGACCAACAGTTCCACTTGGTTGCGAACAGCCTGGCCAAGCTGCTTGAAACCGCGACGCGAGAGCTCGCGCGAGATCGGGAGGCGGCCAAGGCGTCGCTGGTCACGGCATCGAACATCCTGCAAGCGGAGATCGAGCGCTGTTCGGGCGCTAACGGCTCCACAAGGGGCGGTCTGGCGGCTTGGCAGATCGCTCGCGTGCGAGCTTACGTTGACAGCAATTTACACCGCACCATTCACATCCGGGATCTCAGTGCGGTCGCGCGTCGGAGCCCGGCGCACTTCTCTCGGAAATTCAAACTGGCTGTTGGCGAGTCGCCACATGCCTACGTGGTGAGAAGGCGTCTGGAGAGAGCCTGCCACCTGATGATGACCAGTGCGGAACCACTGAGCGAAATAGCCTTGAGCGTGGGCTTTTCGGATCAAGCACATCTATGCAGGCTCTTCAGACAGGCCTTTGGTCAAAGTCCGGCCAGTTGGCGACGCGAGCGTGGAATCCCTGGCGAGGTCACCTCGAGAACCGGCATGGACGAGAATATTCCATGAGCGATCAGCGCGGCAAAGTCCTGAGCTTCGGCCCTTTCGAACTGTCGATTGGAAACAGACTTCTGACAAATGGCGCAAAGGTCGTACCGCTCGGCGCGCGCGCCATGGATCTCCTCATTGTCCTGGTGGAGCAAGCAAACAAGGTCATCGGCAGGAGAACCTTGATCGAGCGCGTTTGGCCAAAGAGAGGGGCCGAACAAGTCAGCCTGCGCGTCCACATCTCAGCGCTACGGAAAGCTCTCGATCAGAGTGACCCTGGCAGGCGATATATCGCGAACGTGCCCGGGCGGGGGTACAGCTTCGTCGCACCGGTAACGTCGCTGTCCTCGCCAACGTCGGGAGATCTCGAACCATCCTCGAGGTCTCGACTGCCTGCGCGCTTGATGCGGATGCTCGGACGAAGAGACGCCCTGGCCACGATCCAGATGAAGCTGGCCGAGCAGAAGTTTGTGACGATTGTCGGGCCTGGCGGCATCGGCAAGACCACGATAGCGGTCGCAGTGGCCCATGAGATGAGCGCCATTTTCAACGGCCAGATTCGTTTCGTCGATCTGAGTGCTCTCGGCGGCGCTTCGCTCGTCGCTCCGGTCATGGCCGCAGCACTCGGTGTGTCGGTACAAACAAATAATGTCGTACCAGCCTTGATCGATCGTTTGCAGGAAAGGCCAACGCTCATCATTCTCGACTGTTGCGAACACCTTATCGATGGGGCGTCTGCCGTCGCAGAAGAACTGATCCGCCGTGTCCCGACATTGCATTTGCTCGCGACCAGCCGGGAGGCGATGCGTGTTGAAGGTGAACATGTCTATGAACTCTGCGCGCTCGCATGCCCTCCGGAAGATAGCAGCTTGTCGGCACACGACGTCCTGCAATATCCCGCTGTCCAACTGCTGGTCGACCGCGTTCGGGCCGTGCAAGGCGACTTCGAACTGGTCGATGCGGATGCGCCGATTGCCGCGGGAATCTGCCGGCGGCTTGATGGAATTCCATTGGCAATCGAACTCGCAGCCGGCAGGGTTCACATATTTGGCCTCAGCAAGACCGCGAGCTTGCTCGACGACCGACTAAACCTGTCATGGGCGGGGCGTAGAACGGCCCTGCCGAAGCACCAGACCTTAAACGCCGCGCTGGAGTGGAGTTATGACCTGCTTGGTGAGGCAGAGAAACGCGTACTGAGCCGGCTCAGTGTTTTTGCTGGCGGATTCACGTTCGAAGCGGCGGTCGCCGTTGTCGCTGACGAGACGATAGATGAAGCAAAGGTCTCGGATTGCCTTTGGGAGCTTCGTTCGAAATCGATGATTGCCGTTCGGGGACAGGAGGGGCGGCTGGGTTTACTCGACACCACTCTTGCCTTTGCTTCACGACGACTTGCCAAGAGCGATGAAGAGAACCACTGCCGCCGGCGTCACGCCCAGTACTTCTGCGACTTGTTCAAACAAGGCGCTTCAATGGATATGCCTGAAAGGCTCAGGGCGCTTGGGGTCGAGGTCGACAATCTCAGAGCCGCTCTGAACTGGGCTTTCTCGGTCGAGGGTGATGCAAAAATTGGCGTTGAACTTGCTGCCGCTTCGGCAAGCACCTGGATGGCGATGGCCCTTCTTACCGAATGCCGGAAGTGGATGACGAAAGCCATCAGTCGACTCGACGATGCGAGTACCGGCTCACGGCAAGAAATGATCATCCAGTCCGCACTCGCCAGTTGCATGATGTTCACGGATGGTATGACTGAAGAGTCGTACACGAGCTGGGCGAAAGCGCGCCTTCTTGCCGAGTGCCTCAACGACACCGAATGCCAGCTCGATTCTCTGCTTGTTCTCTGGGCTCACCGGATACGGCTTCCAGGTTATGCCGAGGCGACAGAATTGGCAGATCGATGCGGCGATGTCGCTGACGGGAGCGGCAATCGTGGCGCGATCGCAACGGCCAATTACATGCGCGGCGTAACATACCACCACATTGGGCGAATATTGCAGGCCGAAGCTCATTTCGAATTGTCCCTGCATCGCGATGATGAAGCGTCCCGACAATCTCTCATCAAGCGGTTTGGCTACGATCGGAAAGTCGACGCCCTGGCTGTTTTGGCCAACCTGGCCTGGCTCCGGGGCTGTCCTGATCAGGCCCGGCGCCTCAACCTGATGTCGATCGCCGAGGCACGCCAACTAGATCACGCGGTACCGCTCTGCGTGGCGCTCGCCTGGGCAAGCTTCAACACGTACCTGACAAGTCCGGACGATCTCGAGACTGAAGCGCTCGCCAACGAGCTTATCGACCACGCCGCAAAATACGCTGTGGAAAGCTATCACGGCTTCGGCCTCAGCATCCAGGCTCTCTGCAGAGCCAGGCGGGGCGAGGGCGATACAGCTTCGGCGACGCTCTACCGCGGTTTGGAGAAGCTGTCAGCGGCGCGCTATGGGGTCTTCAATTGGATCCTGCAAGCAGAGTTTGCAAGATGTACGGCCGTCGCCGGTCGGCCCCGGCGAGGACTTGCTGTCTTCGAACGAGCGAAGATCAATCTTGACGACACCCAATGGTACGCTCCGGAACTGCGTCGTATCAGGGGCGAACTGGCCCTGGGCAACGACGAGGGGCTTGCGGTTGGCAGGCAGTATTTTCTCAGTGCGCTCGAACTATCGGACAGGCAAGCGAGCTTGTCGTGGGCGCTCAGGGCCGCGACCAGCCTTGCTATTGCCGAAAAGTCGGCCGGGCGAAAGGAGGCCGCGTGGCGGACCTTACAAGCCACTCACGCAAAATTTAGAGAAGGCCTTGAGACCGTCGACCTACGGTTGGCCAAGCAGGTGTTGAACGGCTCATACTGGCGCGATAGCGCCATCAATTCGATACACTGACGGCTTGTTGCTGGAGGAGGATTCGGTTAACACTTGATGGGCTGGGGGCATATTTGCACAAGACTGACGACGAACGACGCAACGATCGAATCGTCAGGAATCTTGGCGGAATAACTCATGTCGGTCCAACAAACTGGCGCACCGAGTGCAATCCGGCTTCGGTTTGGCCCATTCGAGCTGAATGTCGCCGAGCGCTCTCTCAAGAAGGCGAACCAGGTTATTCCCCTTGGTGGCAGGGCTTACGACATCCTGATCGCTCTGCTCGAAAAGGCCGGCGAGGTTGTCGCGAAGTCGGAACTGATCGCGAAGGCATGGCCGGACGTAACGGTCGAGGAAGGTAGCCTTCGCGTCCATCTATCGGCGCTGCGCAAGGCACTGGGTGACGGTCAGTTGGGTAATAAGTACATCGCGAGTATACAAGGCCACGGCTATAGCTTCATCGCGCCGGTCACGCGCCTTCCCGCGGACAGCGATAGGAGAAACGCATCTTCGGGATTGTCCAATCTGCCGCCCGCACTGGGCCGCATGATCGGTCGCGACGATGTTGTTCTCGAGATTCAGAGTTTGCTCCAGACGGAACAGCGCCTGATTACAATTCTGGGTGCTGGCGGAATAGGCAAGACAACGGTTGCTCTGTCAGTCGGACACGGGGCGCTGGCCGACTTCTCTGGCGCGGCATTCTTTGTCGATCTTTCAACCGTAAACGACAAGGAGCATCTTATCGGCGCCATCGCTTCCGCGGTCGGGCTCGACTCGCAATTAGTCGATCCAAAGGAGGCGTTGCTTAATTTTCTGCGCCCTCGCAGGGTGCTTATCATTCTTGATAGTTGTGAGCATCTCATCGAGAAAACCGCGGAGATCGCCGACCATATTTTTCAAAATACCCCCGACATCTACATACTTGCGACCAGCAGGGAGGCATTGCACGTCCCTGGTGAACGCGTACTTCGTCTTTGTCCACTGGAGTGCCCGCCAGAGCAGCCGGGGCTGACTGCGTCAGAGGTGCTTGCCTATCCGGCCGCACGGTTGTTCGCCGAGCGTGTCAGTGTTCGCCGCGGCGACTTTTCGCTCCGTGACGACGAAGCTCCCATGGTTGCCGAGATTTGCCGCAAGCTTGACGGCATTGCACTCGCCATCGAACTCGCCGCCGGAAGGGCCGCTATCTTTGGCGTCAGGAACACGGTGGCAAGACTGGGTTCGCGCCTCGATCTCTTGAAGTTCGGCCGACGAACCGCAAATCCACGGCATCAAACGCTCATCGCAACGCTGGACTGGAGCCACGACCATCTTTCGGAGATCGAACGAGTCCTCTTTCGACGTGTCGCAATTTTCGTGGGACACTTCGCGCTGGAGGCAGCGCTCGCAGTGGCGGAGGAAGTGGGGATAGACGAGTCTGAGATCTCGGGTGCGTTAGGAAATCTCGTCAATAAATCTCTGATCGGGGTTTGGACCAGCTCGCGGGGACCGTGCTACCGGTTGCTTGATACGACGCGCGCCTATGCTTTGGAGAAGTTGGCCACCAGTGGCGAGCAAGATTCTGTTGCCGAGCGGCACGCGAGCTTCTCGATTCAAATGCTGGAAAGCAACGCGGTCAATCTCTTCGATTTGGAGTTCACGGAAGCTGCAGCCAACGCCGTGCGGGACGATCTTGGAAATATCCGTGCCGCGCTTGAATGGAGCTTTGGTCCCAATGGAGACGACCTCAAAGCCATAAGATTGGCGGCCGCAGCTTCGCAGCTACTCCTGACCATGTCGCTTCTTTTGGAATGCCGAACATGGATGGAGAAAGCGATCGATCGCATGACGCCGGACTGCGATCCTCGGCATCAGATGAAGATTCAGGCAGCGCTTGCTTTGTCGCTCATGTACACCGAAGGGAATAGTGAGAGGGTTCGCGAGGCTTTCCATGCAGCGCTGAACTTTGCGCAGCGGCACGAAGATGCGCGTCTGCACTTGTCTCTACTTAGCGGAATGTCGATGTATCTTCATGGCATTGTCGATGCGGCAGGAACGTATGAACTCGCGCTTCGTAGCGTGGCCGCCGCAAGGAAAACCGGAAGTCCAGACGATGCGGCCATCGCTGATTCCTTGCTGGGGGCAGCATACTGTCTGCGTTCTGACCAACTGCGGGCGCAAGAACATCTGAAACGGTCATTGCACGGCTTGCCTCACCTCCGACGGTTCAACGCGAGCCAATACCTGTTCGATTTGCGGAGTTCTTCGCTTAGCGTTCTTACCCATTCACTTTTTTTCTCTGGCAATCTCGACCAAGCCGCCCACTATGCCAAAATGAACATTGAGGAGGCCGCAAGGTCAGGGCATCCAATCGGACTGTGTCGCGCGCTCACCAACCCGATGCGGCTCTATTTTTGGGTCGACGATTTGGAGCAGGTCGAACGCAGTCTTTCAAGGCTCGAGCATATCGCTGAGAGGCATTCGTTGGCACCAGCTCGTGCGGTCGCTTTGGGGCTTAGGGGCCGCTACTTGGTCCGCGTCGGCCGAATGGCAGATGGCATACAATATCTGCAGGAGAGTTTGGAGCAACTGGCAATTCACCGGTACGAAATACTGACGAGCGATCTTGTCTCTGAATTAACGGTTAGCTTGGCGAAGCAAGACGCGCGCTCGGAAGCGTTGGCGCTTATCGATCGATCGATTGCCGCCGTTGTCAAGGCCAACAAGCCTCTTCACCTGCCCGCATTCTTCCTGGCGAAAGGCTCGGCGTTTGCGTCCGGGGACGTGCCCGAGAGTCTCTTGGCGGAGGAATTTTTCGCGAAGGCGATGATGCAGGCGCGGCAAGAATCAGCGCTGCCTTTCGAATTGCGTGCTGGATTGGAACTCGCGCGTATCTGGATCGGGCGCGGCGAAGTGCAGAGAGCCCGTGATCTGATCAGTCCTGTCTACGTTCAGTTCTCCGAAGGTCTCACAACACCCGATCTCAATTTGGCGAAGCGAATCCTCGAACAGACGAGCGTTCGGGCGCGGCAAAACGGGCGAAGGGTGGCGAAATCATCGGGCAGAGCGAAAGCTTGAACAGACGGTTGCCCCGAATGACAAATAACTGAAACATAAGTGAGGAGTCTGCTCGTTCGTCGGTTCTATCGTCTGTATCGAATAGTGCCTGGGCTTAGCTTCACTGCGTGGTGACAAGGCCCAGGGTCTGCGCGCGTGATACCGCTTGCGCGCGCCTTTCCACACCCAGCTTGGTGAAAACGCTCTTGAGGTGCGACTTCACGGTCTCAGGACCAATATCAAGGCTCCGAGCGATTTCCTTGTTGGACAATCCTTCCGCGATCAGCGTGAGAATGTCAGTCTCGCGAGGACTCAATGCGCTTAGAATCCGTGCACCGGAGGTCGGCGCCAAACCATCTTGTCCTGCTCGATGCAGACCCGCCACGAGCCGATCGACATAGGAAAGCATATCCGTCGTGACATTGCCACTTTCCCGGGTCGTCTGGAGAAGCTTGGAAATGAGTGGCCCTTCGTCCAAAACGGTCTGATAAAGACCGGCTGCAGCACACGCGGCAAGCACGCGTCGAAAACGGCTCGCCGCCTCCGTGACTTTGCCCGCACTGAGCTGAACTGTTGACAGACGGATCGCAATGCAGATCAAGAACTGACGATGCTGCATTGCTTCGGCTTCGCGTTGTAGCTGTTGCAGGATTGCAATAGCTTCGTCGGGACGAGCTTGTTGCCCCAACAAATGAGCGCGCGCCAACTTGTGGTGCCATTCAATTTCCGACCAGGCGCAAGGCCTTGGCGCCGGGTACTTCCGCGCAAGGCGCTCCAGGCGATCGACGCATGCGGCCGCTTCATCCAGTCGCCCATCGTTCAGGTAGAGTCGCGCCTGCTCTGCTATTGCGCCAGCCGAGAGCCTTCCCCAGTCGCGTGCGGCGCCCTGATTTTCAGCTCGCTCCAGAATAGTGCGGGCTCGGTCGAAATTCATCCGAGCGGTAGCGACCCTGGCGATCACGAAATAGGCGCTCCACACGCAGTCGAGCATTGTCCCAGAGCTGATCAGCGATACGCGATCGATGACCCAGGCCTCCGCCTCATCGAGCTGACCTTGCTCGTATTTGATTCGCGCGATCAGACTTGCCGGCAAAGCCGCGGCAATCGAGTTCGGCCCGACATCTTGCTCGGCGATCCGCAAGGCCTCGCGATAGTGCCCATCTGCCGCCGCGAGGCGTATTTGCCGTTCCTCCGCAAGTCCTTTAAGGCAGTGTCGATACACCGAGGCAAATACGTTCCTGCGATCCTCGTCGACTGAATATGGAATCCATGGCGTCGCATGGAACTGCTTGAGGTTGCCCGCCTTCATATGGCCGAAGCGAACGACATTTGACGCAACGTTCGCAGTCCACGGATCGGACGAACGGTTCACGCAATCCTGTGCCAGAGGCAGCGCTCTTTCGCTGTCATCCGTCAGCGCGATAGCAACAGAGCGGATCGCTTGGCATTCGTGCAGCAAGTCGCTCTCTGGCAGACGCGTTGCAGCGATATCGCCTTCTATGTCAGTTGCGAGCTTCAGGGCCTCATCAAAACGAAGCGCGAGTGCCAACCCCCAAGCGATGGCCAATCTGACCTCGCACTGACCTCGCATGAGTTCCTCGGGAAACTGGCGCTGCCATTCGAGCAAGGTGAACAAATCACCCCGCTTTATCAGAGCCATGGCACAATTCTTCATCCAACTGATCGCTCGATCGGAATCGCCGGCTGCGATCGCATGCTGAACCGCCTCAGTCCATAATTCTTGGGAGGCATACCAAAGAGCGGCACGTCCGTGCAGCTCACGGACTTCAATACCGCGGTCCGCCTCCAGCCTCTGTCTCAAATATTCAGCGAGCAGCGTATGATAACGAAGCCAGACACCGTCATTATCGAGCGGCGTGAGCAGCATTTGGCGCTCGGCAAGCGATGCCAGGATTGTGCGGCTCGAGCTCGAACCCGTTACGGCTTCGCATAAAGGACCGGAGAGCCGATCAAGAATGGCCGTTCGCAGCATGAAGTCGACCAATTCCACCGGAAGCCCATCCAACATCTCCGCCAAATAGGCAGCAATTGGACGCTGCGAACCCGAGAGATTGTGTACATACTCCTTCAGGCCGAATCCGGACTGCGAGGGCATGGATGAGATAATTCGCAGGGCCGCGGGCCACCCTTCAGTCTTGCGTTGCAAGAGTTGGACGTCGGGGAGCTCCAGAACGCCAGGCTTGGTGCTGTCCAGAAAGGCTTTTGTCTCCTGCATGTCGAACCGCAAGGCTACGGCATCAATCTCGATCAGTTGATTCTGGGCTCGCAAAGTCGCAAGCGGCAGGGGAGGTTCGGCGCGCGTCGTAAGCACCACATGACAGTGAGACGGTGCGTGCTTCAGAAAATAGGCGACCGCTTGGTGGATGCGAGAAGCGCGGAGCCAGTGATAGTCTTCGAGAAACAGGTATACATCATCTTCTATCTCTGCCAGGTCATTGATCAAGCTGGACAGGACTGCTGTCGGGTCGATCAGGTTGTTCTCAAGGATCAGCCCAATCGCTCCGGCGCCAACGTCCGGACAGGCATGGTGCAGGGCCTGAGATACGTAAAATAGAAACCGTGTGGCCTCGTCGTCGTCTGAATCGATGGTCATCCACCCAACGCAATTGCCGCTTTGCTCGAGTTTCTCGGCCCAGGCGGCCGCCAGTGAGCTCTTGCCGAATCCCGCGGGCGCCTTGATGACGCCAAGTCGCTTAGCCGGGAGTTCGGACAAGATGGCGAGGAGCCGAGGACGTGCGACCAACCCCCGGAATCGTGCCGGCACAATCTTGGTCGCCAGAAATGGCACCGGTCCTCCGCCGGGCAAGGTGCCCGTTCCATATGTAAGATGGCTCAAGCGCGGCTGGATCAAGGGCTCCCCCTATCCACGTCGGTCCTCCCCCCATTCGGGGGATGCAAACAATGGTGAAAGTGTACGACCTCTGTTAGCGCGAGGGAAGCGGCAGGCGTCGTTGGCTGCAAGCATCCCGCAGCCGGTCGCCGCGTGCTGATCCTTTTGGGCAAAGAGAGCCGAAGCAAGCTGATGTCTATCAGGAACGCACGATTGGGTTTCGCGCAGATGATTGAACATCTCAGACAAGCACACTAGGTCCGTGCCAAGAGCCATGGCTGACGATGACGTTCATAGAAATCTGCAGTTTGGCCCCTTTGAGCTTTCGAGCAGGGAGAGGGTGCTTCGGCGCGACGGTGTGATGCTGCCCCTTGGTAGCAGGGCCCTGGACCTCCTGATCTACCTTGCCGACCGCCCGGGTGAGGTGATCGCAAAGCAGGAACTGATGGATCACGTCTGGTCGGACGTAACCGTAGAGGAGGGGAGCTTACGAGTCCACGTCGCCGCGATCCGCAAGGCGCTTGGTGACGGCCAATTTGGCAACCGATACATCGCAAACATCAAGGGACGGGGCTATTCGTTCGTCGGCACCGTCGTCCCTCTCGCCGGCAGTACGGAGATCAGGAACGATAAGTTCCGCCACCAAGGCAGGCTCCCCCTGCGACCGCTCATGATGATTGGGCGCGAAACGGTGGTCGGCGAGGTTAGCGACAAGCTTCGAGACGAACGGTTCGTGACACTGCTCGGCCCCGGCGGCATTGGCAAGACGACCATTGCCTTGGCTGTTGGCCGCGCCGCTGCCGAGGAGTTTGGCGGGAATGTCTATTTTGCTGACTTGGAAAGCCTTACCGATCCGCGCCATGTTGCGGGGGCTGTCGCGACATCCCTGGGACTTGCACTCAAATCGAAAGACCCCGGCCTGGAGCTGGTCGACCTCGTTCGTTCGCGAAAGCTTCTTATCATTCTCGATAGCTGTGAGCATGTGATCGAGGCGGTCGCCTCGCTTGCCGAGCAACTCTACCGGCAAACGGAAGAGATCCATGTTCTGACCACGAGTCGCGAATTGCTGAAAGTAGAGGGTGAGCATTGTTACCGGGTTCTTCCCCTTGATTTTCCACCAGACGGCTCAGAGCAAACAGCAAATGCCGTGCTTCGATATCCGGCGACGCAGTTGTTTATACGGCGCGTGGCGGCGAGGGCGGGAAGCGCCGTTCTCACCAACGAGGAGGCGCCGTTTGTCGCGGAAATGTGCCGAAAACTCGATGGTATGCCGTTGGCAATTGAGTTGGCAGCGGGTCAGGTGGCCGCACTCGGCCTCAAGAACACGGTTTCCCGCCTGGTGTCTCGGCTGGAATTGCTGAGACTAAGCCATCGGACGGCAGTTCCCAGACACCGGTCCCTTAAGGCGACATTGGATTGGAGCTACAATCTGCTGTCTGATGGAGAGAGGATTATTCTTCGACGCATTGCGCCTTTCGTCGGCCATTTCTCCCTTGAGGGCGCGCGGTATGTCGCAGGCGAACTCGGCGTAGGCACCGGAGAAATTTTTGACGCGATCGCCGGCCTGGTCGAGAAGTCATTGATAGCAACTCGGATCGATGAAACGCAGGCACAGTATCGGTTGTTGGACACGACTCGGGCGTACGCGCTCGAAAAACTGGAGGAGCATGCCGAGCTCGATGTGATCTCCGGCCGACACGCGAAACACGTTGCGGAATTTCTCGAATCGCAGAGGGAGATGATGCTGGCCTTGCCGAGAGCGAGGAGGACCGCAGCCTATTCCGACCAATTGAGCAACATCCGTGCGGCGCTCGAATGGAGCTTTGGTCCACACGGTGACGACGAAATAGCGACGCGACTGGCCGCCGCTTCAGCACAGGTGTTTCTGGAGCTATCACTACTCATCGAATGCCAAGCGTGGGCGGAACGGGCGATAGCGCGTCTTGGAACTCGAAATCAAAACTCTCGCCGGGCAATGGAAATCTATGCATCGTTACCGTTGGTATTGATGCATACTGAAGGTAACGATCAACGCG
>Ga0209438_1000271_pt1 | contig 15195 bp, 17 predicted proteins | sample GraSoi_2013_20cm_FD_185825 | JGI IMG/M metagenome (GOLD analysis project Ga0209438, IMG submission 185825) | Grasslands soil microbial communities from the Angelo Coastal Reserve, California, USA - Sample 9_17_2013_20cm (SPAdes) (version 2) | ecosystem: Environmental > Terrestrial > Soil >...
TCCAAAAAAGTAAGCACCGGGTAAGCACGGCTGCGATCCATTCGACGGCGCTGGGTTGATAATCGGGCCCACGAACGTGGCCCGAATCGGGTTGGAACTTGCTGGGCTAATGACCGGTTTCGACCCATTGCGGACATTAGCCTCAGTCGCGACGATGACCGTCTTGGTAAAGATGGACTGACCAAAGCGCTTGCCGAAGGGCCTCTGTAAGGTCGGAGTAGATCGCGTTGTCGCAAGCTTCGAGCCGAGCTGGATGACCGGTGCCGGACCACTTAATCTCGATTTCCCTGGCCTTCATCACCATCGGCGCATCCTCGGGACGTCCGGTGTGAAAGCAATCGAAAAGTTTGGTTTGTTCACCGGCAGGCCGATACGGAAGAAGCTTACTTCGAAAATCGGCAGCTTCGGCGCGGGAGACGCGAAATCGCTCGACTTCATCGTCTCCCGGGTTGCCACGGTGTCGTAGAGCCAACACTCGCCCATCCGCCCAAACCGTCACGTCGTAGTTGGGGCAAACTCCCGCACAGATGGCGAACCAAGGCCGCCGCGACACGGTGATTGCTGCCCGTGCAGTCGAGGCTGTCGATGCGCAGGCTCCAACTAGGAGCAGCCCGACAAGAGCTAAACGGTGGACGGTGCTGTGCACGGGATTGTTTTAGCCCACTAACGTCCGCTTTCCACCCAAAGCTGCCATTGGCGCCCGGCGCTGTCGCCGACGGCAAGTGCAGCTATAACCCTCGGAAATGGAACACCTCACAGGAACTCAAGCGCAGCTGATCGGGACCAGCGCTGTACTGTTGGCGGGGCTGATGGGCTGGTTCGCCAGGGGCCTTGGGTTCGTAATTAAGCGTCGGTTGACCGGAGCTAAGAAGCAGGACCGCGCCGCCTATCTCAACACCGTCGCGGATGTTGGCGCAAAGATGCGCCAGCATGGGATGACGCTGGAGGAGATTGGCGAGCTTGAGGCTCTGATGCAAAACCCGGCGGTCGCGGCAAGCAGTGGTGTGACCGAAGTGGTCGAGCAGGCTGCGAACGATGAGGAGCCAAGTGCCTTCCTCACTAATTACGCAATGAAGGTGCGCACTGGCACGGCGTACAGTGTTGCCGACGCACAGCTAAACCAAGCGCTCGAAGACCTGCGGCTCCTCATGACCGACAAGGAGTGGGAGTGCTTGGAGAAGGTGCAGGAACACTGGAAAGCCTATCGTCACTCGCTTGCCGAAAGTGGCCGCCTCGAATTTGAAGGCGGCACTCACGCCGGTCTCGCTTCTATCTTCGTTGCGCTCTCGGAGACGGAACGCCGAGGTGCTGAAGTTCGCGCTCAGGTGGAGGAACGAGCAAGGCGCTAGTCTGGAAGTGACAGGTTGAGCGCAGGAGCTAATGTCCGCAATGGGTGGAAAGCGGAAGCTTAATGCGCACCAATCGATCCTCTCCTTTCGCCTGTCAGAGTTATTGTCTTCGTTCGGGAGCATCCTGAACGGCAAACCTCACCTTCATGCGCGGCAGCATGAGAGCCCGTGGCTGAGCGCCTGATCTGACCAATAGTTGGTCGACTGGAATCGCCTGCGGCCCTTCGGAAGCAACGAACGCCTGGACAAGGCGAAGATTCCCCGCGTGTAACAGCTTCGCTGGCACCGGAGAGGGAGTACGACCCATAGCTAGGAGCCAGCCTGGCCTGCCGGCGACGCGGGCAACTTGCGGCTTGAAAACTTGCAGGTCCACTGCTCCAGAATACTGACCAACGACGATCGGCTTCTCTCTTCGATAAAACACGACTGGTGCCTTCGTGGAGCTCGCCAGTCGCCGGCAAACATCGCAACCTGACTCAAGCGTAGTCTGATCGATGGTCACTGGATTGATGCCGGAGCGCCTCACAAGACGACCAGCCATCCAGAGCAGACTCGTCTCTCCCGTCGGCAAGGCTTTCTCAGCAACGTGGGAAACACCCACGTAAACCAGGAACTTGGCCCCAGGGGCGGCCTTCAAGGCTTGGAAGAGATTGTTGGCTTGCCCATCTTCACGCGCACGCATGCGCTCAACATCGCTGAGCCCAACGTGCTGATCGACATCTTCGTAGCTGACTGGTTGATAGCCAAATCTCAAAGCCTGGCGGATAAAATCCGCGAAAACCGGTTCGCGGGTGTAGACCCCATCGCTGAGCACCGGGTAGCCTCGCTTCTTGAGCGCCGACATCCGCGATGCCGCGTCCCCGCTATTGTTGAAGGCCTCCACCGCGAGTTTGGTGTACCCCAGAGGCTTCAGAGCCTTGGCGACCTCAAGTGCGAATGCGCGCTGCTTCGGTGAAGAATGATCTTCGTTGATGATGACGATTCGCGTGCGGCGAGCCCTTTCGACAATGGCTCCGATCGCATCCACCGGGCGCGCTCCAACAAGCTGCTGTTCGGACAATCGATCCTCACCATCGGCAGCATCACCCGCCGAGTGGAAGGTCTCGCCGGTAATGTCGATTTGAATTTGGTTCCATAATTGGAAGGCTGTCGGATTGATTATCTTACCCTGAGCATCGATCGCTAAAGGCCGGAGCGTCTCGGCGGCCTCCAAATACCGCCCGGCCTCCAAAGCCTTTGAGGCCCGGCCATACGCCTCCATAAGCTCTTGCTGGGCCCAGGCTGGGTTCGACAGGGCGGCCCAAGCGAGCAGCGGTATGCAAAGCAGAGTCCACTGAACTAGTTGGTTGATCCGCAACGGTGCTGCCTCTCCCTACATTGAGCAATGCTGAGGGTCTGACGTGAACTCTAGAGTTTCTGCCTTAGCGCACAAATTGGAGCATTTGGCGGTGGGTCGCGTGCAGAGGCGTTCGTCGATGCGTTCTCCAGCTGTTTGCTCCTTCCGGACGTGGGCGTCGGAAGGGCAATAAGGGGATTTCGCGAGCATTACGGAATTCAGGAACCAAGGATTAGGGACTTTGAAATTCTTTTGCTCGCGCGCTTCTATGGGGTCAGCTTCGATGTAGCAGCCAAGCGGTGCGAAGACCTGGGTTTGCTACCTGCGGGTCTCGCATTTGCACTCTCGGCTCAGATTCGGAAGGAGTTTCGCTCAGCTGAGAAGCGTGCAGATGCGCTCGGCCTTCCACCGCGCCAGAGCGTAGATCTCCCGGCGATCTCATCGCAATTGGCTCAGGCGATTTCGCGAGCCGTCAATGCAGGCGCGGCATCAATAGGATGGGTGACCGATAGGCTGGGTGTTTCAATCGGCGAGGTTTTCGCAATCAATGCCGAGTCCTCCGCGCCTTGAGGTTCGTGCTCGACTCAAGTTCCATCATAAACCTGTTCAACGCAGGGGCGCTGACATTGCTATGCCAACTTGAGGGGCACGACTTTTTCGTTTCGCCAATGGTTGTTGGCGAGTGCCACGGCGATTGCGCAGCAGCGCTTCTGGCGTTGCAAGGCGACGGTTGTCTCTCGTTTATCGACGACGGCACCGTTGACGCTGATCATTACCTTGCTCTGCTAGAAGCCCATGGCCTTGGTGCTGGCGAAACCGAATGCATGGCCGTGGCCGCATCGGACGATTACAACGTGTGCTGCGACGATTGGAAGGCGCGACAGGCTGCCGCAAATCTCGTGGGCGAGGAAAGAGTCATTGGTACGCTGCGACTGCTTCAGTGGTGTGTTCAAACGTTCGTGATCGACTGCGGCGAAGCATTCGCCACGTTCCTTTCGATGAAGCGAACGGGTGGTTTCCTCCCAGATATGCAACAGTCATTCTTTTGCGGTGAAGGTTGCTGAGGCGCAGCATGAAAACCTTAGATGAAGAGACAGGTCTGCTCGACCAGTTCGACGCTCACTACAAAGAGGTCACGCTCGATCGCCGTGACGTTTACGGAAGGCCGAGTGACACCTACCGGCGCATTGCGGCAATGCGAGCAATTGTCGACGAATGCCCGGACCCTCAAGTCCGTGAAATTCTCGGAATGATCGCAACGAAGGTGGTTCGCCTGGTTCAGACCCCTGATCATTTAGATTCTTGGATCGACGTTGCCGGGTATGCACGATGCGGAGTCATGCTGCTTGACGAGCGGCAGTCAGGGCCCCTGCTCCAGTTCGAGAAAAAGAAGGCCACTAAGAATAAGAAAAAGTAGCCCGTCACAAAGTAAATTCGTCATGTCGAAGGGGTTCACTCGGCTTAGACATCGCGCGCCGCCGGCCGGAATGCGCCGGCTCTGCGCTGGCTCCCACCTGCTTCGCAGAGCGCTCACGGGCGATAACAAGCAGGGCTAATTGAACGGTTGTCTGAGTTCCTTGAGCAGCTTTCTGGCGTTCGCACGGAGGCGCAAAGCTCCCTCGGTGCAGCCGCCATGCTTGTAGCCGCCATTACGCTGCCCGGCGGGAGCCCCTGATCCTGTCGCGCCCCCGTGCAATCGACACCGCTTCCGGCGCCTTACGGCCGGGCACTGACAGAGGGTGTTCCGCCGAGTTCGGGCTTGGCAGCGCGGGGCCTTTCGCAAGTTCGATAAGCGAACCATCTTGATTTGTTCGCCCGCCTTTTGGTCCATGGGGTTGGTTCCCATTTTCGCTGGCCCCCTGGTGCAGGTGAATGTGCTTGTGTTCGTGCCGTGAGAATTTGCGGACCGTGATCCGCTGACGTGAGCCCCTGCCCTTCAACTTGGCCATGGTCTCGAGTTGCATTGCGTAGGTTCTGGCCAGTTTGCCAGCGATCGCGCACGTTCGCGGCTCGGCCCAACTGTGCGTCAACGCCTGAGCTGACAGCTTCATCTGCATCAGGTGGACCGCGACCATTTGTGCCGCCATGCACGCTTCCGCTTCGTTACGTGGTCGAGTGCTTCTTACAATCTGGACAGCCGCTCTAAGTTCTTCTCCATCAGGCATCCAGATACTTTGCTCGGGATCCCAATGGGCGTCGCAAAGTTTGGCCAGCTGCTCTGTAAATACATGAAAGACCGCAACGGATCGGGTCGCGAAGGCTTCAAATAGGAGGGCCTCCCACTCGCTCCGGTCCGACTGATCGTAAGGACTGTCGAACGTCCAGCCACCGTCGTTCGCGACAACCGCAATCTCGGGCGTTGCGCCGCGCCGTTCCAGACGCTCGATGGCTTTTGCGCCAAGCTCCTTTAGCACATTCGGCATCTTGGGCTTGTCGCTCTCGCGCGCTGCAAATGACATCTAATACCTCTACCTACTACATGGCTTTTGAGAGGGCTCAGTGCTCACAGGCATAGGACGACTACCCCCGCCGGCGGCGAAGGTAGCCCGGCCTATGCCCGCTTCGTTCATGGCTTCCGAGCCGGGACGAGCGACAAAGGCGTTCCTGGACTGAAGGTAGCCAGGAACTTGGTGGTTGCTTCTCAGACGCTATCCTTCGCGCCGCCGGTCGCCCCTCCACCTTTCGGACTAGGCTGCCGTATGACCGGGCCCCGCTGGTATGGCGTGTCGTCCCTGCTGCCAGCGTATTTAACCTCCCAGCAGGAACCTCGAGATCAATTCTCTGACGTGCTCCCGAGACGGTTCTGTTCACGCCAGGCGAGTAGGTCAGCCGGGTCGTAGAGCACTCTCCGACCAGCCTTGATGAACTTCGGGCCAAGTCCCAGCGTGCGCCAGTTTTCGAGCGTCTTCGGGGCAACGCCGGCGAACGGCGCGGCCTCCGCCGTCGCTAACAGTGGAGATAGATCGATCATTCCAGGTCCTCTGCGCCCGCTTTCGGGCAACACGAGGAATTGTAAGGCAACGCAGCTGTAATTAGCCCCGCAGCAAAATACTATTTCGGGGCCTTATCCAGCTCGAGCGTGATGCGGATAACCTCCTTCGCAATATTCTCCGCCTGGCTTTTCGTCGGCGGCCATATCCCGCCTCTTCGCTGCAATTCATCTCGAGCGAAATCGATGGCCATTCGATAATAATCGTAATTGGGATCCTGCGTGGCATCCTTGCCGGAAAGGCGCGATCCGAGCTTGGCGAGCGTTTCCGCTCCTAGCCCTTTCGTGCCCCTAAGGGCGAACAGTCGGGCGACGCGTCTTCGCGCCTCACCGACGGGCAGCCGAGCGGCTGTGAACAGCTCTACACAAGCCTGTCCCGCGCCTTGATACATGCGATCTAGGGGTGACAAGCTGCGCGGGTGAAATCCGGCCCTACCGAGAAGGGGGGTCGCCTGCCCCCAGTTAGCCCGCGCGAATGAGTGAATGACCTCATCAAGTCTCGCTTGCGCGAAGTGCGTCATGCCCATTTTTTTTACAAAGGTGGCGGTTATACCTTTTGCAAACACGGCCCCGCCTGATATGAAGCGGGCATGGACCCAGAGGCATTCGGCAAATGGCTGTCAGGCGAAATAGGCGTGGCCGCCCATGTCTCGTTTTGGGTTGCCGTGAGTGTTGCCGCGTTCTTGATTTGGCGAGCAATGGAGTGGCGCTACGCGGGAATGATCGAGCGGTTAAGAGACGAACGCGATAGCCTGTTACGCCGGGAACATCACACTCACGCCGAACTCCGTGTTCAGGAACAGATCGGCGCGCCATCGCCGCCCGCACTGTTGGCCGTGGCGCATTCACCTACGCCACCTTCTCACCGCGTGTTCGTCGGCAAGGGTGTGACGCCTGAATCTCTAATGCGCATGCTCGATGGAACTACCTACGCACAGGCGAAGAAACTGTCCGAGCCGTTCACAGGCAAATGGATAAGAGCAAAGGTTGTGGTCAAAGACGTTTATCCGACCGCCGACTTCGAGCATGTATGGGGCAAGACTGAGGACGGCAGCGGCCAGCTAACGCTTAGATTCGCGGAGCCGGAATGGCCTCGCGTTGAGGCGCTGACGATTGAAGAGACGGTCACGTTTATCGGATCGATCAAGGAACTCAGTCAACATGAAGTTGTGTTGGTCGAATGCGAATTCGCCGATGATGCAAGCTAGTCTGATTTCTCTGGCGTAGGCTTAGCCTTGGCGACCCTCTTCAGCCGCTCTTCCCAACGCTTCTCGTCCTCGTCCGCTTCAAGTTCTTTAGCTGCTTCTTTGAACTTCTCGGATTGTGTTTTACTAGCCTGGGTCATGCTTCTGCGTCCCGGTGGTATCGATGTATTTTATATCGACGAGTCTAACGACAAAACGCTTTTTGCCGTTACCGCGATAGCCATACCATTTTTGCGCCTCGAAGAGGAGCAATGGAATATCGTTTGGCCGAACTATTTAGCCGGCGCGAAAGACTGGCGCGGCGCCATAGCTGGCGAGCTTAAAATACCGCGCACAAAAGAGCTTCACGCTTGGAAACTGGTGAGCGCGAGGGGCAATTACCTCTACGGTAGCCGACAGCTGAAAAAGTGCGATGCGATGACAACGTATCGCCAAATACTGGCGCTGACGGCCTTCGTTCCAGATGAAAGCATAATCACGGAGGTTGGGTCGCGTGGCCCTCAAATGTATGGCCATGAGCGACTAGAGCGCGTGATGTATGCTCTGTTTCAGCGAATGCGCCGACAGTGCTTTGAACGACAGTGCAACGCGATGACTTACTTCGATCAAGGCCACAACGAATACCGACGGCTTTACCGGAAAGCGCAGCTTCACCTACTGACCGGCTCTAGGTTCGGCGCCCCGAGGAACCTGCCGCTGGATATGTTCGTAAAGGACGGGAACGAGAAGAACTCGAAGCACTGCCTATTCACCCAACTTGCCGACCTAATCTCTTATGCGGCGCTCGCTAAGATGCGCCATGAGAAAGGCGTCATGGAGCAATCCCAACAGGATATTGGCCTGCAATACCTCTACGACGGCCTCCCCGAACGCGTGAAAAACTTAAAGGCCGGGGGCGCAGATGGGATCGTTCGGATCGGATAAGGAAACGGCCCAGAGTTTCCCCTGAGCCGCTTCGGGCAGCTGCTCCCCATGCCAAAAGACAGGTTCGCGAACTACGATTCGCGATATAACGATTCCTTTATATGCCTTCAAGCCATAGCTGCTCCGGCTGACTCTCACCAGACTCGTTTCGTCGCGTTTTACGCGTGAGGCCCCCCATAGGTTAGACGTTTGCCAACAACGCCGCGAAGCGCCTGAACACTGCGGTCGGCATCGTTACAGCCGGTCGCTTCGCGATTGCTGTAGCGAAACTCAAACTCCGCCAGATAGCGGTGCAAATGCTTCTCGGCGCAATGCTGATAGACGCCCTTCATGCCGCGCTTGAAGATGCTGAAACAGCCTTCCACGGTATTCGTGAACACGTCGCCGCGCACATATTCCTTGTTGTAGTGCATGACCGTGCCGTGCTGCGCGAACTCGCGGCCAATGCGGCGATACATCGTGTGTTCGTCGGTCATCAGGCGGGCTTCGCGGGCAAGGTTCGCCATGACGATCGGCTGAATAAGGGCACCCGCCGCCTTCTCGACGTAGATCATGCGACACTTGCCGGTGTTGCGCTCGACAAGGCCCAGCACGGTCATCTTGTGCGCGTGGCCGCCCTTCGGATTACCGCTGTCCTTTTTGCGGCCAATGTAGGTCTCGTCGACCTCAACCGCGCCGCCGTCCTGACCGAACGGCGCAAGGTCGCCGGAACGCATGGCTTCGCGGATGCGATGGGCCAGGAACCAAGCCGACTTGTAGGTCACTTCCAAAACGCGGTGCAGCTGATGGGCGGAGATGCCCTTCTTGCTGCTGGTCATGAGATAAACCGCCTGAAGCATCTTATTGAGCGGGATGCGCGCATGCTCAAATACGGTGCCCATCTTGACGGTGAACTGGCCTTTGCAATGGCCACAGCGCCAGAGGCCCAAACGGATGCGCTTGGACGGATTGGCTTTGACCTTGGTTAGACGGTCGAGTGCGCCGCAATGCGGACAAATCGCTCCATCTGCCCACAGCACCGACTCCAGATAGGCAAAAGCCTTTTCCTCGTCATGAAAGTAAGGGCGGGACAGAACGGACATTGGCTTCAAGCTCCTTCGTAGGGAGCTTATGCATTATTTCATCCGTGTTTGCAAGGTATATAATCGCCACAAAGGTCTCTATCGCGATCAACGTATCGGTGCAGGCAAAGCGGAGGCAATCGATGTCCTTTGCGCTTTGGTTCCAACGACGCTCGGTCTCGGCCAGGATTTCCATCATCTTGGCATGAGCCTCAAGCGTTTGGGCCCACTGGTCCGCGTTGGCATCAGCACGAGCCCGCGCGAATGAGGCCGCGACAGTCTTTATGTCGTTCACTTGACACTCCGGAATACGAGCACGTTCCCCTCAGTTTGCGTGAGCGCGGTGACGTGAGCCGCCCACGCCTCCAACGCCGCGCGCTTTTCGTCCTTCCAATCGTGCCGCTGATAGATACCCGCGACCCCGCCCCTTGAGCCGCTGATATGGTTCAGAAGCGCTTCCGTGACCTCGAACCGAACACCCAGTCGCTGCATACCGGTTGCAAAGGTGCGGCGGAGGTCGTGGTAGCACCACCCGGAAATGTCACGTTGCTCGTCTCGCTCCAGAGCGAGTTTCTGTATGCCTTCATCAAGGTGCCGCTTAGCTTTCGACAAGCCCGAGACTGGCGTTCTGCCGGTGGTCGTGAACACGAACCCGCGGACCGGCCAGTCTGGCCCGCCGGCGATTGCATCCAACTCCTCAATTATCGCCTCGGACAGGGCCACATCGGTGGCCCGTCGGTTCTTCGCGCGTACCGCCGGAATCCTCACGAGAGCCTCAGCACGATCGAGCTCCGACCAGTCGGCGTCCGCAAGCTCCTTCATTCGCTGCCCGGTGAAAATCAGGAGCCGGATCAACGGCCCAAACGGCCTGCCCAGTCGACCCGCCGCCTCGAACGCGAGCCTGAGCTCCCAATCGGCAAGCACCCGATCTCGACTTCGCGGGATTGGCGGCGCCTCCATGCCCTCGAGCGGATTGCGCTCCAGGTCGCCCTCGCTCACCGCCCAACGAAACATGCGACGCAGGATCGCGTAGACTTTCCTCCGGGTCGCAGCTTTGCCGCGCAGCCGATCGAGCACCGCCTTCAGATCGGTTCGTGTAAGCTCCGGCAATGCCTTGTCTCTCAGCACCGGGACGGCGTGATGCCGAAGCGCCCACTCGGCGTCCTTCCACGACCGTTCCCACCGTTCTTTGAGGCAAAGCTCGACGAAACGATCGACGTAGGCCTTGAATCCAAGATCCTGCGCCTGCCTCGCCTTCTCCCGCTTGAGTTCGGCGACGTCGACCCCTTGCCGAACCTGGAGAAGAAGCCGCTCGGCCTCGGTTCGGGCGGTCGTCGGTGTCCACGGCGAACCATGCTTGCCGATCGTCAACCTGCGCGCCTTCGCCCCGCGACCGCCGATCCGATACTGGATCAGATACGACTTCGCGCCGGCAGCAGTTGCCTTGACGCCAAAGCCATGTAGATCGTCATCCCAAAGGAACGTTTCGCCTTGGGCTACGATCAGGGCATCGACATTGGTCTTGTTCACTCGTTTGGTTGGCATCAGAGGCCTCCAAAAAGTAAGCACCCGGTAAGCACGGTAGCGGGAAACCGGGGGAACAGGAAGGGAACGCCGGGGACTAGTCCCCAATTATTTTCAAGAGCTTAGCTGTTTTTCGAAGGCGACTGAACCACTCTTTTAATCAGTAGGTCGCTGGTTCGAATCCAGCAGGGCTCACCAATTTGCGTCGGGCGGTCGCGCGCGGACCGCGAAGTTGGGGGGTGTGCGAATGCTGCCGCGGGCCGGAGGTCGTCGGAAATGGCCGCTGGCTGACATTCGCCGCCGGATTTTGCCGTTCGTTCCCCTGGTCGCGGCCCTGGGCCTGCTGGCCAGTCTGCTCGAAGGCGCGGGCATCGGCTTGTTCGTGCCGCTCCTGGCGCTGTTGCTCAACAACCCGGCGTCGGCCAGTCTGCCCGAACCATTACGCGCACTGATGAACCTGTTCAGCGGCGCCAGCTTCCAAAACCGCACTATCCTGTTCGGCGGCGCGATCGTCGGGCTTATCCTGCTCAAGAATATCGTGCAGGCGGTCAACGAATGCCTGCTCGTTTCGATCAAGGGCCGCATCGGGCGCGACATCCGCAATGGCCTGACCAAAAGCCTGCTGTCCGTCGATTACGCGTTTTTCCTCAGGCAGAACGCGGCGCGACTGACGCGCATTGTTTCGACCGACAGTTGGTATGTGGTGGAAGCCGCGCATTCGGCGTTGACCTTGATTCCCGCGGCCACGGCCCTGCTCGTGTTCGGCGTGCTGCTCGCGCTGCTCAATCTCAAGCTGTTTCTGGTCATCGTCATCGGGGCCGCCGTGATTCAGGGATCGATCTTTTTGTTCGAACGGCGTCAGCAGCGGTTGAGCTATCAATTCACCGCGAGCACCCAGCTGCTTTGGCAGCGCCACCTGACGGTGCTCCAGGCGCCTCGCGTCATTCGCCTGTTCGGCCAGCAGCGCCGCGAACAGCAGCGCGCCGCGGACGCCATCGAGCGCCTGTGGCAGAGCCTCCGCGCGACGAGCTACCTCAACGCCATCGTCCAACCGTCGGTGGATGCGTTGATCGCCCTGCTGTTCCTGACCGTTCTGCTCGCGGGCTATTGGAGCGGCATGTCGATCCCGGCGATCACCGCGTTCCTGCTGCTGCTGACCCGGGCACAGCCGCATGCGAAAACCATCAGCCGGGCGCGGCTCGGGATCGCCACCTACGAGGGCTCGATCCGCGAGGTCGACTGGCTGATGTCGCAAGCGGCGCCAGTCATCCCTGTTAGCGCGCCCGACAGCGACTTGCGCCTCGACCGCCCGATCTCGTTCGAAAATGTCAGCTACGCCTACCCCAACGGGAGCCGCGCGCTCGATCGGGCCAGCTTCACGATCGAGCCGGGCATCACCACGGCCCTGCTCGGCGAATCGGGCTCGGGCAAAACCACGCTGATCAATCTCTTGTGCCGGCTGGTCGAGCCGGAGGCGGGCGCGATCCGCCTTGGCGACGAGGCCATCGATCCAATCGATCCGGCAATCTGGCGGCGACGCATCGCGGTCGCCGGCCAGGATAGCGACCTCGTCACGGGAACCGTCGCCGAGAATATCGCTTACGGACGTCCTGACGCCTCGGCCGCCGAAATCGAGGCCGCGGCGCGCGCGGCGGGCGCCGACGGCTTCATCGCCGCGCTTCCGGAGGGCTACGACACGCCCGTCGGCCCTCACGGCATCAACCTGTCGGGCGGCCAGCGGCAACGCGTCGGTGTCGCCCGGGCCTTGCTGCTCAATCCCGACCTGCTGATCTTCGACGAGGCGACCAACGCGGTCGACGCTTTGTCCGACATGGAGATCGTGAAGCTGGCGAGCGAGCATCACCACTTCCGGACCTTGCTCATCGTCAGTCACCGCAAGACGACCATCGCCGCATGCCAGAACGGCATCGTGATGCAGGGCGGCAAGGTCGCCGAAACCGGGCCGCTCGACGACCTGGCATATTTCCGCACCATGGCCGGCGATCCGGACGGATGACGGGCCTGATCTACGATATCGGCATGCACGAGGGAGAAGACAGCAAATTCTATCTCCTCAAGGGCTTTCAGGTGGTCGCGGTCGAGGCGGATCCCGACTTGTGCCATGCGGCCGCCGGGCGCTTGCACGAATTTACGGCGACGGGGCAGCTGACGATCGTCAATCGCGCAATCGCCCCTACCCCCGGACCAGTGACCTTCTACCGCAGCGAGCGGTCCGGCTGGAGCACCCTGGTCAGCCAATGGAGCAAGGACAATGCGGCGCGCGGTGTCCGGTCACAGGAGATCGCGGTCGAAGCGATGACCCTCGCCGATCTCGTTCGCACCTACGGCGATGCGTTTTACATGAAACTCGATATCGAGGGGATGGACCGTATGGCGTTGCAATCCCTGGCCGCGACCGAAGTCCGGCCCCGCTATTTGTCGATTGAAACCAGCTTCGACCGCAACCCGACCTTCGCCGCCGTCAAGGCCGACTTCGACGCCCTCGCCGAACTTGGCTACGACCGCTTCAAAATCATCGACCAACGCGTGGTCAATCGGCAGATCCCGCCAGACCCGCCGCGCGCGGGGCAATATGTCCCCTATCGTTTCCTGGACGGGGAGAGCGGACTGTTCGGCGAGGAAACGCCGGGTGCGTGGCTCACGATCGACCAGGCGCTTGCGGCCTTCCGGCGCCTGATCTGGAGCAAATGGATTCTGGTGCTGCTCTATCGAAAGCAGCGTTTCTATTTGTATTACAACGCCATCATTTATCGACTGAGCGGCCGGTACCCGAACCTTGGCTGGTACGATTTCCATGCAAAACACTCGACCGTCGAATAGCCGCGGGCCGGGGCCCGTCGACGCGAAACCCGCGCAACCTGGGCATCCGTCGCTGTCGGTCGTCATCCCCACGTACCAGCGACGGGACGCGGTGTGCGAGGCCGTTCGCGCTCTGTGCCGCGCGGACTATGCCGGCGCGGTCGAGCTGATTGTCGTCATCGACGGCTCGACCGACGCGACCGCCGAAGCGTTGGCCGCGATCGACTGCCCCTTTCCGGTCAAGATCGTCGAACAAAGCAATTGCGGCGCGGCCAGTGCGCGCAACCGGGGCGCGGCCGTTGCGGCGCACGATGTCATCCTGTTTCTCGACGACGACATGATCGCCGACCCGACGCTCCTCGATGAGCATGCCCGGTTGCACCAAGGGGGTGCGGACGCCGTGGTCGGCGACTCCCCGGTTCATCCGGATTCGCCCGCCGGCTTCCTGCCGCAAAGCGTTGCGCGGTGGATCGCCTCAACCAGCGTCAAATCACCGCTGTCGCCGTTCGACGTGTTCAGCGGGCAACTCTCGGTGCGCCGCTCGGTGTTCGAGGAGCTCGGCGGGTTTGACACGGCGTTCACCAGCGCAGCTGCTTTCGGCAATGAGGATGCCGACTTCGGGGTCCGGCTGCTGGCGCGGCACGACGTGCGCCACAATCCGGCGGCGATCAGCCGTCAACTCTATGTGGTAACCCCGCGCCAGTTCATGACGCGGGCGCGCCGGGCGGTCGCGGCCGACCTCCATTTCGTGCGCAAGCACCCGGAGCTCGCCCGGCAGCTGTTCGAGCGCAAAGGCTATTCGCGGCCGCTGACGCGTTTCGTCTATCGCCTACTGGCCCGAATTCCGTTGCTTCCCGAACTCATTGCCTGGCTGGCTGTCGAGATAGCCGAGTTCGCGCTCAAGACTCCATTCCGATCAAGCCGAACGGTCGCCCGGTTCTTTTCCGCCGCGCGCGCGATGGCCTATTGGTCGGCGCTGCGCGCCAGTGGCTGGCTGCCGCTGTCCGATCGTCTTCTGGTCCTTTGCTATCACGCCATCGAAGATCAATCCGGCGATCCCGTCCTCGCGCCATATGGCGTGCCGCCGGAAGAATTCGCGAGACAGCTGGATTCACTGACTGGCCGGGGATCTTCCTTCGTTTCACCCGCTCAGGTCGCGGCCTTCCTTGGCTCGGACGCGCCGCTGCCGCGTCGTCCGGTCCTGCTCACTTTCGACGACAGCTATGAGAGTTTGCTCGCGACCACCCGCAATGTGCTGCAACCCCGCGGAATCCCGGCGCTGGTTTTCGCGGTGACCGCGATGAAGTCCGCCACCAATGAGTGGGACCAGGCCTATGGCGCCGGCCGGCTGAAATTGTTGGCGCCCGGGCAATTGCGGGACCTTGCCGGCCTCGGCGTCGAAATCGGCTCGCACTCTCGCACCCATCGCGAGATGCCGCTGCTCGACGGGCCGGAACAAGAGCAGGAAGCTGCCGGGTCAGCCGACGACCTTGCCGTGCAAGGGCTGCCACGGCCGCGATTTTTCGCCTACCCGTTCGGCTTCGCCGACGACGCCAGCAAGACCGCGGTTCGGCAGGCCGGCTATTGCGCCGCGTTTGGATGCCGTGCCGCCTGGATCGAACGCGGGAGTGACCCCTTTGCGCTCCCGAGAGTGATCATATTGGCGTCGGATCGCGGCTGGCGATTCCGGGCGAAGATTTATGCGCCGCGTCTCTTCGCCAAGCTGGCCTGGCTCCGCCAGGGGATCAGGACCCGATTTCGTCAGATTGGAAACCACGCCAGTGCCGCTCACTGAAACCTGGCGCGAGTTGCATCGATCGCGCTTCCCCGAGCTTCCGCTCGATTGCGGGAATCTGCGCGACCCCGGCGTCATCTACAATAAGGATCTCCGCGACTGGTCCGACAAAGCGACGACGCCCGACCAGGCCAGGATGGAACGCTATATCGACCGGTACGACCTGCGGCACGCACGTATCCTCCACGTCGG
>Ga0209438_1000274_pt1 | contig 15188 bp, 13 predicted proteins | sample GraSoi_2013_20cm_FD_185825 | JGI IMG/M metagenome (GOLD analysis project Ga0209438, IMG submission 185825) | Grasslands soil microbial communities from the Angelo Coastal Reserve, California, USA - Sample 9_17_2013_20cm (SPAdes) (version 2) | ecosystem: Environmental > Terrestrial > Soil >...
AGCGAGTGGCCGAATGCATAGTCGTCGGTGATGAAGAACCAGCTGTCGCCGCCGCGCTTCACCACTTCCTGCGCGGTTCCGACCGCGAGCGCGCGAGTGTCGAACACCCATTGGATGGCGTAGGGCGAGCAGAACTTGCCATGGAAATCAGCAGCCCCGGTCGAGTGTGCGATGAACATCCGCTTCTTTTCGTTGGCAACGTTCTGCACCGCCAGCCCAACAGCGGACACCGGCACGTCCACAATCAGGTCGACCTGTTCGGTGTCATACCAGCGCCGCGCGATGCCGGCGCCGATATCCGGCTTGAGCTGATGATCGCCGACGATCACGCTGATCGGCTTGCCCAGCACCTTGCCGCCGAAATCGTCGACCGCCATTTGCGCAGCCGTAACCGAGCCTTGGCCGGTCGGCGTGGACGCCGGGCCGTTCATATCGGTGAGAACGCCGATCTTGACGACGTCGTCCGAGACTTGGGCCCGCGCGGCCGGCGAGGCCAACATCACGGCTGCCAACACCGCAAGCGGGGACAGATTTCTGGCGAGCATCGGGTCTCCTTCCGTTACATCAGGCGAATTGGCCGTATGGCTTGGCCGGTAGCACAAGCCCAGCCGGTTCATGTTTTTGCAATTATTCTGCCGTCCGCGTCAAACCAACTTCGGCTTCGGGACGCTGCTGCGGATTAGGCGGCGAACCGGATTTGACCGGCAGGCGCCGGGTCGTAACCGGTGAGCTCCGCGGCCCGCTGCTTCAATCGTTCTTGCCCGAGGAAGCCGATCAGCGCCTGAACCTGCGGGCGGAAATAGCTGCGTTGCCGCATCAGCAGATCGAAATCCTCCCAGACCAGCGGGACGAAATCGAGGCCGGCCGCTTTCGCGGCGGCGCGCGTCGCGATGCCGCAGTCTGCCTTGCCGGCGCGGATCGCGGCCGCAAGATCGGGACCCGTGAGACATGGCGGCTCGAGCCGGCGCACATCCTTATTCCCGGCGCCGGCGCGCGTCAGCAGCACGTCGAGCAGCATCTGCGCGCCGGCGCCCGGCTGCCTGACGGCCATTCGCGCCTGTGCGGAAAGCACATCGGCCATGCTGTGCAGATGCTTCGGATTACCGGGCGGAAGCAGAAGCCCCTGTTCGCGTCGCACCAGCCCGACCAGCACGGCGTCATGCAGGCCGGCCATCGCGCGCACCGCCGCGATATTGGCGTCGCCGGCTGAATCAGTGGAATTGGCATCGCCGTGGAAATGGATGGCCGCGGCGATCACCTCGCCGCGCTGCAGGCGCTCGATACCCCGCACGGTACCTTCGGCGAGCGAGGCAAGACCGGATCCGGATTCGCGCAACGTCCATTCAAGCAGATCGTCCTGGCTGCCGCCGATAATGGGTGGCGGGTCCGCAGCGGTCATGCCGGCGGGGCGCGCCAATCCCGAAAGCACCCATAGGTCCAGTTCGTGACGCGGAAACAACCACTTGCCCGTTACCTTGCTGCCGGGAATCGCCCCTTCGGTCACCAGTTCGTAGAGCTTGCGCTCTCCGAGCCGGACGTAATCGGCGGCTTCGCTGGTGGTGAGGAAATCCATCCTGCATGTGTATGCATATTCCTGCTTATGTTCAACTATTTGACAATTGCGTAATCTGTGCAGAACACAATCGTTGGAGGCGAAATGTCCGATTATTTGAGTGCCTGGCAACTGGTCCTGGGCGGCGATCCGGCGCTGTTTGCGATCGTCAGGCTGTCGCTTGCCATCAGCCTGTCCGCAGTCATGCTGGCGGCCCTTGCCGGCATGCCGTTGGGCGCGCTGCTTGCGCTGACCGGCTTTCCCGGGCGGTCCGCTTTGGTGGTGTTGCTCAATGCCCTGATGGGCCTGCCGCCGGTGGTGGTCGGCCTTGCGGTCTATCTTTTGCTGTCGCGTTCCGGGCCGCTCGGAGAGTTAGGCATTCTGTTCACGCCATCAGCCATGGTGATCGCGCAGACCATCCTGATCGCGCCGATCATCGCGGCGCTGACGCGCCAGACCGTCGAGGATCTCTGGACCGAGTATCGCGACGAGCTGACCGCAATGGATGTCAGCCCGATCGGTCGCATGATGACCCTGTTATGGGACGCGCGCTACAGCCTGCTGACAGCGTTGCTGGCGGGTTTCGGACGGGCCGCCGCCGAGGTCGGCGCTGTCATGATCGTCGGCGGCAATATCGACGGCTTTACCCGCACCATGACGACCGCGGTGGCGCTCGAAACCTCCAAGGGCAATTTGCCGCTGGCGATGGGATTGGGGCTCATTCTGGTGGCGATCGTTCTGGCGATCAACGCGGCGGCGTGGGGGACGCGCGCCTGGTCCGAGCGGCAGGCAGGGTGACGATGCGGGCACCTTCAAGCGATCTTCCCCTGGTTCTCGAAGACGTCTCGCTGCAAGCGGGCGCAACCATGATCCTCGATCGTTTGAGCCTGGCGATTACGCCGGGCGCGCCGACGCTGATCGTGGGGCCGAACGGTGCGGGCAAGACCAGCCTGCTGCGGCTCTGCATGGGGCTTGCGGCGCCGTCGGCCGGACGAATTAGCTGGGGCGGCCGGACCGACGCTAGGCCAGCGCGCCGCGCGATTTTGTTTCAACGCCCGGTCATGTTGCGAAGGACTGTTGCGGCCAATGTCGGCTATGCGCTGGCGCAGGCCGGCGCTCCGCGCGGCCAGCGTATGCCGCGTGTTGCCGCATTGCTGGATCGCGTCGGGCTCGCCGATCTGGCGCAGCGTCCGGCACGGCGGCTCTCGGGCGGCGAACAGCAGCGGCTGGCGCTGGCCCGCGCGCTGGCGCGCGATCCGGAGATCCTGCTGCTCGACGAGCCTACCGCCAATCTCGATCCCGCGGCGACGCGCAGTGTTGAGGAGATCGTTCTGATGGCGGCGCAATCCGGCATCAAGATCGTGATGGCCTCGCACGATCTCGGCCAGGTACGCCGACTCGCGGGCGACGTGGTTTTTCTGGTCCGCGGCGCATTGTGCGAGCGGGACCGTGCCGCCGATTTTCTCGACCACCCAACGACACCGGAAGCCGCAGCCTTCCTGCGCGGCGATCTCGTGATTTGAATTGTTTGAAAGGAAAGAGCCATGCCAAGCCGTTTCTTGTCTTTCGCATTGGCGCTTGGCGTCATCACCGTAGCCAGTCAGGCGCCCGTGGTCGCGCAGGATCGATCGATCATTGTAGCGTCGACCACTTCGACGCAGGATTCCGGGCTGTTCGGCTATCTGCTGCCGATCTTCAAGGCCAAGACAAATATCGATGTGAAGGTGATCGCGCAGGGTACCGGCCAGGCGCTCGACACCGCACGGCGCGGCGACGCCGACGTGGTGTTCGTCCATGCCAAGTCGCAGGAGGAAAAATTCCTCGCCGAGGGCTTTGGCGTTAAACGTTTCGACGTGATGTACAATGACTTCGTGCTGATCGGGCCAAAGAGCGACCCCGCCGGCGTCAAGGGCAAGGACATCCAGACCGCGCTGAAAGCGATCCAGGCGAAGGCCGCGCCATTCGTGTCGCGCGGCGACAAATCAGGCACGCACTCCGCCGAACTTGCGCTCTGGAAGCAGGCCGATATCGATATCGCCGCCGTCAAAGGTCCCTGGTATCGCGAGATCGGGCAGGGCATGGGTGCGGCGCTTAATACCGCGGCGGCCATGAACGGCTATGTGCTGTCGGACCGCGGCACCTGGATCTCGTTCAGGAACCGGGGCGATCTCGAGATCGTCGTCGAGGGCGACAAGCGGCTGTTCAATCAATACGGCGTCATGCTGGTGAATCCGGAAAAATATCCCTCGGTGAAGAAGGAACTCGGCCAGACGTTCATCGACTGGCTTGTCTCGGCGGAAGGCCAGACGGCGATCGCCGGCTACAAGATCGATGGCCAGCAGCTGTTCTTTCCCAACGCGGAGAAGAAGGGGGCTTGAGGGGTCACATTGCTCCGGCGGCGAACGCCGGGACGACCAGAAGCAATGGCTGCCAAGGAGACGATGCGTGGCCACCATTCCCCGCATGATTCCAACACAGCGCCTGCCGGCTTCGCTCACTCCGCTCGACGTGGCGCTCATGGCGTTGCTGGATCGGCTTGAGCCGGTCGCGCCGATCGAGCTTCCGCTCGTGCAGGCGCTGGGCTGCGTCGCCGCCGATATGCCGTCACTCAAGGCGATTCCGCCGCACGACATCGCCGCGGCGGATGGCTGGGCGTTCTGCGCCGCCGATCTCGTTGGCGCGTCTTCTTATTCGCCGCTGCCATTGGCTATATCGCCGGTCTGGGTCGAAGCCGGCGCCGCCATTCCGCAAGGGTGCGACTGTGTTATCGACACCGACCTCGTGGATCAGACCGGCCCAATGGTTCAGGTGTTGGCGGAGGCGATACCGGGCCAGGGCGTTCGCCGGATTGGCGGCGATATCGCCGCCGGAAGTTTCGTCATCGCCTCCGGCAGGCGTGTTCGCCCGCTCGATCTGCTGATCGCGCGCGCGGCGGGACTGGAAAGACTAAATGTGCGCCGCCCGCATCTGCGCATCATCAACATTCCCGCGACCTCCGGCGCCACGGCGACGGCGCAATTGATTTCCGAGAGCGCGCGCGGGGCCGGTGCCGATGTTATCGACGCCGAGGCCACAGCACGCGACGCGGAACGGGTCGCAAAGGCGGCCGGTACCGCTTCGTGCGATTTGCTTGTCACTATCGGCGGCAGCGGCGTCGGCCGCACCGACGCAACGATCGGGGCGTTGGCCCGGTGCGGCGAAGTTCTCGCCCATGGCATCGCCTTGCAGCCGGGCCGAACCTCTGCCGTTGGCAGGATTGGAAAAATGCCCGTCATTGTGCTGCCGGGCGCGCCGGATCAGGCGCTCGCGGCATGGTGGACGCTGGCACTCCCGGTGCTGGACCGGTTGTCCGGGCGGCAGCCGCGGCAGGCGGTAACGTTGCCGCTTGCACGCAAGATTGCCTCGAGCGGCGGCATCGCCGAGATCGTTCTGCTGGAAGTAAATGATGGGGCCTGGAAGCCGCTCGCGATCGGCGACCTCTCGCTCGAGACAATCGCCCGCGCCGATGCATGGCTGGCCGTACCGGGCGGGGCTGAGGGTTTTGCTGCGGGCACGCCGGTCGATGCCTATATGTTGCGGGACTGATATGAGTTCCGAAATGACAAATGCGCCGATTCCGAAAAACCATGACAGCGTGGACCAGGATCAGTTCCTGACCATCCTGTCGCGCGAAGATGCGCTGGCACGTTTCGAAGCCGCGTTGTTTCCGCGCGCGACCCCAAGCGAACCGCGCGCGCTGGCGGATGCGCTCGGCTGTGCGCTGGCTGAGGACGTCGTGGCGCCGATCGACGTGCCGCCGTTCGATCGCTCCAATGTCGACGGCTTTGCGGTTCGATCCGCCGATCTGGCGTCGGCCAGCGAAGCGACACCGGTTCGCGTCATGCTCAACGATGAAGTAGTCGCCTGCGGCACCGCGCCGACGCGGCCGGTGCTGTCGGGGACCGCCACGTCGATTGCGACCGGCGGTCCGCTGCCGCGCGGCGCCGACGCCATCGTCATGGTCGAGCATACCCAACCCGCGGGGCCCCGCGCGATCGAGATCCGCCGCGCCGCTTCGCCGGGACAATTCGTATCCTATGCCGGCTCCGACATCGCGGGCGGCGAGACGCTGTTGCGCGCCGGCATCGTGATCGGCTCGCGCGAGATCGGCATGCTCGCGGCCTGCGGGATCGCGCAGGTTTCCGTCGCGCGCCGGCCGCGCGTCGCGGTCATCTCCACCGGAGACGAACTGGTTCAGCCCGGTCAATCGTTGCGTCCTGCCGAGATTTACGACACCAACGGCGCGATCGTCACGGCGGCGGTCAGCGAGAATGGCGGCGAGGCGGAGTTCCTCGGCGCGATCGCCGATGACGACGAAAAGCTTGAAGCCGCGATGCGCGCGGCGCTTGAGACTTGCGACATGCTGGTGCTGTCTGGCGGCACCTCAAAAGGCGCCGGCGACGTGTCCCACCGCATCATCGCCTGGCTTGGAAAGCCCGGCATTATCGCACACGGCGTCGCTCTGAAGCCGGGCAAACCGCTGTGTCTCGCGGTCTGCGGCGGCAAGCCGGTGGTGATCCTGCCGGGATTTCCAACCTCGGCGATGTTCACCTTTCACGACATGATCGTGCCGGTGCTGCGACGCATGGCGGGTCTGCCGCCGCGTTCCGATGCGAAGGTCACGGCCAGCGTCCCGGTGCGGATCGCCTCGGAATTGGGTCGCACCGAATTCGTCATGGTGTCGCTGGCCGAAGGCGATCGCGGCTTGATCGCCTATCCGTCCGGCAAGGGCTCCGGCGCGATCACCTCGTTCGCGCAGGCCGACGGCTTTTTGCGGATCGATGCGCTGGCCGATCAGATGCCGGCCGGGACCGAGGCCGAGGTGACGCTGTTCACGCCGCATGTGCGGGTGCCGGATCTGATGATCGTCGGCAGCCACTGCACCGGCCTCGATCTGGTGATCGCGCCGCTGGCGCGGGCCGGTCTCCTGGTGCGCTCGATCGCGGTGGGCAGCCTTGGCGGATTGGCGGCGGCAAAGCGCGGCGAATGCGATTTCGCACCGATCCATCTGTTTGACGATACCACCGAGAGCTACAACGTGCCGTTTCTCGCCGACGGACTTGAACTGGTGCCGGGCTGGCGGCGGATGCAGGGCATCGTGTTTCGCGCTGGCGATGCGCGTTTCGAGGGATTGACCACCGCGCAGGACGCGGTGCGGGCGGCGCTCGCCGACCCCAGCTGCATCATGGTCAACCGCAATCAGGGTGCGGGCACGCGTATCCTGATCGGCCGGTTGCTCGGTGGCGCGCGCCCGGAGGGTTACTGGAATCAGCCGCGTTCACACAACGCGGTCGCGGCGGCGGTGGCGCAGCATCGCGCGGATTGGGGGATGACCATCGCGCCGGTCGCGCGTGCCGCGGGCCTCGGCTTCATTCCGCTGGCGGAAGAGCATTATGATTTTGCGTTGGTGAGGGCTCGAAAGCTGCGCCCGGCGGTGCAGGCATTTCTTGAGGCGCTGGCGTCCGAGGAAAGTCGCGCGGCGCTGGCGCAGGCGGGGTTCAGGCCGGCGTAGTCGGTCGCGCCGCTCTCACGGATGAAGACAAGTCTTGGTCAGAAGACAAGCCTTGGTCAAATGAAGGCCATGCCGCCGTTCAAAATAATGGTCTGGCCGGTCATGTAGTCGTTTCCAAGAACCATCAGCACCGCCTGCGCCACTTCGCCGGGCCGCCCGAGCCGGCCGAGCGGAATATTCCGCGCCAGATCGGACCGGCCGCGCATCATGTCGGTTTCGATCAGCGAGGGCGCCACCGCGTTGACGGTAATGCCTTCCTTGACCCAGCCGCGCCGCGTAACCGCGCGTCAGGCCTTCCATGCCGGCCTTTGACGCGTTGTAGTGAACACCGATCGCGCCGGCGCCCCGCGCGGCACCGGACGAGATATTGACGATACGGCCCCACTTCTTCGCGCGCATCGCCGGCAGAACGGCCTGCGTGCAGAGAAACGCCGATTTCAGGTTTACGGCAATGGTCTGATCGAAGTCGCCTTCGGTGAGGTCATCGATGCCACGAACGATCGCTAGCCCGGCGTTGTTGACGAGAATGTCGATGGCACCCAGCGCCGAGCCTGCGAGATCGACCATCTTCGCGACGGCGGCGGCCTGCGATACGTCGGCCGCGATCGCGACCGCACGGCCACCGAATTCCCTGATCTTCGCGACAACCGCTTCGGCTTCGTCGGCACGTTCCCGATAGTTGACCGCGACAGCGGCGCCGGCTTCGGCGAGCGCGATGGCAATCGCAGCTCCGATGCCACGGGACGCGCCGGTCACCAACGCGGTGCGGCCGATCAAATCCGGCTTGATGGTCATGATCGAAGTCCTTGTTGGCCGCGCAGTCGGCTGCCAATCTAGCGGAAGCCTGCAATAACGGCCACGATGACTTGATATCTTCGCGCTGAGACCAAGAGGATAGCGGCATGGAGGAAAGCCAGATGAAGAGCGTGATTGTCACAGGCGGAAGCGGCAAGGCGGGCAGGGCGGCTATCCGCGAATTGCTCAAGCACGGCTATCAGGTGATGAATGTCGATACGGCGGCGCCCGCGGAGCAGCTATGCCATTTCATGAAGACCGACCTCAATGATCTCGGTCAGGCCATCGATGCCCTGAGACTGGCTGCCGGCACGATCGACCGCCGCCGGGCTTCCATCGGCGAGCCGTCGGCTGTCATTCATCTGGCTGGCATCCCCGCGCCCGGTCTCGCGCCGGACGCGACGATCTTCCAGAACAACATGATGACGACCTATAACGTTTTCAGCGCCGCCATTCGCGCCGGAATCGAACGCGTCGTATGGGCATCGAGCGAAACCATCTACGGGCTGCCGTTTACCCGGACGCCGCCGGTTTTCGCGCCGGTCACCGAAGATCATCCGCTCGCGCCGGAATCGGGTTATGCGCTGGCGAAGACGCTGTGCGAGAAAATGGCGAGCGAGGTGAACCGCTGGAATCCCGGCACGCGGTTCGTGGGTTTGCGCATCTCCAATATCTTCGAAGCAAAAGACTACGAACAGATCCCCTCATTCTGGGCCGACCCGGCGCAGCGAAAATGGAACCTGTGGAGCTGGGTCGATAGCCGGGATGTCGCGCAGGCCTGCAGGCTGGGGCTCGAGGCGGACGTAGCCGGCGCCGCCAATTTCACGATTGCCGCAGCCGATACGCTGATGAAGACCCCGAGCCAGGAACTGATGGCATCAGCTTTTCCAGGCGTTCCGGTCGATCCCAAACTTGGTCCATTCGATACGCTGCTTTCAATTGAAAAGGCGCGGCGGGTACTTGGCTACTCGCCGCAATATACTTGGCGGTCGTGAATTGGTGGTGCGATGCCCCTCGGTTCCGATGCGGGCCGACCGCCCGTTCAGCCCCCATCCAACGCCGCCAGACGTTCGGCCGCGGCGATGTCATCCATGGTGTTGGCGTTGAAGAACGGATCGAGTTCGTCCACCGGCCACTCCACGGTGGCGAGCCGGTAGCGCGCGGTCCAGCGGTCGATCTTTCTGATATCTTCGATCACCAGGGCGTGGCGCAGCTCTTCGCGCAACGCGACGCTCCACAATCCGATCACCGGGTGCGACTGGCCGTCGGAGGCGGCGACCGCAAGCTGCGCGTTCTGTTCAGCGCGGGCGCGATGCAGGCGCGCGACGAGGTCGCGCGGCAGAAACGGACAGTCCGCGGCAGCGCTGAGGATCCACGATACGTCGGGCCGGTTCGCCGCGGCCCAGTCGAGGGCTGCCAAAATACCCGCGAGTGGCCCTGGAAAATTCTCCACGGTGTCGGCAATGACGGGCAGGTCGAACGCCGCGAAGCGTGCGGGGTCGCCATTGGCATTGAGAATGAGCCGGTCGCATTGCGGCGCTAGCCGCGCGATGACGCGCGCGAGGATGGTGCGGCCGCCGATCTCGCGCATCGGCTTGTCGCCGCCGCCCATGCGTCGCGCCAGACCGCCCGCCAGCAGCACGCCGGGCGTCGCCGGAAATTCAGTCGTCACGGTCGCCGCCTTTGCGCTTGTGGCGCGCGGATTCCTCTTCGACGAAAGCCAGATTCTGATCGTGGATGATGCGCTCCTGGCCCGACAATGCGATGAAGCGTTTTCCCCGCGCCCGGCCGACCAGCGTCAATCCGACCTGCCGCGCCAGATCGACGCCCCAGGCGGTGAAACCCGAACGCGAAACCAGTATCGGAATCCCCATCCGCACCGTCTTGATCACCATCTCGGAGGTCAGCCGTCCGGTGGTGTAGAGAATCTTGTCGGCGGGATCGACGCCGTGGCGGTAGATCCACCCCGCAATCTTGTCGACGGCGTTGTGGCGGCCGACGTCTTCGGTGTAGCAGACCGGTGTGCCTTGCTTGCACAGCACGCAGCCGTGGATCGCGCCGGCCTCGAGATAGAGCGACGGCATGGTGTTGATGGCGTGCGTCATCTGATAGAGCCAGGAGGTGCGCAGCTCCGCCTTCGGCAGCGCGACGCTTTCGACCGCCTCCAGGAGATCGCCGAACGCGGTGCCCTGCGCGCAGCCCGAAGTCTGCGTGCGCTTCTTCAGCTTCTGTTCGAAGTTGGTATGGTGCTCGGTGCGCACTACCACCACCTGCAGATCATCGTCATATTCGACCTCGGTGACGACGTCGTCGTATTTCAGCATGTTCTGATTGAGCAGATAGCCGAGTGCCAGATATTCCGGATAGTCGCCGATCGTCATCATGGTGACGATCTCCTGCGCGTTCAGGTACAGCGTCAGCGGCCGCTCCACCGGGACGTTGATCTCGACCGGCGCGCCGGTCTGGTCGGTCCCGGCGACGCGCTCGGTCAGCCGCGGATCGTGCGGATTTGGGACGATCAGGGGGACGGGGGCTTTGTCGATCTTCATCATCGTTCCCAGGCTAGCATGACATTCCCTGTTGGCCGATATAAAGCACCTTTGGATAAAGCATAGCCCGGTTCCGCCGGAGGCTCGGAGAATATGATGAAAGTGATCGGCCTGGCGGGATGGAGCGGCGCCGGCAAGACGACGCTGCTGACCCGCGTCATCCCCCATCTCCTCAGCCAGCGCCTGCGCGTTTCGGTCATCAAGCACGCCCACCATAGCTTCGATGTCGACGTGCCGGGCAAGGATTCCTGGGTGCATCGGCAGTCCGGCGCCGTCGAGGTGCTGGTGTCCTCCGGCAAGCGATGGGCCTTGATGCATGAATTGCGCGGCGCCCGCGAGCCGAGGCTGCCGGAATTGCTGGCGAAGATGTCGCGGGTTGATCTTGTCATCGTCGAAGGTTTCAAGTCCGAGCCGCATCGCAAGATCGAGGTGCATCGTCTCGCCAACGGCAAGGCGATGCTGTTCCCTGACGATCCCGGTGTCGTCGGAATAGCGAGCGACGCGGCGGTTGAAACCTCGCTGCCCGTCGCCCATCTCGATGACATCCCCGCCATCGCCGCTATGATGCAGAGGTCCGCGATATCTGTCGAAGACGTGCTGGCGCGAAGCGCACCCGAAACCTGAGATGTGACATGGCGCAATTGTCCGACGATTGCTTTGCCTTTGGCGGCCCGATGATGTCGGTCGATGAAGCCGTCAGCGTCATCGCCGCGCGGGTGACGGCGGTGCAGGATATCGAGACCGTTTCGCTTACGGCGGCCGATGGGCGCATCCTCGCGAAGGAGATTTCCGCTCCCTTGCCGCTGCCGCCTTTCACCAACTCCGCCGTCGATGGCTATGCGGTGCGCGGCGGCGATCTTGCGCAGCTGGAGGAACAGGCCTTTCCCGTTGCGGGGCGCGTTCAGGCCGGCGCGGCGGCGCAGGGGCCGGTCGAGCCCGGCCACGCCGTGCGGATTTTCACCGGGGCGCCGATGCCGCAAGGCGCCGACACCGTGTTCATGCAGGAAGATGTGCGCCTCGATCAGGGCAGGGTTGTTCTGCCGGCGGGCCTGAAACCCGGCGCCAATGTGCGCATGGCAGGCGAGGACATTCCTGCCGGTCATTCCGCGCTGGCCGCGGGCCAACGCCTGCGGCCGCAGGATGTGGCACTCGCGGCCGCGTTCGGCCTGACGCATGTCGAGGTACGCAGGCGGATCCGCGTCGCGGTGTTCTCGACCGGCAACGAACTGGTGTCGCCGGGGGCATCGCGCGGGGCAGCCCAACTATTCGATTCCAACCGCTTCATGCTGATGGCCATGCTGGTGCGGCTTGGCTGTGAAGTCAGCGATCTCGGTATTCTCAGAGACGATCGCGTTTCGCTCGCGAGCGCCTTGAAGAGTGTCGCCGGTACCCTCGACCTGATCCTGACCACGGGCGGCGTTTCGACCGGCGAAGAGGACCACGTCAAAGCTGCGGTCGAGAGCGTGGGGACGCTCGTTCTGTGGCGTATGGCCATCAAGCCCGGGCGCCCGGTCGCGATGGGAATTATCGGCGGCACACCGTTCATTGGATTGCCGGGAAATCCGGTGGCGAGCTTTGTCACCTTCGTCCATGTGGTGCGGCCCACGGTGCTGGCGCTGGCGGGCGCCACGCAACAACATCTCATTCCAATGCCGGTCCGCGCAGCCTTCGCTTACAAAAAGAAAATCGCGCGTCGCGAATATGTTCGGGTCAATCTGCGCAAGGGCGAAAATGGTGTGCTCGAAGCGGTCAAATTTCCGCGCGAGGGTGCCGGGCTGCTGTCGTCGCTGGTCGACACCGATGGACTGGTCGAACTCGGCGAACAAATTACGCTGGTCGAACCAGGCCAGACGGTTGGCTTTCTTGGTTATGCAAGCCTGATCTGAAGCTGGTTGTTTCACGCGATGTTGACGATACGACACCCTTTCGCCATGTTCAGAACATGACCACTACCAAGCTCGACCTCACTGGTCTCAAATGTCCGTTGCCGGCATTGAAGACGCGCAAAGCCCTGAAAACGCTTTCGCCGGGTGATTTTCTGGAAGTTCGCTGCACCGATCCGTTGTCGGTGATCGATATCCCCAATTTGATCCGCGAAACCGGCGATAAGGTCGAGATCACGGAACGCGCGGAGCACGGAATCGTGTTTGTGATTGAAAAAGCAAATGACTTGATAGGAAAGGCGAATGAATAGTCTTCTGCTATGAAAGAGCTGGTCGATTCGAAATCGGAACAGTCAAACGCATCTTGCTGCATCTTGCGCTGGTTGATAACGCTATAGATCGCTACCTTTTGCCTATCGACATCGCGCGCCGCTTCTGTCCCAATTGATAGCTTCGCAGGGGTGCGGAGGTCGCGTTGTGTCGGTAACACGGCACTCGGTACAAGCGGGCATATTCTCAACTCAAAGTAGGCATATTCTCAGCGCCGGCGGTGGACATATCCGCTCTCATCAGGTGTTGGAATTCTCGAATGCGCTCGGCGATCCTGGCGCATTCGAAAATTGTGCGGGACTGCATGTGGGAAGTGGGTGCATGCAGCACTGAGACAACAGGATCGAAGCGGCAACACGCCCGGAACGGGTGGTTGCAGGGGAGAAATCAATGACGACTATTAGCGACGCTGGAACTATGTCTGGCGGCGGCGGCGGTATCCTCGATAAGGAACGGACCATCGCGACCGCCGGCTTCAATCGCTGGCTGGTGCCACCGGCAGCACTTTGCATCCATCTGTGCATCGGCATGGCCTACGGTTTCAGCGTGTTCTGGCTGCCGCTGTCGCGCGCGCTCGGTATTACCGCGGCGAAGGCCTGCCCGGACATGTCGCTGATGCAGGAGCTGTTCACCACGACGTGCGACTGGCGCGTTGCCAGCATGGGCTGGATGTACACGCTGTTCTTCGTGCTGCTGGGTGTCTCGGCCGCAGTCTGGGGCGGATGGCTTGAGCGCGTCGGACCGCGCAAGGCCGGCTTTGTTTCGGCGATGTGTTGGTGCGGCGGTCTCGTTCTCGGTGCGATCGGCATCTACATCCACCAGCTTTGGTTGCTGTGGCTGGGCTCCGGCGTCATTGGCGGCGTCGGTCTCGGCCTTGGCTACATCTCGCCGGTATCGACGCTGGTGAAATGGTTTCCTGACCGCCGCGGCATGGCGACCGGCATGGCCATCATGGGCTTTGGCGGCGGCGCCATGATCGGCGCGCCGCTCGCCAACCTGCTGATGAACTATTTCAAGACGTCGACCTCGGTCGGAGCCTGGGAAACGTTTCTCGCCATGGGTGCGATCTATTTCTGCTTCATGATGATAGGCGCATTCCGCTATCGCATTCCGCCCGCCGGCTGGCGCCCAGAGGGCTGGACGCCGCCCGAAAAAGCCAACGCGATGATCTCGCAGTACAACGTGCACCTCAACGATGCGCATAAGACCCCGCAGTTCTGGTTGATCTGGTGGGTCCTTTGCATGAACGTGTCGGCAGGCATCGGAGTCATTGGCATGGCCTCTCCGATGTTGCAGGAAATCTTTGCGGGCAACCTAATCGGTCTGCCCGGAGTAAAGTTCAACGCACTCAGCATCGACCAGAAGGCTACGATCGCCGCGATCGCTGCCGGCTTCACGGGCCTGCTCTCGCTGTTCAACATCGGCGGCCGCTTTTTCTGGGCGTCGCTGTCCGATCACATCGGCCGCAAGGCGACCTACTACTGCTTCTTCCTGCTCGCGATCGCGCTATATGCGTTGGCTCCGACATTCGCCGACATGGGATCGAAGCTGCTGTTTGTTGGCGCCTTCTGCATCATCCTGTCGATGTATGGCGGCGGCTTTGCGACGGTGCCGGCCTATCTCGCAGACATGTTCGGCACGCAGTTCGTGGGCGCTATTCACGGGCGGCTGCTGACCGCGTGGTCGACCGCGGGTATCATCGGCCCGGTGGTGGTGAACTATATCCGCGAAGCGCAGCTCGCCGCCGGGGTGCCGCGCGACCAGCTCTACAACACCACCATGTACATCCTGTGCGCGATGTTGATCGTCGGCTTGATCTGCAACTATCTGATCAAGCCGGTCGATTCGAAGTGGCACATGAGCGCAGAAGAAGTCGCCAAGCTGCAAGCGGCGACGGCGAAGAGTTCGGCCTCGACGCCATCGGGTTCGTTCGGTATCGGGTTCGGCGGTCTGGACGCGAGAGCCGCGCTGTTCTGGGCCTTTGTCGGTATTCCGCTGGCATGGGGGGTCTGGATCACGCTGCAGAGCGCGGCCAAGATTCTCTGATTTAACCACGGTGAATGGGTCGGGGCATGGCGGTGAGAACCCGCCGTGCCCCGGATCCCCATTTAATTGATGTATTCTTTCTCTTGGCATCTGGCATACCACGGACTAGAGTTGCCTAGAGCATGATCCGGAAAAGTGGGCACCGGTTTTCCGAAAAGATCATGCTCAAACAAAAGGATAGAGCGGAATGACGATTCGAAGAAAAGTCAACCTGCTCTAGGAGTGCCACCGGAAGAGATTTCAATGAGCCACGATGCGCACCAGGTCCGCTCGTTCGAACACCCCGGCGAGGGGCGCCGGCGAGCGAAATCGACCCCCAAGGGCCGCCAGATCGAGCCCCAAGCCGCTGAAGAGATTTCACTTTTGCTGGGTGATCGGCCGCGGCGGCGCGACCTCTTGATCGAACACCTGCACCTGATCCAGGACACCTATCGTCAGATTTCCGCAGCTCACCTCGCGGCGCTCGCGGACGAGATGAAGCT
>Ga0209438_1000278_pt1 | contig 15067 bp, 13 predicted proteins | sample GraSoi_2013_20cm_FD_185825 | JGI IMG/M metagenome (GOLD analysis project Ga0209438, IMG submission 185825) | Grasslands soil microbial communities from the Angelo Coastal Reserve, California, USA - Sample 9_17_2013_20cm (SPAdes) (version 2) | ecosystem: Environmental > Terrestrial > Soil >...
ACACGAATGATGCCGAGCAGTTCGGAAGTCGCACTGACGCAAGTCGGACGTGATCGAGCCACTTCTGATCGGGTGCAAAATTGTAGGTTCGGCGCCAGTAGTCGAGCGGGGGGGCGTCGAAGGTCCACATCGTGCCGAACTCCGGCCGGTAGGTTGCCGGCGGCAGTTGCGTCGCTGAAGCCTGTTTGGCGGTGGCGCCCTGTGCCAGGGCTTCGCCGGAAACAACGAGCGCGGAGGCGAACGCCAGCGCGCGCAGCACGGTTCTACTCGTCAGCATTTTGGCTGTCCTGTTCGTGAAGGTTTCGCGTGGGACGACTTGCAAGATACCGACCGCTGCCGGCCTCGGCTTGTAGCTCCCTACATGCGGGTCTAGATTGCACGGACTTGTCCCTCAACCCTTGGTTCGGCATCGATGTCACAACGAGATCGCACGCTACAGGAAACGACCACCAGTCACACTCCGGCCGAAGTGCTGCAAGCCGCAAAGCAGTTCTTTTCCAGTCAAACCGGTGTGTATGCAGCGTTTCCCGAGCAGGAGTCAAAGACGCACGTGAGTTTGCGCGGTCAGGGCGGGGAAGAGGTTGTGATCGCCGCGCTTCCCGCGGACGGGCGAACGCTCGTGACCGGATCGACATACCTGTTCGATCAACAGATCGCGCGCTTTTTCGCCACGCTTGCACCGGTGCCGTCGGCCGTCGCACCGGCGGCAGAGCGATGACCGGCCCTCGGCCGTTCGTAAACGGACTTCGGACTCAGGGACATTCCTTCAAGCTCGGGACGCCAACCGGGCCAGTCTTGCAGCTCAGAGCTCAGGTCCTGGAGGCGTGGGACGCGATTCGCATCGACGCCGATCCGTCGGCGTCGGTAAAGAGCCTCAAGCAGATGGCACTCCGGGAGCTCTACCCCGACTCGAAGCACGAGCGCGAATACGTGGTCAAGCTCCACGGGTTCGAGGTCCTCGACGAGGATGCACCCATTTCTTCTACCGCCGCGAAGAACGGGTCGATTTTTCTCATCACCGACCGCCGCCGGCGACCGGTAGAGTAAGTCCTTCGCGTGCCCCGATCGATGAGGGCTGCGTTCATTTCCCACAGCGATTGCGGCCGTCATGATACCGGGTGGGACCATCCGGAGCACGTCGGACGCCTTCGAGCCATTACCCGCGCCCTCCGCGACGATCCTGAGCTGTTCCACACCATCGACCACCTTGAAGGCCGGCACGCTACGATCGAAGAGCTCACGCTCGCGCACGACCCGGACTACATCCGCTCGGTCAAGGAAATCGCGGAGCAGGGAGGGGGTCGTCTCGATGCCGATACGGTCGCCAGCACCGGCTCATGGGACGCCGCGACGGCGGGAGCGGGCTGCGTCCTGTCCGCTGTGGATCTCTCGGTTGCCGGTATCCATCCCCGAAGCTTCTCGGCCGTGCGTCCGCCGGGACACCATGCGGTGCGCGCGCGCGCGATGGGGTTCTGCCTTTTTGGAAACGTGGCACTGGCCGCGCACTACGCGCGCAGCAAGCACGGTTTGCAGCGAATTCTGATCGTCGACTGGGACGTGCACCATGGAAACGGGACCCAGGCACTGGTGGAGAACGAGCCCGACATCCATTTCGTCTCCATGCACCAGTGGCCGTGGTATCCGGGCACCGGTGCCGCGGACGATCGTGGCCCTCACCGGACGGTCTGGAACATTCCAAAACCGGCCGGACTGGAGCCAGAGGAATACATCTCCTCCCTCGAGCAGGGAATCGATGCGGCGACCAAGGGCTTCGTCCCTGATCTGATTCTTGTCTCCGCCGGCTTCGATTCGCTGGCCGGCGATCCTCTTGGTGGGTTCACGTTGGAAGTCGACGATTTCGAGGCGCTCACCCGATCTCTGGTGGCTCGCGCCGACTCCTGGTGCGGCGGCAAGCTGATAAGCGCTCTCGAGGGCGGCTACGCGCCGGACCGGCTGGCCCAGGCGAGCGTTCGTCATCTGGCCGCTCTCGCTGCTTAACGAGTAACTTGCAGGCTGATGAGCGACGCCAAGACGGTCAAAGTCAAGCTGGCCCCCAAAGCCTTGAAACCGCTCCAGGAGGTCAGGCCCTCCACGGATCCCAACCTTTGGAGCTGTTATTATGGCCCTCGCGACGGGATCAAGCAGAGGCTTCCCGTCGAGGACATTGCCAAGGCGTTGGCTTCAGGGGATGGCACCCTCTGGGTCGACATCGACACGCGCAAACCTGAGCAGGTAGCGCTCCTCAAGGATCTCTTCAAGTTCCATCCGCTCGCGATCGAGGAGGCCGTCAATCCGGAGTCTCGCGTCAAACTCGAGGAGTTCGACACCTACATTCTGCTCATCGTGCGTACCGTCGCCTTTTGCGAGACCACCGAGGATCCATACGACCTGGACACCGTGAACATCAGCTTTCTTCTCGGGAAGAACTATCTGGTCACGGTCCACGGCGCTGACACCAATCCTGTGGACCAGACCGCAGAGCTCCTCCAGCGCAAACCGGAGCTGGCTGCGCACGGCCCCGCGCGGCTGATGCACGCGATCGTGGATCAGGCCGTCGATGCCTATTTCCCGATCATCGACAAGCTCGACGAGTTCATGGACAGTCTGGAGGAAAAGATCTACGGGACATTCGATCAGGATGCTCTCCGCGAGGTCTTCGCGGTCAAGCGGCTGGTCTTGTCGCTTCGCCGCCACCTGGCACCCGAGCGAGACGCCCTCAGCGTGCTAACCAATCGGCCCAGCACCCTCCTGACGCCGGACACCCAGATCTATTTCCGGGATATCTACGATCACGTTCTCCGGATTTACGACTCCCTCGAGAACTACCGGGATCTGCTAAGCAGCACCCTGGACAGCTATCTAACACAGGTCTCCAATCGTCTAGGTATGGCGACCAAGGCTCTCGGCGTGGTCGCGACCCTCAGTCTTCCGTTCGTCGTGGTGAGCGGGATGTGGGGGATGAACTTCGAGCATATTCCGCTTCACAGTCATCCGCATGGCTTCATGATCCTGGTTCTGTCGCAGGCAGCACTTGGTTTGCTCATCCTTGCCGGTCTGAAATGGCGCAAGCTTCTCTGAACGCCCTTCGGTTGTATGGCGTCGCCGCCGCCGAGTCGGGTCACACCGACTCGCTTGCCGAGGGCACTACTCTCACGCATTACCGTGCCCTCGCCGCGGTCGTCGAGCCATCCACCTACTCGATCGCGAACCTCGACGAGGCGGATATGGCGAAATACCTCCGGATTCTCGAGGAAGTGCATTCGCACACGTCGGTTCTGCCCGCTCCGCCCGGCACCGTATTTCAATCCGCGTCGACGCTCACGCGCTGGCTCGAGCTCCACTATTTCACGCTAACCGAAGCTCTCTCTGTGATCGAAGGGCACGCCGCCGCGCGGGTCAGCGTCACGATGCAGGGCAAGCACGAGCTGGACACCCAGAAGAGCTTCGCGGCCATGGCCGCTGACAGCCTGAGATTGCTGCGAAGCCAGGCCGCGGCAACCGTCACTCTGCCGAAGGCGGATCAGGATGACGAGGATGGTGTCGTCGCCCGCGCGTCATTCCTCATCGACACCCAGCGCTGGCAAGCCTTCACCGACACCGTCTCGAAGGAATCGCAGCGTCAGAGCGCTCTCGACTTTCACGTTACCGGACCGTGGCCGCCGTACGACTTCGTGCGCATGCAGTTCGGAGGCTGACGGATGTTCTGCTCTGACTGCGGAAGCTGGAACAGGGCCGAGGCAGCGCGGTGCGTGCGCTGCGGAATTCGGATGCCCGAGACCACCGACAAGAGGCAGGGGCCTCCCGATCCGTCGGTGACAGCTTTGCGGCAGGTCACGGGCGGCCGCTACACGATCATGCATCGAGTTGGGGAGGGCGGGATGGCGAGCGTCTACTACGCGCTCAACGTTGCCCTCGATTCTCCGGTAGTGATCAAGGTTCTGCACCCGCACCTCGCGCGCGAGCAGGAGATGCGCGAGCGTTTCCGTCGCGAAGCCGAGTCCGCGGCGCAGCTGATGCATCCGCACATTTGCAAGATCATCGACTTCGGCATGGTCGACGATCACGTCTTCCTGGTGATGCCGTACATGGCGCGTGGCACCCTGAGTGACCGCATCGGGGGCCACCGCTCACTCTCGCCGGAGACGACGGCCGCTGTGGCGGCACAGGTCGCGACGGGACTCGACTACGCGCACCGTCGAGGCCTGGTCCACCGCGACATCAAGCCCGACAACATCCTGTTCGACGAGGATGAGAATGCGCTGGTGACCGATTTCGGCATCGCCACCGGGCATTTCCGCAGTCGCATGACCGGCAGCGGAAACGTGATGGGAACGCCCCACTACATGTCGCCCGAGCAGGCGCGCGGAAAGCTGCTCGATGGGCGGAGCGACATCTACGGGCTCGGCGTCGTGATGTACGAGACGCTACTCGGCTTCCCGCCATTCGACGGGGCCGACAGCTACTCGATCAGCTACAAGCACGTCACGGAGACGGCGGTGGCACCGGACGTCGTCGATTCGCGCATCCCCCCACTGCTTGCCGCGATCGTAATGCGCTGCCTCGAGAAGCATCCGGGCCAACGCTACGAGCGCGGGAACGATCTCGCCGATGCCCTGATCGGCTTCCTGTCGGGAGCCTCCTCACACAACGAGTTCCGCATGGCGCGAACGGCGCGTGCAACCGCTACCCTCGCTGTTGGATGAAGCTCTCGCACCAGACAATCGAGCTGAAGCCAACGCACCCGTTCGTAATCGCGCGCGGCGGCTACGCGCACCACCGCAACGTGATCGTCCGGCTGACGGATGACGACGGAATCGAAGGGTTTGGCGAGGCGGCGCCGAATCGCTACTACGGCGAGTCGGTGGCGACGGTCGTCGCGGCTCTGGGCCAGTTCACGCCGATCCTGGAGCGGGCGGACCCAATGGCTCTCGAGTCGACCGAAGCCCATCTCAACCGCGTCCTCCGCGGCAACGCGTCAGCCAAGAGCGCTGTCAGCTCGGCCCTTCACGATCTGGTGGGGAAGCGACTCGGTCTTCCAGTGCACCGGATCTGGGGACTCGATGCCGCGAATGCCCCGCAGTCCAGCTTCACGATCGCGATCGCTGAAAGCCACGAGCTGGAGCGGCGAGTGGCTGAGGCGCGCGAGTATCCCATCCTCAAAGTGAAGCTGGGGACCGATCGGGATATGGAGATCGTGCGCATCGTGCGCAGCGCCGCGCCTGAGAAGCGCCTCCGCGTCGATGCCAACGCCGCCTGGACAGCCAAGCACGCCGTTCGGATGAGCGATTTCCTCTCAGAGCAGGGCGTGGAGATGATCGAGCAGCCAGTGCCCGCGAACGACATCGAAGGCTTGCGATTCGTGCGCAAACGGTCCAAGCTGCCGGTTTTCGCCGACGAATCCTGCCTCGTTGCTACGGACATTGCGAAACTTGCCGGAGCCGTCGATGGGATCAACATCAAGCTCGCCAAATGTGGAAGTCTCCGCGAAGCGCTGCGGATGGTGCACACCGCGCGCGCCCTGGACATGCAGGTGATGGCCGGCTGCATGATCGAGAGCTCGCTCGGGATCTCGGCGATCGCGCAGATCTCGCCACTTCTCGACTTCGCCGACTTCGACGGAGCAGCGCTGCTCTCCAGCGATCCGTTTCGCGGGACATCGATAGCCGACGGCAATATCAAGTTGTCCAGCGGGCCGGGGCTTGGCGCCACGCCAGTGCCCAGCGCAGACCTTTCCGCGGCGTTCCAGAGTGCGTGAGAAGCAGCCGCGGTTCGTCGAGGTCGCGCTGCCGCTGCCGCTGTTCCAGACATTCACCTACGCAGTAGAAGAAGGTCTCGCGAATCCGGTAGGCGTTGGCTCGCGAGTAGTGGTTCCGTTGCGCAACGGGAAAGAGATCGGCGTCGTCGTTGGGCTCGTGGATGTCAGTCCGCTCAAGCGAAAGCCCAAGGCCGTGCTCGAGTCGCCCGACCCAGAGCCCGCCATCGGCTCCTCGCTGCTGGATCTGTGCAAGTGGATGGCCGACTACTACATCGTGCCGCTCGGCGTGACTCTTCGCACAGTTCTCCCCGCCGCGCTCACCGGCGCCGAATCGCCCAATCCGACTCGCAAGACCCAACGCATAGTCAGGCTCGGCGTAGACATCCCCTCGCTTCTGCAGCGCGACAAGATCTTCGCTAGGGCGCGACAACAGCGCGCGATATTCGAGCTGATAGAATCGCTGGGCGGGCGGACCACGGTTGAGCAGCTTACGAATCAGGCCGAGTTCTCGCCGTCCGTACTCAAGGCACTGGAGAAGCGGGGCTACATCATCATCGAGAACGAGGAGGTCGAGCGCGATCCGTTCTCGACTCGAGGCGGAATCTCGGCGACGAGGCTCAAGCCAACCCCCGCGCAGCAGGCCGCGGTGGACGCGATGGCGAGCGCAGACAAGGGGGAGGTGTTTCTCCTGCACGGGATCACCGGGAGCGGCAAGACACTCGTCTACATCGAGCTGCTGCGCCGGATCGTGGATGAGCGGGGGCAGACCGCCATCGTGCTCGTGCCCGAGATCGCGCTCACGCCGCAGACGGTCGATCGTTTCCGCGCGGCGTTTGGCGATCGGATCGCCGTGCTCCATTCAGCGCTCAGCGAAGGCGAGAGGTACGATGCCTGGCTCGCGCTCAAGCGCGGGGACAAACGGATCGTCGTCGGTGCGCGGTCGGCGGTATTCGCTCCACTCGAGAACCTCGGCGCCATCATCGTCGATGAAGAGCACGAGTCCAGCTACAAGCAGGGCGAGACGCCGCGCTACCATGCCCGCGAGGTGGCAATCGTCCGGGCGAAGAACGAAGGCGCTGTGACGGTGCTCGGCAGCGCGACGCCGTCATTGGAGAGCTGGGCCAACGCTTCTTCGGGCAAGTACAAGTTGCTGACGCTGCCGGAGAGAGTCGGTGGTGGAAAGCTCCCTGACGTCCAGGTGATAGACCTGCGGAAGCTGCCCACCGTTTACACCGGAATGGCGCAGGGCGGGATCGACTACGGAGCGGTGATTCGCGAGCCGCTGCACGATGCAATCGTCGAATGCATGCGTCGCCGCGAGCAGAGCATCCTCCTGCTCAACCGCCGCGGCTACTCGTCGTTCGTCCAGTGCATCGACTGCGGCTCGGTGGCGACGTGTCCGCACTGCAGCATCACGCTGACCCACCATCGAAATCCAGAGCGCCTGATCTGCCACTATTGTCTCCATAAGGAAGATCCGCGGCCCGATTGTCCGCGCTGCGGGGGCAGGAATCTCAGGCAGCGCGGCCTCGGCACTCAGCAGGTCGAGAGGCTTTTGTCCGAGCGATTTCCGTCGGCGCGCATAGCGCGGATGGACTTCGATACCACGAGCGGCAAGTGGGCGCACACGCGAATCCTCGACCGCGTCGGTGCCGGCGATGTCGACATACTGCTCGGAACGCAGATGATCGCCAAGGGGTTGGACTTCCCGAACGTCACGCTGGTGGGAGTCGTGGACGCAGACGTCGGAATAAATTTTCCGGATTTCCGGGCGTCGGAGCGGTGCTTCCAGCTCCTGAGTCAGGTGTCCGGACGAGCGGGCAGGGGAGTCAAGGGCGGACGGGTATTGATTCAGACGCGGCTTCCCGCGCATCACGCCGTCCGGTACGCTGTATCACACGACTACGTCTCCTTCGTGCGGGACGAGATGGAGGGGCGTATCGACCCGCCTTATCCTCCCAATGTCCGCCTCGCGAACATCGTCTTCACCGGGCTGGTCGAGGATTCGACCGCCAGGCTGGCGATCCACGCCGGCGAATGGCTGCGTGAGCTGATCACGACCCGCGCCGGAGAGGAAGTCACCGTGGTGGGCCCGGCGCCATGTCCGATAGAGCGGATCAAGAGCCGCTGGAGGTGGCACGTTCTGCTCAAGTCCGCGCATCCCGGGGAGCTTACCCGTGTCGGCCGGTACTTCATGGAGCGCTTCGAGGTGCCGAACACCGCGCAGCTTCGCGTGACGCTTGATCGGGATCCGGTCGCGTTGCTCTAACGCAGTTGGTCCACAATCCGCGGTTAGCCTACTGAACTGCAACTGAAAACTGCCTGCTTCCCGCTGATGGCAACCCGCTTTCCGCTACCAGCCCGCGGGAAGCTGCTTGCGGAACGCGATTCGCGGGCAGCGGGTCGTTTTCCTTTGTTCTTTCCCCATAGTGCGGTTAGTCAGCAGTTCGCAGTTTCGGCATGACGCTTATCTTTAGCCTGTGACCACACTCCGACACCCGGACTTCAACAAACCGGAGCTAGCAAACGCTCCCGACGCCAGGTTCGCACCGGCGCCGGCCGATGGCGTGCTGCCCGAGGATTTTTTCTCCACGACCAATCTTCCCACCTACGTTCGCATCAAGGGTGCGTGGAGGATGCCGCGCGAGCCGAGGATGGACGCGGCGCTCGTACTCGATGACGATGGCCTCTGGATCAAGGAAGGCCGCAAGCTGAAGAAGGGCGACATGGTCGCCATCGGCGGCGCCGAGGACGGAAGCGAAGGAATCTACGTCCACACCGGGTCATTCCTCGCCGACGAGGAAGGCGAGTTCAAGTTCATGACGAGCGAGGTGTCGCGTGAAAAGCCGATCGATTACTCGCTCATGGCGAATATCCTGATCCAGGAGAGGGATCGCGGCGGCTATCCGATCTGGGTGACGGGTCCGGCGCTCGTCCATTCGCGCGCGCGCGCCGACATGGTGTGGTTCATCGAGAACGGATTCGTCTCAGCGCTGCTCGCCGGCAACGCCGTTGCGGTCCATGACATCGAGGCATCGATCTTCGGCACAACCCTGGGAATGACGCGGACGGGCGAGGCGACGACCGGAGGCCACGGCCTCCACATGCGGGCGATCAACAAGGTGCGCGCAGCGGGCTCGATCTCCAATGCGGTCGCGCAAGGCGTGATCAAGGACGGCATCATGCACGCGTGCGTCTTGCGAGGGGTGCCGTTCGTTCTGACCGGTTCGATCCGGGACGACGGCCCGCTGCCCGAGGTGATCACCGATACCCTGGTGGCGCAGGACGCGATGAAGCGGCACACGACGAGGGCGACCATGGCCGTGCTGATCGCGACGGCGCTGCACGCGATCGCGACCGGGAACATGCTGCCCGCATTCGTGACCGAGCAGGACGGCTCGATGCGCGAGCTTCCGACGATCTGCGTGGACTCGTCGGAGTTCGTCGTCAGCAAGCTCAAGGACAGGGGGACCCACCAGGCCTTCGGCGTGGTGACCAATGCCCAGGATTTCATGCACATTCTCAGGCTCTACGTGGAGCGAGAGCTCACCGACAGGCAGGCGTCTAAATCGGGCGCTCCAACTTCAACGGCACGGGCGTGATCGAGACCACTGAAAGATTTCTGCGCGACATCGCCGACCGGATCGGACTGGATGCGGTCGACGAGGTGAGACTGTTTCCGCCGATGCGGCAACAAGGCGTCGAGACGGGGGTCGCCGTAGTGGCGGCGATTCCACTTCCTCCCGAGCCTGTGCACCTTCATGAGCCCGACGAACCGCCCGAGGCGCTGAGCGAAAGCGCCGGCGACGAATTCCTCCCGATCGAGGAGGAGGATCGCGAGATCATCGTCCATCGTCACACGGTTTTCACCGCCCGCTATCGCCACACTCTGAAGGGCCCGGATCGCGGCAAGTGGGAAGTCGACGTCCAGGCCGAAGCCGATGCTCCGCTCGTCACTCTCGATCAAGTCATCCGGGGCGTTATGAAGCGCGCGGGAGAGCCGTTCGAGCCCGAGAAGATTTCGGCGACGGCGTTTCGCACAATCGTCGAAGGCGTCGCGCCGACTCTCAGCGCTTAGCTGCCAGCGGTTTCGGCGCGCTGCGACTGGCATCCCTGCACGTGGTCGGCGAGGGTGTCCTCACGGCGACGACGCTCGCTCGGGCGGAGCCCCTAACTGCGCTCCCTCGCTCCGCTCGGTCGCGGGTCTCCTGGTCGCTCGCTGAACGTCGCCTTAGAGGACACCCTCGCCTCCCGGTACAGTGTCGTAACTGCAGCGGCGCGAAGCGCCGCGGGTGTGCGCGTACTTCCCTCGGTTTCGCGCGGGAGGACACAACGATACGAGCTGTGCTCGGCCCGCTTGCGCGGAGGCGCCACGTGACGACCGTCGCACCCGTGAGACCGTTGGGAAGTCGGGTGGGTGTCCTCGTAGGAGGCGTGCTCGCGTAGCGAGAGACTCGCGCGCGCCGTTGCAGTTTGCGCGCGAGGCTCGATGCGTGTAAGCGAGCTAGCCGACGGAGAGGATACCCGCCCGACGGACCGGCAGTGAAATCAGACTGCTGCGCGCGGAACTATTGGCGTAAAGCGCGCCGCTTCGGGCAGAGCGCCCGGGGCATTCGCGGCTGCGTACCGCGCGAGAACCGTGCGATGAATGTCGCGCGCGTCCTCGAGCGCTTCGCTCTCGAGTCCGAGCTTATGCGGCGAGATGATGAACGGGTACATCTGGTCGCCACCCGCGGAGCCGTGCGCGCCAACCTGGTCATCGAACGAGATTATGTCGTACCCATCGTAGGTCCCGAACAGCACGCAGTCGCCGGCATTGGGCTGGCGTACCAGCGACTCAACCGCCCGCAACACATAGGGCTCGGTTCCGAAAAGCTCCAGCGGGTTCTCTCCGGAGATTATTTCGACGTCGCCATCCCGTAGACTCGCTCGGCCACGCCTGCTGGCTAGTGTGACGCCGCTCCCCGAAAGGGTCGCGACGAGGCCGATTCCCGGGTGCGAGATGAGTCGCTCGTAAAGCGTTGACCACCGGCTGTCGGCAAGGATCTGCTCGAGTGTGAGACGCCGTTCCGTCGCCGCGAAATAAACCAGCGCCAGACAGGAGCTGTAGGTGACCACCACATCGTTGGTCCTGTCGACGCGATATTTCTCGGGGAAGATGATCTCGCGCAGGCCGTAGCGGCTTCGGAGCCAGTCGCGAAATCTCCGAATACCCTTTCTCGCGCCGAATGATGCTGGTGTGAGCTGCGCTACCGCCTCGACGACCTCAGGACCGATGTCGGAGTACTCGGTGTCCTCGGCGAAGCTCGCGAGGGAGCGTGGCGCCGGCCGGTCTGTCCGCGGCGCCTCGTCGAGCATTCGCTGCACTGTCGTGCCGAGCGACTCTCCGTACTTCACCCGGTAGCTCAACGCCGGAGTCATCCCGTGATCCGAGAGGATGACGAGGTCGTATCCGCGCCCGCCTGCCAGCTGCGCCATTCTCCAGATCTCGGAGATCCGCGCGTCCGTGCGCCGCAAATCCACCAGCGCCTGCTTGCTCGATGGTCCGAAGTGGTGCGCGAGCTCGTCGTACTGCATGAAAGTGCTGTAGATGACGGGCACCCCGAGATAAACGTCGAGGAGAATGGCCATCGTCTGGAGCTCACGGATGACGACGTTGCTCAGGATCCGGATGAATGGGAAAATCCCCTCGGAATGCGTCACCCGGCCGGCGATCTCGCCGCGCGCGCGCTCCCACTCCTCGAGCAGCCACTCGAAGACGCCCTGAAAGGCCATGCGCACCATTCGGATAGGATGGAGCAGGATGAGCAGCCCCATCCGCGTTCCACCGAGCCGGCGGTACACTGAGATCTTCTCGCGGGTGGCAACAGTGAATGCCACTGTCTGTGCGTCGCCGTCGAGAAGATTCACATAGCTCGACCCACCAGCGAGAGCGCCGGGTGAGTGGATTCGATCGCGGATGTATTGGACACCGTGGGGCGCGTTGCAGGTGATGACCTTGCGAGCGGCCTTGTCATAAAAACGAAACGCGGGGATGCCGCCGTTCTCACCGTGAAACATTCCGGCCTGGCAATACGGCGTGGCAGACGGAAGTCCACAGAACCAGCGCCTCAGCACGAATCCCTCGCGCATGAGTCGCGAGATCGTCGGACAAAGCCCCAGCTCCAGCGCGCGCCGCAGATCGGAATAGGCGAGCGCGTCGATCTGGAGCATGATCAGCCCGCGCTGCGGCGGTCGCGGCCTTTTCTCGCGCGCGAATGGACGGTACTTCGTCCGGTAGTACCACTGGAGGAGCGGTCCGGCACGCGGGCGCGCCCTCCGCTCGCTTATGCCAGGAGGCGCTCTATTCGGCGTAGTAGTTCCCCTATTGGGACGGGCTTGAGCAGAACTTCAGCGCAGCCGGCTTCGATGCATTTGCGCCGAGTGCGGGAATCGTTGTCCCCGGTCATGGCCACAGTCGCACGAGGGAGGCTCTCCTGTCTGCGGAGGGCTTCGAGAATCTCGAGGCCGTTGCCGTCGGGAAGCGAAAGGTCCAGCAGCATCAGGTCGACCGGCTGCGAAGTCCCCTGTTCGATCGCTGCGGCGACGGTTCCTGCCACGTCGACGTCATAACCGGCCTCGGTAAAGAGAACGCTGAATGCCTCGGTCACCAGCTGGCTGTCCTCGACGATCAGAATGCGCGCGCGCACTTAGTCGCGGGGCGGGTTCAGCGGCAGCGTGAAAAAGAACCGGCTTCCTTTGCCGAGCTGGCTCTCGACCCAGATGGTTCCGCCTTGCAGCTCCACCAGCTTGCGGGCGATGGCGAGACCGAGCCCCGTTCCGTGATGAGACCGAGAGGGCGAGGCATCGACCTGCGCGAACTCGCGAAAAATGAGATCGTAGTGGTCCTTCGCTATCCCGTGTCCGGTGTCACCAACCTCGACCACGAGCTCGTCGGCGTTCCGGCCGCGTCGGGCAAAACTGATCCAGATGCGGCCAGCATCGGGCGTGAACTTGATTGCGTTTCCGATAAGGTTGCCGAGCACATGCTTGAGCTTGTCGCGGTCGGCGAAGACGAGGGGGAGATCGTCACCGTTCAGACGCTCGATCGTGAGCCTCTTCTTCGCGGCCAGTGCCTGGTTGAGAATGCGCACCTGATCGACCACTTCGGTGATCGAGAACTCCGTGCGCACCAGGCTGACCTGGTCGCTGGCACCGCGCACGTAAAAGAGAATCTCGTCGATCATGTCGATAAGCTGCTGTCCGCCGTTTACGATTCCAGCAACGCTGTCTCGTTGTTTCTGATTCAGCTCGCCCAACATTCCCTCGCGCAGTATCTCCGCGTGCGTGATTATCGCGGCAAGCGGTGTGCGCAGGTCGTGGGAGATGTTGGAGAGGAACTGCGTCTTGAGCGCGTCGCGCGCCTTCAGCTCGTCGACTGTGCGCTGGGTCGCCTTCGCCTGGCGCTCAAGGGTTACTACCCGCTTTCTCAGGGCGGCTGCGTCGGGCTGGTCTGACATGCTCATATTGTAGTTGCGGTAACATCGGTTGCCAACGTGTCCGACTCCACGGAGTCGAGTAGCTGCTGGCGGCGCAGGAGCGACCAGTAACGTCCGCGCAGCGCCATCAGCTCGGCGTGGCGCCCCTGCTCGACGATCGTGCCCTTCTCGAGCACGATGATCCACGAAGCATCGCGTATCGCGCTGATCCGATGCGATGCGATGAGCGCCGTTCTCCCAGCCAGCGCTTCGCGGAGGGCGCGGAGGATTTCCGCCTCGGTGTGGGTATCCACTGCGGAGAGTGCGTCATCGAGCAGGACGATGCTGGGCGTCTTCGCCAGCGCGCGCGCCAGCGAGGCACGCTGTTTCTGCCCTCCCGAGAGATTGATTCCGCGCTCACCCAGAATCGTCTCGTATTGACCGGGAAACTCCGCGATAGTCTGATCGAGCTGCGCGACGCCCGCCGCCCACTCCGCCGACGCGGGGTCCTGGGTGCCGTATGCGAGGTTGGCTCCGATGGTGTCGCTGAAGAGGAGGCTCTCCTGCGGAACGAAACCGATCTCGCGCCGCAGCTCCGCGGGCGCGACCTGGCGCGTCGGTACGCCATCAATGAGGATCTCTCCCTCCTGAGGATCGTACATGCGCGGAATGAGGTCGATGAGCGCGCTCTTCCCACTTCCCGTCGCGCCGACGACTCCAAGTGTGGCCCCGGCCGGGACGCTGAAGCTGACATTGCGCAGTACCCAACGCGGCTCGCCTGCCGGGTCGGACGGGTAGTGAAAGCCCACGTTTCGAAACTCGATCGTGCGGCCCGACATCGTCGGCGGCAAATGCTGCACGGGTTCGTCGCCGCCGATGGTCGGGCGGACGTCGAGAATCTCGTTCAGCCGCCCCATCGAAGCCTCACCGCGCTGAAACAGGTTCACGACCCAGCCAAGGGCGATCATCGGCCAGGTGAGCATCGTGAGATACATGCCGAACGCGACGAAAGAGCCCACGGAGATCGTGCCCCTGATCGCGAGCATGCCGCCCAGTCCCAGAACCACCACGGCGCCGAGGCCGCCGAAGAACGCAAAGAGTGGATTGAGCGTTCCCCAGAGGCGCACGAGCGACATGTTGAGCGCGAGGTATTCGTCGTTGATCTTTCCGAAGCGGGCAATCTCCGCCGCTTCCTGGCGATACGCGCGAACGATGCGCGCGCCGCTCAGATTCTCCTGCGCGCGGGTCGTGAGCGTGGAGAAATGCTCCTGCACCGCCTCGAAGCGGTCGTGAATCGCCTTGCCCATACGGATCGTGAGCGCCGGAAGCAACAGCAGGGGCAGCAGCGCCAGCAGGGTCAGCTTGACGTCGATCCGCAGCATGAAAATGAGCGCGAAGAGGCCGCCGGTGATCGTATTGGCGAGATACATCACCGCCGGCCCAACAGCCATCCTGACGGCGCTGAGGTCGTTCGTCAGGCGCGCCATGATGTCTCCGGTGCGGGTGTGTGCAAAGTAGGCCGCGTCGAGCGTCTCCAGATGTATGAAGAGGTCATTCCGGAGGTCGTACTCCATCCAGCGGCTCACGCCGTTTATGAGCTCGCGCATTCCGTACCTGAAGGCGCCACCGATGATGGCGGCGAGCACGATCAGGCCGGCGAGCTTCCAGATGGTTCCCATCGGTGCGCCATTGCCGATGGCGTCGATCGCTCTCCGCAACAGCCACGGGATTACGCTCGTGATTGCGGAGGACGCGACCACGATTGCAAGACCAATCGAAAATGGGATCCAGTACGGCCTATAGTAGGGCGCCGCAAGGCGGAGATTCTTCAGATTTGGCATGTGGATTGCCGTTT
>Ga0209438_1000279_pt1 | contig 15042 bp, 13 predicted proteins | sample GraSoi_2013_20cm_FD_185825 | JGI IMG/M metagenome (GOLD analysis project Ga0209438, IMG submission 185825) | Grasslands soil microbial communities from the Angelo Coastal Reserve, California, USA - Sample 9_17_2013_20cm (SPAdes) (version 2) | ecosystem: Environmental > Terrestrial > Soil >...
GGACCTTCGTGACCAACGCCCCCCTGCTCGAGTTCTCGCTTGCGGGGCGCGCGATCGGGGATGAGATCCGGCTGGCCGCCGGGAGCACGCGCCGGCTCGTCGCGCGCGTGGCGCTACGGTCGAACGTCCCCGTCGATCATCTGGAAATCATTGGCAATGGCAAGGTCGTGGCCACGATTCCGCTTCGTGGCGACCGCATGACGGCCAACGACAGCCTCGCGATCCCCGTGACCACGAGCGGCTGGTACGTGCTGCGGGCGTACGCGGACCGAGCCACGATGCCTGTCCTCGATCTCTATCCGTTTGCTTCGACGAGCCCCATCTACGTTCGCGTCGGCGACCAACCGGTCCGCTCCGCAGAGGACGCCGCGTTCTTCCTGCGCTGGATCGAGCGGCTCGAGGCGGTGGCGCGGGCCAGTAAGGCCTGGAACACTCCGGCGGAGCAGGCGGTGGTGCTACGCAACCTTGCTGAGGCGCGAGGAGTATTCCTAGGGCATGACTAAACCGCGTCTGATCGGCGTCTTCAAGATTATTGCGGCGGGACCCTAGGCTCCAACTCCAGCACGGTCGGGGCCGAGCGCCGCTGCTCCACCTTTCCGTAAACCTGATACGTCCCGGGCGGCAGGGGTCCGCTGATCAGCGTGTCGCCGATCTGCTGTCTGAATTGGGCGGCCCACAGGAAGCGCCGCTCGATGGACTCGCGCGGCCCGAGCCGCTCGGGCCCCAGCGCGAGGGTGACGCAGGTCATCGCCTCGTGCCCGGCGACGATCTCTCCGTCCGCGTTCGCGACCTCGAACAGGTTCTGGCAGAAGAGCTGTAGGTCGATCGCGTCGGAACCGGTATTCGTGAACCGCACGACAACCGTGGTGGTGTCACCCGACATCATCTTGTTGCGGCCGAGGGCGACATTGATCGCCAGGTGATCGAGTCCTGCGGGGTCAGCGCACGCTGCGAAGATCAACGCGAGTACGGAAGCAACGATCGGACGAAAACGGAGCATCGGGTTCTCCGCGCGATGAGGTCTCCGTAGAGATGCGCGCGGTGTCCGGCGTCTGTCAATCCTCCAGGGGCTGTGGCGCCGGCGCGACATCCGCGCGCGTCGCCGTGCGAATCAGCTGCTGCTGTCGCTCGCCGAGGCGTACGGCAGCGTCTTCCCGCTCGCTCTCCTTCTTATAGACCGCCGCCACGGCGCTCCCCGATCCACATAGCCGTACCCAGACCGGCCCCGTGCCCGCGAGGCGCTCGTATAGCGCGCGCAGGTCGGGATGCTTGGCGAACACGAGGGACTCGAAGTCATTGCCACCGAGCCGGCCGATACTCCCCCACGTCGCGAGCGCCTCGGCGTCGAGGGACACGGGACCGCGCGCGCCGGGCTCGGGATTCGCGTCGTCCCACCAGCGGTAGGCGTCGGGCGTGGCGACCGCGATGGGCGGGACGGCGATGAGCGCAGGGGACGCGGGCGGCGCCGGCAGACGGAACAGACGCTCGCCGCGTCCCCACGCGAGCGCGAGTGGCGCGCCGCTCGCGCAGAACGCGACGGCGGCGCCGAGGCGGGCGGCGAGGGCGTTCACGGCATGCAGGGCGGCCGCCGCGTCGCTCGACCCGCCGCCCAATCCGGCGCGCACGGGGATGCGCTTTCTCAGCTGCAGCGCCACGCCGAACTTGTTGCCGGTCGCCTCGAGCACTGCCCGGGCCGCGCGCACGGCAAGGTTGTCTGCCACCGGCCCCAGGTCCGGTCCCTCGACTTCCAGCGTCACACCCGAATCAATCCGCCGTACCTCCAAGTCATCCGCCAGGTCGACCAACGCGAACGCCGTCTCGATCTGGTGATACCCGGAGCCGTCGCGCGCCAGGATCCGCAGGAAGAGGTTGATCTTCGCGTGGGCCGCGATGCGTACGGCCGAGGTCATGCGGCATCACGCGCGGCACTGAGGTCGCGCAGGGCAAGGTGAAGGCGGGACAGGGACCAGAACCCGAGCAGCGTGATGGGAATGAACGTCGTCACGTGATAGGTGAGCGCATAGCTCACTGCCAGGCTCGAATCGACCCCATACAACTGCAACGTCAGCAGCGTCGCCGCCTCGAAGACACCGATAAAGCCGGGCGTCGAGGGAACCGCAACGCCGAAGCCGATGATGCCCTGCAGTAGCAGCGCCGCTTCGAGCGGCACGTCCAAGCCGAAGGCTCGAAAGCAGACCGCGAAGGCGGCGGCATTCTTGACCCACAACACCAGCGACCACAGGACGACGCCCGCGAAGCGCGACGGGCTCTTCAGCACCGTGAGACCGGCCACGATCCCCTCCGCCCCCTGCATCACGCGCTCGGCCGCGCGCGTGGGCAACAACGCCCGAGCGATCCGTTCGAAAAACGCGAGCCAGGGGGCGGGGCGATGCACGACCAGGAGGGCCAACACCAGGATCGTGCCGAACACCAGCGCCCCAGCGGCGGCGACCGCCGAGAACGACCGGCCACCCACGAGCGCGTGCGCCGGGAACGACGGGGCCGCGATGGCCACGGCCATCAGTCCCAGCATGACGAGCCCGTCGAACACGCGCTCCACCCCGATCGACGCGAGCGCGGTCGTGAAGCGCACCGGCAGCTGGCGCGTCGCCACGTAGGCGCGCGCGAACTCGCCGGCGCGCGCGGGCAAGAGGTTGTTCGCCATGAATCCGATGGCGGTGGCGTGCCACAGCGGTAGCAACGGGAAGCGGTGGCCGTCGACGTCCCGCAGGATGAGGCGCCAGCGAATCGCGCGCACCGGGAAGGTGATGGTGGCGAGCGTTACCGTCGCGAGCAGCAACCAGGGGTTGGCATGCCGCGCGTACTCCCATACTTCGCGGAGATTGATCCGGTGCAGCACCCACGCGAGCAGCGCCACGCTGACCGCGAGCCCGATCAACCAGGCCCAGCGGTGCGACGGGGGCGATGGCCGGCTGCTAGTCGGGTTCGATGGCGAGGACAACGAGATCGCAGACTTCGTCGATGATCGCGCGCAGGTCGTCGCCGTTGACGCGCTTCGCGGCTTCGCGCAGCTCCTGAGCGCGCTGGCGCGCCCGGGCGCCGCGATAGAGCAGAGTGCGGATGTCGACCACGGCGGGTTCGCCAGCACCCCGGGGCATCGCCCCGGGGGCAGCCGAGACACGAGGAGCGGGGCTGACCCCGGGCCGGTGGCCCGGGGTGACGGTCGGCGCCGGACGCGTCGTGTCGGCCGACGGTCCCTGCAGAAGAGCCTCGAGTGATGCGGCACCGAACCCCGCAGCGGCCATGCGCTGGTACGTGGCCCAGGACCCGACGAGATCGGCCGACTCAGGGACCGTTTCTTCCGCAGACGGAGCGGGGACGGGCGCGGACACACGTGTCGCGGAGACCCTCGCGGCGGGCTTTGGCGCGAGCGACTCGATCGGCACGACCGGCACGACCGGCACGACCGGCGCCGGGGCCGCGGCGGGCGCACCACCCAATGCGCGCACGGCGGCGGTGACCGCTGCCAGCTCCATCGCGAGGGCAGCCTCGTCCCCCGAGCCTGAGCGCGACAGAATGTCACCGGCGCGCCGTAACTCCGCGGCGAACACCGCGGATTGGCTCACGGCGATCCCGCGCGTGACGGCGTCGCGCGCCACCTGCGCGAACTCGGCGACGCGTTCGGCCACCGGCCCGCCCCCCGCGCCGCCCAGGGCGCGGAACGTGCCGGCCAGCGTATGTGCCCGCAGCTCGCGTTGCGTGGGGCTCGGCGCGCGCTCGAGCGAGTCCGCCGCCTGGCGGAGATGCTCGCCGTGGCTGACGAGCTCCAGCCGGCCGAGCGTCGCGGGCCGGGCCGGCGGCGTCCCGCGCTGCACCACGTGGGGTCCGGCATCGGCGTGAAACAGGGTTTCGATCGGAACGACGTCGGGCTCGCTTTCCATGAAGCGCATCAGCAAGCCGGCGAACTTCCGGAACTCGGCGCCCTCGGGATCGGGCCGGCCGCGCTCGGCGACCTCCCGAGCTGCGTGCGCGATGGAGCTGGCGGCGGCCTGGAACAACTCGCCTACCATCGTCGGCGGAGCGGCGCTGGCGCGGCTCAACTCCCCGATGGCGCGCTCGATTCCCTCGAGCAGGTCGGGGAGGGGCGGCAGATCGTTCAAGGCGGCGAGGCCGCGCAGCGGCTGAATGGCCTTGAGGACGTGCTGCAGCGGATCGTGGGCCAACGGGTTCGCGCCGAGCGCCTTGGCAGCGCGATCGAGCGCGCTCGCAATCGCGGCACCCTCACGCGCCACGAATGCCCGGGCTCCGGCGTCGAGTCCCATCGCTTCCGCGGCGCGCACCTGTGCCGACGGCCGCCCGGCGAGCTGCTCCAGCTGGGCCGCCAGCGCTTCGGCCTTGGCCGTGTCGGCTTCGGTCCAGCTGGCGGCGCGCCGGACGAAGATCTTGAGGTCGTCGACGGCGCGAATCGCGACCTGCCTCGTCCCCGGGTCCCAGGCGCGCCGGCCCTCGCGCACCGCGCGCGCCAGGGCTTCCACCCCGGTGGCAGCCCGGGCGATCGCCTGCTGGCTCGCCATCAGGGCGCTGCCGCGCAGCGCCCGCGACAACCGCACGAACTCGTCGGCGGCGGGCGGCGCATCACCCTGGAGGACGGCGTCGAGTCGGTCCAGATATTCGCCCGCCTCGAGGGCGAAGAAGTCGGACATGCCGAGCGGTTGGCCCGGCGTCGGTGCGGTCATTGCGACACCAAGATAGGCATCCTCGGGTTTTGCACCAACTGTTTCATGCGCCGCACCGCTTCCTCCAGCCCCCAGAACACGGCGTTGCTCACGATCGAGTGCCCAATGTTCAGCTCCTCGATCTCGGGGATGGCGGCGACCGGTTGCACGTTCTGGTAGGTCAGACCGTGTCCTGCATGGACGGCCAATCCGAGTTGCTTCGCGTACGCCGCTGCTTCACGCAGTTGCTTCAACGCCCTTTTTCTACGCAGTCCGTTCGACGCATTTGCGTAGGTACCTGTATGGATCTCGATCGCCGGGACGCCGAGCGCGCGAGCCTGGTCGATCGTCTTGTGGACCGGATCGATGAACAGGCTGACGCGGATGCCGGCGTCTTTCAGGCCGCCAATGGCGGCGGCGAGGCGGCGGTCGCCGCGCCGCAAGGCGAGCCCACCTTCGGTCGTGATCTCCCGGCGCTTTTCCGGCACCAGCGTCGCCTGGAACGGGCGGAGCCGGCGCGCGAGCCGCACGATGTCGGGATGCGCGCCGAGCTCGAGGTTCACCACCGTGCGGACGCTGCGGGCGAGGGCGACGACGTCGGCGTCCTGGATGTGCCGCCGGTCCTCGCGCAGGTGCACGGTGATGCCGTCGGCACCGCCGCGCTCGGCGGCCGCGGCAGCCTGCACCGGGTCGGGCTCGTCGGTCTGGCGTGCTTCGCGCAGGGTCGCGACGTGATCGATGTTGACGTAGAGGCGCATGGCGTCTTAGGTTGGACTCCTTATGCGACGACTCGCCGTGATACTGCTGGTGTTGGGCGCCGCCTGCGGCGGGGGGTCACGTCCGCAGACCGCGGTGCCGCAGTCGGTGAACGCCGCCCTCGAGCAGTTCCTGTCGGCGGTCAAGGCCAACGATCTGAGCCGCATGGGCGCCCTCTGGGGTACCGAGCGCGGCCCCGCGGCGCAATGGATGAAGTTCGAAGAGCTGCGCCGGCGTCTCACCGTCATCCAGAAATACCTCGATCACGTCGGCTACCGCATCATCGAGGGACCCCTCGCGGTCCCGAACCGCGGTGACCTGCGCACGTACCGCGTCGACTTGCAGCGGAGCGCGTGCAGCCAAGCGGTGCCGATCGACGTGGTCCGGACGCGCAGCGGCGGCTGGCTCGTGTACGACGTGCATCTCGAGGCCGCGGGCAGTCCTGGTGGGCGATGCCAGGTCCCGGGATCGGGAACTCGTCAGTAGCCTAGGGCGTTTCACTTACTCGGTCAGCTCGAGCAGAATGCCGTGGGTCGCCTTGGGATGGAGGAAGGCGATGCGGCGGCCGCCGGCCCCGCGCCGCGGCGTCTCATCGACGAGGCGGTAGCCAGCGGCGCGGCAGCGCGCGAGGGCCGCCTCGAGGTCCGGGACGCGATAACAGATGTGATGGATCCCCGGTCCGCGCCGGGCGAGAAACTTGGCGACGGGACTCGCGGGATCGAGCGGTTCGAGGAGTTCGACGTCCACGTCGCCGAATCGCAGACTGACGATATTCGCGCCGTCCGCCGTTTCGGGACGGCCGGGAACCAGGCCGAGGACGTCACGATAGAAGGGCAGGGCCTCGGCGAGGCTCGTGACGGCGACGCCGACGTGTGCGACTCGGGGCTCATTCATACAGCGGTCAACTTAACGACTGTCACAGAAGGAGTGGAGGGTTCATGGAGGCGACGCACCCCGCGGCGGTTACCGACGCCACCTTTCCGCAGGAAGTCGAACAGTACAAAGGGCTCGTGATCGTGGACTTCTGGGCTACGTGGTGCGGTCCATGTCACCGGGTCGCCCCGATCATGGAGCAGCTGGCGAATGAGCACGCCGGCAAGATCAAAGTGCTCAAGGTGGACGTGGACGCAAATCCGGGTACGGCGATGCGCTTTAACGTCCGTTCGATTCCGAGTATTCTATTCTTCAAGGACGGGCGCCACGTGGACACCATCGTGGGCGCCTATCCGAAGCCGGCATTCGAGCAGAAGATCCAGCAGCACCTGGGCTAACCTCCCCGGAGGACGATGCGCGCGAGCACCGCTCGCCTGACGAATTCGCCGGTTCGCCTCGCGGATCTCCAGTTTCCGCAGGTGAACCGGCAGATTCATCGTACCCGCCTGGCGTTCATCCACCTCGACAACTTGCTGGCCTTCGCCAAACGCGACCGCGACGGTCGCGTGGACGGGTACATCGCGGCCTACCTGCCCGACGAATGCCTGCTGTTGTTTTTCCGCAAGGGCGAAGCCGTGAACGCGGCGTCGCTGCACACCGCGGGGCGCCAGGTCATCACGATCACCGAGGCCTTGAAGCGGATGCGCGCCGAGGTAGAGCGCGGCGAGCTGGCGTACTGCGCCGCCCCGATGGAGCAGCTCGCGTGGATGTACGCGTCGTGCGCCGGCGCCTACGAGAGCCGGCTCATCGACGTCAACCAGCCCGACAAGTTCTTCCCCGTGCTGCAACAGGAGCAGGTGACCGGCGTGTTGGAGTTGATATCGAACGGACGCGTCTCCTACCTCAAGTTTGACAAGGGGCGCTACGTGAGCGGCTACTTTTGCGACAAGCCCGACGCGACGCCCGCGGCGCGCTACCTCGAGTCGCTGTTCGATCTCGGCGCGGACGGCGCGTCGCCGGCGATGTCGGCCGGCGCGTTCCCGGCCGTCGCCGACCTGCCGGCCCAGGCGCCGACCGCCCTCGTCAACACCTACCGCGAGCTGTATTGGCGCATCGTCGACGCCATCGACCGCGAGTTCCCCGGCGAGGCCAAGAAACGCGCGCAGAAGGTCACCGCCGCGATCGTCGGGACGCACCAGGCGCTCACGCTGCTCAGCGTGCCGCGGGGCGCCGACACGCCCGACGCCGTCGTCCGTCCCGAGGAACTCTCGACCGCGCTCACCGACTGGACGGTCCAGCTGCTCGAGGGCGCCGAAGTGATGATGCCGGGCACGGCGCCCAAGGTCCTCAAGGATGCGACGCGCGAGCACCGCTACGTGTTGCAAGCGTCCGGGTTCTACGCGCGGCTCCCCTGGCAGGTGACGTGGTGACGTGGCGGGCACTCTCTACGTCGTCGCGACGCCCCTCGGCAATCTCGGCGACCTGTCCCCGCGCGCCGCTGACACGCTGAAGAACGCGGCGGTCGTCGCCGCCGAGGACACGCGACACACCAAGCCCCTCCTCTCGCACGTCGGCTCGCACGCCGACTTGGTGAGCTTCCACGCGCATTCCACGGAGCGTGCCTTGGAGCGCGTCCTCCGGCTGCTCGGCGCCGGCACCGACGTCGCGCTCGTGACCGATGCCGGGACGCCCACGGTGAGCGATCCGGGCGCGGAGCTGGTCGCTGCGGCGCGCGAGCGAGGCATCCCGGTGGTCACCATCCCAGGCCCCACCGCGGTCGCGGCAGCGCTTGCCGTCTCGGGACTGCACGCGGACCGCTACGTGTTCTTGGGGTTCCTCCCGCGCAAAGGGGCCGACCGGCGGCGCCTCCTCGAGACGATCGCGTCGAGTGAATGGACCGTCGTGCTGTTCGAGGCACCGAACCGGGTGGCCGAGCTGCTGAGCGATCTTGCCGCGGCGTGCGATGGCGGCGGCGAACGTCTGGCGAGCCTGTCACGCGAAATGACCAAAGTGTTCGAGGAGACGCGCACCGGGACCCTCGCCGAGCTGGCGGGTTACTACGCCGACGCCCCGCCGCGCGGCGAAGTGACCGTCGTCGTCGCCGGTACGGGCAAGCCGCGGCCGGTGGAGCCCCCCATCGATCCTGAGACGCGGGCCCGCGCGTTGCTGGCGCAGGGAATGACCCGAAAGGATGTCGCTGATCAGGTGGCCGAGGAGACGGGGATTTCGCGGAATACGGCGTATCGGTTGGTGAACGAACTGTGAAAGATGGAACGATGGAAAGATGGAAAGTTGGAACGATGATGCTCGTCGGCATCATCGGTGCCGGCCCCGCACCTCGTTCCATCGTTCCACCTTTCCAACGCCTCTCTCACGATCGGCCGCCTGCACTACGACGGAGGCGGCGACTGGTACGCGAATCCCTCCAGCCTCCCGAACCTCCTCGCCGCGTTGCGGGAGCGCACGACGCTCCCCGTGGCGGAGCGGGAGCGCGTCGTCACGCTGGCCGGCCCCGAGCTGTGGGACGTGCCTTACCTCTATATGACCGGGCACGGCAACGTGCGTTTTTCCGACGTTGAAATCCGCAACCTGCGGCGCTATCTGGAACAGGGCGGGTTCCTCCACGCCGACGACAACTACGGAATGGATCGGTCGTTCCGGCGCGAGATCGCGCGCGTGTTCCCCGACCATCCACTCGTCGAGGTGCCGCTGTCGCACCCGATTTACCGGCTCGTCTACGACTTCCCTCGGGGCATTCCCAAGATCCACGAGCACGATGGGCTGCCGGCGCAGGGGTTCGGTGTGTTCTTGGGAGACCGCCTCGTCGTATACTATTCATATCAGTCCGATCTCGGCGACGGCTGGGAAGACCCCGACGTGCACCACGATCCCCCGGAGCTTCATGAGGCGGCGTTGCGGATGGGCGTGAACCTGTTCACCTACGCGGTGAGCGCGGTCCGGTGAGGAGCCGGTGACCGAGACCGCGCTGCGCCTGCGGCGGCTCGCGCGGCCGCACGCTCGCGCCCGGGCCCTGGCCGTGTTGCTCGCCGGCGCGGGAGCGGTCTTCGCCGCCGCCGCCCTGGGCCTCACGCTCGCGCCGCGGTTACCGGGTGTCGCGCTTGCGTGGGCGTGCATCGTCGCGAGCGCACTCGTCGCGGTTGGGGCCGTACGCCGCTCGCTGCGCGAGGCCGCCGCCGCGGCGGTGGGCCGCCTCGTCGAGGCGTCCGCGCAAACCCGCGCCGGCAGCATCGTCGGCGTAGTGAGCCCGGCCGTCCCCGCGGCGGGAGGGACGAGTCCCGATCTGCTCGCGGCCGCCGACGCGCGGGCCGCCCGCGTCGTGGAGCGCGCGGCGCCGGCGGTGGACGGTCTCCTCGGTCGCACGACGCGCCGCCGCGTCGCCCTTGGCGCCGTAGCGGCGTTCGCCGGTGCCGTGCTGTTCGTCATAGCGTCTCCGACCTCCGGGCGCGCCGCCGCGTTCTGGAATCCGGTGCGGGCGTGGTGGGATGCGCGCGCCCCCGTGCGGCTCGCGGTGGACCGCCGCCGCGTGCGGCGTGGTGACAGCGTGACGGTGAGCGTCACGGTCCCCGGGGCGACCCACGCCACCTTGTGGACGCGCGGGCCCGGCGAGCGCTGGCGACCCGCGCTGCTCGCGCTCGACGGCGCGGGCCGCGCCGAGCGGCGCCTGGGCCCGCTCGAGACCGACCTGTTCTTGCGCGCGGCGAGCGGAGGCCGCTCGAGCGCCGAGCTCAAGATCGATGTGGCGCTCCCCGCCTTCCTCGCGGAGCTCGCCCTCACCGCGCGCTTCCCCGCGTACATCGGTCGCGCCGACGAGCCCCTCCTCGCGGGCTCCGATCCGGTGTTGCTCCCGGCGGGCACGGAGATCATCACGAGCGGCGCGGCGAGCGTGCCGCTCGCCCGCGCCGCCTGGATGGAGAGCGGAGGAAGCCGAGCGGCGGCGTTGCGGGTGGATGGCACGCGGCTCGACGGGCGTTTCACGCCTCGGGCGAGCGGTACGTGGCGGTTCGCGGCGGAATCGCGGGACGGCGCGCCGTTCGATTGGGGGAGCGGCACCCCCGAGCTGCACCTCGTCGTCGTGCCCGACTCCGCGCCGGTCGTGGCCCTTCCCGTGCCGGGACGCGATACGACGCTGCCGCTCTCGCTGCGCCAGCCGCTCGTCGTGGACGTGCGCGATGACCACGGCATCTCGCGCGTCGCGGTCGTGAGCTGGCGCGTCAGCCGCACTGGGCGCGTGGGGGACGTGGTGCGGGAGTCGCTCGACGTGAGCGGCGCGGGTGACCGCGCGATCGTGCAAGGACAGCTCGACGCGCAGCAGCGTGGTCTCCTGCCCGGCGACACGCTGCGCGTCTACGTCGAGGCGTGGGACAACGCCCCCGCGCCTGGGACGCACCGCGGGCGCAGCCCCGAGCTGGCGCTGCGGTTGCCGAGCATGGAGGAGCTGCGCGCCGCCGCACGCGAGGCGGCGCGCAGCGTCGCCGGGGCGGCGGAGTCGCTCTCCGCGGCGCAGCAGGACCTGAGCGATCGGACGCGCGATCTCGCTCAGGAGCGGAACCGCGACGCGAGCGGCGGTGCCACGCGCCAGACCGGCGGCCAACCGGGCACGCTGCCGTTCCAGGCGACGGAGCGCGCCGAGGAGATCGCGCGCCAGCAGGCTGCCATGTCGGAGCGCGTGGCAGAGCTGGCGCGGGCCGTGGACGAGATCGCCCGCGCGGCGGAAGCGGCGGGCGTGAACGACACCGCATTCCAGCACCGCCTGCGCGAGGTGCAGGACATGTTGGAGCGCGCCCTCACGCCGGAGCTGGAACAGCGGCTCCGCGAGCTGCAAGAGGCGCTGGCGCGGCTCGACCCCGAGGCGACGCGCCAGGCGCTGCAGCGGCTGGCGGAGGCGCAGCAGCAGCTCAAGCAGGAGCTCGAACGCAGCGAGGAGCTGTTCCGGCGCGCCGCGATCGAAGGCGAGCTCGCATCGCTCGCGCAGGATGCGGAAGACTTGGCGCGCCGCCAGACCGAATGGACCAAGGATGAGGCGCCGCGGGCCGACTCGAGTGCCGCGGCTCGAGAGCGAGAGCTCGCCGAGCGCGTGGATTCCCTCGCCAAGGGCCTCGATCGGGCGGGGCAGGAGACCCCCTTGGACCAGCCGCAGGGCGCGGCGCGCCGGGCGCGCGCGGCGATGCAGGAGGCGGCCGACGCGGCTCAGCAGCGCGATGCCCGGGGCGCACGGCGCGGCGGGAGGGAAGCTGCGGACTCCCTGGGCGAGGTTCCCAAACAGCTGCGGGGCAAACGCGATTCGCTTGCGGCGGCGTGGAGAGAGGAGGCCCTACAGGCGCTCGATCGGGCGTTGGGGGAGACCGCGTGGCTCGCCGCGGGGCAGCGAGACCTCGCCGAGGCGCTGCGCAGCGGACAGACGGGCGCCGCGGTCCGCGGCGGTCAGGGGGCTGTGGAGGAGGGCACGCGGGTCGTCGGGACCGAGATCGCGAAAGTCGCGGGACGCCACGCACTCGTGCCGCCTCAGCTCGAGGCCGCGCTCGGCCTGGCGCAGAACCAGATGCGGCTGGCGCGTGAGCAGCTGGAGCAAGGAGATCCCAACGCGGCGAACGCGGCGGCCTATGCCGAGCAGTCGCTCGACGCGCTGAACGCGTTGGCGCTCGCGCTCCTGCAGACCTCGCGGCAGGTCGCCGGCGCCAAGTCCGGGTCGGGGTTCGAGGAGGCGATGGAGCAGTTGGCCGGCGGGGCAAGCGATGCTACAGCAGTTGCGCGCCCTCGCCGCGCGGCAGCGCCAGCTCGCCGAGCAGCTCGAGCGGATGCAGGCCGAGGGCGGGTCGAGTGCCGCGGGCGCGTTGGCGGCGGAGGCGCGCGAGCTGGCGCGGCAACTCGACGCGGGCCGGCTCGATCGCCGCACCGTCGAGCGCCAGGAGCGGCTCTACCGGCGGCTGCTCGACGCCGGCCGCACGCTGTCGGGCCAGGAACCCGACGAGCAAAAGGACCGCGTGAGCCGCGCGGCCACGGGCGACAGCGTGCACCTGCCGGGTCTCTTGGCTCCCGGCGCGACGGGCGCGGCGCCGCGCGTGCGCTACCCCACGTGGGAAGAGCTGGCGCGACTGACGCCGGAGCAGCGCCGCATCGTCCTAGAGTATTTCCGACTCCTGAATGCTGCGAAGCCTTAGGGCCGGCAGCGGGGCGCTCGCGATCGCTTTCGCTCTGCGAGGGGCGCCGGCGTTCGGTCAGGCGATCGGCCAGGGCTTCGAGCTAGAGCGTGGGGGGCGTTTCGCCGATGCCGCCGCGGTGTACGCGACGACGCTGCGGACCGATCCCGCCAACCTGCCCGCGCTGCTCGGCCTCGAGCGCGTGCTCCCGATGCTCGGCCGGCTTCCCGAGCTCTTGCCCCTCGTCCAGCGAGCGCGCGAGCGGGTCCCCGAGAATGGGACGCTGCGCGCGCTCGAGCTGCGCGTGTGGGCTCAGATAAACGAACCCGACTCGCTGGAGGCCGCGGCGCGCCGCTGGGCCGCGGTTTCACCCCGCAGCGACGCGCCGTACCGCGAATGGTCGCTCGCGCTCGCCGACCGCCGCATGTTCGACGACGCACGCCGCGTGCTGCTGCTCGGGCGTCGGTCCCTGGGTGGCGGAGCGACGACCTTGGCGATCGAGCTGGCGGAGCTGGAGCAGCGCGTCGACAACTGGGAGGGAGCGGCGCGGGAGTGGGGGCACGCCGTGGCCGCAACCGCCGAGATGCTTCCCCAGGCTTCGAGCCAGCTGTCGGAGACGCCGGCGGCGCAGCGCCCGCGCGTCCTGGCCGCCCTGACGTCGCCCGACGCGGCGCCACGCGCCCAACGACTCGGGGCCGAGTTGTTGCTCGGGTGGGGACAGGCGGCCGAGGGATGGCGATTACTGGAGCAATCGCTCGGCACCGGTCCTCCCTCGGTTGAGACGGCGGCGGCGCTGCGCCGTTTCGCCGACCTCGCGGGCGCGGTGGCGACGCCCGCCGGCCACCGCGTCCGCGGCCTGGCGCTGTCACGCTGGGCCGATCTCGTGCCGTCGCCGCTGGCGGAGCGGGCACGCGCCGAGGCGGTGCGCGAGCTGCTCGACGGCGGGGATCGCGTCGCCGCGCGCGCGGCGCTCGAGCGGCTCGCAGCCGACTCCCTGGCGCCCGCCGACGCCAAATCGATGGCCGAAGCGGCGCTGCTCGAGATCCTCATCGCCGATGGGCAGCTCGACGCGGCCGAACGGCGCATTGCGGCCCAATCGAACGTCCTGAGCGGCGACGATCGGGAATCGCTGCGGCTGCAGCTCGCGCGGGCGCGGGTGAGACGCGGCGAGCTCGACCGCGCCGACGCGGCGCTGGAGAGCGACTCGAGCGTCGCGGTGATCGCACAGCGCGGCTGGATTGCGTTGTACCGGGGCGACCTCGCGGGCGCGATCTCGGCGTTCCGCCTCGCCGGCCCCTTTGCCGGGACCCGCGAGGAGGCGACGGAGCGGACGGCCATGGTCGCGCTCGTGATGGCGGTGGAGGGCGACGCGAACCGGGAGCTCGGCGCAGCGCTCTTGACGCTCGCGCAAGGCGACTCCCTGGCCGCCGTGCCCGCGCTGCGGCGCGTCGCGGGTCAGCTCCCCCGAGGCGGTGGACGACTCCCGATCCTCCTCCTCGCGGGTCAGGTCGCGGCTCGGCTCGGGGGCACGCCCCAGGAAGCGACGGCGATCGCGCTGTTCGGCGAGATCGTCAGCGCGGGCGACACCGGGGCGGCCCCGCCGACGGCCGAGCTCGAATGGGCCCGGCTCCTCGTCCGCCAGGGTCGCCCGGCCGACGCGGTGCAACGGCTCGAGCACCTCATCCTCACGTATCCGGGCAGCGCGGTCGTGCCGGAAGCGCGGCGCCAGTTGGAGCGGGCGCGGGGCGCGGTGCCGAGATCATGAAGCGGCGGGCGTTCGTCCGGGTGACTGGTGCCGGGATGATGGGCGCTTTCTTTCCATCGTTCCATCGTTCCATCGTTCCATCCCTCCTTGTTCCCATGGACGACTCCCAGTCCGATCACCTCAAGGCCTACGGTGTCGCCTATCGCGTTATCGGCGCCGGCCTCAAGGCGGAGTGGCTCCTCAACTATCAAGGCGGCGCGTTCCTGCTGCCCGACGCCGAGTCGATCCGGCGCGATGCGGCTTTGAGCGGCGTGCGCGCGGATCCGGTGGACGGCGGCCGCGTCACCGCGATTCGCGGAGAGATCGAGGCGAACAACATGGACGCCATCCCGCTCGAGAAGGCGCCCAAGGTCGCCGTGTACGCCCCGCCCAACGCGGCGCCATGGGACGACGCGGTCACGATGGCGCTGCAGTATGCCGGGATTCCGTTCACGAAGATCTGGGACCCCGAAGTGTTGTCGGGACGGTTGAAGGACTTCGACTGGCTGCACCTGCACCATGAGGACTTCACCGGGCAGTACTCGAAGTTCTTCCTCATTTACTCGGGGATGCCCTGGCTGGCGGACATGGTGCAGCACAACGCCGACACGGCGCGGCGCCTCGGCTTCGCCACGGTGCCGGACTTGAAGAAGGCCGTGGCGCGCGGCATCCACGACTACGTGGCCAACGGCGGCTTCCTGTTCGCGATGTGCACGGCGACCGAGACGATCGATCTGGCGCTCGCCGCGCATGGCGTGGACATCGCGGCGACGTTTGCCGACGGCACGCCGATGGATCCTCAGGCCGACGCAAAGCTCGACTGGACGCAGACCTT
>Ga0209438_1000280_pt1 | contig 15033 bp, 13 predicted proteins | sample GraSoi_2013_20cm_FD_185825 | JGI IMG/M metagenome (GOLD analysis project Ga0209438, IMG submission 185825) | Grasslands soil microbial communities from the Angelo Coastal Reserve, California, USA - Sample 9_17_2013_20cm (SPAdes) (version 2) | ecosystem: Environmental > Terrestrial > Soil >...
CAACAACCTCATTCTGGCACATCGCGATGCCGTAGGGGGCCGTCCACACCATCATCACCCCTGGCCTCAAAAGTGAGGAAAGGCTTTTGCTCCAGCGCCGAAACGAGAGTCCGCGGCGCCGCGATGAGCGCAATTGCGCTCACGCTGGGGTCCCTGCGTTCGCAGGGACGACTCATCGCCGCGGGGAGGCGGCCGGACGGCTCCGAAACTGCCATTTTTTTGCTGCGAACGGTTGAGCCCATGTTATAAGCCCGCCGCACCGATCGCGATGATGTTGGATGAGGTTGATCCAAAATCACGAATGTGATCGATTCCAATGGCTTGGAGCAGGATGGCCACCCGAAAACCGCTACGCGGTTTTCGACATCATGCTCGGGCATCGCTGCCGGACCTTATGCTATCAGCGGGCGTGGCGGAACTGGTAGACGCGCTGGATTTAGGTTCCAGTGACGAAAGTTGTGGGGGTTCGAGTCCCTCCGCCCGCACCAAGCGCTGACAGCGTTTGCATGACGATTACTGGAGGTCTATTTCCGAAGGGGAAAACTCCCCTGAAGGAATGGTCCGCCGAACCACCGACGCAGGCTCCAGGGCGCGTCGACCAGATTGACAATGTCCCGGCGCTTAACGCTGGGACCAAGCGGGAAGAAGATTGACGCCATGCAGGTCACCGAAACCCTCGTTGAGGGATTGAAGCACGAATTCCAGATCAGCGTCCCCGCATCGGATCTCGATGCCAAGGCGGACGTCCGTCTCGTGGAACTCAAGGACAAGGTCCGCCTCAACGGCTTTCGTCCAGGCAAGGTGCCGGTGAGCCATCTCAAAAAGGTCTATGGCCGCTCGGTGATGGCGGAGACCATCGATCAAACCATCCGCGATACCAATTCGCAGATCTTCACGGAGCGGGGTTTCCGCCTGGCGACCGAACCCAAGGTTACGATGCCCACGGAGGAAAAAGCCGTCGACGACATCCTGACCGGCAAATCCGATCTCACCTACACCGTTTCGATCGAGGTCGTGCCGGCGATCCAGCTCGCCGACTTCAAGAGCTTCACGGTCGAGAAACCGGTGGTCGAGGTGACCGACGCCGACGTTGACGAGGCCATCAAACGCATCGCCGACCAGAACCGTGCGTTCGCCGCCAAGGGCGAGGGCGCAACGGCCGAGACCGGAGATCGGGTCACGATCTCCTTCAAGGGCACCATTGACGGCACGCCGTTCGACGGCGGCATCGGCGAAAACATCGAGGTGACGATTGGCACCGGGCAGTTCATTCCGGGCTTTGAAGACCAACTGATCGGCGTCGCATCGGGCGAAACCCGCAACCTGAAAGTTTCGTTTCCGAAGAACTACGCCAGCGAGAAGCTCGCCGGCCAGCCGGCCGAATTCGAAACCACCGCTACCTTGATCGAAGCGCCGCAGGACACCAAGATCGATGACGAATTCGCCAAGACGCTGGGTCTCGAATCCCTTGAAAAGCTGAAGGAAGCCGCGCGCGAGCGGCTGGTGGCCGAATTCGCCGGCGCGAGCCGGCAACGGGTCAAGCGCATGCTGCTGGACCGCCTCGACGAGAGCCATCGCTTCGAGGCGCCGCCGTCGCTGGTCGAGGAAGAATTCAATCTGATGTGGAATTCGATCAAGGCCGAGATGGAGTCCGGCGGCAAGACGTTTGCCGATGAGGACACCACGGAAGAGGCCGCCAAGGAGGAATACCACAAGATCGCCGACCGCCGGGTCCGGCTCGGTCTCGTGCTGTCCGAGATCGGCGAAAAGAACAAGATCACGGTCACTGACGACGAAGTCAGTCGCGCGGTGATCGCGCGCGCGCGCCAGATGCCCGGACGCGAGAAGGAGGTCTGGGACTACTATCGCAACAATAACAATGCGCTCGCCCAGCTTCGTGCGCCGATCTATGAGGACAAGGTGGTCGATTTCATCCTTGAACTCGCCAACGTGACTGAAAAGAAGGTCACGCGCGAGGATCTCTACAAGGACGACGAAGCCGAGAAGAGCGCTGCCTGACGGTGTCAGCCGAGTATTAAGGATGTGCCGCGAAACGGGCATGGCGGCGGCATCCGTCGCTATGCCACGGGGTGCGAATCAGCTTCAACTGGAACGACTTCGCACGATGTTGACCCGGCCTTGTCGCCGGGAAATTGGCCCATATCTGTGAGCCTGTCTTGTAAGTCCTGCATCACGGGACGTTCGTCCGCCGCCCGGCAAATTCAAGCCAGTCCAGCCTGGCCGATGGATGTTCGCCTCCTGCCAACCCTTGGGTGACTAATGCGCGATCCTGTCGAAACCTACATGCAACTCGTGCCGATGGTGGTCGAGCAGACCAACCGCGGCGAGCGCGCCTACGACATTTTTTCGCGCCTGCTGAAGGAGCGCATCATCTTTTTGACCGGACCGGTCGAGGATGGCATGTCGACCCTGGTGGTCGCGCAGCTTCTGTTTCTCGAAGCCGAGAATCCGAAGAAGGAAATCTCGATGTACATCAATTCGCCCGGCGGCGTGGTGACGTCGGGTCTTGCGATCTACGACACCATGCAGTTCATCCGTCCGCCGGTGTCGACGCTTTGCACGGGTCAGGCGGCGTCGATGGGTTCGCTGCTGTTGGCCGCCGGCCATCAGGACATGCGCTTCTCGCTGCCGAATTCGCGCATCATGGTGCACCAGCCCTCCGGCGGCTTTCAGGGCCAGGCAACCGATATCATGCTGCACGCCCAGGAAATCCTGAACCTCAAGAAGCGGCTCAACGAGATCTATGTGAAACACACCGGGCAGACCTACAAGGCGATCGAGGACGCGCTGGAACGCGACAAGTTCCTTACCGCCGAGATGGCGCGGGACTTCGGTATTGTCGACAAGGTGATCGACAAACGCTCGGAAGAACCCACGGCGAAGACCCCGTAGTATTGCGGTCCGCAACAGGTGGTTAGCGTTAACCATAGCTGCCACCAGCAGTTTTAGCCGCCAACGGCGTCTCGCTGCCGCCCTTTTTTGGGTCAGAAGTTCCGCTTTCGTGCTGGTTTGGCGGCGTGGCAATCGCGCAACGCTTGGCTGATTTCCAAATCTGGCGCTCGCTTGCGTGCTGCAAATCACGGTATTGTCACGGGCATCGGAGCCTGATCCGGTTAGCGAATTCTTGATAGTCGGCTGTCACCATGGTTGGCTAGGTCGGATAGGTTAAGATCGCGGGAGATTCGAGTTGGCCGCAATTCGTGCGGCATCTGGAGCGTAGGGTCTTTTTTGGTACGGATTTTGCTCTATCTAAAACTCTGTGCCGGTACGTGCCGGAATGGAGCGATCGAGCGGACGGACGGAGATAAGAATGAGTAAGGTCGGCACGAGCGACTCCAAGAACACGCTCTATTGCTCGTTCTGTGGCAAGAGCCAGCACGAGGTCCGCAAACTGATCGCGGGTCCCACTGTGTTCATCTGCGACGAATGCGTTGAGCTCTGCATGGATATCATTCGCGAGGAGAACAAATCCTCGCTGGTGAAGTCGCGCGACGGCATTCCGACCCCGAAGGAAATCTGCAAGGTCCTCGACGATTACGTCATCGGTCAGAGCCATGCGAAGAAGGTGCTGTCGGTCGCGGTCCACAATCACTACAAGCGCCTCAATCACCAGACCAAGCACAACGACGTCGAACTGGCGAAGTCGAACATCCTGCTGATCGGTCCGACCGGTTCGGGCAAGACGCTGCTGGCGCAGACGCTGGCGCGGATTCTCGACGTTCCCTTCACGATGGCGGATGCGACCACGCTGACCGAAGCCGGCTATGTCGGCGAGGACGTCGAAAACATCATCCTGAAGCTGCTGCAGTCGGCCGACTACAACGTCGAGCGGGCGCAGCGCGGCATCGTCTATATCGACGAGATCGACAAGATCAGCCGCAAATCCGACAATCCGTCGATCACCCGGGACGTCTCGGGTGAGGGCGTGCAGCAGGCGCTGCTGAAGATCATGGAAGGCACGGTTGCCTCGGTTCCCCCGCAAGGCGGCCGCAAGCATCCGCAGCAGGAGTTCCTGCAGGTCGACACCACGAATATTCTGTTCATCTGCGGTGGTGCGTTCTCCGGCCTGGAAAAGATCATCTCCGCGCGTGGGCGCTCGACCTCGATCGGTTTCGCAGCCCAGGTGCTGGCGCCGGAGGATCGCCGTACCGGCGAAATCTTCCGTCACGTCGAGCCTGAGGATCTCTTGAAGTACGGCCTGATCCCGGAATTCGTCGGCCGCCTGCCGGTGGTCGCCACGCTGGAGGATCTCGACGAAGCTTCGCTCAAGAAGATTTTGACCGATCCGAAGAACGCTCTCGTGAAGCAATATCAGCGGCTGTTCGAGATGGAGAACATCGAGCTGACCTTCGCCGACGAGGCTCTTGGCGCGGTCGCCCGCAAGGCGATCGAGCGCAAGACCGGCGCACGCGGCCTGCGTTCCATTCTCGAAAGCATTCTGCTTGAGACCATGTTCGACTTGCCGGGACTGGAAGGCGTCGAAGAGGTCGTGATCTCGCGCGAAGTGGTCGAGGGGACGGCTCGTCCGCTCTACATCTACGCCGATCGTTCCGACCGCGCCGTCGAAACCAGCGCCAGCGCGTGATCGCGTCCGCGGCAGGCGGATTGCGCTTTCAAACAGGCGGCTGCCGGGCCTTTCGGCGGCTGCGTTTGCGCAGGTGTTTCTACCGCGTTCAGCCCCATTTGGCGGGCATTTTCCAGCGACTTGACACCCCTATGGTCGATAGCCACCTAATGTTATCGGCGATGAAAAACCTACCGTAAGATTCGCCACACCAAAGATCCGGAGAAGCAGGTCTGACGCGGCCGAACGATCCCGGAACCTCTCGGCACCTTGTGGCGGTTGCGCAAAATAGCGGACTGCGTGCAAGGGGGCACAACAAAAGGAAAAGGCCATGACGACCCCAAAACCCCGGCCATCTATCGTTCACGGCGAAAGCCATTCTTATCCGGTGCTGCCGCTCCGCGACATCGTCGTTTTCCCGCATATGATCGTGCCGCTGTTCGTCGGCCGCGAGAAGTCGATCCGCGCGCTCGAGGAGGTCATGAAGAATGACGCCTTGATCATGCTGGCGACGCAGAAGAATGCGTCGGACGACGATCCGACTCCGGACTCGATTTATGAAACCGGCACGCTCGCCAGCGTGCTGCAGCTGCTCAAATTGCCCGACGGCACCGTGAAGGTGCTGGTGGAGGGGCTTGAGCGCGCCCGCGTGCAGAAATATTCCGATCGCGCCGAATACTACGAAGCGACTGCGGTCGCGCTCGCCGACACCGATGCGACCTCGGTCGAGGCGGAAGCCCTGGCGCGCTCGGTGGTGTCCGACTTCGAAAGCTATGTGAAGCTGAACAAGAAGATCTCGGCCGAAGTCGTCGGCGTGGTTCAGGCGATCACCGACTTCGCCAAGCTCGGCGACACCGTTGCTTCGCATCTCGCCGTCAAGATCGCCGACCGGCAGGCCATTCTGGAGACGCTGTCCGTAACCGCCCGCCTTGAAAAGGTGCTCGGGCTGATGGAGAGCGAAATCTCGGTGCTGCAAGTCGAGAAGCGGATCCGCTCGCGCGTCAAGCGCCAGATGGAGAAAACCCAGCGCGAATATTATCTCAACGAGCAGATGAAGGCGATCCAGAAGGAGCTCGGCGACGACGAAGGCCGTGACGAGCTGGCCGACCTGGAAGAGAAGATTGCCAAGACCAAGCTCTCCAAGGAAGCGCGGGAGAAGGCGCAGCACGAGCTGAAGAAGCTGCGCCAGATGTCGCCGATGTCCGCGGAAGCCACCGTCGTGCGCAACTATCTCGACTGGCTGCTGTCGATACCGTGGAACAAGAAGTCCAAGGTCAAGAAGGATCTGGTCGCAGCCCAGAGCACGCTCGACAACGATCATTATGGACTTGAGAAGGTCAAGGACCGCATCGTCGAGTATCTCGCGGTGCAGTCGCGCGCCAATAAGCTGACCGGACCGATCCTGTGTCTGGTCGGCCCTCCCGGCGTCGGCAAGACCTCGCTCGGCAAGTCGATCGCGAGGGCGACGGGACGCGAATTCGTGCGCGTGTCGCTCGGCGGCGTGCGCGACGAGGCCGAAATCCGCGGTCACCGCCGCACCTATATCGGCTCGATGCCCGGCAAGATCATCCAGTCGATGCGGAAGGCCAAGACCTCGAACCCGCTGTTCCTGCTGGACGAGATCGACAAGATGGGCGCCGACTTCCGCGGCGATCCGTCATCGGCTCTGCTTGAGGTTCTCGACCCCGAGCAGAATTCGAGCTTCAATGATCACTATCTCGAGGTCGATTATGATCTCTCCAACGTGATGTTCATCACCACCGCGAATACGCTGAATATTCCGGGACCGCTGATGGACCGCATGGAGATCATCCGGATCGCCGGCTATACCGAGAACGAGAAGGTCGAGATCGCGCGCAAGCATCTGATCCCGAACGCGATCGCCAAGCATGGCCTCGATTCCAAGGAATGGTCGATCGACGACGACGCCCTGCTCCTGATGATCCGGCGTTACACCCGCGAAGCGGGCGTGCGTAACCTTGAACGTGAGCTTTCAACACTGGCCCGCAAGGCGGTGAAGGAGCTGATGATCTCCAAGAAGAAGTCGGTGAAGGTGACCGAGAAGTCCCTCGAGGAATTTCTCGGCGTGCCGAAGTATCGCTATGGCGAGATCGAGAGCGAGCCTCAGGTCGGCATTGTCACCGGCCTTGCCTGGACCGATGTCGGTGGCGAGCTGCTCACCATCGAAGGCGTCATGATGCCCGGCAAGGGCAAGATGACGGTGACCGGCAATCTGCGCGACGTGATGAAGGAGTCGATTTCGGCGGCGGCATCCTATGTCCGCTCGCGTGCGGTCGGCTTCGGTATCGAGCCGCCGCTGTTTGATCGGCGCGATATCCACGTCCACGTGCCTGAAGGGGCGACCCCGAAGGATGGACCCTCGGCGGGTGTTGCGATGGCGACCGCGATCGTTTCGATCATGACCGGGATCCCGGTGCGGCACGACGTCGCCATGACCGGCGAGATCACGTTAAGGGGACGGGTGCTGCCGATCGGCGGCCTGAAGGAGAAGCTCCTGGCTGCCGCCCGCGGCGGCATCAAGACGGTGCTGATCCCCGAGGACAACGCCAAGGATCTCACGGAGATTTCCGATGCGATCAAGGGCGGCATGGACATCATTCCGGTCGCACGCCTCGACGACGTGATCTCCAAGGCCCTGGTACGGCCACCGGTGCCGATTGTCTGGGAAGAGGATACCAAGGTGCCGGTCAAGCCGGACGCTGCCGGGGACGAAGCACCGGGTGGCCTGACGGCGCACTGAACCTGCCTTTCAACATGACAGAAGCGGCGTCCCGATCGGGGCGCCGCTTTTTTTGCGGCGATGCACGGCTTGCGCCGGATGGCACTGCGAGGCTAAACAGAGGGCGAGGGCGGTTAGCTCAGCTGGTTAGAGCATCTCGTTTACACCGAGAGGGTCGGCGGTTCGAATCCGTCACCGCCTACCAGCCTTCAACTCTGCGAGCTTCGGCTCGGCAAGGCCGGCTTGGCCATTATGCCAAAGGGAGCGTCGCAAGCCGGCGCCAGATCGATGACGGCAACGCTCAAGGTCATGTCTGCATTCATCACCTTTTCGGCGGCATTCTCATCGACTGCATTTGCGGGCGTGCAAAATTGGGGGCCGCCGTTGATGTCGGCTCAGATCATCCGGAAGACTATCCGTGCAAAATGTGCGGGCTGCATTAGTGCAGTAGCTCGGCGCTAGTCCGTTTGCGGGTGCGCCAGCCGTCCCTTACCCGAACATTGGCTGCAAGGTGGAGGATAGATTTTTCGACCAGGCTGTTTTGGCTGCTCGACCGCCTGAAATCCGGTGCCCTCACAGGCAGGGCATTCGACTTCCGTACGTATTACTTGACGTTTTTTCAAAATTTACTTCTCTGGAATGAGGAAAACCATCTGCATGTCATTATGCAGCACGGATTGCCGGTCGCGATTATCCCACTTGAGAGTTACGCCAGACCAATTCTTTTCCGTGACAGTGCCTTGATCGTTCTTGTCTTCGCCCCAGCAAATGCGAGCGCCGACTTTGAGTACTCGGGATTGATCGCCGGTCATTTGTTCCGCGTTGCAACTCCAATAGAGGACGATGACAGTATCGATATAGGGCCTGGCCCGGTAGACAACGAGCTAAAAAGCCGCCCGGGAGCGGTGATCCTATCATGCGGTTAAGATCAGGCCCCGTAAAACTACGTGCTCGTCAGCGTACGAATTCTGGATCACGACAGGCTGATCTCTCATGATTGCTGCCGCGAGCCCGCGGCCTTCATCGTCGGATAGCAGCCACGCGCCGGATGGCGCGTGATGGGATGACGGCTGCGATCTGGGAGGCCATCCAGTGTGCCTTGCTTCCTGGCGGCCTCATCGCAGGCTCGGTCAACCCCGGCGGGTGGCATCATCACACCGCTGATCCCGGTTAATGGGACATGGATTAGGACATGGATATTGTCTTTTCATGCCGGGAATAATCCGCAATCTTCGGGTTTAGACTCTGTGGCATAAGCAGTTGGGGCTGGAGCAACGCTTGTACCTGATCTAAGACGGAGTAACCCCATGCGTATCGGGGTGATTGTTGTGTCGATGTTGGTGCTGACCGCACCATCAGAAGCTTCAGAATCTTGCATGACCAAGACCGAGGCGCGTCAGCATTTTGGTTCGGTTCACATCTATTGGCATGGCAAGGATCATTGCTGGGACGCGACACCGGGACGGCGACATGGTCGGATCCACACAGTTCGGCAAAAAGATCATCTCGATACAGTTCAGCAAACAGTTCAGCAAAAAATCCATCAGCCCAGTTGGCATGACTCGATGTCGGAGATGTTGCCTGATGAAGCACCTGTGCGGACACCATGGGTAGCTCCCGAAGCAGCTGTGCGGACACCTTGGGTCGCTCCCCAGGTAGATATCGAGCCACCACAGCTCTCGATGGCCGAGCGCTGGGTCGATATTGCTCAGGTCGCGCCGCCGCGCATCGTCCGAAAACCCGAGCCGATGGTCACGCCGCGCGGCATGGTGATGGTGATCATCTTCATCACACTGACGCTTGCGATTGTCATGATCTTTGAACAACCGAGATCAAGAAGAAATACACCAGCGGCTGGATGAAATCGACAGCAGGTCTCGTAGACTGGCAGAGTCGGTGAAGGGGCACGCCCACATCGTTGGGCAAGGCGACGGCCTCCGCCGGATATTCCCACTTCAACGTACAGCGGAGCGCTACAATGCGGCGGCGGCCGCAATGACGGTGGCCGCGAAGCGTTTGAATGAGTTGGATGATGAACGAAGGCAAATGGCGCAATCACAGCAAGAAGGATGGCAGCAGTTCGTCAAAGGCAAATAGTCCTTTTTTGACGCGGTGGGGTCGGCGTCAAAAACAGAATCCGCAATGGTGACGATCCTCCGCCGGCCGACCGACGGACGAGATGACAGGTCGCATGCGGCTAAATCGCCCAATTTGGTCTGATAATGCCTTGAAAACTGAGCAATATTGGGCTGCGTCCCGACGATGAACCGCGCATGCTTGGAGATATCAGCGCGCCGGCCCGCGGCCTATTTCGGTGCCACAGCGTGTCGTGCTTCGGCCTGGCGCCAATATGGCTGGGGCGAGAGGAGGTTCGATTGAACAAGCAGGCCAAGGGTGCGTTTGACGCCCAGGACTTTCTCGCCAAGGTGGGCGTGGGCAAGACCTTCCTTAGACTTGAGAAGAATCAGAACGTGTTCGTGCAAGGCGACGTTGCCGACACGGTCTATTACATTCAAAACGGCAAGATCAAACTCACGGTCATATCCAAGCATGAGAAGGAGGCTGTGGTCGGTGTCCTGGGGGCCGGCCAGTTCTTTGGCGAAGGCTGCATGAACGGTCATCCGCTGCGCATCGCAACCACGACCGCGATGGAAAGCTGCCTTATTACGGCCATTACAAAACAGGCCATGACAGCGACGCTTCACGATCAGCCTGCGTTTTCCGAGCTGTTCGTGGCCTATCTTCTGACCCGGAACAGCCGGATCGAAGAAGACCTGATCGACCAGCTTTTCAATTCAAGTGAGCGGCGGCTTGCCCGCATGCTTCTGCTGCTCTCGCATTTCGGCAAGGAAGGCAGTTCGCAGACGATCACTCCGAATATCAGTCAGGAAACACTGGCCGAGATGATTGGCACCACCAGATCACGCGTCAGCCATTTCATGAACAAGTTCCGCAAGCTTGGCCTGATCAGCTACAACGGGCATATCGAAGTCAACAGTTCTCTGCTGGACGCGGTTCTGCATGACCAAGCCTGAGCTGAAAGAGGATGAATAGAGCGTGTCCAGGCGGGCATTTGTCTTGACGCCGCATCGATGAAATCTGAAAACGGGCCGGCCTTTGAAATTTACAGATTTCACCGGAGCGGCGGCTTAGGCACATGGAAACACCGACAGGCCACGATCAAAATGCGGATCAGATCGCATTCTGGAACGGATCGGCCGGCCAGCACTGGACGGATCGCCAGCAGGCGCAGGACACCATCCTGGCGCCGGTTTCGGACATCTTGATCGATCGCGCCAAGGCCAGAGCCGGCGAGCGGATCGTCGATGTGGGGTGCGGCTGCGGGGCCACCACCATCGCGCTTGCGCAGAAAGTCGGCCCGACAGGTCATGTCCTCGGCATTGATATTTCGACGCCGATGTTGGCCCGCGCGCGACAAATCGCACCGGCCGGCTTGCCGGCCGATTTTGTGCTCGGCGACGCAACGGTATACCCGTTCCAGCCTGCAAGTTTCGACCTCCTGGTCTCGCGGTTCGGCGTGATGTTCTTTGCCGAACCGGCGCTCTCCTTTGCCAATATCCGCCGGGCATTGCGGCCATCGGCGCGGCTGGCATTCGCCTGCTGGCGCGAGCCCCGCGAAAATCCCTGGATGATGGCGCCGCTGCAGGCGGCCTACCAACACGTCCCGAAGCTGCCGCAACTTGGGCCCGACGACCCCGGCCCGTTCTCATTTGCATCTGAGCAGCGCGTCACCAGCATATTGGGCGAGGCCGGATTTCGCGGAATAGAAATGGAGCCGTGCAATCTCTCGCTCGATATCGCGGTCGGGCGCGGTCTGGATGCGGCGGTCGAGGGCGCGCTTGAAATCGGCCCGGCTGCCCGCGCGCTCGAGGAGCAACCGCCGGACGTGCGCGCCGCCGCCGCCAATTCGATACGCGAAGCCCTCGCGCCTTTCGCAAGGGGACAGGCCGTGGTGCTCGGAGCATCGATCTGGATCGTGACGGCGCGCGTGCCCTGATGGTCCAGGTTCCATTGGGTCGCGTTCTCGACATAAAGCCGGAGCAGGGTGATTCGGTCACCGCTCCGCTCTCGGTCGTCATCGCTCCCGGAGAGTGCTGCATGGCTGTCGCCTTTCAAAAAGGAGCAGCTATGACCACCGCACTGTGCGGGGTCAGCGGACTCGGTGAGATCGCGACGACGTGAGACCCGCCTGACCTCGGAGACATCCATGCCATCTGTGAAGCTCCGCGCGTCGGTGATTCTCGGCGCATTCGAGGAGGCCCAGTCCGAGCTTGTCGGCAAGGCCGTCGTTCTCACCGACGGAAAGGCCGGGACGGTGGAGAACGTTTGGCTCGACGAATTCCACGGTCTGCGAATCTCGATTGGGGGACACGATGGAAAGTGGCCCATCTCAACCATCAAGTTCACGGAGAAGAACTGATTAGAGCAAGTTGTTCAGTTTCGAACCGGGCAAGGAAACATCGACGCGGCCTCGCTGGCCTTGTTTGCGACCATGCCGTGGGCCGCCAATTGTTGGCTGGAGTGACTTAAAGTTCCGTCGTCATGTCCGCTGAGGTCAATTGGGTGACTGGCGTGGAACCATTGCCGCCGGCGTAACTTGTCGATGTACTGCCGGACGCCAATTCCCCAATGCGTCCGATGAATGACGGCCTCAGCACGCACCCCGCGCTGAGGCCGCTTCCTTTCTACGCCCGCTCATCCCAGATCATCGCGAGATGGACGATGGTCTGCATGGCCTTTTCCATGTCCTGCACGCTCACCCATTCCAGCCGCGAATGGAACGCGTGTTCACCGGCGAAAATATTGGGGCAGGGCAGCCCCATGAACGACAGCCGCGAGCCGTCGGTGCCGCCGCGGATCGAGGACTTCACCGGCTTGAGGCCGGTACGGCGGATCGCTTCCATGGCATTGTCGATGATCTGCGGATGGCGGTCGATCACCTGCTTCATGTTGCGGTACTGCTGCTTGATGTCGAGCCGGTAGGTTGAGCGCGGAAACTCCTTCATCACCCCTTTGACGATACCCTCCAGCAGGGCTTCCTTCTCCCTCAATCCCTCATCGGTGAAGTCGCGCACAATGAAACTCAGCGTGGCCTTCTCAAGCGCGCCGGAAATGGCGATCGGATGCAGAAAGCCTTGCTTGCCTTCGGTGGTTTCCGGCGAACAGGTATTTTTCGGCAGGCGATCGACGATGGCCGCGGCGATCTTGATCGCGTGCTCCATCTTGCCTTTGGCAAAACCGGGATGGGTGCTGACGCCTTCGATGGTGATGGTGGCTGAATCGGCGGAGAAGGTTTCGTCCTCGATATTCCCTGCGGTTTCGCCGTCGATGGTGTAGGCAAAATCGGCGCCGAGCTTTTTCAAATCGGCCATGTCGACGCCGCGGCCGATCTCTTCGTCGGGTGTGAACAGGATCTTGATGGCACCGTGTTTGATCTGCGGATTTTGAATCAGGAACTGCGCCGCATCCATGATTTCGGCGAGACCCGCCTTGTTGTCGGCGCCAAGCAGCGTGGTGCCGTCAGTGGTGATGATATCGTTGCCGATCTGATGGCCGAGCGCAGGATGATCCGCGGCACGGATAACTTGCGCGGGGTCGGCCGGCAGCACGATGTCGCCGCCGCGATAATTCCTGACGATCTGCGGCTTGACGTCCTCGCCGGTACAGTCGGGCGAAGTGTCCATATGCGAGCAGAAACAGATGACGGGCACCCACTTGTCGGTATTCGCCGGGATCGTCGCGTAGACGTAGCCATGGTCGTCGAGATGGGCGTCGCGGATTCCCATCGCCTGCAGCTCGTGCGCGAGCAGGCGGCCCAGGTTTTTTTGTTTTTCGGTGGACGGGCAGGTCGGCGAAGCCGGGTCAGACTGGGTGTCGATGACCACGTAGCGCAGAAAGCGCTCGGTCACGGTATGTGTGAACTTGACAGGCGACGTCACAGTCAAAACCGCGGCAGGAAAGGACAAAAAGACGGGCTAGCTATTCGACAGAAAAGCGTCATTCCGGAGGCCGTGCAGGCTGCGCCGGAATGACGCAAAGTCAAAGCTGGAAAACGCGCCGGATCAGACGGCTTCCTTCAGCTCCTTGGCCGCACGGAAGGCAACCTTCTTGCTGGCCTTGATGTGGATGGCTTCGCCGGTGGCGGGATTGCGGCCCATGCGGGCGGCGCGCTTGCGCACCTGGAGGATGCCGAGACCGACAATGCGGATGCGCTCGCCCTTCTTCAGGTGCTTGGTGATCCGGCCGACCAGATCGTTCAGAATGGCCTCGGCGCCCTTCTTCGACAATTCGTGCTCTTCCGACAGCGCTGCCGCGAGATGCTTGAGCGTGACCGTGGTCGGGGTAGCTGCTTTCTTCGCCATATTTGGCCCTCCTCGTTGTTGATGGCTTAGGAACTTCAGGCGTAGCAGGCCTTAAACGATTCGGGGGGCGGCTGACTACGCTGTTTTGCCTATAAATAGCCTATTATTTGCATCGGCATCCCAAAAAGGCCCGACTGGCAAGGGGATTCGCAACTACCTTGACTTGGGTAGGTCGCCCCTTTAAGTCCCACCTCGCGCGGGTTTCGCAATCACGCGGGAGTAGCTCAGTTGGTTAGAGCGCCGGCCTGTCACGCCGGAGGTCGCGGGTTCGAGCCCCGTCTCTCGCGCCATTGAATCAATGGTTTAGCCGGTGCCCGCTTCCCGGCCGGCGGCCGCTACTGATCTGACTTTCTATCTCCAGACAAACCAAAGCCCCGGCATCGTCCCGGGGCTTTTTTCTTGATCGATTCAAAGGAGAAAGGAGTTCGATTTCCGGCGCTTGCAAGCTGATAAGACCGTCAGCCTTGCGGTTTCACGGGCTTGCGACGCGCGCCGGCCCATCGATCTCTTGTCGCGTGGCGTCGAGGTTGGACCGACGTATTTCGAACAGACGGTGGATTTGATGCCTCTGAAGATTGGGCGCTCGCGAACGATTGCCGCAAGCTGTCGATGGCGCCGGTGAGACTTCCAACCTGCTCGGACAGCTTCTTGGTATCAGCTTGCTGCGCGGTAAGAAGCCGCCTCACGGTCTGCAACTGATCCTGAACAACTTGCAGCTGGTCGATCGACTCCTGCTGAGACGCCTCCAGACCCTTGGTTTTCTCGATCAGCTGCTCGGAGGCCTGGGCGGTCCGCGCCTGCAATTGGCGGGCAGACGCGATGCGATCCTGTTCGGGAGATGTGCCGGTATAGGCGCGCCACAGAATGACGGACCCAACCCCTACCACCAGGATGACGAGCGCCGCGGCGGCGAGCGCAATTGGCTGCGAGCCGATACGTCCGACGACGTTGGCCTTCGAATCGTTCGATGTGAAGTGCATCATGTAGACTCCAAACGCGGACGGAAAAACAAAAGTTCCCAACGCACGCTCGAAACCAACATCTGTCTGGATTGGTAGCATGATTCGAGCCCGTTGCTAGCGCTATTGAATCAACGGCTTAGCCGGGGTTCTGTTTTTAAGGTATCACCCAAAGCAAACGGCCGCCCGGGAGGCGGCCGTTCTATCGAAATGCCGATTCGGCCTAGCGGACGACAGCTCCATCCGAGCTGGTCACCGCCATGGCCTTGCCGGCCTTAACGACGTGAGCGGTCTGAGAGTAATCCGAATTGGTGCGGGCGGAGATGCCGAAACCGGCGACCGCGATGCCGGCCACGAGCGCGACAA
>Ga0209438_1000282_pt1 | contig 15004 bp, 13 predicted proteins | sample GraSoi_2013_20cm_FD_185825 | JGI IMG/M metagenome (GOLD analysis project Ga0209438, IMG submission 185825) | Grasslands soil microbial communities from the Angelo Coastal Reserve, California, USA - Sample 9_17_2013_20cm (SPAdes) (version 2) | ecosystem: Environmental > Terrestrial > Soil >...
TTCGCTCGGGGGGTACATGTCGCTGGCCTTTTATCGCGCGCATCCGGAGCGCGTGCGCGCGCTATTGATCATCGACACCGGACCGGGCTTCAAGAAAGACGACGCCCGCGAGGCCTGGAACAGGCGCGCGCACGATACCGGCGACCGCTTCGAGCGCGAAGGCCTGGCGGTACTGACATCCGCCAGCCGCGAACGCTCGAGTGTGAGCCATCGCGATGCGTCGGGGCTGGCGCGCGCCGCGCGCGGCATGCTGACCCAGCGTGATGCCCGCGTGATCGAACTGCTGCCCGAGATCAAGGTGCCGTCGCTGGTGGTGGTCGGCGCCGAAGACGCACCGTTCCTCGCAGCCTCCGACTACATGGCGGCGAAAATTCCGGCGGCGAAAAAGGTGGTGATCCCGGCAGCCGGCCACGTCGTCAACATCGACCAGCCACAGGCCTTTATCGACGCCGTGTTGCCGTTCCTCGATAGCCTGCCGCAAACCGCCATCCCGGAAAGGATGGTCCGGTGATGAACAGGCTGGCGTACCGCGCGTCGCTGTTGATCGCCGTTTGCGGCGTATGGGGCGTATGGCATGGGGCTGCAGGCGCCCAGCCATTCGCGCCGGCCGGTAGCCCATATTCTCCACCCTTCACCGCGACGCTGTCGAACAACACGCCGCTGGTGTTCGGAATGGATGCGGAAGACACCTCGCGCGCTTTGGGCGTGCCATTGAACTATGTCAGCGGCCGTCCGGGCAACGAGATCTTCCTGGCCTTCCGCAACGTCGGCGGCAGCGGCCTGTTCTTTCACAAGGACCGGCTTTATCTGCAATTCCGCAAGGGCAGATTGGCCGGCTGGAAGGGCGACTGGGGCCACAACTGGATGTGGCGGTAGCCTCGCGTTCTTTGCCAAGCATCTAAAGAAATGAGCGTTAACAATTTACGGATGTCATTCCGGGGCGCGCGGAAGCGCGAACCCGGAATCTCGAGATTCCGGGTCCACGCGAAGACGCGTGTCCCAGAATGACGGGGCGAAAAGTCAGAACCAGCGTTCGCCTGCCAGCACGGTAGAGCCGGGGCCAAGCGCGGAACAGTAAGCTTTCCACATCAAGCGCCGCGCGTAGCGGACGGGCTAATATCGAAGGGCGACGTTCGCCCTGTGGCGATCAGGCACTGACGCCCGCGCCGATCGGGCACGACACGCCGGTGCCGCCAAGCCCGCAATAGCCGGCCGGATTCTTGGCCAGGTATTGCTGGTGATAGTCCTCGGCGAAATAGAATTCGCCGGCGGATGCGATCTCGGTGGTGATGGTGCCCAGGCCTTTCGCCGCCAAGGCCTTTTGATAGGCCGATTTGGATGCGTCCACGGCTTTGCGTTGCGCGTCACTGACGGTGTAGATCGCGGAACGATACTGGGTGCCGACATCATTGCCCTGACGCATGCCCTGCGTCGGGTTGTGACTTTCCCAAAAAGTCTTCAGCAGTCGATCGTACGAGACGAGCTTCGGATCGAACACCACCAGCACCGCTTCGGTATGGCCGGTGCGGCCCGAACAAACCTCCTCGTAGGTTGGGTTCGCGGTATGACCGCCCGCATAGCCCACCGCGGTGGTGTAGATGCCATCGCCGAGTTCCCAGAACTTACGCTCCGCGCCCCAGAAACAGCCGAGCCCGAACACCGCCTGCTCCAGACCTGCGGGATAAGGCGGCTGCAATCCATGGCCATTCACGAAATGGCTGGCAGCGGTTGGGATCGGCGTGGCACAGCCCGGCAGCGCCTCGGCTGCGTTCGGCAATGCCGTGGTCTTGCGCATGAAAAACATGGCTTACCTCCTTCCGGGATGCATCGAACCTCGGGACGACGACGTGACATTATTCTATGTCATTATATATATGTCTCTGCATATATATGTCTCTGCATATATATGTCTCTGCGCAGGTCACGGCAGCCCCGTTATTCCGAACGGTCGGACACAAGCCCGACGGCGCGTATTCCCGGTCAGTTTCGGGAATACCCGATCAGCGGCTTGCGGGGCCGGAACAGCAGCATCAGCAAGATACCCAACACGCCCATCACGGCAAATACCGGCTGGTCCAGTATGATCTTGACGACGCTGGTCCAGAGCCAGGGCGCAATACCCTCCACCCAGGTCCGAAACGCCTGCTGGCTGGATTGGTGGATATCGTTCCAGAATTGACCAAACCGGGTGAACCGTAAGGTCTGATCGGCGACCCAGCGCGCGCCGTCATAGACCATGAAAATGAATCCGCCGGCCAGCAGCAGCAGCCCTACAAGTCGGAAAAAACCGCGGATCATGCGTCACCTTATATCGCTCGCGCCCGAAAACGCAGTCAGCCATTAGAGCGGGATGACATTTCTTCGAATCGTCATCCCGCTCTATCTTTTTGTTTGAGCATGATCTTTTCGGAAAACCGGTACCCACTTTTCCGGATCATGCTCTAGCGGCGCAGCGCGGGAAATTCAACCTCATCAGCACCTTATCAGCGGCTTTCGACCGGGCTTCCGGGCTCCGGAAGGCGTTGACGCTGCAAGGTGCGCCCTCTATAAGACCGCCAATGGCGGCGGACGCAATCCCGCCGCCGCTGTTCTGTGGGCGGCGCCGTCACGTGAGCGATTTATGCTCCGAGCATGGCTTTCTCAGGAACACCCGGAAATATAGCAGCGTCGATCACGCGGTTGAACGGCCGGCGCGCTCAAGCCTGAGCACCCGCGATCGTCACTGTCGAAGGATATTTGAAGCATGGCCAATACCACCTCTGCCAAGAAGGCGACGCGCAAGATTGCGCGCCGCACCATTATCAACAAGTCGCGCCGCACCCAGATGCGCGGCGCCGTCCGTATTGTCGAAGAGGCGATCAAGAGCGGCGACCGCGATGCGGCGCTGAAGGCGATGACACGCGCGGAACCGGAACTCATGCAGGCCGCCCAGCGCAACATCATCCACAAGAACAATGCCAGCCGAAAGGTCTCGCGGCTCGCGCATCAGATCGCCAAGCTCGCGAAATAACTGATCGAAAGAACTATTCGTCAGAAAAAGCCCGGCGCATTACCGGGCTTTTTCTTTTTCGCCGCCGTATTGCCCGGCCGATTTCACTGTGCGAAATTGTTGCGGGCCCGCTTCTTCAGCAATGGAACACTTCCATATGTAGGAAGGCGGGCTTATGAACTCCGTGATGGCCATGACGATCTTGATGCCGGCTATTGATCGCGCTGGTTTCTGAAAAATCAACCGCGATGGCGCGACCGCGCTCAAAGACCCACAGGGTTACCCTGTTCCGACGAGCAAAAAAAAACGCGCTTGCGTAGTCACTTATCGGCATAGCGGCCACCTCCTGTTCGAAAATTCCGTTCTGCCTCGCTCGTACGTAAACGATTTATGAATTTATTTTGGGCAGCGGCGAGAAATATGACAGCAGCACCACATTTCGAATCTGTGCGCAGATTCAAAACCTTGGCCCTGCAGGCGAAAAATGCTGCCTGACTTTGCAAACACGAAGTTGTTTTTACCGGCAGCCGGGTAAAATCATTTCCGTTGCGGGAAATAAGGCATGATGTATCTCTAAGTCGTTCGCGACGCCTCCGGCTCTAGAGACCAGCGCGGTTTAAGGAACGGGGCGGACGTGCAAATCGGCGGCGGTGTGCGCGTTGGCGACGCTTTCCAAGCGATTGTCGCATCGAAACTCATAGCAATATGAGGGCGGTGGTTCTGTGTCGAAATTTCTCAGGTGGGGCATCGCGCCTCGCTCGCTTTGAACAAGAGAGATACGAACAGCAATCGCGCGAAGGCGAAGCATAAGTGGGCATGTTAGTGGGCGTGTTATACGAACGGGCTAAACGACGCGGCGGCGAAGCGACTGAACGATTTTTTATGTTCGATCGCGATCCACTGAATTTGAAACACACGTGATATGACAACTTGCTGTGAGCAATCATGGCGGGATGGGGAGGTTGCATGCTTTATGGTATCATCGCGGTATTCGATCAAATGCCATTTTCCAACGATGCCGTATGGAACGCCGTAGACGACGCAGCCTGCGCGCGGCCTCCCACGCGAACTCCGGATAGACCGTTGAGTACGCGCTGACCTCGCGGACGCTTCTTCTTCCAGCCTGACGATCTGCGTGCGGCTTGTCGCCGAACGGCTGGTCTATGGCTGAAGACGAAACCCGGCTTGAGGTCGCGCCGCGCGGGACACCCGCGTGGCATTTCGCAGGCAATATCACTCTTTCAGAGAAGTCGTCAGGCAATGACAAACACCGAACAGGATCGCTGGTCACGCGTCAAAGACACCGAACAGGACCGCTGGTCACGCGTGAAGGGCCGGCTGCGCTCGAGCGTGGGAGAAGACGTCTATTCAAGCTGGTTCGCGCGGATGGACCTCGAAAGCGTGCAGCAGGAAAGCGTCCATCTCTCGGTTCCGACCCGGTTTCTCAAGAGCTGGATCCAGGCGCATTATGCCGAGCGCGTTCTCACCTGCTGGCAGGCGGAAATGCCGCAAGTGCACCGGATCGACCTCACCGTTCGCACGGCGATGCGATGCGTGGCGCCCGCAAAGGAGACCGTCGCGCCGCTCGATCAACGCCGCACCGAGCGCGCGGATGGTCGTCCCACCGAGCTGCGCGCCACCGCGATCGCACCGGTGTCCGCCAGCCATGACGCGCTCGGCGGTTCGCCGCTCGATCCGCGCCTGACATTCGGAAGTTTCGTGATTGGCCGTTCCAACACGCTGGCGCATGCAGCGGCGCGCCAGGTCGCGGAGGGACGGCGCGGCGACAGCGTGATGTTCAATCCGCTCTATATCCACGCCGGCGTCGGGCTTGGCAAAACCCACCTGCTGCAAGCCGTGACGTGGGCCGGCAATTCCGGCAGCGAACGCAAGGTGCTTTACCTTACGGCCGAAAAATTCATGTACGGCTTCGTCGCGGCGCTCAAGACGCAGACCGCGCTGGCGTTCAAGGAGGCGTTGCGCGGCATCGATGTGCTGGTGATCGACGATCTGCAATTCCTGCAGGGCAAATCGACCCAGGCTGAATTCTGCCATACCCTGAATGCGCTGATCGACGCCGGCCGCCAGGTGGTGATCGCGGCGGACCGTCCGCCTTCCGACTTAGAGAGCCTCGACGACCGCGTGCGCTCGCGCCTGGCCGGCGGCCTGGTGGTCGAGATGGGATCGCTCGGCGAAGAATTGCGGCTCGGAATCCTCAAATCGCGCGTCGCAGCGGCACGCGCGCATCATGCGACCTTCGACGTGCCGGCGCCGGTACTGGATTATCTCGCCAGGACCATCACCCACAACGGCCGCGACCTCGAGGGCGCCATCAACCGCCTGCTGGCGCACAGCAAGCTCAATGCCCAGCCGGTGACACTGGAAATGGCCGAGCGCGAGGTGCGCGACCTGGTCCGTCCGCAAGAGCCCAAGCGCATCAAGATCGAGGATATTCAGCGGGTGGTCGCCCGGCAATACAATGTCAGCCGCTCCGACCTGCTGTCTTCGCGCCGGACCGCGAATGTCGTGCGCCCGCGCCAGGTCGCGATGTATCTGGCAAAGACGCTGACGCTGCGCTCGCTGCCCGAGATCGGCCGCCGGTTCGGCGGACGCGACCACACCACGGTGCTGCACGCCGTGCGCAAGATCGAGGCGCTGGTCGCCAAGGACGTGGCCCTCTCCGAAGAGGTTGAATCGCTAAAGCGCCAGCTGCAGGAGTGAGCGTCCTGTAGCCAGGCGGCGTGGTTTCGGACTGGTGGTCCCAGCGACGCCGGGCCACGTCCGAACGCGGGTTTTGCCCCGCAAAACGTGGGGAACCGCATAACGCATCTCTTGCGCTTGCGGGCCATCCGCGCCACCTTGCGGTCCCCCCACGGGTTTGATCAAATCCAGCTTTGATCGGGCTTTTCGGGTTTCAAATGCCGCGGTGCGCCTTCGGAGCCGCCCGGCTTTTCCATCTTAGGATCAGGCGGGTATTGCAATGAAGGTTACCGTCGAACGCGCGCAACTCCTGAAATCGCTGGGTCACGTCCATCGCGTGGTCGAGCGCCGCAACACCATTCCGATCCTCGGCAACGTGCTGATCCGGGCCGAAAACGCGCGGCTGTCGCTGAAGGCCACCGACCTCGACCTTGAGGTCACGGAAACGCTGGCGGCGGAAACCGCAACCGGCGGTTCGACCACCGTGCCGGCGCATATGTTCTACGACATCGTGCGCAAGCTGCCCGATGGCGCCCAGATCGTGCTGGAGGGCGACGGCGACCGCTCGGTACTGGCAATCCGCGCCGGCCGGTCGCGCTTTACGCTGCAGACCCTGCCCGAAAACGATTTCCCCGATCTCGCCACCGGCGACATGACCCATTCGTTCGCGCTGGCCGCCTCCGACATGAAACGCCTGATCGACCGCACCCAGTTCGCGATCTCGACCGAGGAGACCCGCTATTATCTCAACGGCATCTACCTGCACTCGGCGGGCAGCGCCAAGGACCCGACCTTGCGCGCGGTCGCCACCGACGGGCATCGTCTGGCGCAGATCGATCTGCCGTTGCCCAAAGGCGCCTCCGGCATGCCCGGCGTCATCGTGCCGCGCAAAACCGTTGGCGAAGTGCTGCGGTTGATCGAGGACAATGAGGCCGAGGTCAAAATCGAACTGTCGCAGGGCAAGATCCGCTTCACCATCGGCAATGTGGTGCTGACCTCGAAACTGATCGACGGCACGTTTCCGGACTACGGCCGCGTTATCCCGCAGAACAACGACAAGGAACTCATCGTCGACAAGAAGGATTTCGAAGCCGCGGTCGATCGCGTCTCGACGATCTCGAGCGAGCGCGGCCGCGCGGTAAAACTGGCGCTGTCGGCGGGCAAGCTGGTGCTGTCGGTGACCAACCCGGATTCCGGCAGCGCGACCGAAGAGCTCGAGGTCGAGTACGCCTCCGACGCGCTCGATATCGGATTCAATTCGCGCTATCTGCTGGACATCGCCGCTCAGATCGAGGGCGAAGTCGCGGTGCTGCGATTGGCCGATCCGGGCTCTCCGACGCTGGTGCAGGACAAGGATTCCAAAGGCGCGCTCTACGTGCTGATGCCGATGCGGGTGTGATCTTACTTTTTTGCAAACGAGAAGCGCACCGCCCGGCCAACACGCACGGCCGTCATACCCGCGAAAGCGGGTATCCAGTAATCGCCGGCGTGCATGACGTCTTGAGCGGCGCGGAATACTGGATCATCCGCTTTCGCGAATGATGACGTCAGAAGCTGAGGCAGCTCATTCCGACGCCTTGCAAGTCCGGCAATGACGAATGATATGAACGCCTCCCGCATCCACCGCCTCACCCTCACGCATTTCCGCAATTATCGCGCGGCGAGCCTGGAGACGCGCGGTGAGGTGGTCGTGCTGGTCGGCCCAAACGGCGCCGGAAAGACCAATTGTATCGAGGCGATCTCGTTTCTCTCGCCTGGACGCGGCTTGCGCCGCGCGACGCTCGACGATGTCGCCGACAATCAGGGCGATGGCTCGTGGGCGGTATCCGCCGAGGTCGAAGGCGCGCTGGGGCTGGCAACGCTCGGCACCGGCATCGACGCCCCCGGCGGCGAAATGGCTGCCACCAGCCGGCGCTGCCGGATCGATCGCGAACCGGTGAGTTCGGCGACGGCGTTTGGCGACCATCTGCGCATGGTGTGGCTGACGCCGTCGATGGACGGACTATTCATGGGTGCGGCGTCCGAGCGGCGGCGGTTCTTCGACCGTCTGGTGCTGGCGATCGACAGCGAGCATTCGAGCCGGGTCTCGGCGCTGGACCGCAGCCTGCGCTCGCGCAACCGGCTGCTCGAGGTGCGTAATTACGACGACCATTGGTGTGACGCGATCGAACGCGAAACCGCCGAACTCGCCGTGGCGGTGGCCGCTACGCGTGGCCAGACCGCGACCAAGCTCGCGGCGATGCTGCACGCACGGGGGGATGCTTCCGCGTTTCCCTCTGCGCGGATCATGCTCGACGGCTGGATGGAAAACGCGCTGATGTCGGAACCCGCCACCGCGGTCGAGGATCGCTACCGCGAGATCCTGCGGGACAGCCGCGCCCGCGACGCCGCCGCCGGCCGCACGCTCGATGGTCCGCATCTCACCGACCTGCAGGTGATCTACGCGCCGAAGAACATGCCGGCCCGTGATGCCTCCACCGGCGAGCAAAAGGCGCTTTTGATCGGGCTTGTACTGGCGCACGCCAGCCTGGTCGCGGAGATGACCGGCATCACGCCGCTCTTGCTGCTCGACGAAGTGGTCGCGCATCTCGATCCCTCCAGGCGCCTGGCGCTGTTCAATGAGCTGGCGAAGCTCGGCGCGCAGGTCTGGATGACCGGCGCCGATCCCGCGGCATTCACCGGGCTCGGCGCATCAGATGAGATTTTCAACGTCGATTCCGGGCGGATCTCCCGCCGCCCCTGATCCAGGACTCCGTTCGAGCGACTGGATTGCGACGCCACTGACGCCGCCGCCAGTGCGGCCGTGAATACCGGTGCGACCGAGGTTGGAAATGACCGCCGACTCGTGCATAAATCAGCGCTCGAATCGTGCTTTTGCAAGGGCGTCGAATCGGCTTTGGGGCGGCTTGAAAAACCGTTAAAAACTCCTATTTATTCAATAACTTGTTGGTAGAGACTTTGCGCTAGGCGCATGGCGCCTTTCATGGCACAAATAAGCTGATCAGCGCCTGATTTTGCGCCGCTGATTCGGGACATCCTCGAAGGCCTCATATGACAGAACCTGCCCGGCAATCGATCGCCGACACTGAGCATTCCATTCCGATCGAGTATGGCGCGGAATCGATTCGGGTTTTGAAAGGCCTCGACGCCGTGCGCAAGCGGCCGGGCATGTATATCGGCGACACCGATGACGGTTCCGGCCTGCATCACATGGTCTACGAGGTCGTCGACAACGCCATCGACGAGGCGCTGGCCGGCCACGCCACCGCGGTGGAGGTCGTGCTCAACGCCGACGGCTCGGTCACCGTGCGCGACGACGGCCGCGGCATTCCGGTCGACATTCACAAGGGCGAGGGCATTTCCGCGGCCGAGGTCATCATGACCCAGTTGCACGCCGGCGGAAAATTCGACCAGAATTCCTACAAGGTGTCCGGCGGACTGCACGGCGTCGGCGTCTCCGTCGTCAACGCGCTGTCGAGCAAGCTGCAACTGCGGGTCTGGCGCGACGGCAAGGAGCATTTCATCGAATTCGCCCATGGCGACGCGGTGGCGCCGCTCAAGGTGGTTGGCGACGCCAACGGCAAGCGCGGCACCGAGGTGACGTTTCTCGCCTCCACCGAAACCTTCACCATGATTGAATACGACTTCGCGACGCTGGAGCATCGCCTGCGCGAGCTCGCGTTCCTGAATTCCGGCGTCAATATCGTGCTGTCCGACATGCGCCACGCGGTCGAGAAGCGCGAGGCGATGATGTACAAGGGCGGCGTCGAGGAGTTCGTGAAATATCTCGACCGCAACAAGAAGCCGATGGTGCCGACGCCGATCATGATCAACGCCGACCTGAACGGCATCGGCGTCGAAGCCGCACTGTGGTGGAACGACAGCTATCATGAAAATGTGCTGTGCTTCACCAACAACATTCCGCAGCGCGACGGCGGCACCCATCTCGCAGGCTTTCGCGGCGCGCTGACGCGCCAGGTCAACGGCTATGCCGACGCCATCGCCAAGCGCGAAAAGATCGCGCTGACCGGCGACGACTGCCGCGAGGGCCTCACCGCGGTGCTCTCGGTGAAGGTACCCGATCCGAAATTCTCCTCGCAGACCAAGGACAAGCTGGTGTCCTCGGAAGTGCGCCCGGTGGTCGAGAACGTCCTCAACGAGGCCTTGGCGGCATGGTTTGAAGAACATCCCTCGGAAGCCAAGGTCATTGTCGGCAAGGTGGTGGAGGCCGCCGCCGCCCGCGAGGCCGCGCGCAAGGCGCGCGAACTGACCCGGCGCAAGGGCGCGCTCGACGTCGCCTCGCTGCCCGGCAAGCTCGCCGACTGCCAGGAGCGCGATCCCGCCAAATCCGAACTGTTCATCGTCGAGGGCGATTCCGCCGGCGGCAGCGCCAAGCAGGGCCGCAACCGCGAATTCCAGGCGGTGCTGCCGCTGCGCGGCAAGATCCTCAATGTCGAGCGGGCGCGCTTCGACAAGATGCTGGGCTCCGAGCAGATCGGCACCCTGATCACGGCATTGGGCACCGGCATCGGCCGCGACGATTTCGATCTCGCCAAGCTGCGCTATCACAAGATCATCCTGATGACCGACGCCGACGTCGACGGCGCGCATATCCGCACCCTGCTGCTGACGTTCTTCTTCCGTCAAATGCCGGCGCTGATCGAGGGCGGTTACCTCTATATCGCGCAGCCGCCGCTCTACAAGGTGACGCGCGGCAAGTCCGAGCAATATCTGAAGGACGAGCGCGCGCTGGAAGATTATCTGATCGAGACCGGCCTCGACGATTGCCTGTTCAAGCTGGCGTCCGGCGAGGACCGCAGCGGCCGCGATCTGCTGGCGCTGGTGGAGGACGCCCGTGTCATTCGCGGCACGCTGCACAATCTGCACAGCCGCTATAACCGCAAGGTGATCGAGCAGGCCGCGATCGCCGGGGTATTGAGTCCAAAAATCACCGGCGACGTCGCCACCGCCAATGCCGCCGCCGACTATATCGCGCGAAGGCTCGACGCGCTGGCCGATGAAGTCGAGCGCGGCTGGATCGGGCGCTTCACCGAAGGTCAAGGTTTCTCCTTCGAGCGCACCGTGCGCGGCGTCAAGGATGCCGCCATCATCGACGACGCGCTGCTTGGCTCCGCCGACGCGCGCAAGCTCGACGATTACGCGGCGAAGCTGCAGGAAGCCTATCCAAAGCCGGGCCTGTTGCGCCGGAAGGACACCGAGACCCCGATCCACGGTCCAGTCAGCCTGTTCGAAGCGGTGACCGACGCCGGACGCAAGGGCGTGGCGCTGCAGCGCTACAAAGGCCTCGGCGAAATGAACCCGAGCCAGCTCTGGGAAACCACGCTCGACACCAATGAGCGCTCGCTGCTGCAGGTCAAGATCAAGGAGGTCGACGAGGCCGACGACATCTTCACCAAGCTGATGGGCGACGTGGTCGAGCCGCGGCGCGAATTCATCCAGGACAATTCACTCAGCGCCAATGTGGACGTGTGAGGCGGGTGCCGCTCCAATACATCGTTGAGGGCGGCCACCGGCTGACGGGCACCATCGCGCCCTCCGGAAACAAGAACGCGGCGTTGCCGATCATCGCGGCGGCATTGCTGACCGAGCATCCGGTCACCCTGGAAAATGTCCCGCGCATTCGCGATACCGAAACGCTGGTGGAACTCATCCGGTCGGTCGGCGCGTCCGCCGAATGGCGGCAACGCAATACGCTTGACATCCACGCCAAGAGCATTCGCGCAGCCGATCTCGATCCGGTGCTGTGCGCGCGGATACGCGCCTCGATCCTGCTGGCGGGACCGCTGCTTGCCCGCTGCGGCGAGGTGATGCTGCCGCCCCCCGGCGGCGACGTCATCGGCCGGCGGCGTCTCGACACCCATTTTCTGGCGTTCGAACAACTCGGCGCCACCGTGGTCGCAACCGACCGGCTGGAATTCCGCTGCCTCCGCCTCAAGGGCGCCGACGTCTTCCTCGACGAGCCCAGCGTGACGGCCACGGAAAACGCACTGATGGCCGCGGTGGCGGCGCACGGCACCAGCCACTTGCGCAACGTCGCTTCCGAGCCGCATGTCCAGGACCTCGCGCATTTCCTGGTCGCGCTCGGAGCCCGCATCGAAGGCATCGGCACCAACACCATGGTCGTGCACGGCCGCGCGACGCTCGGCGGCACCAGCTATTCGATCGGACCGGATCACATCGAGGTCGGGTCGTTGATCGGGCTCGCCGCCGTGACGCGCTCGCCGCTCCGCATCAACCGCGCCGGCGTTGAGCATCTGCGCTCGATCCTGATGGGTTTTGAGCGGCTCGGGATGGTCTGTGAGGTCGACGGAGAAGACCTTGTGGTGCCGTCTGGTCAAACCCTGAAGATCCAGGACGATTTCGGCGGTCACGTGCCGAAGCTCGAGGATCAGCCATGGCCGGCCTTCCCTGCCGACCTGATGTCGATCGCCATCGTGACGGCGACCCAGTGCGATGGCGTGATCCTGATGTTCGAGAAGATGTTCGAGTCGCGGATGTTCTTCGTCGACAAGCTGATCTCGATGGGCGCCCGCATCGTGCTGTGCGATCCGCACCGGGCGATCGTGGCCGGGCCGAGCCGGCTCAAGGGCGCGCCGATGACATCCCCCGACATCCGCGCCGGCATGGCCATGCTGCTGGCCGCGGTCTGCGCCAAGGGCGTCAGCACCATCGACAACGCCGACCAGATCGAACGCGGCTATGAGCGCATCGATGAGCGCCTCAACGCGCTGGGCGCGCGGATCACCCGCGTGCCGGAGCGGACGCCCGACGCCGGGTAGAAGAAATGGGCTGGTATGCGTTCCTCGACCAGGACGGCGATATGGCGGAAAAGACCCGCCGCCGGGTCTCCGACATGGTGGCAGCCGAGAAGCCGCAGGTGCAGGGCTTCCACGATCCGTTCCCCGGACTCGGCAATGTGGAAAAGGACGGCAGCGGCTACCGGGTGGTGCCCACGCCGTGGAATCCGACGATCTGATAATCGTTGTCATTCCGGGGCGCGCGTCAGCGCGAACCCGGAATCCAGACGTTGTAGCGCGAGATTCCGGGTCTGGTCTTTCGGATCATCCCCGATGCGCAATCGCATCGGGGAACGACGTTGCTACATCTTGACGAAAACGGCGCGCGGCCTTATAGCCGCGCCCATGATCAACGCCGCGACCATTCTCATTGCTCGCCGCCGCCGTACCGTTGCGGTATGGGCGGACATCTGCGTTTAAGATATCAGCCCCTGCCGCCGGATCCGGTCGGCGGCACTTCCTTTCCCAAACAGCGCGATCTGATCCCGGCGGCTCCTACGTCAAGCAGGAGTTTGAAATGTATACGCCTCCCATGTTCAAGCCCGATCGCGCCGCAAGTCTTGCCTTTGCGGAAGCGCGCGGATTCGGCACGGTGTGCGCATGGGACGGCACCAAGCCCGTCGCATCCTCGCTGCCGTCTTACTGTGCCGACCACCATTTTTATCGGTGGAGATGATAGTCTGACCCCATGACATCCCTTGAAAAAATCGAGCGAGGAACGGTCACCGCGCCTCATGTGGCGGCAGCGCCAGGCAGTCGGCTCGCGCGCGAGCTGACCGAGACGCTCAAGCTGGCGGTCCCCATCGCGCTGACGCAACTCGGGCAGATCGCAATGATGACCACCGATCTTGCCTTGATCGGACGTCTCGGGAATGAGGCCGTTGCCGCAGCGGCGCTGGCGCATACGGTCGCCTTCATCAGCTTCGCGTTCGGAATGGGGCTGGTGTCAGCCGTGGCGCCACTGGCCGCGCAAGCGTTCGGCGCCCGCAACCCGCACCAGGTGCGGCGCGCGCTTCGCGTCGGCCTTTGGGCTGCGCTGCTGATTTCCCTGCCGATGTTGGCGTTTCGATTGTGCGGCGAGCAAATCCTGTTGATGTTGGGCCAGGCTCCCGCGACCGCCCACCTCGCGCAACGATATCTGCTGGGCCTGGCGTGGGGCATTACGCCGGCGCTGTGGTTTCTCGCGATCCGCGGCTTCATGGGCGCGGTCAACCGGCCAGAGCCGGGACTGTGGATCACGCTTGTCGCGATCCCGGCCAATGCCGTGCTGGTCTATCTCTTGATCCATGGCGAGTTGGGACTGCCGCGGCTGGAGCTGTTCGGCGCCGGCCTCGCCACCACGATCATCAATTTCGGGATGTTTCTGGCGAGCCTCTGGTTTGCCTATCGCCGCCCGCCATTCAGGAAATATCAGGTGCTGGGCCGGATCTGGCGCGTCGACTGGATGCTGATGCGGCAACTGATCGTCATCGGCGCTCCGATCTCGATCTCGTTCCTGCTGGAGTACGGCCTGTTCGCCGCCGCGGCGCTGCTGATGGGCCTGATCAGCACCACTGCGCTGGCCGCACATCAGATCGCTTTGCAGGTTACGGCCATCCTGTTCATGGTGCCGCTCGGCATCGGGATCGCGGCGACCGTGCGGGTCGGGCACGCCGTCGGCCGCAACGATGCGCCCGCGGTCAAGCGCGCGGGCTTCGTTGCGGTGCTGCTCGGAATTGCCCTCGTATCCATCCTGACCCTCGCGGTGATCCTCACCCGGTTTGCGATCGTGCGATTTTTCTTCGGCGAGGCCATCGAGAGCGCGGGCGCCGTCATCGAACTCACCGCCACGCTGCTGATGGTCGGCGCGACCTTCTTTGTCGCCGACGGCATCCAGACGGTCGCGGCCGGGGCGCTGCGTGGCATGAACGACACGCGGATGCCGCTGCTGTTCGCCGCGATCAGTTACTGGCTGATCGGATTTACTTCCGCCTACGGGCTCGCCTTCGCTGCGGGATTCGGCGCGGTTGGCGTTTGGATCGGGCTGTCCTGCGGCACCGCCGTTTATGCCGTTCTTCTGATCTTGCGTTTCCGGCGGCTTGCCGATCATCTGAGGACCGCACGGATCGTTGGTGCGAATTGATCCGCAACCGAGAGGGGTTGGTGATGAAAGTTAGCGAGGTCGATCCTGACGTCAACACCGGCGTGTTGCTGGCCGGCGCGCAATTTGTCGATGCCTACAGCATCGCGATCGACAATGGCGCGCTCGATGCCCGGCAGGCGGCTGAACAGATGATGGGACGCTCGCCGCGCTGGGTCGAAGCGCTGCTGAAATTGCGCAACTTTCTGGTAACGCCCTTTGGGCTGAAAACATCCGCGCCGAGCGAGGCCTCCGACGTCATCGGGTTATTTCCGGTTCTCAGCCAAACGCCCGACCGCCTGATCGCGGGTTTCAACGACAGCCATTTGGATTTTCGCGTCGTGGTGGACGTGGTGAGGTCGGGCAGCAGCCAGAGCG
>Ga0209438_1000283_pt1 | contig 14982 bp, 9 predicted proteins | sample GraSoi_2013_20cm_FD_185825 | JGI IMG/M metagenome (GOLD analysis project Ga0209438, IMG submission 185825) | Grasslands soil microbial communities from the Angelo Coastal Reserve, California, USA - Sample 9_17_2013_20cm (SPAdes) (version 2) | ecosystem: Environmental > Terrestrial > Soil >...
CCCGCCGCGGCCGAGCCCGCGAAGAAAAATATCAAGGAGCTGATCGCCTACGGTGAGCGTTCGCATTTCGTCACCTCGTTGCGCGAGCCATCGGAAGGCCGGCCGTCGCCCGATGCCTTCGGGCTGACGTTTCACGTCGTGACGCCGCTCGGCGAATCGGTCGGCAGCATCACGCCGTCCTCGCTCCACTATGTGGCGGCACACCGAGGCTTCTACGTTCCCGACATCGACCCGAAGGAGCATCGGCTGATGATCCACGGCATGGTGGATCGGCCGCTGATCCTCACGCTGGACGAGCTGAAGCGCTTCCCGTCGGTCACACGCGTCCACTTCGTCGAGTGCATCGGCAACCGCTCGACGGCCAGACGCACCACGGTCGCGCAAACGCACGGGATGACGAGCTGCAGCGAATGGACCGGCGTGCTGCTCTCGACGCTGCTGAAGGAAGCCGGCGTGCAGAGTGGCGGGGCGTGGATCGTGACGGAAGGCGCGGAGGAAGTGAAAGGCGCCTCGAGCGTGGCGATGACGAAGGCGATGGACGACTGCCTCGTGGCGTGGGGCCAGAATGGCGAGCCGGTGCGGCCGCAGCAGGGGTTCCCTTTGCGGATGATCGTGCCCGGCTTCGAAGGCATCTATCAGACGAAGTATCTGCGGCGGGTCAAGGTCGTGGATCGCTACTACATGACCTACAACGACTACGGCCACCTTCAGAAGGATCCGAAGGTCGTCGCGCTGACGAATCAGATCGGACCGAAATCGGTCATCACGTTTCCCGCCGCAGGTCAGAAGCTGCCGGGCCCGGGCTTCTACGAGATCAGCGGCCTGGCGTGGTCGGGAGGAGGCGCTGTCAAGAAAGCCGAAGTCTCCACCGACGGCGGCCGCACGTGGAAGGACGCCGAGTTCCGGACGCCTGCGTTTCGCATGGCGCACACGCGGTTCGCGCTGCCGTGGACGTGGGACGGCAAGCAGTGCGAGATCATGTCGCGCTGCACGGACGAAATCGGTACGGTGCAGCCAACACGGGCGCAGGTCGCGAAGTTCTGGAACGAGCCCCTGACGCCAAACTTCAACGTCAAAGGCGCGGACAACACGATTCAGGTGTGGCGAATCATGGCCGATGGGAGCGTGCACAATGCGAACTTCCTTTAGCGCTCGATCGGAAAGATCTGCCGGGTCCAAAAGGACCCGGCCTACACTACTGGCTTTCGTGCTGATCCTGGGAGCTACGCTCAACGCGCAGTCGCCAACCTATCACCTCGGACGCGCGCCGACGCCGGACGAAGTCCGCGCATGGGACATCGCCATCAGTCCGGACGGTCACGAGCTCCCACCGGGGCACGGCACCGCGAAAGAAGGAAAAGACCTCTTCATCGAGAGGGGATGCGTCCAGTGCCACGGCCGCAACGGTGAAGGCGGCAAGGCTCCGACGTTGATCGTCGCCAAGGGTGCACCGACCAACGCTGGGAGAATGCCGGGGATGGACATGGGCATCCAGGCGCCGGGGCTGATGGCGGTCAGCGCGCCGTACGCGACCGTGATGTGGGATTACATCAACCGCGGCATGCCCCTCGGCAGAGAGGGGAGCCTCAAGCCCGATGAGGTCTACGCGATCACCGCGTTTCTGCTCTTCAGAAATGATGTGGTCAAGAGCGAAGACGAAGTCCTCGACGCGCAGAGCCTGCCGAAAATCATGATGCCGAATCACGATGCCTATCCGGGCCATCCGGAGTGGAAGCACGGAACGCCGCGGCTGCGCGACTATCCGTAGGTGCCTCGACGACGCCGGCACGCCGCTGCAGCCACGCAGCAGCGTGCCGCGCGGCAGGCGCTAGCGTTTCACCGGCACGAACTTCTGAACTCGTTTGCCGGTTTCCACCTCGCCCGTGTAGATGTTCCCCTTCGAGTCGGCGGCGACGCCGTCGATGAAGTGGAACTGCCCCGCCATCCGCCCGTTGTCCCCGATCGAGCCCACGGTCATGCCCGACTTCCGGTTGACAATCCAGACCTTGTCGTTCGCGCCGTCGGCGACGAACACGAAGTCCTGCCGCGGCGCCGGGGAGAAGGCGAGGTTGAACACCGTGCCGCACGGCCCGTACTTGTCGCTGCCAGGTCCGCCGCACTCGCTGCCGCGGGCCGGCGTCGACGTGTGAATCCAGAACTGCGTGACGAACGTGCCCTGCTTCGTGAAGACCTGCACCCTGTCGTTGCCGCGATCGCAGACGTAGACGAGGCCATCGGTGGACAGGTGGATGCAGTGCAGGACGTTGAATTCCTTGATGTCGGGCGGCGGCCCCGAGGTGTCGTACGGCGGCACGCGCTCGTTCGGGATGTCGCCGAGCGGCACGCCCTTCCCTCCCCAGCCGCGCTTGAACGCGCCCGTATCCATGTCGAACACGAGGATTCGCTTGTTGATGAACTCCGTGTCGGCGACGTACAGCTCCCGCGCGTCCTCGTCGAAGTCGAACCCGGCAACGCCGCTGACGAAGACGCCGGTCTGCTGGTTGTTCTCGACGAGCGGCGGCGGCGTCTGCCCTGGAGCAGCGGGCGCCGGTCGATGGCCGAAGTCCTTCAGCAGCTTCCCGTCACGCGTGAACTTGAGGATGCTGTCGCCTCGCCCCGTTCCGGAGATCCAGACGTTCCCGTCCCGATCGACGTTGATGGTTTGTTCTCCGGGCCAGCCCGGGACGTATCCAGGGCCGCCCCACCCCTGAACGAGCTTCCCGTCCGGATCGAATTCGAGGATCGACGGTCCCGCGACGCAGCAGTCCGTGCGTGGCGGGTTCGTGGACGCGCCGTTCTCGTCGGGCCGGATCTGCCGCGACCGGTTGAACACCCACACGTGATCGTCGGGACCAACGGCGAGCGTCGGTACCTGCTGCATGATCCACTTGTGCGGCAGCGGCTTCGGCCAGAAGGGATCGACCCGGTACGTCGGCGGCGCCTGCGCCTGCGACGAGGGCCCGGGGAGCAGCACCCAGACGGCACAGACGACCATCGTCACCACGCGCACGTTCCAGCGCCTTGCCGGTCCCTGCATCGCCGTTTCGAGTGCCATGGCGCACAGAATATCCCGTTTGACAGGCACCAAATGCAGGCGCTATGGTTGCCGGACTCCAGCCGACATTTCTGCGAGTGGAGACCACGAAAGCTGACGGAACCAGTATCCTCCCCAGCGTTCGTCGGCAACGCCGGAGTGGTGGAAACCGTAAGCAGATAATCCGATCGCCAGGCGTCAACCCGGGATGGAGGTCCCTGATGAGCACCATCCGTGATGTCGTCGTCTCCACGCTCGTTCTCGTTCTCACCAGCACCGCAGCCTGGGCCCAGGCGACGGCCGAACTGAATGGCCGCGTCACCGACGAGAGCGCCGCCGTCCTTCCGGGCGTCACCGTCGCCGCCACGCAAACGGCCACGGGATTCACGCGCTCGGTGGTCACCGACGCCGCGGGCACGTGGATCATGCCGAACCTGCCGATTGGTCCCTACAGGCTGGAGGTATCGCTGCAGGGGTTCCGCACGTACGTGCAGACCGGCATCGTGCTGCAGGTCGATGCCAGGCCGACGATCAATGTCGCGCTCGCCCTGGGCAACGTCGAGGAAACCATATCCGTCGAAGGCGCAGCGCCGCTCGTGGACGTCCGCAGCGCGGGCATCAGCACCGTCGTCGAACAGGAGCGGATCGTGGAGCTGCCGCTCCAGGGACGCCAGGTCACGGATCTCATCGTCCTCGCCGGCGCGGCGGTGGAGACCGGCCGGCCGAACAGCCGTAACTTCCAGGGCGGCGTGAACATCTCGGTGGCGGGCGGGCTGCAGTTCGGCGTGGCGTATACGCTGGACGGGGCGGTCCACAACGACCCGCAGAATTCCGCCAGCCTTCCGCTGCCCTTCCCGGACGCGCTGCAGGAATTCCGCGTAGCCACCAGCGGTCTCTCCGCGCAGAGCGGCATGCGCTCGGCCGCGTCGGTGAATGCGGTGACCAAGTCGGGCACCAATACCCTTCACGGAAACCTGTTCGAGTTCATTCGTGATAAGCGCTTCAACGCGAAGAGCCCGTTTGCGGCGATCGGTCCCGACGGAAAGCGGTTCGACGATGGCCTGAAGCGCAATCAGTTCGGCGGGACCGTGGGCGGGCCGATTGTTCGCGATCGGCTCTTCTACTTCGCCGGGTACCAGGGCACGAGGACGCGTCAGACGCCTCCGGACCTCATCTCCTTCGTCCCCACGGCGGCCATGCTGGCAGGCGACTTCACGACGTTCGCCTCGCCTGCGTGCCAGGGCCGGCAGGTCAACCTCGGCGCCGGGTTCGCCGGCAATCGCATCGACCCCGCGCGGTTCAGTCCTGCCGCGATGAAGATGGCCAGCTTCCTGCCGAAGACCACGGATCCCTGCGGCCAGATCACGTACAGCCAGCCGGACGATCGCGACGAGGGACAGTACGTGGGCCGCATCGACTATCAGCTGGGTGCGAACCACTCCGTGTTCGGACGCTACATGGCGTCGCGCGACAAGAAACCGTCGGCGTACGGCACGACGGGCAACGTCCTGACGACCCTGAATCCGTCGATCGACAACCTGGCGCAGTCGCTCACGCTCGGCGACACGAAGATCTTCGGCAGCAACACGGTCAACGCGCTGCGGTTTGCGTTCAACCGCACCGCCGTCAACCGGGACAACGACCCGTACTTCGATCCCCCCTCTCTCGGCATCAAGGCCTCCACCTACGTGCCGGGCTCGATGATTGTCGTCGTGACCGGGGGGTTCCAGATCGCGGCGGCGACGGCGACGAGAGGAATTGCCGACAACAACTCGTTCCAGGTGAACGACGACCTGACGGTGGTGCGCGGCAACCACCAGATCGGGCTGGGCGCAAGTGTCGCCCGCTTCAGGGTGTCGTTCAGGACCTGGGCGCGCGGCGGCGGACAGTGGAACTTCACGGGCCAGGCCTCCGGACTGGGCCTGGCGGACATGCTGCTCGGACGCGTCGCCACGATCGATCAATCGGGGCTGTCCGGCGTCGATTACTACCAGTGGTACCAGGGCGTCTACGCCCAGGACACGTGGCGGGCGACCAGCCGCGTGACGATCAACGCGGGCCTCCGGTGGGAGCCGTTCTTCAGCCAGAACCTCACGCGTGGCGCCAACACGATCTTCGACCGCACTCGCTTCAGGCAGAACGTCAAGAGCACGGCGTTCCACAACGCGCCGGCGGGATTCATCTACCCGGACGACCCGGGCTTTCCGCCGGGGACGTCGGGGCTGGAGAAGAAATGGTGGAACTTCTCGCCGCGCGCGGGTGTGGGCTGGGACATCCGCGGCGATGGCCGCCTCGCCATCCGGTCGTCGTACGCCCTGATGTACGACTACCCGGGCGGCGAGTACTTCAACAACCTCGCGGCCGCGCCGCCGTACGGCAACCGCACGCTCATCAGCGACCCGGCCGGATTGTTCGACGATCCGTACCGCGATATTGGCGGGAATCCGCACCCGATCGCCGTCGGCCCGGATACCGTCTATCCGGTGGGCGGAACGTTGTCGTCCATGGATCCCAACATCAACGCGCCGCGCATCCAGTCGTGGAACGTCAGCGTCGAACAGCAGATCGGCCCGGACTGGGCCGCGTCCGTCAGCTATCTTGGCAGCTACACTGACCGGCTGTGGGGTCTCGTTGCGCTGAATCCGGGCGTGTTCCTCGGTCTTGGTCCGTGCGTCCTCCAGGGCGTCTCATTCCCGGTGTGCACCACCAACAACAACCTGAACCAGCGGCGTGTGCTCTCGCTGTCCGGGGAAAACCCGGCATCGGCGGCGCTCATCAGCAATCTGGACAGCCACGCGGCGGTAGGCACGCAGAAGTATCGCGGCCTGAAGCTCGCGGTGCAGCGGCGCTCCGCCAACGGCGTGAGCATGAATGCGAACTACACGCTGTCCCGCTGCGAGGGGCTCGAGATGGCGCCCAATGCGCAGTTCGGGATCGGATTCACCAATCCCGCCGACCCGAACGCGGATTACGGCCGCTGCGAGGGCGACCGGACACACCTTGCCAACGGCACGGTCGGATACATGACGCCGCACGTGAACGGCCCGGTCGGCCTGCTCGCATCCAGCTGGCGGCTGTCGGGCATCCTCAACGTGCGGTCCGGCACCCCGCTCAACATCCTCAGTGGGCGCGACAACGCGTTCAACGGGCAGGCCAATCAGCGCGTCGATCAGATCTCCGACAATGTGTACGGTGAAAAAACGCTGACGAACTACCTGAATCGAGCGGCCTTCGCGCAGCCGGCGGCCGGAGCGTTCGGCAACTACCAGCGCAACAGCATCGACGGGCCGGGATTCTGGAAGATCGACCTCGCCATTTCGAGGCTCGTGTCGATTGCGTCGACGCAGAACCTGGAGCTGCGCGTGGAGGTGTTCAACCTGACCAACAACTTCAACTGGGACGTGCCGAACCTGAACTTCGCCGCCGCCACGTTCGGCCGCATCACGACGCAGGCCGGCACGCCGCGCATCATGCAGTTCGGCGTCAAGTACGGTTTTTAGGGAGCAGACACCATGAAGAAGCTGTTCACGTGTCTCGTCCTGCTTGCCGCGGTCGCGATGGCGGCACCCCTGGCGGCGCATCATGGCCGCGGGGCCTCGTTCGACATGAAGAAGCAGGTCACCCTGAAGGGGACCGTCTCGCAGGTGAAATGGCAGAACCCGCACGTGCTGATCTTCATCGACGTACCGGACGAGGGTGGCAGGGTCCTGACGTGGGCGTTTGAAAACAGCAACGTGCACACGCTGGCGACGCAGGGCTACAGCCGGAACACGCTGAAATTCGGCCAGCCGATCACGGCGATCGTCAACCCCGCGGCCAACGGCGAACCGCTGGGGATCATCGTGAAGATCGTGCTCGAGGACGGCAAGGTCATCATGTCGCGCGAACGCGGCAACCCGCTGGATTGAGGGCTGACATGCGAAGCACGATGGCGCTGGTGACGGCGGCGGCTCTCGCCGCGATGTGGGCGTCAGCCGTCGGACAGGCGCGGTTCGATCCTCGCGACCTGTCGGGAATATGGACCATCCACGGCCATCGCAGCATCAGCGCGAACGTGCCGCCGATGACGCCCGAGGGCGAGACGCGGCTGAACGCGAACAAGCCGACGCGCGGACGCTTTCTGGGCGAGCCGCTCAACGGCGAGCATCCCGGCTTCGTCAGGGCCGTGCGTGTGCCGGCAGAGGGCAACGACCCGTCGCATCAGTGCAACCCGAATGGCTTCCCGCGGCTGCTCCTCGACCCGGAGCCTGTCGAATTCGTCCAGACGACTGGCCGGCTGCTGCAACTCTTCCAGTGGGAGCGGACGCTCCGGGAGCTGTGGATGGACGGACGAGCGGTGCCGTCGGGTGAAAACCTCGACAACCTCGGACCCGCGTGGTACGGCCACACCGCGGGCGGGTGGCAGGGGAACACCCTGGTGATGAACACGGTCGGTCTCGACGACCGGACCTGGATAGACATCTTCGGCTTTCCGAAGAGCACGGACGCGCGAATCGAGGAGCGCTACACGCGCACGGAACCCGATACCATCGAGCTGCGGATGACGCTCTACGATCCGAAGTTCTACAAGGCACCGTGGGTGTCGGATGTCAAGAAATTCACCCGCGTCAAGCGCGCGGACACGACATTCTTCGGATGGTACGGCCTGTTCTCCGGCCTCACCGAAGGGATCTGCGCGCCGATGAACGAGGTCGACACCTACAACAAGCTGTTTCGCGATCCCACGAGCAAGGGTGGTGGGAAAAAGTGAGGTTCGAAATGCGCAGGCTGATCGCGCTCCTGTTCTCAATCGGGATCGTCGCGTTGCTCTCGTCGCCTGTCTCGCTCCAGGAAAGGAACCTTCGCGGCGCCGGCGGCCCGCCACAGGGCGGCTTCGTCGAGGAACGGGGCGGCTTCGACATCAGCGGTCCCTACGAAGTCGATCCGAACTGGCCGAAGAAAACCTGGCCCGCACCGGGATACATCTGGGGCTCGCAGGCAGGCGTGTATCCCGAATCCGCCGACAAGGTCTTTCTCGTCAGCCGCGGCGAGATCGAGCTCCCCAAGGATCTGAGGATTCCTCCGGGGTTCCTGGGCAACTGGGGCGCGCTCAATCGCGGCGGCGCCACGGGAGAAGTGCCGGTCTTTCGCAACACCGTCCTCACCGTCGATCGCCAGGGCAATCTCATCGACTCGTGGAAACAGTGGGACTACCTCTTCGAGGGCGGCCGTGGCCCCCACCAGATCTATGTCCAGCCGTACGACCCCGAGCGTCACGTGTGGATCGTCGATGACATGAATCACGTGATTCACAAGTTCACCAACGACGGCAAGACGAAGGTCTTCACGCTCGGCGAGATGGGCGTCTTCGGCCCGAACGACGACCTGCAGCACTTCAACAGGCCGACGATGATCGACTGGCTCCCCGATGGGACTTTCTTCGTGAGCGACGGGTACGCGAACAGCCGCGTGGTCAAGTTCAGCAAAGAGGGGAAGCCGTTGTTGTGGTGGGGCTCGATGAAGCCCGGGAAAGCCGACGGCGAGTTCACCGTGCCCCACGGGATTGCGGTGGGCGACGACCGCCACGTGTACGTCTCGGACCGCTTCAACCGCCGCATCCAGGTGTTCGACGAGAACGGGGTCTTCCTGGACAAGTGGCCGAGCGGCTACTGCCACTCGCTGTCGATGAGCCGCGATCAGCACCTGTGGTGCTACGACGGCGACCACGAGCAGTTCGTGAAGTTCGACCTGCGCGGACACATTGAAACCGTCTTCGGCCGCTACGGCGTCTATCCCGGCGCGACGTGGGGCGTCCATCAGATCTCGGCCGACTCGGAAGGAAACCTGTACGCCGCCGAAGTGTTCGGCGGACGCACACAGAAGTTCGTGCCGAAGCGGAACGCCAACCCGCACGATTTGTTCTTTGGCCGGCCGCTTGCGCCGAAGACGCCGCCTCCGCAGATCAGCACCGTGCGTCTGGCGTCGCCGAACACGGTCGCGGCGGCCAGGCCGAATCCGAACGCCCCGATTCCCAACTTCGCGGGGACATGGAACTTCGACAAGTCGAAGAGCCAGATGGCGGCGAGCGGCGGCATGGGAAACGGCGTGGCGGAACCACCCATAGGGATGACCATCACGCAGAACGCCGGCCAGATCTCGGTCGCGATGAAGTACGAGGCCGAGGGCGCCCCGCGCAACGGCCGCCCGACGAGCGCAGTCTTCACGCTGGACGGCAAGATGAACCAGGTGCCCGACCCGGAGGATGCGAGGCCTGCCTACAACTACAAGCGGATTGCGACCTGGGATGGGGCGCGGCTGGTGCTGCGCACCATTCACGGCCTCAACAACGTGCGCGAAGTCTGGGTGCTCGAGGGGAACGTGCTGAAGTTGCAGCGGGCCGCGCAGACACCGGGCGGCGCCGATTCGGCGACGCGCGATCTCGTCTACAACAAGGGATCGTAGGGACAGGCGATCGAGAACGACGACAAGCCTCAGAGACGCAGAGACTCAGAGAACATTTAGTACCTCTGCGTCTCTGAGTCTCTGCGGCTCGTGATCATGAAATGCGGATCACGAAGTGATTCGAAGCGCCTTCATCGCGTTTCCGCCCAGCATCGCTTCCTTGTCGGCGTTGCTCAGGAACGGCGCGTTCAGGACGAAGTCGATGCCGACCGGCCATTCATACGGGTAGTCCGTCCCGTAGACCATCTGCCCGACGCCGACTTCGGCGACCAGGTGCCGGAGACCCTCCTCGTGAAAAATCATCGTGTCGATGAGGATCTCCCGCTTGAAGTACTCGCTCGGCTTCTTCTTGAGCGCCCGGCAATCGTCGCCGTTGGCCTGCTGGCAGCCGGCATCCGAACGGCCGCTGTATGACGGCAGGTATCCGCCCGCATGGGCACCGCAGATGCGAAGCCCCGGGAACCGATCGAAGACGCCTTCGAAGATCAGGTGCGAGAGGAACACCGTGGTCTCCAGCGGATTGCCGATCCTGTTGCCCAGCCCGCCCTTGCCGTTGAGGCGCGTGTTCGACGTCGTCCCCGGAGCGTTCTGCGGGTGCATGAACAGCAGCACGCCGAGCTCCGACGCCTTCGCCCAGAACGGATCGAACTTGCGATCGGAGAGCTCCTGGCCTTCGACGCTGCCGCCGATGGCGGCGCCCCGCAGCCCCAGTCTCTTGACGGCGTAGTCCAGTTGATCGGCCGCGAGGTCCGGGTGCTGCAACGCCAGCGTGGCCATCCCCACGAATCGATCGGGATGCTGCGCAACCGCCGCCGCAATCTTTTCGTTCTGCAGCTGAATGAGGTCGCGGGCCAGCGCGCGGTCCGCCGAGTAGCCCCAGGCGTTGACGTTGATCGCCTGGTAGTCGATGCCCTCTTTGTCCATGTACTGCAACCGCGTCGCGGTGCCCGGACCGAGCGCGATGGCTCCGGTGAGGTTGTTCCGGGCATTGGCGGCCAAAGGCGTGTCCTTCACCAGGTCCCACACCTCCGGCACGAACGTATGCGCGTGCACGTCGACGACCGTCACGCGACGGCCGCCGATCATCGCGCGACGCCTTCCACCCGCAGGTCCCTGGCCGGCTTCGAGCAGGTCACCGGCGAAGTGGCCTCCGACGACCGCGCCCGCGGTCGCTCCTGCAACGGTCTTGACGAAGTCCCGGCGATTCATCTCGTCCTCTCTCTCCGGCTTAGAAGTTCACCTGCATGCCCAGCCGTACCAGACGGCCACCGAGAATCTGCGTCACGTCCTTCCAGACGCCGCCAGGAGGGCTGTAGGTCGTGTTCATGTTGAGGACGTTGCTGGCATTCAGGATGTTGTAGATGTCCACGTCCCCCCGCACCTTGCGCGCACCGAATTGGAAGATTCGGGAGAAGCGCAGGTCCACCTGCTGGAGCCGCGGCTCGAACAACGAGTTCGGAGGGATCAGTTCAACCGTCAGGTTGGCACTACATGTCGCGGCGCCGCGGCACGAGCCCAGGTTGCGTCCGAGCGACGGCAGGATCTCCGCGTTGGTCGCGACGTAGCTGGCGGTGACCGGAATACCCGAACTGTTCTGGTAGATCGCGCTGGTCTGGATGTGCCACGGCAGCGGGTACACCGCCATGAACTTCACCTGCGTCGACTGCGACCAGGGCGGGGCGACGTCGCAGAATTCCGTCAGCCTGGAGACGGTGGATGCGGCCGGCAGGACCAGCACACCATGGAATGCCTGGGCAGTGAGCGATGGATCATCATTCACATAGCAGTTGTTCGTCGCCGTGCGCCCCGTGCTCAGGCCGCCGGAAAACTGACCGCCCTGACCGAATCGTGCGTTGAGCGTGACGTCGACGCCGTTGAAGACCTGCGTCTGTTTGCCGTAGCGCTCGGCCTGAGTGACGAGGTTGTCCACCGACCCGAACGCGGCAGGCTTGATGTCGAAGAGTCCACACAACCGCTGCCCGCTGTTGGGCAGCCGGGTGTCGGTCGGCACGGTGATGCAGAACGGGTCGTAATCCGATGCCGACGTCAACTGATTGTCGGTGACGAGAAAACCGCCGTACGACGTACGGAAGTACCCGACATTCAGTCCCATTCCCGGACGCAGCTGGTGCTGGAGCGACACCGAGCCCTGCCAGTTGTGAAACTGATCGTTGAATCCGCTCTGCGCATCGGCCGCATAGCGCGTCTCCGCGTTGGCCTTTCCGAAGTTGAGGTTCGACCAGGCGCCGCACTCGCCGTTCGTCGCCGGGTTGAGCAGGTCGCAGTCCGGACGGAAATTCGTGTTGCCGTCGGTCCAGTTGCGGCTGGTCGTCCGCGTGAGATTGACCGCCGGGTTCGCCGACGCCTGTATGACGCGATCCGGATACTGGCCGAAAGACGCTTTCACCGCGGTCCGACCGGTGCCGAACAGATCGTAGGCAAACCCGATTCGCGGACTGAGATTCCGGTAATGCGGAATGTCGTCAACCGGCGCGAACCGCCGCTCGGGCACGAAGAATCCCGCCCCGAGCACCTGTTCCGGCGTCCGGGCTTTTGCGTCGCTGTACCGAAGACCGGCGTTCAGCGTGAGCCTTCTGAACGTCCATTGATCCTGCACATACAGCGCGATGTCTCTCACCGATTCTTCGAAGTTCCAGGGTGCATCGGTCAGCGTGAGCTGGTTGGGCACGCCGTTCCGGAAGCGGTAATTGATCGAGCCGTTGTGCATGAAGAGGTCATGGCCCAGGTTTGCGATATCGCCGATTCGGACCTGTCTGACCGTCGCACCCGCTTTCACCGTCTGCGAGGCCGTGACGCGCGACACGGCGAACCGATTGAGATACTGGCGCCGCGGGAGCGTTCGTGTGGGAATGTTGCCGTAGATCAGGTTGAGGCCCTGGTCGGTGACCTGAATGTTCGTCTGGGAAAAACCAGGCTCTCGCGTGTCGTTCTGATTGATGACGTAGATCGTCGTGCCCGCCTCGAGCAGGATCCGGCTCGTGGCCGGGTACGTCCATGACGCGCTGGACAGGTAATGCGGATCGTAATGGTGCTCCCCCGTTGCCTCGGGTGTCCGCCTGGCGCCCGGATTCAACAGGTTGAACCTGCAGTTGCAGTTCGGCTGCATGGAGTGCATGAGCACGATCTTGTGTTTCTGCGCGGCTTGCCAGGTAAAGCGGACGCTGACGTCCCGGCTGTAGTCGTTGCTGTTCACCGGCCTGCTGAGATCGGGCTCGTAGAGGAAGGACTGCGGTTGTGAGAGCTTGTTGAAGTACAGACCTTCTGCATACTGTTGCGTGACACCCTCGCGAAACGAGGCGAAGAACCAGAGCTTGTCGCGGCTGATGGGACCTCCCAGCGCGGCCGCCGAGTCCCTGAATTTCTTGATGGAGCCAATCCGCTTCGGGTCGAGGTGCCGCGCGAGCAGGTCGTCGTTGACATTGCTCGTTTCGAGACTCGGGCCGACGTACGCGAAGGTCGCCAATCCGGAGAAGGCATTGCCGCCGTCTCGCGGAATCATGTTCAGCTGCATGCCTCCGGTATCGCGATCGGCACCCACACCGCTGGTTTCGACGACGACTTCCTGGATACCGATCTGGTTGTACACGAATACGCCCGATGTCAGGCTGGCCACCTGGTGATTCACCCCGTCAACGACGGGCTGCGCCTCGGGAGCGCCATGGATGCTGTAGGCGGTCTGCGTGCGATCGCTCAGCCCGCCGACGCCGCGGTCGCTTTCGCGGCGCAGCGTGACGCCGGGAATGATCGAGGGGAGCGTGGCGAGCCGGCCGGTGCCGGGCAGCGACTGCAGCGTTTCCTGCGCGAACTGCACCTGTGCGCGGGAGCTGCGAAGGTCGACCGTCGGCGCTTCTCCCGAGACGGTGACCGTCTCTTCGAGCGTGCCCACCGCGAGGTCGCCGTTGACCGTCGCGGTGAATTCGGCGGGCAGCTCGAGCCCTTCCCGCTTCGACGTGCTGAAGCCCGTTAACGTGAAGGTAACGCTGTAGGTGCCGGGTCTCAGATCGACGATGCGGTAACGACCCTGCGGATCGGTCACCGTCGACCGGACCTTTTCGATCAGCGCCGGGCTCGCTGCCTCAACGGTCACGCCGGGCAGGACTGCACCCGACGTATCCCGCACGACACCGGTAATGCTGCTTTGCGCCCACGTGGAGGCCGGCAGGAGAAGGAACGATGACGCCAGGACGAGAGATGGGATCCACCGGGTCTTCATCATTCCGTTCCCTCCTCGTTCGAATCAACCAGATCGCACTAGAACCCTCGTCTTCACTACTGATTCAGTCGACCGCGTGCGCCAATCAGCGCTCGCTTTCGGGCGTCTCACGCGCGGGCCGAGTGCCCGCCTCGCGCGCCCGGATCTGCGCGCCCTTCACCACGTTCATGACGCCGTAATTCTGTTCGTGGCAGGCGAATTCGAAGAGTCCCGGCTCGATGCGCGGCCAGATCACTTCTGCCGACCACGGTCTGGTCCACGTCGTCGGATCCTCCACCGTGAACTCGTACTTGAGCGTCTTCGGATCGGTGATCGTCAGGCGCTCGATCAGGTGCATGCCGCTCGTCGAGCCGCGCCACTCCCGATCGGGATGGAAGTTGGTCGTGTCGATCACCAGCGTGTTGCCTTCCCAGTGGCCGACCGAGTCGCCCAGCCATTTCCGGACGCTCGAGGGCACGTGGGGGCGGCCGTCGGTAGGAACGATCCGAACGTCGCTGTTCGACTGCATGATCAGAATGACGTAGCCCGGCGTCTGCTGGATCTGCGACTCGGCGTCATGGTTGCCCGGCAGCCTGGGCGGTCCCTGGTTTCCGGTGACGCACCGCTCGTACAGGCCGCGGTTGTTGACGTAGATGCCGCGCCCCGCGGCCTCCTGCCGCTTCCTGCCTTCGGGCGTCATCGGCGGGATTCGTCCAGTCGGCGGATCGACGACCAGCGACGTATGGAGGTTGGGCCGGATAGGACTCTGCCACGCGTCCATCCCGTACTCTTTCCAATCGTAGTGAACGGTACGGGGATCGACTTCGGCGTCTGCTTCGACCGCCTTCTTGAACGCGGCGAGCGCTTCCTCCTCGGTGTACAACGGTTTGTCGGCCAGCTCCCGCGGCCGTTCCAACGGGGTGTAGCTGAGGTTCAGGAAGTATCCGCGCAGGTCCGGATCGCCCCAGGGCGTCTTCGGCGGCGTGAAATTCCTGCGAGCGACCTCAGCAGCCTTGGCCGTCTCGGCCGCCGCCTTGATGGCCTCGTCGGTATTGGTGATCTTGGGATCGAACGACTTCGTGCCAGAGGGCGCCTGCGCGATGAGCACCAACCCCCACGATCCGACCGCCACGATCACAGCAGCCAACAGCATCAGCATCCGGGTCCGCATGCGAAGCCTCCTCATCTTGTCAGCGCGGTCTATAGCACGCTGGTATGGGGTCGTCAAGCCACGACGGGATTGGTCGTGGTTACGCTTGATGTGCTGGCCATACCCTTTGGTGTCGAATTGCAG
>Ga0209438_1000285_pt1 | contig 14963 bp, 9 predicted proteins | sample GraSoi_2013_20cm_FD_185825 | JGI IMG/M metagenome (GOLD analysis project Ga0209438, IMG submission 185825) | Grasslands soil microbial communities from the Angelo Coastal Reserve, California, USA - Sample 9_17_2013_20cm (SPAdes) (version 2) | ecosystem: Environmental > Terrestrial > Soil >...
GCAGCAGATCGACGTGCCTGGTCACTATGCGCAACGCACTCCGGACGGGCAGATCGTCGAACCGCCGATGACGATCCCAAACGCCGATGGCGGTCCCCCGATCTTCCTACCAGGGAGCGCTCAGCCGTAGTCCCGACCAAGGAGGCACACGAGAATGATTCGAAGCGCAATCGCGCGTACCGCGATAGTCGCAGCGTTCGCGCTGATCACCCCAGGGCAGGCCTGGCCGCAGAGCGATTGGAAGGCTCCCGACGACGCCAAGACGGTCAAGAATCCAGTCAAAGGCATCGGGGATGCAAAGAACGCAATCGCTATCAACTGCGCGGCCTGCCACGGCGTGAGCGGTCGAGGCGACGGGGTGGCCTCGGCCGCGCTGCAGCCCCAAGCCGATGGATTGGTCGTCTCCAGCAGTCCACCGCGACACGGACGGTGAGCTGTTCTGGAAGATCACGAATGGTCGGGGGGCCATGCCCGCCTGGAAGCAGCTGCCCGAGACCGAGCGCTGGCAGATCGTGAACTATATCCGCACGCTCAAGAAATAGTCGGAGCGCCGATTCGAGCGCACAACGGAGACGACACATGGTGACACTGATCATCAACGGCAAGGTGGAGAACGTGGACGGGCCCGCCGACATGCCGCTCCTGTGGGCATTGCGCGACGTGGTCGGCCTGACCGGCACCAAGTTCGGCTGCGGCATGGCGCTCTGCGGCGCCTGCACCGTCCAGGTGGACGGCTCGCCCATCCGCTCGTGCGTGACCCCGGTATCGGCCGGCGCCGGGAAGAAGATCACGACCATCGAGGGCATCGGCGCGACGCCCCTCGGGCAGAGAGTCCAGGAGGCGTGGCGCGCGCTGAACGTGCCCCAGTGCGGCTACTGCCAGAGCGGGCAGATGATGCAGGCCGCCGGTCTGCTCGCGACCAACCCGAAGCCCTCGGACACAGACATCGACAGCTTCATGGCCGGGAACATCTGCCGCTGCGGCACGTACCAGCGAATCCGGGCGGCTATCAAGGCGGCCGCGAAGGGGGGCGTATGAGCCAGGTCATCAACGTCAGCCGCCGCGGCTTCCTCGTCGGGTTGGCCGGAGCCGGGGCCCTCATACTCGGTGCGCAGACCGTGCCCAAGTTGCTATGGGCGAAGAAATCCAGCAACGGGAGTACTCACGCCGACGAGGCGACCCTGCATCCGAACCTCTTCGTCGGCATCGATCCCGACGGGACGGTCTACATCGTCGCGCATCGCTCCGAGATGGGCACCGTCATTCGTACCTCCCTGCCCCTCGTGGTGGCGGACGAGCTGGACGCCGACTGGAAGCGCGTCAGGATCGAACAGGCCATCGGGGCCGAGCGATACGGCGATCAGGACACCGACGGATCGCACTCGGTCCGGAGCTTCCTCGAAGTGATGCGCGAGGCAGGCGCCACCGCGCGCCTCATGCTGATTCGAGCGGCCGGCCAGCAGTGGGGAGCTCCGGATTCGGAGTGCCGGACCGATCTCCACACGGTTGTCCACACGCCGACGGGCCGGCGCCTCGGCTACGGGGAGCTGGCCTCGGCCGCCTCCAGGCTGCCCGTCCCCAGAAGAGAGGAATTGTCGCTCAAGCCTCCCGGCTCCTGGCGATACATCGGCAAGGGCATGGCCAGCTACGATCTCACGGACATCGTCACCGGGAAGGCTCTCTATGGCATGGATGCCCGCGTGGACGGCATGGTCTATGCCTCGATCGAGCATCCTCCGGTGTTCGGCGGAACGGTGAAATCCTACGATGACAAGGCGCCGTTGAAGGTCGCCGGCGTGCGCCAAGTCGTCCCCATCGATCCTTTCAAGCCGCCCGCCGCCTTTCAGCCGCTGGGCGGGGTGGCCGTGATCGCCGACAATACCTGGGCCGCCTTTCAGGGGCGCAAGAGCCTCAACGTCGTCTGGGACAACGGGCCGAACGAGAGCTACGACTCCGACCGGTACAAGCAAGAGCTGCAAGAGACTGCTCGCAAGCCCGGGAAGCTGGTGCGGAACGAAGGCGACGTCGATTCCACGTTTGCCAAGGGCGGCAAGACCTTCGAAGCAGACTACTACGTACCGCTGCTGGCCCACGCGGCCATGGAGCCGTTGGTCGCCCTCGCGGAATTCAAGGATGGCAAGGTCACGGCCTGGGTTCCGACGCAGAATCCCCAGGCGGTGCAGGACATCGTCTCCAAGGAGCTGGGCATCCCAAAGGACCACGTGATCTGTCACGTGACCCTGCTCGGCGGCGCCTTCGGCAGAAAGTCCAAGCCCGACTATGTCGCCGAGGCCGCCGTGCTCTCGAAGAAAGTCGGCCATCCCGTCAAGGTGGTGTGGACCCGCGAGGACGACATCAAGTTCGATTACTTCAATACGGTCGCCGCCATGCACATGAAGGCGGCCCTCGATCCCACGGGAAGACCGACGGCATGGCTGCAGCGGGCGGCCTTCCCGCCCATCACGTCCATCTTTGACGTGAACGCCGTCTACGGTGATCCCGGCCACCTCCAACAGGGCTGGACCGACGTGCCCTATGCGATCCCGAACCTGCGCGTGGAAAATGGACCGGCCAGGGCGCACGTCCGCATCGGCTGGCTGCGCTCGGTGGCGAACATCTATCACGGCTTCGCCGTCCAGAGCTTCACGGATGAGCTCGCTCACCGCGCGGGTCGCGATCCGGTCGACTATCTGCTCGACCTGATCGGACCAGCGCGCAAGCTGGACTTGACGCGTACGGACTACCCGAACTATGGAGCCTCCCTCGAAACCTACCCCTGGGAGACCGGCCGTTTGCGCCGGGTCACCGAGATGGTAGCGGAAAAGGCCGAGTGGGGGAAGCGCAAGCTGGGCAAGGGCGCGGGGCTGGGCATCGCGGCCCACCGAAGCTTCTTGACCTATGTGGCCACGGTGGTGGAAGTCGAGGTCAACGACCAGGGCGAGGTTCGGATCCCGCGCGTGGACACCGTCCTCGACGCGGGCCTGATCGTGAACCCGGAGGCCACCCGCGCCCAGTTCGAAGGCGCGGCGGTCTTCGGGGCCAGCATCGTCCGCAGCGGGGAGATCACCGCCAAGAATGGGGTCATCCAGCAGTCCAACTTCAACGACTACCCGGTAGCGCGCATCAACGAAGCGCCCTACCAGACCAATGTGCACATCGTCGACAGCACCGCTCCTCCGGCCGGCGTAGGGGAACCGGGCGTGCCGCCGTTCGTGGCTGCCTTCACGAACGCCATCTTTGCCGCCACCGGGAAGCGGATTCGGGAATTGCCGCTTTCGCGCACGAAGCTCGGTGGGGCGTGACCGCTGTCAACGGAGATCCTATGAACCGTCTTGCGGCAGATCAGGTGACAGTCGGATTCATCGGCCTTGGTAACATGGGGGGGCGGATCGCACGCCGCTTGCTTGATCACGGATACCAACTTTCCGTCTACGACAGGGACCTCGCCAAGACGGGACCCATCGCTGCGCGAGGCGGTGTCGTTGCGAAGAACATCCCTGAATTGGCACGCAGTACCGATGTGTTTCTCTCCTGCTTGACCAACGATGAAGCGGTTCGGAGCGTCTATACTGGGCCCGAGGGAGTTCTTGCGGGGGCACGATCAGGAACCGTCATCCTCGAGATGAGCACGACCTCTCCAGAAAGCGCTCGCGAACTGCACCGGCTCGGCGCCAGAGGCGGCATCGAGGTACTGGATGTCGCCATCTCGGGCAGCACGCCTGCCGCCGCGGAAGGCACTCTCACGCTGCTGGTCGGCGGCAACCCAGAACTGTTTCGCGCCGCTGAGCCAATATTCCAGGCTGTCGCGAAACGCTACTTTCTTCTGGGCGGTTCTGGCTCTGGAACCGCGATGAAGTTGGTCGTCAACACTCTGCTGGGTGTTGGCATGCAGGCGATCGCGGAGGCCGTGGTCCTTGGCCAGAAAGCCGGTCTCGATCGCGAGCGCTTGCTCGAAGTCTTATCGCAGACAGCCGTGATCGCTCCGGCCCACGTGGGAAAGCTGGCGAGGGCAGCGATCAACGATTACAGTCCGCAGTTTCCATTGCGCCTGATGAACAAAGATTTTCAGTTGATCCTGAAGGCGGCGGAGCAAGAGCATCTCCCCATGCCTGCGACAGAATCGGCGTTTCGCGTCAACTCAGATGAGTTGGCACACAATGATGAAGAGGACTTCTCGGCCGTCCTGCGGCGAATGGAGGAAGTCGCCGGTATCACAGCTCTTCACTCGGCCCCGGTGACGAGTTGATCAGGGCTCGTGGCGTGCTCCAGCCGGGCCGACGGCCACGCCTGCCGGCTGTCGCTCGTCCCCGCGGATGAGCGTGGCCAGGAGGCCGGCGGCCGCCACCGCCGCGCAGACCATCAGCGCGGCTTTGAACCCAGTGAGAAAGGTCTGCTGCAGGACCGCGATGTCTCCGGGGGCGACGGTTCCTGCCAGCGTCGCGGCGAGCGCCCGCCCCGCCGAGGCGCCGCCGAGGCCGGCGAAGATGGCCCCCGCCAGCGCGACGCTGAGGCTTTGGCCGACCACGCGCCCGGTGGCGAGCAGGCCCGAGGCCTCGCCGTGCTTGCCCGGAGGCACGGCGTTCATCAGCGCGCGGGCGTTCGGCGTCTGGAACATGCCCTGGCCGACGCCGGTGAGCACGAGACACCCGATGACCGCGCCGAGGGGGCTCCCCGCGTCGAGCCGCGCCAAGAAGAGCAGACCCAGGCACGCGACCGCCAGCCCGCCGGCCGCGAGCCAGCGCGAGCCAATGCGATCGGCCAGCGAGCCGCTGACGGGCGCCACGACGGCGATGGTGAGGGGGAGGGGCGTCAGGAGCAGACCGGACTTCTCGACGGAGAAGCCGCGCAGCTCTTCGAAGTAGAACGGGAGCATGAAGCTGACCGCGAAGAGCGCCAGCATCGCGAGCGTCATGCTACCGAGGGTTGAGGCGAGCATGCGGTCGCGGAAGAGCGCGAGGTCGACGATGGGCCGAGGGGCGCGGCGCTCGACGAAAACGGCACCGACGAGCGCGACGGTACCGACGGCGAGACAGGTCAGCAGCCGGGCAGAGGCCCAGCCCCACTCCGGGCTGAACGACAGCCCCACCGTCAGGAGCGCGAACCCCACCGCGAGCAGCCCGGCTCCCGACGCGTCGAATGGCTCGCGCCGGCGTGGGCCGGAGCGAGGGAGCACGGCCTGAGAGGCGAGGAGAGCCAGCGCGCCGAGGGGCACGTTGAGGTAGAAGATCCATCGCCAGCTCAGATGCTCCGTGATCAATCCGCCGAGGGTCGGGCCCAGGCTGGTGCCGACGGCGAACACCACCGCGTTGACGCCGAGGGCCCGTCCGCGCCCGGCGGGCGGGAAGGCATCGGTGATGATCGCCAACCCGGGAGCAAAGATCATTGCCCCGCCGAGCCCCTGGAAGGCGCGGGCGAGGACGAGCAGCGGCAGGGAAGGGGCGGCGCCGCAAAGCATCGAGCCGACGGTGAAGGTGGCAAGGCCCGCCAACCACACCGGCTTGCGCCCCACCAGGTCCGACAGGTGTCCGAACGACAGGAGCGTGGCCGCGATGGCGACCAGGTACGCGATGACGACCCACTCGGCGGCGCCGCCGACGGGCGTGCCAAACGTCCGCGCGATCGAGGGCAGGCCGATGTTGACGATCGAGGCATCGAGCGCGGTCATGAACGTTCCGAGCGCGACGACGACGAGAATGGCCCACCCGTGGCGGGGCCCGCTCGGGTCCCGCGGGGCGCTCAGCCCGGCCTCCGATCGCATGGCACTAGCTCGGAACCTGCACCCGGGCGGTCAAGAAATCCTCGGGTGTATGTCTCGGTCCCGTTTCATTCGATCCCTGGTCACACACTCCTTTCGAGGCCGGTTGACGGCCGAGCGGAGGAACGTTGGCGAGGCTTTTCGCAAGAACGCGCAAGGGCCGGGTCAGCCGTGGCCCAGAGCCGACCCCGGTGGCGGTCAATGATCGAGCGACTGATCGATAGCCGCATGCCCAGCCCATCCGCCTATCGTCGTGTAGAACGCCTCGAACAGGCGGTCCGCCTCGTCCTCCCCGAACCGACCCCGGCATCCTCGACCGTGACGACCGCCCACGGGCCGTCGTCATGGTCTTCCACGGTCGAGCGCACAACCAACCGGCGCCGTTGCGGCGGTACCTCCCGCACCGCCTCGGCCGCATTCACCAGCAGGTTCAGGAGACGTCACGGGGGGCCTGCGCGCGCTCCGCCTGCGACTGCTGCAGCGCTTCCTCGGCCCGCTTGCGCTCGGTGATGGCGTTGTTGGTCTCGAGCGTTCCCGCAGGCCGTCCCTGCTCGTCCCGCTGCAAGGACCACCGGCTGGCCGCGACGACCTTGGTCCCGTCCCGCCGCGTGTGAATGAGCTCGCCCTCCCAGCGCCCCGTGCGAATCAACTCAGCCTTGATGTCTTCCAACCGCGCGGGGAAGACCGTCTGGCTCAGGTCGTGCGAATTCTTGCCAACGGCCTCGTTCCTCGACCGCCCGTACAATTCCTCCCCGCCCCGGTTCCAGTAGGTGATCACGTCGCTCACATCGCGCACGAAGATCGTATCGTGCGTCTGATCGAGGAGTGCAGTTTGCTCTCGTAGCGTCTCCGCCGACTTGCGCACTCTGGACACCAAGTGAGTGATGACCGTCAATCAGATACAGGCACGCAGTCGTGGCGAGATTGAGCCCGAGACGGAAGCAGACAAAGGTTAGCGATGCGATCGCAGTGCTGCCGGCCAAACAAAACGCGGCTGCACGTCCATCGGAGTGCTCTGGCGCGGCCTTCTGCGCGGACCTGTCCGGTGCTACGCTTGCCGACGCCGTGGCTGCCCCCCTAGGCGCGATCCGCCGCCGGTCGCAGAAGCAAGTCCACGCCTCTCAACTCAGACCAGTCTTCGTCGAACCGGCGGATCTGATAGACGGGGCGCTTCAGCTCGGCCACTGCCTGACTCTGCTGAGCCCAGACCGGCTTACGAGGTAGCGGATGGGCAGCGGCTATGAGATGCTGCCGCTGCCCCCAACCCGGTGCGCCCGGGGCTTGGCCCATAGGCGGAAGCGACTGATTGTTCGCTTGAGGAGCCCATGACGGCAAACATCCAGGACAAGATCCGCTTTGGGGGTCGTGATCAAGCTCGTCACGGACGCCATCGAGGCGATGGCGTCCGTCTCCGACTGGTCCCGGTAGCTGATCATCCGACCGGAGCGGCACGAGGATGATCACGTCCTTGTGGCCATGCAGGACAGTGGCGTTGGCATCGACCCCAACGACCCGGACCCTCCGTTCAATGCCTTCCTAACCGCCAAACTCGGCGGGATGGGCATGGCGTTGTCGATCCGCTCGATAATCGAGGCCCATGAGGCTCGGCGACGAGCGACCGCGAACGCGCCGCATTGCGCGATCCTTCGCTTGTTCTACCAGTCGGGCCGACGTCCCTGCCCCGGAACCTCCCGGTGAACAGCTCGCCGAGCGCGTCGTGATGGACCTTTCGGGATACAAGCTCGAGCCGCTCAGCAAGGGTGGCGAGCTCATCCTGTACCGGGGCGTTCCCGCGAGCCGGGCGGACGTTCTTCCTCCCGTGCTCATCGTGGCACCCGCCGCCGAATATGCTTCGCCGGCAACCCTGGAACGTGTCCAGCACGAATATTCTCTGGCGGCCGAGCTCGATCCTCGCTGGGCCGCGCGGCCGCTCGCGCTCGCGCGGCACCAAGGTCGCACCGTTCTGGTGCTCGACGACCCCGGCGGCGAGCCGATCGATCGGCTGCTTGGCAAGCGCATGGAGGTGGGCGCCTTTCTGCGTCTGGCGATCAGTATCGCCCAGGCCGTCGGACCCGTTCATGACGCCGGTCTGATCCACAAGGACATCAAGCCGGGCAACATCCTGGCGGCGGCCGCCACGGGTGAGGTCCGACTCACCGGGTTCGGCATCGCCTCCCGCATACGGCGGGAGCGCGCGGCGCCGGCACCGCCGGAGGTGATCGCCGGCACGCTGGCGTACATGGCACCCGAGCAGACTGGACGCATGAATCGGTCCGTCGATTCGCGCAGCGACCTGTACACCCTCGGCGTCACGCTGTACGAACTATTGACCGGGGGTCTGCCTTTCACGGCTTTCGATCCGATGGAATGGATGCACTGTCACATCGCGAGGCGGCCGGTGCCGCCCGCCGAGCGGGTGAAGGAGGTCCCCGGCGTCGTCTCGGCCATCATCATGAAGCTGCTGGCCAAGACGGCCGAGGACCGATACCAGACCGCGGCCGGCCTGGAGCGCGACCTCCGGCGCTGTCTTGCTGCATGGGCGGCTCAGCGCCGAATAGACGACTTCCCGCTCGGCGAACTCGACACACCAGACCGACTGCTGATTCCGGAGAAACTGTACGGGCGCGAGCGTGAGATCGAGGCCTTGTTCGCCTCCTTCGAACGCGTCGTCAAGAGCGGCACGCCAGCGTTGGTCCTGATCTCCGGATACTCCGGCATCGGCAAGTCCTCCTTGGTCAACGAGTTGCACAAGGCGCTCGTTCCGGCGCGCGGCCTTCTCGCGTCGGGCAAGTTCGACCAGTACAAGCGCGACATCCCTTATTCGATCCTGGCGCAAGCCTTTCAGAGTCTGATCCGGCCGCTTCTGGGCAAGAGCGAGGCTGAGCTGCGCGGTTGGCGCGAGGCCTTTTGCGAGGCGTTCGGCCCGACTGCACGCCTCATGGTCGACGTCGTCCCGGAACTGCAGCTCATCATTGGAGACACGCCGCCCGTTCCGGATCTCGCTCCACAGGACGCGCAACGGCGCTTTCAACTCATGTTCCGGCGATTCGTCGGCGTCTTCGCCCGGCCCGAGCATCCGCTCGCCCTGTTCCTCGACGATTTACAATGGATCGAAGCGGCGACGCTCGCCCTGCTCGAGGATCTGCTGACCCACCAGGATGTGCGGCACCTGCTGATCATCGGCGCCTATCGGGACAATGAGGTCGACTCCACGCATCCGCTGCACCGGATGCTCGACACGATTCGCCAGGCGGGCGCGCTCGCGCAGGAGATCACCCTCACTCCACTCACCGGTGTCGATCTAGGACGGCTGATCGCAGATGCGCTGCGCAGCACGCCCGAGGACGCCGCCGAGCTGGCGCACCTGGTGCACGAGAAAACGGCCGGCAATCCCTTCTTCACCAATCAGTTCCTCTCTGCGCTGACGGAAGAGAGACTGTTGACGTTCGAACACCGCAACGGGCGATGGTCCTGGAATGTCGATCGGATTCACGCCAAGGGTTACACCGATAATGTGGTGGACCTGATGGTCGGGAAGCTCAGCCGCCTGCCCGTTGCTATTCAGGCGGCATTGCAGCAGCTCGCCTGCCTCGGCAACATCGCGCACATCACGACACTGTCTATCGTTCGCGGGACCTCGGAGGAGGAGGTCCACTCGGATCTGTGGGACGCGGTCCGTCTGGAGTTGATCGTGCATCTCGACGGCGTGTACCGGTTCGTCCACGATCGCGTCCAGGAAGCCGCCTATTCCCTGATCCCGGCAGACTTGCGCGCCGCGGCGCATCTCCGGATCGGCCGGCTGCTCGCCGCGCACACGCCGCTGGCGCAGCGCGAGGATGCGATCTTCGAGATCGTCAATCAGCTCAATCGCGGCGCCGCATTGATCACGTCACAACATGAACGCGAGCAACTGGCCGAGTTCAACCTGCTCGCCGGCCAGCGCGCCAAGGCCTCTGGCGCCTACGCCTCCGCACTCACCTATCTCGCGGCAGGAGCGGCCCTGTTGCCGGACAACTCGTGGGAGCGCCGGCACGAGCTCGCCTTTGCGCTGGAGCTGCACCGCGCCGAGAGCGAATTCCTCACCGTCGCATTTGCGGAAGCGGAGCAGCGCCTGGCGGCGCTGTCGACCCGCGCCGCAAGTACGGTGGAACGAGCCACGGTCGCGTGCTTGCGCGTGGATCTGTACACGAGCCTCGATCAGAGCAGCCGCGCGATCGCCGTCGGTCTCGACTACCTCCGGCATCTGGGCATCGACTGGTCGCCACATCCGACGAATGAAGAAGCGCGATGCGAATACGAGCGGATCTGGTCGCAACTCGGGAGCCGCGCGATTGAGTCCCTCATCGAGCTGCCTTTGATGAGCGACCCGCCATCCCTCGCGACGCTGGACGTTCTGATCAAGATCGGGGCGCCCGCCGTGTATACGGATGCGAACCTGCTTGCCTTGGTCGTTTGCCGAGCGGTCAATCTCAGCCTCGAACGCGGCAACTGCGACGCTTCGTGCAGCGCCTATGTATGGCTGTCCATGGTCGCCGGCCCGCGCTTCGGCGACTATCGGACCGCCGTATATCGCTTCGGTCAGCTCGGCTATGACCTGGTCGAAGGGCGCGGATTGACGCGTTTCCAGGCCAGGACCTACATGGAGTTTGGATATGGCGTTGTGCCCTGGACGAGACATGTCCGGGCAGGCCGCGATGTGCTGCGCCGCGCGTTCGCGGCGGCAAACAAAATCGGCGACCTCACTTACGCCGCCTACTGCGGCGACCAATTGAATACGAACCTTCTCGCGGCCGGTGATCCGCTTGCCGAGGCGGACCGCGAAGCCGAGCGGGGCCTCGCGGTCGCGCAGAAGATGCGGTTCGGGCTTGTCATCGACGCCATCACCACCCAGCTCGGGCTCATCCGGACGCTTGGCGGCTTGACCCCGACATTCGGCTCTTTCGACGATGAGCAGTTCAGTGAGGCTCGGATCGAGCGCCGTTTTTCCGAAAATCCAGATTTGGCGTTTGTCGAGTTCTGGTACTGGGTCCGCAAGCTGCAGGCGCGCTTCTTTGCCGGCGACTACGCGTCGGCCATCGAAGCATCGTCGAGAGCACAACGGTTATTGTGGACCTCGGTTTCACAGTTCGAAACGGCCGAATATCACTTCTACGACGCGCTGTCTCAAGCCGCCTCCTGCGATTCCGCGGCAGCCGGCGAGCGGCAGCAGCACCTGGACGCTGTCGCTACGCATCACAAGCAACTCCAGATCTGGGCGGCGAATTGCCCGGAGAATTTCGAGAACCGCGCCGCCCTCGTGGGGGCCGAGATCGCGCGGATCGAAGGTCGCGAGCTCGAAGCCCAACGTTTGTACGAGCGCGCGATCCGGTCGGCCCGAGCCAACGAATTCATCCACAACGAGGCGCTCGCGGACGAGCTCGCCGCGCGCTTCTACGCAGCCCGCGGCTTCGAAGACATCGCCCGAATGTATCTGCGGGAGGCGCGGCAGGGCTACCTTCGCTGGGGGGCCGATGGCAAGGTGCGACAGCTCGACGAGTCGTTCCCGCACCTCCGGGAAGAGCAGCCGCTGGCCGGTCCGAGGAGCACGATCGGCACGCCGGTCGAACACCTCGAGCTCGCAACGGTGCTCACAGTCTCGCAAGCCGTGTCAGGCGAGATCGTGCTCGAGAAGCTCGTCGAGACGCTGTTGCGCACGGCGATAGAGCACGCCGGCGCAGAACGTGGGCTGCTGATTCTGCGGCGCGGTGACGAATTGTCAATCGAGGCGGAAGCAAACACTAGCGGCAGTTCCGTGGTGGTGCGTCTGCGGGAGGTGCCCGTCTCGGCGGCTGAACTTCCGGAGTCGGTCGTCCGTTATGCGGCGCGCACGCAGGAGAGCGTGATTCTGGACGATGCGTCGGCGCGCAATCCGTTTTCCACCGATGAGTACATCCGTAGGCAGCGCGCCCGGTCGGTGCTCTGCTTGCCCCTCGTGAAACAGGGCACGCTGGTTGCCCTGCTCTATCTGGAAAACGACCTCGCTCCAAACGTCTTTACGCCCGGCAGGATCGCTGTTTTGAAGGTTCTCGCGTCCGAGGCGGCGATGTCTCTCGAGAACAGCCGTCTGTACCGCGAGCTCCAGGAACGAGAGGCGAAGATCCGCCGTTTGGTCGACTCCAACATCATCGGGGTGGTGATCGCGACCCGCGAGGGCGCGATCATCGAGGCCAATGGCGCGTTCCTCGACATGATCGGCTATAGCAGGGACGATCTCGTGGCGGGACGACTTCGATGGGCCGAGCTGACGCCGGCCGAGTGGCGCGCCGCCACCGAACGAGCCGCCGCGGCGATACGGGCGACCGGACGGTGTGACGTCTTCGAAAAAGAATACATCCGGAGGGACGGCAGCCGAGTGCCGGTGCTGGTCGGCGCCGCGGCGTTCGTCGACACACGGGCTCGATCCGTCTCCTTCGTCGTTGACCTGAGCGAACGTAAGCGCTCCGAGGAAGCCTTGCAGCGGGCCCACGCGGAGCTTGCGCACGTCACCCGCGTGACGACCCTGGGGGAGCTGGCTGCATCGATCGCGCACGAGGTCAACCAGCCGCTGGCAGCTATCATCGCCGACGCCAATGCCTGCCTCAACTGGTTGGCGGGAACCAATCCGCGTCTGGACATGGTGCATGAAGCGCTGGCCGCCATCGTCAGGGACGGGCACCGGGCCGCGGACGTCATCCTGCGGATTCGCCAGCTGGCGGTGAAGGGGGTGTCGCCGAAAGCTGCGGTGGACCTCAACGACGTCGTCCGCGAGGTGATTCCGCTCGTGCGCGCCGCGCTGCTCCGTCACGAGGTCTCGCTGGCCGTGGAGCTCGCGTCGGAACTGCCTCGCGTTCTCGGCGACCGGGTCCAGCTCCAGCAGGTGATCCTGAATCTGGCGATGAATGGCACCGAGGCCATGGCGGGCGTCGAGGGCCGGCCGCGGGAGCTGACGATCAGATCGCAACCGCTCGACGGTGAGCACGTCACGTTGGCCGTCCACGACACCGGCGTTGGCATCGACCCGAACCACCTGGACCGGCTGTTCGATGCCTTCTTCACGACCAAGGCGGATGGCATGGGCATGGGGCTGTCGATTAGCCGCTCGATCGTCGAAGCGCACGGCGGCCGGCTCTGGGTCACCCCGAATGAGCCCCATGGCGCGATCTTCCACTTCTCTCTACCAGTCGGCCCGCCGCCGCTGCTCGGGTATATCGCGCGGGATAGCTATCCAAGCGCGTCGTGATGCATCTTTCGGGATGCAAGCTCGACGCGCTCCGCAAGGATAGCGACGTCATCCCGTACCGAGGCGTGCACGCGAGCCCTGAGGACGGCGTTCGCGGCCGCGCGCTACTAAGGGCCTCGCCGGACGCACAGAGCTGCGTGTGTCACGGGCTTAGAAAACGACGCGCGGCCGTCGTACGGTGAGGCCGCACGCGATGGAGTTCTCAGTCGGGCCTCCTGCCTCGGGCGCGCGCGGGGCGTCTCCCTCTGTCTCTTTCTGGATCTCTCACGGTATAAGTTCGAGCCGGCCGCCGCCCGCTCCGACCCGCCCATCGGCGGTCAGGTGGGGGCAGTCCGGATGGACCGACGAGCGTTCCGGCATGCCTGGCTCGGCGCCGAGCATAGACAGCGCGGCCCCGATGGCCCACGGACGTCAGCCGAGACCGCTGCCTGGACTGCTCGTTCCTCAGAACGGCAGCTTCAGGAATCCGAGGATGCGCTGGTCAAAGACGCGCGCCTGGCCCAGAGGCAGCTGCACACCGATCGACAGGGTGATGCTCCGGGACAGGAAGATCTCGAAGCCGGGCACCACGGCCACCTGCGGCTGGAGGTCCGGCGGACCGCGGACGGGCTTCGTCAGGGTCAGCTCGGTGAATGGTGTGATCCAGCGCATCGGATAGCCGACGGCCACGGTGGTCTGGAACACCTCGGTGCCGGCGAGCGGGCCGGCGACGATCCACTGGTAGCTCAGGCTGCCGAGGACATCGAAGCGTCCGAGCTTGATCCCCGCTGCCGCGAACGGGCGCAGGGCGGTGGAGCGGCCCAGCAGGTCCGGATCGCCAGTGGGCAGCGTCAGCTCGAGACCCAGATCGATCTCGACCGGACGGTCACTCGGCGCCCACGCCAGCGCCTGTGCGGTGAGCAAGAGGTCGCCCGCCGCGGTGGCCGAGGATTCCGTGTCACGATCGAGGAGGACGACCGGCATCTCCAGGGCGAGCTGGAGCCAGGGCCGCACGGGATACTGCAGGCGGAGCGACGGCTGGCTGAGCCGACTCGAGGAAGTGCGAACGTGGTCGAACAGGACATCGACCTCGCGCGTGATACCGGGAGCGATCGTGACGACCGGATCGAAGAACGACGGCGGATCGTCCGCGGCCAGCGCAGCGCCGCCAGGCAGGGCCAGGACGGTGACGGCAACCGCGCGCCAGACCTTGACGAGTCGCGCCGCGAGCACACGGTATTGTCGCAGCCCGCGGGCAGTTGCGGAAATCCATCTCGTCTCGCCCGAGGGTGAGGACCCACGAGTGTGGCGCCACGTCGGCGGCCGCGGGAAGCGCACGACGGATCATGGGTTCCTCTTCGTCACGTCCTGTGGCGACGGAAGCTCGGCCGCGGTCCAGCCGCCGCCCAGCGCCTGGACGAGCAGGACCGCGGCGGCCATCCGCCGACCGCGGATCTGGATCGCGGTCACCTCGTCGGTCAGCGCGATGGTCTGGACGGTGATCACGTTGAGATAGCTGATGGTGCCGGCCTTGTACTGGCTCGTGGTCAGGTCCACCGACTTCCGCGCCGCCGTCACCGCCTCGTCCTGAACCCCGTTCTCCTCCTCCAGGACGCGGAGCGCGGCCAGGTTGTCCTCTAGCCCCTGGAACGAGGTCAGCACGGTCTGCCGGTAGGTCGCGACGGTCGCGTCGTAGGCCGCGCGGGCCGCGTCGGTCTGGGCGTGCCGCAGTCCTCCGTCGAACACGGTCTGCGAGATCCCCGGTCCGACCGACCAGAAGTGACTCGCCGCGGTGAACCACTTGGCCAGGCTCGAGCTCTCGAAGCCGCTCGACGCGTTCAGGGTGATGGTGGGATAGAAGGCGGCCACCGCGACCCCGATCTGGGCGTTGGCGGCGGCCACCCGGCGCTCGGCGGCGGCGATGTCCGGCCGCCGCTCGAGGAGCTCGGACGGCACCCCGACCGGAATGGC
>Ga0209438_1000287_pt1 | contig 14931 bp, 14 predicted proteins | sample GraSoi_2013_20cm_FD_185825 | JGI IMG/M metagenome (GOLD analysis project Ga0209438, IMG submission 185825) | Grasslands soil microbial communities from the Angelo Coastal Reserve, California, USA - Sample 9_17_2013_20cm (SPAdes) (version 2) | ecosystem: Environmental > Terrestrial > Soil >...
ACCTACATCGAGTCGGCGGCGGGCGTGGCGGCGGGCGCGCGCAGCGGGCTCGCCTCGGTGGTGACCGGCCTCTGCTTCCTGCTCGCCCTGTTCTTCGCCCCGCTCGCGGGAGTGGTGCCGGCCCAGGCCACCGCGCCGGCCCTGATCGTGGTCGGTTACCTGATGAGCCGCGTGGTCCGCGACATCCCCTTCGGGGACTTCGAGGAGGGGTTTCCCGCGCTGCTCACCCTCGCGGTGATGCCGTTCACCTACTCGATCACCAACGGCATCGGCGCCGGCTTCATCGCCTACTGCTTCATCAAGCTGGTCCGCGGCAAGGGCGGCTCGGTGCCCGCGATGATGTACGCGGCCGCGCTCGCCTTCGTGATCTACTTCGCGCTGCCGCTCATCCAGCGCCTGCTCTCCGCCTAGGCCGCCGGTCGCCCGTCGCCTCGTGTGGTACGCTAAGGCCTTGATTGCCAAGCCCTCGAACGTGTCGACCAGGCGTTCCCGCTAGGAGGCCGCCGCCGTGATCAGCATGATGCGCGAATACGCCAGGAGCCTGAAGTTCGTGCTCCTGATCGTCGTCGTGGTCTTCATCCTCACCTCGGGCGTCCTCTTCTATTTCGGGTCCGGCCCCTTCGGCGGCGGCAAGAGCAACGCGGTCGCGGTCGTCAACGGCGAGGAGATCCCGCCGGAGCGCTTCAAGCGCGCCCAGGCCAACATGATGGCGGCCTACGCACGGATGGCGCGGCAGCAGCTGACCCCGGAGCTGGCCGAGCGGCTCGGCCTGTCCCAGCAGGTGATCAACGATCTGGTGACCGAGGCCATCGTGATCCAGGGGGCGGCCCACGAGGGCGTGCGCGTCAGCGACGACGAGCTGCGGACCACCATCCAGCAGATCCGCGAGTTCCAGGAGAACGGACGGTTCTCCCGCGACGAATACGTGAAGGTGCTGCGCCAGATCCGGCTCGATCCCGGCGAGTTCGAGACCGAGGTGCGGCGCCAGCTCCTCCGGCGCAAGATGGAGAACCTGATCAAGCAGGGCGTGAAGGTCTCCGACGAGGAGCTGCGGCAGGCCTACCGCCAGCGCCACGAGCAGGTGCGGGCCGCGTGGGCCTACGCCGACGTCAAGCCCGCGATGGCCGCGGTGCAGGTGGCGGACGCCGACCTCGAGCCGTACGTGAAGGCCCACCAGCCGCAGTTCAGCCAGCCCGAGCGGCGGCGGCTCCAGTACGTGCTGCTCGCTCCGAGCCCGCAGGCCGCCGCGGTCTCGGACGCGGAGGTCGACGCCTACTACAAGGAGCACGGGTCCGAGTTCGACGAGCCGAAGCGCCTCCGGATCGCTCACGTGCTGGTGCGGGTGCCCCCGGTGGGAGGCAGCGACGCGGAGAACGCGGCCAAGGCGAAGGTCGAGGACGTGATCAAGCGCGCGCGGGCCGGGGAGGACTTCGGCAAGCTCGCGAAGGAGATCTCGGAGGACAAGGCGAGCGCGGTGCAGGGAGGCGACCTCGGCTTCGTGGGCCCCGGGGAGCTGGTGGCTCCGTTCGAGCAGGCCGCGTTCGCCCTCAAGAAGGGCGACGTCTCGGACCCGGTGCGCACGCCCTTCGGCTACCACGCGATCCGGATCCTCGACGTGCGGGACGGGGGGAAGACGCCGCTGAAGGACGTGGCCCCGAAGATCAAGGCGGCTCTCCTCGCGCAGAAGAGCGAGCGCGCGGCCCAGGCCAGCGCGGACGAAGCGAAGGCCGCCCTGCTCGGCGCCCCCGACTTCGCGGCGGCGGCCAAGCGCCTCGGGCTCGAGGCGCGCGAGGTCACCTTCGGGCGCGGCGACGCGCTCGGCGAGGCCGGCCGCGATCCGCAGCTCGACGAGGCGGTGTTCGGGCTCGCGGTGGGCGGCGTCTCCGCGCCGCTCAAGACCGCGGCCGGCTACGCGGTGGTCAAGGTGGCGCAGCAGATCCCGGCGGGGGTGCCGCCGCTGCCCGAGATCCGTGACCGCGTCGGCGAGGCCATCAAGCGCGAGCGGGCCGAGCAGCAGCTGACCGACAAGGCCAAGACGCTGGCCGCGACCCTCGCCAAGGGCGGCGACTTCGAGGCGGCGGCCAAGGCGGAGGGATTCACCACCGGAAGCATCCCGCTGTTCTCCCGCTCGGACCCGCCGAAGGAGCGCGGCAGCCTTCCCGGGGGCGTGCTCCTGGCCGCGCTGCAGACTCCGGCCGGCCAGGTCGCGGAGCCGGTGCGCGCCGAGAACGGCGTCTACGTGGTCAAGACGCTGGAGCGCCAGCCGGCCAGCCCCGGCGGCTTCGACCGGGAGCGCGACGAGCTCGACAAACAGGTGCTCGAGCAGAAGCGGGCGCTCGCGTGGGACACCTGGATCCGCGGCCGGCTCGCGTCCGCCAAGGTCGAAGTCGGCGGCCAGCCCGCCTCCATGACGCGCTGACGGGCGGGAGGCTCACGATGGACAAGACCGCGCTCCTCATCATCGACGCCCAGCAGGAGTACTTCGCCCCGATCGGCAAGGTGGTCCTGCCCGATGGCCCCAAGGCGGTGGACCGCATCGCGGACACCCTGCGCTGGGCGCGCGCGAGCCGCGTCCCCGTCTTTCACATCGTCCACGAGAGCCGCCGGCCGGGAGCCGCGACCTTCGTGCCGGGCAGCCCCGCGCTCGCCATCCACGACGCGGTGACGCCGCGCGCGGAGGAGCCGGTCATCACCAAGCACCTGCCCGGCGCGTTCACCGATACCCCGCTGGAGGCCGAGCTGCGCCGTCGCGGGATCGAGCGGGTCATCGTCTCCGGCTTCATGACCCAGATGTGCTGCGACACCACTACCCGCGAGGCGGCCCACCGCGGCTTCAAGGTGACGCTGCTCTCGGACGCCACCGCCGCGATGGACGTCAAGGGGCCCGACGGCGTGGTCATCCCCCACGACCAGGTCCACCGCACGCACCTGGGCAGCCTCAACGGCTTCCTCGCGGAGGTCAAGCGCAGCGACGAGGTGATCGGGGCATGAGCGTCCAGCGCACCCCGATGACGCGGGGAGGCTACGAGCGGCTGCGCGACGAGGTGAATCGGCTCAAGAAGGAGCGGCCGAACATCGTGCGGGCCATCGCGGAGGCGCGCGCCCACGGCGACCTGAGCGAGAACGCGGAGTACCACGCGGCGCGGGAGCGCCAGGGGTTCATCGAGGCGCGCATCACCGATCTCGAGTCCAAGGTCGGCACCGCGGAGGTGATCGATCCGCCGACGTCGGGAGACCGGGTCACCTTCGGCTCCACCGTGAAGCTCGAGGACGAGGACGGCAAGGAGACCACCTACCAGATCGTGGGCTCGGACGAGGCGGACCCGAAGCAGGGGCTGATCTCGATCATGTCCCCGCTGGCCCGCACCCTGATCAGCAAGAAGGTCGGCGACACCGTGATCGCCCAGCTGCCCGGCGGGAAAAAGAGCTTCGAGATCCTCGCCGCGAATTTCTTGGTGAAGCGCGCCTAGCCCCGCAGGGCCTCCCGCAGCTCGCGGGTGAGGGCTTCGACGGTGCCGCGAGTGCCGCCCGCGAGCTTGTTCTTCCACTCGCCCTCTGTCTCGAAGCGACGGTCCTTCAGGCGGTCGCCCCACGGCTTGACCGCCTCGCGGATGGCGTGGAAGTCGAACGCGTCGCGCTTCAGCTCGCGCGCCCGCGCCATCACGTCGGGAGCGACGCGGATGAAGGCGCGGAGGGCGGCGCCGGTCTTGATGGAATACTTCCGTCCCGCCCACGCGGTGGGGAAGACCCCCGCCACCGCCTTGATGTAGTTCAGGAAGAAGCGCTTGGCGTGCTGGCGCACCTCGTTCATGCGGGCCCCGCCGCCGATCTTCTCCACCGCGTCGAGGAAGTCGACGATCTCCTCGGCGAGCGGAGCCTGCGAGACGCGTCCCCGCCCGGTGCCGAGCATCTTGATCTCGCCCGCGAGCGGCGAGGTCTCGTCCTCGTTGAGTGAGCGGATCACGTCGTGCGCCATCGCCTGGTTGGGATCCGGATACAACTTGCGCCCGGCCAGGCTCACGATGTGGGACGGGTTGAGTCGCGTGTGCTTGGCGTTGATGGTGACGAACAGCTCCACGATCTGGCGCGCGTCCAGCCGATCGAAGAGCACCGCCGGGACCTCGATGCCAAGGTTCTCGCCCGCCTGGGTGACCGCGTGCAGGGCGAGCAGCCGGTGCTGGCCGTCGAGCACGCGCAGGACACCGTGCTCCTCCGGAATCTGGAGCAGACCCAGGTCGTGCTGGCTCGCCATCGGGGTGAAGGTGAAGCGCTTCTCGGAGGTGATGATGACCGCGCCGGGGATCGCGGGCAGGGTGCCCGCGTCCTTGCAGTCGCGATAGTAGCTGACCAGCTCGTCGATCTTCCGGCGGATGACCGGGCGCTGGTACGCGGTCTCGCTTTCGCCGATCCGCTTCTCGAGCGCTTCCCAGTTCACGCGCGCGCGGTTCGCGCGCTGCTTGCTCTTGCCGGGTGGCTCGCCGTCCGCGCTTCCGTACCCGAGCACCTCGAACTTGACCAGCCGGTCGATATCCTTGGCGGAGAACGACGCCTGAAAGAATTCGACCCCGAACTGCTTCACGCGGTGCGCGGGAACCGTGATCATCGGCCGTTCCGCCCTCCGTGGGGACTGGGTCGCTGCAGTGGGGTAGCTCGCCCACTCTAGTCGAAGCTTAAACCCCTGTCAACATTTGCCTTTTCGGGTCTGAACCCTTCTGTCGTCACCCCCCAGGAGTTGGGGTAGGCGGCATGGTTATCCCCAACATGTGGGTAGCCTGGGGATACGGGAAACCCGGTGGATACGTGTGGATAATATCGCCTCACCGCCGGGAGAGCGCAGCGACGAGGGCGATTAACCCGAGCACGAGGAAGAGCCCGGCGGCCGCGCGGCGCAGCAGCGTCGGTGACACCACCCGGGTGAGGTGGGCGCCGCCGAAGACGACCAGGCCGTCGGCGGCCAGCATGCCGAGCGTGGTTCCCACCGTGACCAGCCCCGCGACCTCGAAGCGCGCCCCGAGGGCGATCGTCGCGAGCTGGGTCTTGTCGCCCATCTCGGCGAGGAAGAAGACGACGGTGGTGGTGAGCAGCGGCCCCCAGCGGGCGGGCTCGCCCGCCGCGGGCGCGCGGTCCGGCACGAGCGTCCAGATGCCGAACGCGATGAAGCTCAGCGCGAGGCCCCAGGCCAGGGCCGCGGGAGGCAATAGCCGGGAGACCCAGACCCCCGCGGTCGCGGCCAGCGCGTGGTTGGCGGTGGTGGCGAGCAGGATGCCGAGCATCACGGTCCACGGACGGCGATACCGCGCCGCGAGGGCCAGAGCGACGAGCTGGGTCTTATCGCCCATCTCGGCGAGGAAGACGACGAGAAACGAGGTCCAGAGCGCGGTCATCTCATCGTCTCGCGCTCGATCCTACACCGCGTCGTCGCGGGCGGCCCCGCGCGTTGACAGGGTAGGGGGTGGATGCTAGGCTCGCCGCGTTCGAATCACGCCGATCTCATTGCCCCATTCACTCGATTCCGGTCCGGAGGACACGATGTCGAGCGACCAGCGAGATCCCGTGGCCACGCCGATCGGGCGCCGCCGCTTCCTCACGACGATGGGCGCCGCCTCCGCGGTCGCGCTCGCCGCGCCAGCGCGGGGACGGGCCCAGGCCCGCGAGGTGAAGGTCGGCTACATCCTGCCGGTCACCGGGCCCCTCGCGTTCGAGGCGCAGCTGGCGCTCAACGGGCTGCTGCTGGCGGTCGACGAGATCAACGGGGCAGGCGGAATCAAGTCCCTGGGCGGCGCGAAGATCACCCTGCTGCCGGGCGACACCCAGAACAAGGTCGAGCTCGGCAACTCGGAGGCGGCGCGCCTCATCGACCAGGGGGTCACCGCGCTGATCGGCCCCTTCTCGAGCCTGGTGGCGTTCTCGGTCCGGCAGGTTACCGAGAAGAACAAGACCCCGTTCCTCCTGCTGGCCACCGTGGCCGACAACGTGCTGGAGGGCGGGCTCCACTACTGCTTCCGCATGCAGCCCAACGCGCGCGCGATGGCTACCCTCACGGTGGGCAACATGATCGAGATGGCCAAGAGCGCGGGCACTCCGATCAAGCGCGTCGCGATCATGCACGAGGACGGCAACTTCGGCACCACGATGGGCAACCACGTCGAGGCCTTCGCGGGCAAGATGGGTTATGAGCTGGTGCAGCGCGTGCCCTACAATCTCCGCTCCCCCGACTTCACCGCCGAGCTGTCGAAGGTCAAGGCGGCCCGCCCGGACCTTCTCCTGATCAGCGGCTATTACGGCGACTCCAAGATCATCGCGGAGACCGCGGCCAAGCTTCGCATCGGGGTCCACGCCCTGGTGGGGCTCGCCAACGCGGCCTACTCGAATCCCAAGTTCATCGCCGAGAACCGCGAGCTCACCGACCAGCTCTTCGACGGCAACTATTGGCACAACCCCCAGAGCCCGCGGGCCCGCGCCGTGTTCGAGGCCTACCAGAAGCGGTACAGCGCCACCATGTCCAACCACGGGGTGCAGGGCTACCAGGTGGTGTTTGTGCTCAAGGACGCACTCGAGCGCGCCGCCTCGACCGACCGGGAGAAGGTGCGGGAGGCGATCGCCAAGACGAACCTCGCCGATCACATCCTGACCCAGGACGCGATCCGCTTCGACGACGCGGGCGAGAACGTCAACGCCACTCCGGCTCTGCTCCAGGTGCAGAGCGGCAAGCCGGTGGTGGTGGGCCCCGCGCGCTTCGTGGAGGCCAAGCCGGTGTTCCCGGTCCCGAAGTGGAAGGGCTAGCCCCTTTCACGAGGTGACCGGGCCGAGGTGACCTGGCTTTTCTTCCAGGCCGTCGTCAGCGGCCTTCTCCTGGGCGGGGTTTACGGGCTGGTCGCGAGCGGCCTCTCCCTGATCTTCGGCGTGCTCCGCATCATCAACTTCGCCCACGGGGCGATCATGATGCTGGGGATGTACGCCTCCTACTGGCTCTTCGTGCTGGTCGGGCTCGATCCGTACCTCTCGATCCTCGTCACCGGCCCGCTCTTCTTCGCCCTCGGGATGCTCATCCAGCGCATCGTCATCGAGCCCAACCGGGACGCCGCCGAGCACAACCAGCTCCTGCTCACCCTCGGGGTCGCGCTCTTCTTCGAGAACCTGGCCCTGGTCCTCTGGCAGGGCGACTTCCGCACGGTGCGGGTGTGGTACTCGGGGGCCTCGTTCCTGGTGGCGGACGTGCTGGTCGAGGTGCCGCGCCTCGTCGCGGCGGGGGGCGCGGTGTTGATCGCGCTCGCGCTGTGGGGCTTCCTGCGCCTGACCGACGCGGGCAAGGCGATCCGGGCCCTCTCCGAGGAGCCGGAGGGCGCCAGCCTGGTCGGCATCGACGTGGCGCGCATCCGCGGGGTCGCGTTCGGCATCGGATCGGCGTGCGTGGCGGTGGCGGGGGCGCTGGTCACCCCGTTCTTCTACGTGGCCCCCGACGTGGGCGAGAGCTTCAACATCATGGCCTTCGTGGTGGTGGTGCTGGGCGGCATGGGCAATTTCCTCGGCGCGCTCGTCGGCGGCTTCATCGTGGGCCTCGCCGAATCGCTCGGCGCCGCGTTCCTGCCCGGGTCCCTCAAGCAGCTCGTGGTCTTCGGCCTCTTCGTAATCGTGCTCCTGCTGCGGCCGGAAGGTCTCTTCGGGGGGCGCGGTGGCCGGTAGGATCGGTCTCTTCCTCGTGGTCGCCCTGCTCGCTGCGCTCCCGCCGTTCCTGCCCAAGTACGCGCTCGAGGTGCTGATCAGCGTGCTCTTCTTCGGTTACCTGGGCGCGTGCTGGAACATCCTCGGCGGCTACGGCGGGCAGTTCTCGTTCGGCCACGCCGCGTTCTTCGGCATCGGGGCCTACACCTCCACCTTGCTCTTCCTGCATCTCGGTCTCAGCCCGTGGCTCGGCATGCTCGTGGGCGGCGGGCTGGCCGCCGCCTTCGGGCTCTTCGCGGGCTATCTCTCGTTCCGCTACGGCCTGCGCGGGCCGTACTTCTCCCTCGTGACCCTCGCCTTCGCCGAGATGCTGCGGGTGATCGCGGTGAACTGGAAGGCGGTGGGATCCTCGCTGGGCCTCGTGGTGCCGAACCGCGGATCGGCCCCCGCGCTGTTCCTGTTCGCGGAGAAGCTGCCGTACTACTACGTGATCCTCGCGATGGCGCTCGCCGCGCTCGCGATCACCCGGATCATCGAGCGCTCGCGCATGGGCTACGCCCTCGCCGCGATCCGCGAGAACGAGGACGCGGCGGAGGCGGCGGGGGTGGACGCGCTCTCCACCAAGCTCTCCGCGATGGCGATCTCGTCGTTTCTCACCGCGCTCGGGGGCACGTTCTACGCGCAGTACTTCGCCTACATCGACCCGAGCCTCACCTTCGGGCCCGCGATCTCCATCGGCGGCCTGTTGCCCGCCATCGTGGGCGGCGCGGGCACGGTGGCGGGCCCGCTGCTCGGCTCCTTCGTGCTGACCCCGATCTCCGAGCTGACCCGCGCCGTCCTGCGCGGCCGGGCGGGCGCCGACGTCATGCTCTACGGCCTCATCCTGATCCTGGTGATCTCGTTCCTGCCCAACGGGCTCGTGGGATGGTTCCGGAGCCGGCGGGCCGCGACCGGGAGGACCGCGTGAGCGCGCCCGCGGGTGCCGGGCTCGAGATCCAGGGGCTCACCAAGCGCTTCGGCGGCCTCGTCGCGGTGAGCCGCTTCGACCTCACCGTGGTCCCCGGCGAGATCGTGGGCCTGATCGGGCCCAACGGGGCCGGGAAGACCACCGTGTTCCATCTGGTCGCCGGGTTCCACGCGCCGAGCGAGGGGGCGATCCGGTTCGAGGGCACGAGCCTGGTGGGGCTCAAGCCGCACGCGATCTGCCGGCTCGGGCTGGCCCGCACCTTCCAGCTCGTGCAGCCGTTCGCCGGGCTCACCACCCTGGAGAACGTGATGGTGGGCGCATTCAACCGAGCGCGGGACGTCGCGGGGGCCCGGCGTCGCGCGGCCGAGATCGTCGACTTCGTGGGCCTGGGCCCGCGCCGCGACGTGCCCGCGCGGCACCTGACGCTGCCCGACCGCAAGCGCCTCGAGGTGGCCCGCGGCCTTGCCACCGAGCCCCGGCTCCTGCTACTGGATGAGGTGATGTCCGGGCTCAATCCCACCGAGATCGAGGCCATCATCGGGCTGATCCGCCGCATCCACGCCCGCGGGGTGAGCCTGCTGATCATCGAACACGTGATGCGGGCGATCCTGGCCCTCTCCCATCGTCTGGTCGTGCTGCACCACGGCGAGAAGATCGCCGACGGCGCCCCCGCGCGGGTGGCGCGCGACCCGCGGGTGATCGAGGCCTACCTGGGCGAGAGCGCGGAGGCCGCGCCACGATGAGCCTCCTCGCGCTGCGCGCGGTGGACGTGGCCTACGGGGACCTGCCCGCGCTCACCGCGGTCGACCTGGTCATCGAGCCGGGGGAGATCCTCTCGGTGGTGGGCGCCAACGGCGCTGGCAAGACCACGATGCTCCGCGCGATCTCCGGTCTCCTGCGCCCCCGGGCGGGGGAGATCCTGCTGGACGGCGTGCGGCTCGATCGGCTGCCGACGCACGCGGTGGTGGAGCACGGAGTCGTGCAGGTGCCGGAGGGCCGCAAGATCTTCCCGAGCCTCACCGTGCTCGAGAACCTGGAGCTGGGCTCCTACACCCGCGCGGCCCGCCCGCACCGGCGCGAGAGCCTCGAGCGCGTGCTCGGGCTCTTCCCCATCCTGGGAGAGCGGCGCGGCCAGGCCGCCGGCACCATGTCGGGCGGCCAGCAGCAGATGCTGGCCATCGGCCGCGCGCTCATGGCGCGCCCGCGCCTGCTGATGCTGGACGAGCCCTCGCTCGGGCTGGCCCCGAGGATCGTGCAGGAGATCTTCCGGATCATCGGCGAGATCAACCGCGCGGGCACCACGATCCTGCTGGTCGAGCAGAACACCCGCCAGGCGCTGGCCCTGGCCGGGCGCGGCTACGTGCTCGAGAACGGCCGCGTCGTGCTCACCGGTGCCGGCCGCGACCTCCTCGACGACGAGCACGTGCAGCGCGCGTACCTCGGCATGTGAAGGGAGCCCCTCATGGACGAGCTGACGTTCACCTCGGTATCCGAACTGGCGCAGGCCATCCGCGCGGGCAAGGTGGGGCCGGTGGAGGCGACCCGCGCGTACCTCGATCGCATCGCGCGCCTCGACCCCACGCTTCACGCCTACATCACGGTGGACGCGGACGGCGCGCTGGCCGCGGCCGCGGTGCTCGAGCGCGAGGCGGCGGCGGGGGCCTGGCGCGGCCCGCTCCACGGGGTGCCGCTCGCCCACAAGGATCTTTTCCTGATCCCGGGCCTGCCCACCTCGTGCGGGACCCGCACTCCCGACTACTTGGTCGGCGCCCCGCCCTGCACCGCGGTGACGCGGCTGCAGGCGGCCGGCGCCCTGACCCTGGGCAAGCTCAACATGACCGAGCTGGCGCTGGGTCCCTTCGGCGACAACGCCCACCACGGCGACGTGCAGAACCCGTGGCGCATCGGTCACGTCTCGGGCGGCTCGAGCAGCGGGTCGGGCGCGGCGGTGGCGGCGGGGCTCGCGGCGGGCGCGCTCGGCACGGACACCGGCGGCTCCATCCGCTTGCCCGCGGCGGCCTGCGGGGTGGTGGGGCTCAAGCCGACCTACGGCCGCGTGAGCCGCGCCGGCGTCATGCCGCTCTCCTGGTCTTACGACCACGTGGGTCCGCTCGCCCGCACCGTGCGCGACGCGGCGCTGATGCTCACCACGATCGCGGGCGCGGACCCGCTGGACGCAACCACGAGCCGGCAGCCGGTGCCGGACTATGTCGCGGCCCTCGACGGGAGCGTCGCCGGGCTCCGGATCGGAGTGGCCGGGGCCTTCTACGCCGACGGCCTCGACGCCACCGTGACCGCCGCGCTCGCGGACGCGGTGACCGCGCTCGGCGGCCTGGGCGCGCGCGTCGAGCCCCTCACGGTCCCCGATCCGGGCCCGATCGTGTCGGGCTGCAGCAACGTGATGGTGCGGGCGGAGAGCGCGACGATCCACTCGCGGCTGCTCAAGGAGCGGCCGGGTGAGCTGCAGCCGGCGGTCCGCGACCGCATGGCCCCGGGCCTCACGGTCACCGCCTACGAGTACCTGCAGGGCCAGCGGCTGCGCGCGCAGCTCACCCGCGAGTTCATCGACAACGTGTTCTCGCGCGTGGACGTGCTGGTCACCCCGACCATCCCCGAGCCGGCGCCCGCGCTGGCCCACGTCAAGGCGGGCGCCACCGCCGACGTCATCGCCCGCATGGGCCGCTTCTCGCGGCTCACGCGGCCGTTCAACGCCCTCGGTCTCCCGGCGCTGTCGCTGCCCTGCGGCGCCGCGCCCGACGGGCGCCCACTCGCGATGCAGCTCGTCGGCCGGCCCTTTGACGAGGCCACGCTCCTGCGCCTGGGCCACGCCTACGAGCTCGCGACCGCGTGGCATCGGCGCCGCCCCGCCCTGCCGTGACGATCCGCCGGCGTTGACGGCCCGCGCGACCTGGGCTAGGCTCCGATCGTGCTCGATCTCGTGATCCGCAACGGGCAGGTCATCACGCCGCAGGGCGTGGGTCTCTGGGACGTGGGCGTGCGCGGCGAGCAGATCGCGGTGGTGGCCGCGCCCGGCACGTTGCCCACCGACGCCGCGCGCGTCATCGACGCGGCGGGGCAGATCGTCTCGCCGGGCGGCGTGGAGCCGCACGCCCACCTGGCCCACGGGATCATGTCGCACCCCGAGCAGCCCTCCATCACGCTCGGGCCCGAGGACGACACTCGGGGCATGGCGTGCGGCGGGACCACCACCCACATCGACTTCGCCTACGTGCGGCCGGGCACCGATATTCAACCGGTGATCGAACAGCGCGCGAGCCGGTGGAAGGGCAACTCCTACGTCGACTACGCCTTCCACCTGACGCTCGCGGGCGCGCTGCCCATCCGGGTGTTCGACCAGATCGGGGAGGCCATCCAGGCCGGGCACCCGAGCTTCAAGGTGTTCACCACCAACGTGCTGCCGCCGCATCCGAAGCGGGCGGGCAACCGCATCGACTTCGGGCGCATCCACTTCGCCATGGAAAAAGTGGCGAAGGCGGGCGGCATCATGGTGGTCCACGGCGAGGACGAGGATCTCGTCCAGTTCAACTACGAGCGCTTCCGCGAGGAGGGGCGGATGGAGGGGAGCAACCTCCATCTCGTGCACACCAAGCTCTCCGAGCTGCTCGCGTTCCGCCGCACCGTCGCCCTCGCCAAGGCGAGCGGGGCGGGCGTCTACTTCGTCCACGTCTCGGCGCGCGAGGGGGTGGAGACGGTGATGGAGGCGCGCGCCCAGGGCCTGCCGGTGTACGGCGAGACCCTTCACCAGTACGCGTGCTTCAACGCGGAGTACTACAAGACCCCGCGGGGCTTCTGCTCGCACACGTATCCCTCGCTGAAGTTCCCGGAGGACCAGCAGGCCCTCTGGGACGGGCTGGTGCACGACGGGCTCTCCACCCTGGCCACCGACGAGTACCCGACCAGCCTCGAGCTCAAGCTGCGCGGGCGCACCATCGAGGACGTCACCGGCGGCAACGTGGGGGCGGAGGCCCGCATCGGCATCGGCTTCACCGAGGGCGTGGTCAAGCGCGGCATGTCGCTCACCCGCTTCGCCGACGTCACCGCCACCAACGCGGCGCGCATCCTCGGCCTCTACCCGAAGAAGGGTGTCATCGCCCCCGGCAGCGACGCCGACCTCGTGCTGATCGATCCGACGATTCGCAAGACGCTCGCGAAGGACGACTTCCACGTGACCGACTACAGCCCCTGGGAAGGGTGGCAGGTCTCGGGCTGGCCAGTCATGACCCTGCTGCGCGGCAAGGTCATCGCGGAGCGGGGGCGCCTGATCGGCAGCCCGACCGACGGCCAGTGGGTGGCGCGCCGGATCGATCCGGCCGTGCTCCGCCGGCCGGCCTGCTAGCTCGCCGGCCGGCATGACCGACTACGCCGGTCAGTTCAACCCGGGCTTTCGCCTCGAGCCGGCGCGGGTCGCGCTGGTGGTGGTCGACATGCAGTACGCGAGCGCGTCGCGCCACGAGGGCCTGGGCCGCCTGCTCAAGGACCAGGGCCGCTCCGAGCAGGGCACCGCGCGGTTCGACCGCATCGAGTCGGTGGTCGTGCCCACCATCCAGCGCCTGCTCACCGCCTTCCGGGAGCGCGGGCTGCGCATCGTGTACCTCACCGTCGGCTCCGAGCTGCCGGACTTCAGCGACCTGCCGCCTCACATGCGCCCGATGGCGGAGGCGGTGGGCAACACGCGCGGGCGGCGGGAGCACGAGATTCTCGACGCGCTCGCCCCCGAGCCGCACGAGGCCCGGCTCAACAAGACCACCATGAGCGCGTTCCACTCCTCGGGCTTCGAGCGCCTGGTGCGGGTGTGGGGCGTTGACCAGCTCCTGTTCACCGGGGTGTCGACCAACTCGTGCGTGGAGGGCACCGCGCGCGACGCGGCCGACCGCGGGTTCCGCTGCCTGCTGGTGGAGGACGGCTGCGGCGCGGCGAGCCCGGCGTTGCACGACGCGACCTGCCACAACTTCCAGCGCCTGCTGGGCCGGGTGGACTCGAGCGCCCGGGTGCTCGCGGAGCTCGGCGCCGCGCGCTGAGCGGACCCGCCCCGACCGGAGGAGGATCGCGATGGCGGGCAAGCTGTTCGAGGAGCTCCTGATCGGTCAGACCTTCCAGCACCAGCCCGGGCGGACCATCACCGAGTCGGACAACGTGTTCTTCACCTGTCTCACCATGAACCCGCAGCCGCTGCACCTCGACTTCCACGCGGCGCAGAAGGCCGAGTTCGGCAAGCCTCTCGTCAACAGCCTGCTCACCCTCGGCATCGCGGTGGGCCTGAGCGTCGGCGAGACCACGCTCGGCACCACCGTCGGCAACCTGGGCTTCGAGAAGGTGGAGTTCCCGAAGCCGGTCTTCCACGGCGACACCATCTACTCGGAGACCGAGGTGGTGGAGAAGCGCGAGTCGAAGTCGCGGCCCCAGTGGGGGATTGTGATCTTCGAGCACCGGGCGAAGAACCAGCACGGTGACGTGGTGATGCGCTGCCGGCGCGCCGCCATGATGCGCCGCCGCTCGGCCTGAGCGATGCGCCGCTCGCTCCACTTCGTGCCGGGCGGCAACGAGAAGATGATCGCCAAGGCGCTGACGCTGCCCGCCGACGGCCTGATCCTGGACCTGGAGGACGCGGTCACCCCCGATCGCAAGGCGGCCACCCGGCCCATCGTGCGCGGCTGGCTGCAGAACCTGGACTTCGGCGGCCGCGAGCGCTGGGTGCGGATGAACCCCATCTTCACCGACCACGCGGAGGCCGACATCGCGGAGACCATCGCGGGCCGGCCGGACGGCTACGTGGTGCCCAAGCCGCGGCGGGCCGAGGACGTGCGCCGGGTCGCGGCCCTGCTCGACGCCCAGGAGCAGGCCAAGGGCGTGCCGTTCGGCTCGACACGCCTGGTCCTGATCGCCACCGAGACGCCCGAGGGCCTGCTCCACATCCAGGAGATCGCGGGGGCGAGCCCGCGCACGGTGGCGCTGTCCTGGGGCATCGAGGACCTCTCCGCCGCGATGGGTCTGCCGCGCACGCGCGACGAGGCGGGGCGCTACCTCGACATCCCGCGCTACGCTCGCGTGATGTGCGCGGTGGCCGCGGCGGCGGCCGGGGTCGAGGCGATCGACACCGTCTACACCGACATCCCGGACCTCGACGGCCTGCGCCGGGAGTGCCGCGAGGGCGTGGCGATGGGCTTCAGCGGCAAGATCTCCATCCACCCGGGCCAGATCGAGGTGATCAACGCGGAGTTCACCCCGTCGAAGGCCGACGCGGAGGACGCGATGGCGCTCATCGGCGCCTTCGAGGAGCACGC
>Ga0209438_1000292_pt1 | contig 14727 bp, 14 predicted proteins | sample GraSoi_2013_20cm_FD_185825 | JGI IMG/M metagenome (GOLD analysis project Ga0209438, IMG submission 185825) | Grasslands soil microbial communities from the Angelo Coastal Reserve, California, USA - Sample 9_17_2013_20cm (SPAdes) (version 2) | ecosystem: Environmental > Terrestrial > Soil >...
GTTCGAGACGATCGAGCAGTCCTGCCTCAAGGAGGCGGGCAACATCCTGTCCGGCGCCTACATGAATGCGCTGTCGGACTTCATGGGGATGCTGCTGCTGCCGTCGGTGCCGAGCCTCGTCGTGGACGTGTCGGCCGCCGTGCTCACGACGACCTATTTGAATTTCGGGCACGACCGGGACTTTGTGTTCTGCGTCGAGACGGAGTTCAGCATCGATGCAGATGACGGACTGCGCGGCCATTTTCTGCTGCTCCCCGACCTGGCGTCCCTCAAGGCCATTTTCGACGCCATCCGCCTGACTTGACGCTGTCCGAGCGCGACGCCGCGGTTCTGCGGTCGTTCGCCCGCCGGATCGATCCATCGGACGCGGGCGCCCACAACAACCTCGGCGTCCTCTATTTCCAGAAGGGCCTCATCCCTGAGGCCATCGCGGAGTTCACGCGCGCGCTCGAGCTCGACTCCAAGATGCAGGTCGCGCAGCGCAACCTCGAGATCGCCTACCACAACACCGGCTACTACGACCGCCGCGTCGCGGAGGTGCAGGAGCGCCTACGCCAGGCGCCCGACGACCGCGACGCGCGCTGGGAGCTGGGCCGGACGTACGCGATCCTCGGCTCCTACGAAGAAGCCTCCGCGGAGTTCGAGGAGTTGCTGGCGCACCGTCCCAAAGACGTGGCGGCGATGATTCAGCTGGGACTCACCGAGAAGAGCCGCGGCCGGCTGGAGATGGCCACCGACTGGTTCCTGCGCGCCGCCGAGCTCGAGCCCGAGTCGAGCGTCGTGCAGTTCTACTTGGGCGAGGTCTACTACAACCGCGGTCTGAACGAGCCTGCGCTGGCCGCGCTCGAGCAGGCGATCACGCGCAACCCCGACAACGCCAACGCGCACTACCTGATGGCGTTCGTGCTGGGAGACATGGGCCGGCACCAGGACGCGCGCGCGGCGTCGAAGCGGGCGATTCAGCTCAATCCGCCCCTCGCGCGCGCGCAAACGAACCTGTCGCTGGAGCGCTATCGCGCGGAGCGGCAGAGCGCCGAGCACCGGTTGCGCGTGGCCCCGGAGCCCGAGGTCGCCGAGGGGAGCGAGCTGGCGCACTACAACCTGGGCCTCGCGTTCCGCCAGAAGGGCTATTACACGGAGGCGCTGCGCGAATTCCGGCTCGCGCTCGAGCGGGGCGAGGACCGCCACCTCGTGCTCCAGGCCATGGCGGAGGTGCATCTCCTGAAGCGCGACTTCGCGGATGCGCTCGACCTGTACGAGACGCTGATCCACGAGGTCCCCGACTCGCCCAAATTATGGAACGAGCGCGGCGTGGTCCTGCACCAGGCGGGCCGCACGGCCGACGCGCTCACGTCCTACCGCCAATCCGCCGAGGTCGACCCGCGGTACGCGCTCGCCTGGAACAACGTCGGCGTCGTGCTGGCCCATCAGAGCGACACCGAGGACGCGATCGAGGCGTTCCGCCGGGCGCTGCAGCTGCAGAACGGATTCATCATGGCGCGCCTGAACCTGGCGCTGCTCCTCACCCACCTGCGCCGCTTCCAGCTGGCCCTCGAGGCCTACCGGCAAGTCCTGGCCGACAAGGCGGACTCCGCCGCGGCCTGGAACGGGGTCGGCCTCGTGCTCGTCGAGCTGAAGCGGTTTCCGGACGCGAAGAACGCGTTCGTGCGCGCCGTCGAAGCGGACCCGCAGAACGCCGGCGCGCACTACAACCTGAGCTTCACGCTCTCGAACCTCGGCGACTTCGACGGCGCGCTGCGCGCCACCAAACGCGCCCTCGAGCTCGATCCCTACTACGTGTCGCAGAAGTTCGCCCTGGCGATCGATCTGCAGTACGAGAGCGCCACGATCGGGATCGTGCCCGAGATCTCCGCCGACGTCACGGCGGAGACGCTGGGCGCGGACTTCAACTTCGACCAGCGCTTACTCGACAACATCTTCCAGGAATTGGCGCCCGCGCAGGCGGCGGCCGCGGGCGAGAAGAAGGTCAAGGAGGATCCGCTCGCGCTGGCGCGGGACTACGTGAGCAAGGGGTTGATGGACCTCGCGGCGGCCGAGGCGATGCGCGCGGTGCAGCGCGGCGCCGACGCCGGAGCGGCGGCCACGCTGCTCGGTGACATCTACGCGCGCCGCGGTCTGCACGGGGAAGCCCTGGAGCGCTACCGCGAAGCCCGCGGCCTCGATCCCACTAACGCGGCCGCCGCGTTGGGCGAGGTCCAGAGCTTGCTCGCCGTCCAGCGCGCCCCGGAGGCGTTGCCGCTCGTCGAGGATCTGCTCGCGAAGAGCCCCGAGGCCGTGGAGACCCTCGTCGCCGCCGCCAAGGCGCGCGCCGCCATGGGCGACGCCGCGGGCGCGCTCACCGCGCTGCAACAGGCCCAGGCCCGTGCCCCCGCGCGCGCCGACCTGCGCAAGCTCCAGGGCGACATCGCGCGCACGGTGGGCGACCGCCAGGGCGCGCGGCAGGCCTACCGCGCCGCGCTCGACCTGGACCAGGGCTTCGTCCAGGTGTGGCGCGAGCTCGGCCGGCTGCACGAGGAGGACGAGGAGTGGCTCGATGCGGAGCGCGCCTACACGCAGGCGCTCGACGCCCTCCCGACGTTCCACGAAGCGGCCCTCGCGCTCGCCGACCTGCTGCGCCGCGTCGGCCGCGTGCGCGATGCCGTCGGGCGGCTCGTCGATATGCTCGAGCAGGATCCCTACGATCTCGATGCGCTGCTGCAGCTGGGGCGGGCGCTGATCGACGACAAGCGCAACGCCGAAGCGCTGGAGGCCTTCAAGCGCGCGCTCAAGTTCGATCCCGAGCACGTCGGGACGCTCTTCTATCTCGGTGTCACGCTTGCGCGCCTGCAGCGCTACGCCGAGGCGGTCGATGTCTGGGAGCGGGTCACCCGGCTCGATCCCGGCGGGCCCTACGCGCAGCGGGCGCGGATGCACGCCCGCACGGCCGTCGACCTGCAGCACATCTTCTCCGCGTCGGACGCGGCATGACCATGGCGCCCCATGGCGATTGAAGGACCGCTTCGCGAGCTCGGCATCCACGATGTCTTCCAGCTCCTCGACCTGAGCCGGAAGACGGGCGCGCTGCGCGTCACCTCGGAGCTGCGGCACAACCAGGGCACGATCTACTTCGAGGACGGCACCATCATCTTCGCCGAGATCCGCAGCAATCCGCACCCGCTCGGCGGGCTGCTGATGCGGACCGGCAAGATCACGGAGGCCGACCTGGAGCGCGCCCGCGACATGCAGCAGCGCCAGGGCGACAAGCGACGGCTCGGCGAGATCCTCGTCTCGCTCGGCGCCATCACCCAGCGCGAAGTCGAGCGCCAGGTCCGCTTCCAGATCGAAGAGGTCGTGTTCGAGGTCATGAGCTGGAACGAGGGCTACTTCTCGTTCAACGAGGGGCCGATCTCCGACGTCCCCACCGAGATTCTGGTGCGCATCCCGGTGGAGGCGCTGCTGATGGAAGGCGCGCGCCGCATCGATGAGTGGTCGCGCATCGAAGGACGCATCCCGCATCTGGGCGTGGTCGCGTCGCTCGCGCCGCCGCCCCCCGGGGGCGGCGGTGAGCTCGATCTGCTGCCGCCCGAATGGGAAGTGCTGGCCTTGATCGACGACCGTCGTGACGTGCGCGCGCTCGCCACCGAGCTGGGCCGGTCGGACTTCGACGTCGCCAAGACGCTCTTCGGGCTCGAGAGCGCGGGCGTGATCGTGCTGGTCGATCCCGGCACCGCCAAGCGCGGCCGTCCCACCGTCGCGGGGGAGGTGGCGGAGCTGGTGGCCAAAGCCGAGCAGGCGCTCCAGCGGCGGGATTTCGGCGCCGCGCGCGCCGCCGCCGAGCAGGCGGCAACCACCCAGCCACACGATCCGGTCGTGCACCTACTGCTCGGCCGCCTCCACCTCGCCCAGGGCGCGCCACCGGCCGCGGTCGAAGAGCTGCGCCGCGCGCTGCGCCTCGACCCGCTGCTGGCGCCGGCCCATCGCCAGCTCGGCTATGCCCTCGTGGCGCTGGGGCGCTTCGGCGAGGCGCTCGAAAGCTGGGAGCAGTGGGAGCGGCTGGCGGGACGTTCCGAGGAAGAGTTGGCCGAGCTGCCCAACGTGCAGCGCGCGCGCGAGGCCGCGCGGGTCTTTCAAGGCATGGCGAGCCATGGCTGACGACGTCCGCGCCCTCTCCGCCCAGCTCGCCCAGGACCCGCAGAGCCTCGTGTTCTTGCGGCTCGCCGAAGCGCTGCGCCGGAAGGGCCAGCTCGAGGCCGCGTTGCGGGTCGCGCTCAACGGACTCGAGCGGCACCCGCACCTCGCCGACGCGCACGATCTGTACGCGCGCGTGCTGACCGACAAGCACGACTACGAGCGCGCCTTCGACGAGTGGGACATGGCGCTGCGCATCGCGCCCAATCACACCGGGGCGCTCAAGGGACTCGCCTTCCTCTACTTTAAGGTTGGCGACCTGGCGCAGGCCGAGTCGCACCTCGAGCTGGCCCAGCGCGTCGAGCCCCACGATCCATCGATCATGCAGGCGATCGAAATGGTGCGCGGCGGCGCGAGCCCACCGGCGCCCCAGCCCGAGCCCGCACCCGCGCCGCCGGTGCAAACCGAGGTCGAGGCCGCGCCTCCTCTGGACGAGTCTCGCGTGTTCGCCGGGCTCGAGGGCGCGCAAGAAGGCCTGGTGTTGCTCGACGCGGCGGGTCGCGTGCTGGGCGGTGCGCTGCGCAATCCGGCGGGAGCCGACGTCACGGAAGCCGTCGCGGCGTACCTGGCGGGCGTGTCGCAGGAGGCGGCCCGCACCGCCAAGCTCCTCGGGCTCGGCTCCTGGAGCGGGCTCTCGGCCGAGGGCAAGCACGGCAACGTCCACGTCTCCCAGCCGAGCAAGGCGGCGCTGCTCCTCGTCGTGCGGGATCGCGGTGTGCCCCTCGGCCGGCTCGCGATCCTCGCGCAGCGCGCGACCGCGATGGCGCACCGCTGGTTGGAGAGGCAATGACCAGCGCCCTGGATCTCATCACCCGCGTGCGCGGTGTGCGGGGCGCCATGCTGGTCTCGGCGGACGATGGGCTCGTCGTCGCCGAGCAGCTGATGGAGGGGATCAAGGGGTCTGCCGTGGCGGCCCTCGCCGCGAGCCTCGCGGGACGGCTGCGCCGCGCCATGGAAGCGGCGGGCCTGGGAGCGAGCGTGTTCTGGCACCTGCAGGCCGACCAGGGCACGCTGCTCGTCGTGCCGGCGGCGTCGGTGGTGGCCGTCGCGGAGCCCGACGTGAACATCGGCCTGGTGCGGCTCGAGCTCCTGCGGGCCGGCGAGACGGTCGCATGACGGCGCGCGCAGTCGAGAGCTGGACGCTCCAGCCCCTCACCGACTTCGTGCGCGAGGCCTCCGTGCGGCTCGTGCTGCTCATGACCCCCGCGGGCCAGGTGCTCGCCCAGTCGGGGTTCTCGCGCGCCGTCGACGTGATGTCGGCGGCGGCGCTAGGCGCGGCGATCGTGGCGTCCACGACCGAGTTGGCGAAACAGCTTCGCCAGGCGCCGTTCGCGGCCCTGAACCACCAGGGCCATCGCCACGGGATCTTCCTGTCGACGTTCCCGATCGAGCGCGGCACGGTCGTCGTGCTGGCGGTCTACGACCTCGATGTATCATCTGTCGGCTTGGTGCAGTTATTCTATGAGCAACTGGCGGCGGACCTGAAGGCGGCGAGCCCCAAGGGCAGCGTGCCCAAGCAGGTGCTGGCGGCGGATTTCGAGCGCGAGTTGAGCGAGAGCCTGAACACGCTGTTTGGGAGATAGCCCGTGTCCCTGGTGAACTTCACGACGCGCGAGATCACCTGCAAGATCGTCTATTACGGACCGGGACGGTCCGGCAAGACGACGAACCTGCACTACGTCTACGGGCGCGTGCCCGAGTCGCGCCGCGGCCGGATGGTGTCGCTCGCGACGCAGACCGATCGCACGTTGTTCTTCGATTTCCTGCCCATCGATCTGGGGCAGATCTCGGGCTTCGCCACGCGCTTCCAGCTCTACACGGTGCCGGGCCAGGTCTATTACAACGCCACCCGGCGCCTGGTGCTGCAGGGCGCGGACGGCGTCGTGTTCGTGGGCGACAGTCAGGCGCGGCAACTCGACGAAAACGTCGAGAGCCTCCAAAACCTCCAAAGCAACCTGTTGGAGCACGGCGTGGACGTGCGCACGGTGCCCGTCGTCATGCAGTACAACAAACAGGACTTGCCGCGCGAGCTGATCTTGACGCCGGCGGAGCTGGACGACGCCCTGAACTTCCGGGGGGTGCCGAGTTTTCCGGCGGATGCGCTGCACGGCCAGGGCGTGTTCGAGACCCTCAAAGCCATCTCCGAGCTGGTGCTCAAGCGGCTGGCGGCCGGGAGCACCGCGTGACGAGCGTATTGAATCCGAAGTTCACCTTTGAGACCTTCGTGGTCGGTGCCGCGAACCGCCTGGCGGTGACCGCGGGTCGCACCGTGGCGGAGAATCCGGGCTCGGCCTACAACCCGCTTTTCATCTATAGCGGCTCGGGCCTGGGGAAGACGCACCTCCTGATGGCCATTGGGCACAGCGCCAAGGCGCTCGCCCCCCAGCTCAACATCGAATACCTGACGCTGGACGAGTACGTCGAGGCGTTCCACGCGGCGATCGCCGCGGGGCAGGGCGACGCGTTCCGGCGGCGCTTCCAGAACGTGGACGCGCTGCTGGTCGACGACGTCCAGTTCCTGACGAACCGCAAGGAGATGCAGGCGGAGCTGCTCCGGCTCACCGAGGCGCTGCAGCAGGCGGGCCACCAGATCGTGCTGACGAGCGACCGGCCTCCCGCCGAGATCGCCGACTTGGATGAGCGCCTCATCTCGCGGTTCTCGGGCGGGCTCGTGGTCGACATCGGCGTGCCGGATTACGAGACGCGCGTCGCGATCCTGCGGCGCAAGGCCGAGGAGCGGGGCGCGCGCTTCCAGCCTGGCGTCCTCGAGGCAGCGGCCGGCGTGGAGTTCCCCAACGTCCGCGAGCTGATGGGCGCGCTCAACCGCCTCGTGGCGTATCAGGCCGTGAACGACACGCCCATCAATGTCGAGGCGGCGCGCCAGGTCTTGGGTGTCGCGGATGCGACCGCCGCGACCGCCGCTTCATCGTCCGCCGCAGTGACCGGCGACGAGTTCTCCCAATTCCTCACCGACGTCACCGTGACTGTGGGTAGGGCAGTCGAGGCCTGGCGCGCGCGCGTCGCGGAGGCGGTACTGCGCTGGGAAGGCGAAGGGTATCGCACGGGCCGGCTCGAGAAGTTGCTCGATCAGGACTCACCCGCCGCAGTGGACGAGGCGATCGCCGCGTACATCGGGGACGTGGAGCGCCTCAGGGCCCTCGAGGCGGAAGTGGGCGAACTCGATCCGCAGGCAGCGGGGGAGAAGGTGTTCCGGGATCCTGAGCGGATGGCGGAGGCCGAGGCGGCGGCGGCCAAGGTGCGCGACGGCGCCGCGCCGCCGCCCGCCCCCTCCGGGGCGTTCCCGCTCGACGGCTATGCGGCCGGTGCCTCGAACGACGTGGCGCTCAGCGCCGCCCGCGCCGTGATCGACGCGCCCGGCAAGAAGTACAACCCCCTGGTGCTCGTCGGGAAGAGTGGGCTCGGCAAGTCGCACCTCCTGAATGCTATCGGGCTCGAGCTCATGAAGAAGAAGGGCGCCGTCGTCGCCTGTCTCTCGACGCAGGGCTTTGTGGATGAGCTGATTGCGGCCATCGACGGCAACCGGGTGGACTGGTGGCGGGCGCGCTACCGCCGCGCCACCGCGCTACTGCTCGACGACATCCAGCTGCTGGCCGGTAAGGAGCGGACGCAGGAGGAGCTGTTCAACATCTTCAACCAGTTCCTGGACGGCGACCGCCAGCTCGTCTTCACCGCGCCGGCGCACCCCAACACGCTGCAGGGGTTGGAGGAGCGGATCGTGTCGCGTCTCGAGGGCGGGCTCGTCGCCGAGATCGGCAACCCCGACCGCGAGCTGCGCCGCACCGCGCTCGAGCGGATCCTGATCCAGCAGAAGGTCTCCGTCGAGCCGGCGTTGCTCGACTACCTCGCCGACCGGCCCGCCGACTCGGTGCGTAGCCTCACGGGACTCGTGCTGCGCGTGTCGGAAGCGGCGGCGGCGCAGGACCAGCCGGTCACGGCGGGCCTGGCGCGCGAAATCCTGGAAGGGCAGCCTCCCGCGGGCGCCCGGCGCACGACCGGGCTGCGCACCAGCGGCCTCGTCGTCTCGAGCGCCGGCGGCGTACGCAGCCGCGAGAAGATGGTGTGGGATTGGCCCTCGGCGGCCGACCGCGTCATCGAGGATCTTCGCTAAATGGCCATCAAGGGCTCGCTCAAGGAAGCCTCGCTCCCCGACGTGCTCCAGCTGCTCGCGCTGGGGCAGAAGTCGGGCTGCCTGTCGATCGCCGATCGCTCGAACTTCGGCTACATCTACTTCGACAAGGGCCGCATCTGCTACGCGTCGATCGTAAACCGCCGCGACCGGCTGGGCGACATCCTCGTGAAGCACGAGAAGATCTCGCAAGAGCAGCTCGACGCGGCGATTCACCGCCAGGCCAAGGAGCGGGACAAGAAGTTGGGTGAGATCCTGGTCGCCCAGACCGTGATCACCCAGGGAGACCTCGAGCGCTACATGCGCATGCAGATCGAGGAGTCGGTCTACTACCTGTTCACCTGGACTCAAGGGACCTTCAACTTCGAGGCCGACGTCCGGCCCGAGCAACAGGACTTCCTCGTCTCGATCAACCCCGAATCGCTGCTGCTCGAGGGCGCGCGCCGGGTCGACGAGTGGAGCCTGATCGAGAAAAAGATCCCGTCCTTCGACTTGATCTTCGTCGTCGATCGCGACCGGCTCGAAATCAGCGACGCGAAGATGACCGAGACGCAGGATCGCCTGCTGCCGTTGCTGGATGGCTCGCGCGACGTCAACCAGGTGATCGAGGACTCCGGGCTCGGCGAGTTCGAGGTCGGCAAAGCGCTGTACGGGCTCGTGACGGCGGGGTTCGTGCACCGCGCCGGCCGCACCGCCAGCGCCGAAGACCTGAAGTTGACCGATGCGCGCGTCGAGGAGCACCGCAACCTCGGCATCGCGTTCTATAAGACGGGCATGCTCGACGAAGCAGCGCGCGAATTCCGCCGCGTCGCCGAGCTGCGCGCCACCGACGCCAACGCGCACTTCTTCATCGGCCTGGTGGCGCTGAAACAGGCCCGCTGGCGTGAGGCGATGGAGGCGCTGCGGCTCGCTGCCGAGAAGGGCGGCTCCCGGCCCGCCGTATTGCACAACCTCGCGTTGGCATACGAGCAGCTCGGGCGCCTGGACGACGCGGAAGCCTCATACGCCGAGGCGGCGTCGCGCGCCCGGACCGACCCCCGCGTGTACGTCGGCTGGGGCATCATCGCGTTGAAGCGCCGCGACCACGTCAGCGCCGCCGGCCGGCTCGATCGTGCCAAGGAGCTGTTCGCGGACAAGATCCCGCCCGTGTGGTTCTGGGCGCGGGCTCTGGTCGCGGCGGCGGCCGGCGATTTCGAGGTGGCCGAGCAGACCGCCGAGCACGCCGTGCAGACGCACCCGCAGCACGCCGTGCTGCGCAACAACCTCGCGGTGCTGAAAGAGCTGGCCGGCGACTTGCCGGCGGCCGAGGAGCTCGCGCGCGGGGCCTTGCAGGACGAACCGTCGCTTCCCCAACTCTCCAAGAACCTGGGCGACCTCGCGTATCGCGCTTCGCGCTACGACGAAGCCTGGGACCTCTACCAGCGCACGGTCGAGCTGGCGCCCGATCTCGGGGACGACGTCTACTTCAAACTCGGCAACATCGCCTACAAGCGGAACGACCGGGAGCACGCGGCGGAGCTGTGGGGCCGCGCTCTCGAGCTCAACCCCAAGCACGAACTCGTGAAAGCCAATCTGGACACCTTGAGCACGTTGTCGTGAGCTCGCCGCAGGACGAGCGTGCCTTTCTGGCGCTGACGCAAAAGATCTCGCGGATGCGCGGCGTCAGCTGCGAGTCGTACAAGGACAAATGCCTCAAACGGCGCCTCGCGGTGCGGATGCGCGCCCGCGGCGTCCACACCTACGACGACTACAGCCGGTTGCTCGATGCAGACGCGCTCGAGTACCAGCAGCTCCTCGACGCGCTCACGATCAACGTCACCAAGTTCTACCGCAACGCCGAGACGTGGCACGCGCTGCGCCCCCACCTGGCCGCCCTGTGGGCCGAGCGGCGTGGGCGTCTCCGCATCTGGTCCGCGGGCTGCGCCTCGGGGGAAGAGCCGTACACCATCGCGGTGCTGCTCGCGGAGATCGCCGCCGGAGGCAAGATGGACCAGGCGTCCATCGACGCGAGCGACGTCGACCGTTTGAGCCTCGAGCGCACGCGTCAGGCGAGTTACCCCGAGACCGCCTTCACCGAGATGCCGGTCGACTTGAAGCGCCGCTACTTCACCGCCGAAGCTCCCCCCCTGTTGCAGCCGGTGCCCACCGTCCGCGCGCTCGTCCACGTGCTGGCGCACGACTTGATGCGGGAGCCGCCGCCGCACAAACCCTATGAGCTCGTCGTGTGCCGCAACGTCGTCATCTATTTCGAGCGGCAGGCCCAGGAGAAACTGTTTCAAGTGTTCGTCGATGCGCTCGCCCCCGGCGGGCTCCTCCTGCTCGGCAAGGTCGAAACGTTGTTCGGGCCCGCGCGCGAGCGTCTCACCCTGATCGACCCGCGCGAGCGGATTTACCGGAAGCCCGCGTGAAGGAAGTCATCGTCAAGGTCGCCGACTGGGCCGCCGAGCAGGGCGACGGCGTGATCGTGACGCTCGGGCTGGGCTCGTGCGTCGCGATCATGCTGCACGACCCGGAGCGGAGGGCCGGGGCGATGGCGCACATCCTGCTGCCTTCGCGCAGCCTCGCCCACGACACGTCGAACCTGGCCAAGTTCCCCGAATCTGCGGTGCCCCTGCTGGTCGACCGCCTCAAAACACTGGGAGCGGAGCCTAGGCGGCTGGTCGCCAAGCTCGCCGGGGGCGCCAGCATGTTCAGCCAGCTCATGACCCCGGGCACGATCCAGATGGGGGAGCGCAACATCGTGGCGGCCCGGAACGCCCTGCGCACTGCGTCCATCCCGATCGTCCGAGAGTCCGTGGGGGGCGAGCGCGGCCGCAGCATCCGGTTCCACGTGAAGGACGGCCGCGTGGAGGTCCGGTCGGTGGGAGCGAATGCAGAAGTCATCTGAGGCCCGGCCCACCATCCTCGTCGCCGATGACAGCGCCCTGATGCGCGGCGTGCTCGTCGACGTGCTGGGGGGCGGGGAGGCGGAGTCGGGTCCGTTCCGCGTCGTCGCGACCGCGCGCGACGGCGTGGACGCCGTCCGCAAAGTCCACCAATACGATCCCGACGTCGTCACGCTCGATCTCGAGATGCCCGAGCTCGACGGCCTCGGCGCGATCGGGTACATCATGTCGGAGTCGCCCCGGCCCATTGTCGTGGTGAGCGCCCACGCCGGGCCCGGCACCGCCACCGCGATCCGCGCGTTGGAGCTGGGCGCCGTCGAGATCGTCGCCAAGCCGCCGCCCACCGCATCGGGCCGCGCCGCGCTCGCCGCGCTGGCCCCGGAGTTGATCGCCGCCGTGCGCCGCGCGCTCGCCGCGGACGTGTCGCACGTGAGAGTCATGGCGCGGCCACCCGCGCCGGTCGTCCACCCGCCGGAGCTGGCCTTGCGCGGCCGCGCGACGCTCGCCGTCGCGGTCGCAGCCTCGACGGGCGGCCCCCGCGCCCTCGCCGATCTCGTCCCGCAGCTCCCCACCGGGCGCAACGCGGCGGTGCTCATCGTCCAGCACATGCCGCCCAAGTTCACGCGCAGCCTCGCCGAGCGTCTCGACTCGATGAGCCGGCTGCGCGTCGTCGAGGCGGCCGACGGCGCGCCGATCGTGGCCGACACGGCGTACGTCGCGCCGGGCGATTATCATATGCGGGTGCAAGCCAGTCCTGACGGCCCAGTGATCACGCTCGACCAGACGCCCTCGGTGTGGGGGGTGCGCCCCGCGGCCGATCACCTGTTCCGCTCCGTGGCCCAGGTGTTCGGCGGCAAAAGCGTGGGCGTCGTGCTGACGGGGATGGGGCGCGACGGCGCCGACGGGCTGCGCGCCATACACGACGCGGGCGGCGGCGGCCTCGCACAGGACCGCGATTCCGCGGTGATCTATGGGATGCCGGGCGCCGCGGTCCAGGCGGGGGGAGTAGACGCCGTCCTGCCGCTCGGACAGATTGCCGACCGCGTTGGCATCGAGCTGACGCGGCGTGGCGGGATCGTGCGCGGAGGGGGCAGCCGGTCGTGAAGGGGTACCTGTTGGTGCGCGCCGAGGGCCGGGCGTATGGACTGCCCGTGGGACGCGTGCTCGAGGTCGCGGATGCCGGGCAGGTGCTCGATGTCCCGCGCTCGTTGCCCGCCGTGCGGGGCATGACGCCGCTGCGCGGGCGGCTCGTGCCGCTGATCCATCTCGGCGCCTTCCTCTCCGGACGGGTTCCGCCACCGGAATTGGGCCGCACCGTCGTGTTGGTCGAGCTGCGGGGACGCCAGGTGGCGTTCGAGGTGGACGACGCGGACGCGGTGGTACGTGAGCAGGTCATGCCGGTGCCGCGAGGCCAATCGCTGCCGTGGGCCGCGGGCGTCGCGGAGCAGAACGGGGCGCTCGTGCCGATACTCGATCTGGAAGCGCTGGGAGACCGCATCGGATGAACACGAGCACCGCCGGCGACGACGTTCAACTCGTTACCTTCAAGGTGGGCGGGCAGGATTTCGCGTTCAACATCTTCCAGGTCGAGCGCATCCTGCGGTACGAGGCGCCGTCCCCGCTGCCCAAGGCTCCCGAGTTTCTCGAGGGGGTCTTGCAGTATCAGGCGGGGGCGATTCCGCTCATCGACATGCGCAAGCGGCTCGGCGTGGCGGCGCCGCTGCGCGACGATACGCGCACCGTGATCCTCGAGTTCGAAGCCGGAAAGATCGGCCTGATCGTGGATGCGGTGACCGAGGTGCTCCAAGTGGCCGCCGCGACCGTGACGCCGCCTCCCGGCATCGTGAAGGGCCTCGCCGCCGAGTACATCACGGGGCTGGTGGTGACGAACGGGCGGACGATCATCGTCCTCAATACCAACAAGCTGCTGTCGTCCAAGGAGAAGTTGGCGCTCGAGGCCGTGCAGGCGCCGGCCAAGTCGAAATGAGTGAATCCCCGATTGCCAGGTTGCGCGCGGAGTATGACGCGATCGCCCGCCAGCTCGATGTGGCCACGGGCGGCGCCGAGCGCGAAGCCGCCAAACGCGAGATCATCGCCTACTTCAAGCGCGTCGACGGCTATCTCGGCGAGCTGACGCAGCTCAAGGACGACATCCGCCAGCTGGTGGAGCGGTACAAGCAGCTCACGGCCGACACCAAGCAGGCATCGGCCCCGGAATTCACCGGCCAGCGGCCGGCCGTGCACGCGGACCACATCGGCGCCTCGACCTTCATCGAAAAAGGCTGGAGCCTGATCTCGCTCGGCGACCACCTCGGCGCGATCCAGGCGTTGCAGCGCGCCCTGCAGCTCTCGCCCGGGGAGACGCAAGCCGAGTCGCTGCTGGGGTGGGCGCAGATGCTGCACGAGGACTACGACGACGCGCTCCAGACGTTCTCCAAAGTCCTGATGAAGGAGCCGGCGAACTCGCTGGCGCGCATCAACGTGGGCTTTATCTGCCTCAAGAAGCACATCTTTGGCGAGGCGATCGAGCACCTGTCCAAGGCCATCCGGCTCGACAACGACAAGAAGGCCACGCTGTACGCGCACTTCTATCTCGGCCTCGTCTACCTGCAGCGCGAGATGTTCGAGGACGCGGAAACGTTTTTCCAGAAGACGATCAAGCTCGGACCGAACCTCATCGAGGCGTACTACGAGCTGGGCCGCGCCTACTGGTTTGCCGGCGAGCAGGACAAGGCCAAGGTCACGTGGCAGGACGGGTTCAAGGCCAACAAGTTCAACCCCTGGGGCAAGAAGTGCGGCGAGATGGGCGAGCTGGTCGCCCGGGGTGAGGAGCCGCCGCGAGAATAGCGCTCCTCGCCCTTTTGCTGCAGGGCGCCCCGCCTCCCACCGCCGTGACGGTAGGGCGCGTGACCGCCGTGGCGTGGCCGGGCCAAGAAGGATTGGCCACGTCGCTCGCCGAGGTCGCGGATCGTGCCACCGGCTTCCCGGGCATCGGCCCGTTGCCTGATCGCCCGCTCCGTTTGATTCTCGCGCCGACCCGCCAGCGGTACGACTCGCTCACGCGGGGCCGGCTCCCGTTTTGGAGTGAAGGCGCCGCGTTCCCCGACGCCGGCACAGTTGTCCTTCTAACCGACCAACCGCCTAACGGACTAACCGGCGCCTTACGTCACGAGCTCGCCCATCTCGCCCTCCGCTGGCGCACCGGTCGCGGCGCGCCACTCTGGTTCGAAGAGGGGTACGCGGCTGTCGCCGCCGCGGAGTGGACTCGCCTCGACGCGCTTCGCCTGAATTGGCGGATCGCCCACGGCGCGCGCATGAACCTCGACGACGTGGATCGGGCCCTGCGAGGTACGCGCGGCGACGCCGAGACGGGGTATGCGCTCGCGACGACGGCGGTGTTGCTCCTGTATCGCTGGGGGGGCAAGAGGGGTCTCGACCCGCTGGTGGCGAACCTCGCGCAGGAGCCGACCTTCGACGCGGCGCTCCGGGCCACCTATCACATCACGG
>Ga0209438_1000294_pt1 | contig 14632 bp, 11 predicted proteins | sample GraSoi_2013_20cm_FD_185825 | JGI IMG/M metagenome (GOLD analysis project Ga0209438, IMG submission 185825) | Grasslands soil microbial communities from the Angelo Coastal Reserve, California, USA - Sample 9_17_2013_20cm (SPAdes) (version 2) | ecosystem: Environmental > Terrestrial > Soil >...
GCCGCGTTCAAATTTCAACAGCTACTGGGACATCCTTCCATGCCGCGCAGTTAGCGGCAGATCACGAAACACCCGACCATGATGGCCGTGATGCGGCCTTCCGCATTGGGAAGGATCAGCGTTCACACTTGCAATGAACACCGCAGCGTTGTAATCGCGCACGGGACAGCCTCCAAGTTCCAGCAGCATACGCGCGAGTAATAGCGACGACCAGGCGCGGCATTCTGATTGCCTGTCGACTTCTGGTTCGGAACGCAACCAGGAGCCTTCATGAAACTTCGATGTCGCCTCGCCAGCATGCTCGTCGTCGCCGCAGTTCTCGCAATTGCACCCTCAACCTTCGCGCAAACGCCACGCGCGTACCGCGTGGAGGAGCTTGGCTCGTTCGGCGGGCCGTATCTCGTTGGACTCGCGATCAACAGCAACGGCGAGATCGCTGGTTACGGGTACCTGGCCAACGGGACAATCCACGCGTTTCGCTGGACGGAATCGGGTGGGCTCGAGGACCTCGGCGCGAACGGCGGATGGCTCTCTCAGGCGGTTGGGATTAATGACAACGGCGACGTCGTCGGCGTGTATCTCGATGCCTCGAACCAGCCGCACGGCTTTGTCGCCCCGCGCGGCGGCGTCATGCGCGACTTGAGAACACCCGACCGGCAAATCGTTCGGGTGAACTCGATTACCAACGACGGGCGCATGACCGGCATGTTGTACAGTTTCACGCCCTCATTTCAAGTGCACGCCTTCAGAACGCTCACTGAGGGCAGGCTGGAGGATCTCGGCGACACCGTGTACGCGAGCGTTGGGTGGCATATCAACGACGCCGGTGAGGTCACCGGCTACGAGGCGCGCACCGCGACCGGGACAGAACATTCGGCGTTCCGCTTCTCGGATGCGTTGGGCAAAGTCGATCTTGGCACAGTAGGCGGAGCGCGTAGCAGCGGGATGTCGATCAACAACTCCGGCGTCGTGGTCGGATGGTCCGAAGGCGCCGCCGGTAGTTGGTCGCGTGCGTTTCGCGCGAGGCCAGGATTTTCCATCGAGGACCTTGGCACGCTAGGCGGCATCAACGCGGGTGCCGAAGCCATCAACGATCCTGGGGTCGTCGTCGGTTGGTCGACGGGCCAGTACTTCATGACCGCATTCGCTTATAGCGACACCGACGGCATGATCGATCTGAACACGCGGGTCCAGCCAACTAACGCCGGCCGCATCATGTACGATGCTGTCGGGATCAACGACGCTGGACAGATTGTCGTCTGGTACTACACCGACGCGGGAACGGGCACACTTCGACTCACGCCGATCGTCGACACGGAACCGCCCGTCATCACATCGGCGACCGCGTCTCCTGACACCCTGACGCCTCCAGACGGCTGGATGAGACCGGTGACCGTTACAGTGTCTGCCACCGACGATCTCGATGCGGCGCCCATGTGCTCGATCGCGAGCGTGACAAACAGTGAGGCGCCGTCCTCAGGCGTGGATCCAGATGTCGAGATTACCGGCGCCTTAACGCTGTCGCTTCGCGCAGCTCGGCTGGGAAAGGGTGACGGACGGACATACACGATCACGGTTCGCTGCACCGATTATTCGGGTAACGCAGCTACTGCGGAACTGTTTGTGCGCGTCCCTCACGACAGCCGCTAGGCGTCAGGAACTCAACATCGGATCCGTCCTGAGTAGTCGCTACTCTTTTGGATCCGGATTGACTCGTCGGTGGGGCCTCGTGCGACACGACGTACTTCGTCGCCTCGTTGAACGGCTTCGCGATCGGGTTGTTCGGATCTTGCTTCGGCCAGAAGCCCGACGCCTCGACACATCGCGGCTGTATTGCACGACGCTCTCGCCGCTGCTGGTGTCGCGCCCCCGTACGTCCTGGTCGGGCACTCGCTTGGCGGCACGCGAATTCGCATGTTTGCCGGCGTCTACTCCAACGAGGTCGCCGGCCTCGTTTTTGTCGACCCCACGCCGGACTTCACCCGAACGTCCGATGATGACCTCAGCGCCGTCTTTGCCCCGCTTGGGCTTGGACAGAAAGAACGTGACGAAATGCGGGCGCTGCAAAAGCCGCCGAATCGAGCGACGCCGAAACCGATCCTCGCCGAGATTGCGATGGCATCGGCGATGTCTGCCGCCGGCTTCCCAGAGATTCAGGCGCTGCCGCCGTTGCGCGACGTTCCAGTCGTAGTGCTCGCGGGCGACAGCGATACCGAATGGCCGACCTCGATGCCCGTGTCATTCGACATGCGCCGCTGGGTGCGCCAGTGGCTCAGCGTCCGGAATGCGTCACTTCGCCGTTTCGCGACGGGCCTGGCGCGAGGAACGGGAAGGTCTGTGTCGTCCACAGACCGCGCGAATCGGCTAGTGGCGCGCTCGGGGTCGGAGGAAGCAGCGTCAGGTGAGCAGGTCCGGCCACTTCGCCTTGACCTTCTCCTGCAGCTCCCGGCTTGCCTCGGCCAGGGCGGGACACTCCTCGAGCCGATCGTAGGGACGACACGCGTCGATCACGGCCTTGGAGCTGAGCGCCGCGCTTCATCGCCTTCGTCGGACCGCTTGTGACCGGCACGCTCATCACCGCGTTCGGCAGCTACGGGCGTGCCGCCATCATCGTCAGCACGATTTATCTCGTCGGGATCGTCGCGGCGCCGTTCTTCCCCGAAACGCGCGGCCGTCGGCTGCCGGAGTAGTAGACGCGAGTCTGCTGTTCTCGGCGCATCGAGCCGAGGAGTAGTGACCGTCCTCTTTCCGCGAGCGGTTCACGTCCTGAGTCAGGCTTCCCCTTGGTTCGCGCCGGACGGATCTGGCCGAGCCGACAGCCGCAGGGCGCGGACGCGGACGCGGAAGCCAACTATCTGGTCAACGTGCAGTAACCTCTATGCCGGAATGCGAAGGAGGGCGGATGCGTATTCCGGTTCGAATGGCTGTAACCGTGAGCGTCGCGATGGTGGCCCTGGCCCCCTCGGGTCTGCGCCTGCAAGCCTCCACTCTCCGTAACCTGCAAGGGCCAGAGCGATCGCCTCTCGACATCGCGAAGGTACTCGCCGCCAAGTACCCGGCGCAACCGATCATGAGCTACATCCCGGCGCTCTCGTGGTCGGCGTCGTTCCGCTTGGCCGCCCTCACCGGGGAGGACCGCTGGAGGGAAAAACCCCGGCGCGAGATGCAGGCGTTCCTGTCAGGAGTCACGCCGGCGATCGCCGAACCGTACCAGCTCGCGAGCCTCGCCGGCCACCTCGCGTTCGCCGATGCGGGCACGCTCGACGGCAACACCGTCGCGGCCGCGCTCGCGCAAAAGGCCGCCGACTTCATCCTTCCGACGTCGACAGACGAGGCGGTGCGCTTCCCGCGCAAGTGGACCGACGACATGTTCATGGCCACTTCGGTGCTCGCCCGCGTGGGCGAGGCCACGAAGGACCCGAAGTACGGCGCCGCCGCCGGGCGCCTACTGACGTCTTACGCGGAATCGCTACAGCGGCCCGACGGGATCTTCATCCACGCGCTGGAGGGTCCGTACGCCTGGGGTCGCGGCAATGGTTTTGCGCTGCTTGGAGTCGTCGAAGCGCTCACGTACCTTCCCGACACCTGGCCCGACCGCGCCCGCGTGCTTGAAATCTACCGCAGGCACCTGCGCGCGCTCGTCACCTACCAGTCCGACGACGGCAGCTGGCGGCAGGTCGTGGACGAGCCCACCAGCTATCGCGAGCTGACGGTGACCGCAATGACGGTGGCCGCCATGGCACGCGGCGTACGGCTGGGCTTCTTGGATCGTTCGGCGTACCAGGGGGCCATCGATCGTGGATGGAAGGCGGTCGTCGCTCGTGTCAACGAGGACGGCACCGTGCGCGACGTGTGTTCGGGCACCGCGGCAGGGCCCTCGAAGGAGTACTACCTGAATCGCCCGGCCGTGAACGGCGCCGACGATCGTGGCGGCGTGATGGCGCTGCTCGCCGCAATCGAGGTGGAGACCCTCCGCAGGGGCAAGTAATAGAGAACTGAATCTGCTCGAGTCGCCGCACGCAAGGTCTGGTATTGCGATCGGCCGTAACTTTCTTGCTTTCTCTGCGGATTACTCTCACGAGAGCTCACGCAAGGATGTCGCAAGGCGAGGACGACCGACTCTTGATCGAGGAGGCACAACGCGATCCTGCGCGTTTTGGCCAGCTGTACGAGCAGAACTTCTTCTGTGTGTACGCGTATATCGCGCGGCGGGTCGGACAGCGACATCAGGCCGAGGACCTGACCGCCGAAGTGTTTCGCGAGGCGCTGGCGAGCCTGCGAACGTTCGAGTGGCGAGGCGCGCCATTCGCCGCCTGGTTGCTCCGGATTGCGTCGCGGGCGGTCGCCGACCACTACAAGCGATCGAGCAAGGAGTCGGCGAGCCCGGTGGAAGAGCCGGAACGCCTCGTGGCCCAGGAGATCGAGCGCCACGTCATCCTGTTCCAATTGGTCGACCGACTGCCAGACGCGCAGGCCCGTGTGATTCGTTTGCGGTTTGTGGAGCAGAGAAGCATCCGCGAGATTGCCCAGGAACTTGGGCGGAGCGAGGGTGCGGTGAAACAACTTCAACTTCGAGCCATCGAGAACCTACGGGCTCAACTCGAGGCCGCCCATGTCTGATCACCCGGTCGTGGATCAACTGGATCGGATCATCGATGTGGTGCTGGCCGGGGCGGCCGCTCAGGACAGCCTGCCAGAGATGACGCCCCTGGCGGAGGTTGCGGGCCTGCTCCGCCATTTACCATCGCAGGATTTCAAGAGGCGTTTGAAAGTTGAACTGCTGGGGAGCGTATCCATGAGTGCCACACACGTTCGCGCACGGTTCCGGATCGTGTCACCGCTGATCATTCACGAGCGGGCGCCCGAGCTGGTTGACTTTCTGACGCGGACCTTCAACGCCAGGGAAGTGACGCGGGACACGACGGAGCAAGCGTACGGATTCTACTCGGAGGTTCAGATCGGCGACAGCGCGATCATGATTGGCGGCGGCACCGCGGCGCGCAGGGGCAATCTACCGGGCGCATTTCACGTCTACGTGGAAGATTGTGACGCGACCTACGCGCGGGCGCTTGCGGCCGGCGCGACGACGCTCGCCGGCGAGACGGGGAAGCCCGCCGATCGGCCGTACGGGGAACGGTCCGCGTTCGTCGAGGATGGCTTCGGGAACTACTGGTATATCGCCACGCGTCTGACGTCCGGCCGGCCGGCGGAAGGTCCGGGAGAAGAGCTGGGATCGGTCGTCCCGTTTCTGCACCCGCAGGGCGCGCGGAAACAGATCGCGTTTCTACGGGCTGCCTTCGGCGCGGAAGAACTGGCGGTGATTGAGCACGAGGGCCGCGTCATGCACGGGGCCGTGCGCATTGGCGACGCGGTGCTGGAGATGGGAGAGCCCGCGGACCGGTCCGGGATCCCGCCAGGCGGATTCTTCGTGCAGGTGGACGACGTCGAGGCGGCGTATGCGCGGGCGCTCGCGGCTGGGGCCGAGTCGGTGCGTATGCCCGACGATATTCCTTACGGGTACCGATCCGCGATTGTGCGAGATCCGGAGGGTTACTTGTGGTGGACAGCTCGAGTCCGAGATCTCCGCTGACTGCGTCGGGGCGAAGCGTCCCGTTTGCCGCCCGAACGAGTTGCGCAGCCGATTGATGGACCGCTGATGGATGTCCCTATCGCGGAGGGATCACTCCGCGGCTCGGCTGGGGGCGGCGCGCGATCAGGTCAGGTGAGGAGGTCCGGTCAGCGCCGCGTCGTAGCGATAGGAACGAACATCGGATCGTTCTTCGATCCAACGCCGCTCTGGCAGGGCTGACGCGCAAGGTCATTCGATCGCGGCCGTTCTGAAAGCGAATGCTATGATCACGCGTCGCAATGCGAGGAGGGACCGCACATGGATGCCATTCTCGACTCATTGTTCGATCAGTACGAACGCGGCCGGATGACGCGTCGGCATCTTGTCCAAGCGTTGGCCGCACTAGTATTGCCGACGCATACCCTTGCGCAGGACGCCGCCCGGGCTCCGGCTCCAATCGTTCGTGGCTTGTCCGTCAACCACGTCGCGCTCACGGTCAGCGATGTTCCACATTCCTTCGCGTTTTACGAACGGTTGTTTGGGGTCCGAAAAGGCTGGCCAGCCACGGACGCCGGGACGGGTATCCACATGGACTTGCCGGCCGGGTACATCAGCATCGATTCAGTGGCCGATCAGAAGGGCGTGATCACACATTTCGCGGTGGCAGTCGACCATATGGATCGGGACGCCGCCAAACGCCTCGCTGACAAGATCAACCACGAGTTGCCGGATGCCAAAGCGAGAGATGCTTATCAGGCAAATACCGGGGGATCGACGGTCAATCTCAGAGACCCCGACGGCTTCTTCGTACAAATCTCGTCGAAGGATGGGCGCTGATCAGACGTACGGCGATCAGATTCACGGCAGCACGCTGTACCGGTAAAGATCATCGACCGAGCGATGCCGCCAACGGAGAATTGACGGCCACTTCCGACGCCAACTCGTAGAACCCGGGCGCGGACATCGTGGCGTATCCCTCGGCGACGAGCGCGCGATTGCCGCGTCCGGCTTCGGGCCGCGACAATCCAGCGACGCGCGCGAGCTCGCCGGGTATCGTCTGGCCGGCGCTGCCGAGAAATGCGCGCGCGATCTCGCGCGGCGCGACGTCGCGATCGACGCGCTGCATCAGATCGTCGGGAAACCGGCTCACCGCGAGCGTCCAGAGGTACGTGAACTTCGGCAGGTAGACCGCCTCGCTCGGGATCACGATCATCGCCGCCTGCAGTTCGTCGAGCGCGCGCGTGAACGCGGTTCGATCCGACACACCGGACTCCTTGCGCAGATCGATCGAGGCCATTTCCCATTCGTGTCGCAGCACGTTCAGCACCGCGCGCGCATGCGTACTGAGACGACGCTTCTCTTCGGACGGACGCACGCCCCGGATGGCGTTGAAGTACGGCAGCAGTCGCGGCGCGATGAACGTCGCCTTGCCGCGCGCGAGCTTCGCGTAGTAGACCTTGCCGCGCCGCAGCAGTTGATCTTTCAACGTCCACGTCAGAGACGTCTCTGGATCTTTCTGCACGTGGCGCGGCAGCACGGCATCGCGGCGTCCGCACACCGCGACGTAGAGCGATGGACCCGGCCGGCGCGAATCGGTCATGCAGGCAGCGAAGCCCACCTGCTCGATGAACCGCTCCGCCGCGATCACGCTCGAGATGGCGCGCGCGCCTTCACGGCACCACGTTTCGTCGCGATAGTCCTCAATCTCGGATGGAATCGACGGCTTCGGTCGCATGCGATCGAAGCCATATCGTGACACGCCAGGGCGAAGAATCGCGAGCGAGCAGGCTCGGTAGTCCGTGCCTTGTTTTCGCACGCGTTCGACCCCGCCGAAGGGAAGGGGATTTGGTCGGATGTTCATCAGACCAGGCAGTACGCGGGTCGTCGCTGGGCGAAATGTCTTCCGCTGCACGTGAAGGCGGCTCGCGACGGTGGCCGCGCCGCGATAAATCCCAATATGTCGCCCAGTGGCGAGGAATCCGGCCAAGTCGCTTGGATCCGTGCCGCATTCAGCCGCAGGCGAATGCGACGTTCCCCGTAGTCAATGGCGTGGCTCGATGATCGTAGGCTCGCTCACGGGCGGCGCGACTCGCAGCGACTAGTCTCATGCGAGACAGTTGACACCGGTGTCGACGGGCGTGCCCACTCGCGCTATGCGACCGAGCTCGCTCGGCGACAACAAGTGCAGCGATTGAACTGCCATCTCGTGTCAAGTTTTTCGCGAGGTTAGCAATTACGCGACGTTTGCTGACAACACTCTGACGGGCAAAGGCTTACGGGTTGGCGGAGAGGGTGGGATTCGAACCCACGTGCCGGTTACCCGACAAGACGCTTTCGAGGCGCCCCCGTTACGACCACTTCGGTACCTCTCCGGTCGAGGTCGTGCGCGGAACACAACATTATAACCGGCGCTTTTCCCAGAAGAACTCCTGGATGAGTTCCCGCGCCGCCTCCTCGCGCACGCCGCTGATTACGGTGAACCGGTGGTTCAGCCCCGGCGTGTCGAGCGCGCGAACGGTCGACACCAGCGCGCCTGTTTTCGGTTCCGCCGCGCCGTAGATCACGTTCCTGACACGCGCGTGGACGAGCGCGCCCACGCACATCAGGCACGGCTCGACGGTCACGTAGAGATCCGCGTTCGTCAGGCGGTAGTTGCCAGCGCGGTGTGCTGCGTCGCGCAGCACGAGGACCTCTGCATGTGCGGTCGGATCACACGCGGAGATCGGCTGGTTGTACGCGCGCGCGACGATAGCGTCATCGATGACGAGCACGGCGCCAATCGGCACCTCGCCCGCCGCAAGCGCGAGCCGCGCCTGCTCGAGCGCCGCATCCATGAACGGCTCGGGGGACACCGACGCATTCTGCCATTCGTGAGCCGCCGACGCCATCCTCGGCGGCACCATGCGCTCGCCGCTGACGGGCATCGTGTTCGCGATCGAGCTCACGCACGACCTGAACATGCTGCTGCCGCTGCTGGTCGCGGTCACCATCGCGCACGCGTTCACGGTGCTGACGCTGCGCCGATCGATCCTCACGGAGAAGGTGAGCCGGCGGGGCTATCACCTCACGCGCGAGTACTCAATCGATCCGCTGGAGATCCTGTTCGTCCGGGAGGTGGTGCGCACCAACGTGGTCGCGCTCTCGGCCACGATGACGCTCGAGCAGACGCGCGCAATCGTCGGCGACGCGCCTCGGCCCCGCCGCCGTCAGCGGCTCTATCCGGTCGTCGATGCCGATCAACGGTTGCTGGGGGTGGTGACGCGCAGCCACCTCGAACATTCGATGCAGACGGCGCCAGCCTCGATGAGGATTGGGGATGTCTCGTGGGCATGGTCGGGCTGTCGGACCTGCTCGACGGGCGCAGCCGCACGCTTGATGCCGAACATCGGCGCGAACACGTCTTCTCGCTCAAGCTCGGTCGAGGAGCGAGCTAGGGGAGGATCCGCCAGGAGCCAGAGCAGTCTGACGCCCATTCGTCTACCGGCTGTGGACGATGCGGAGGTCGCGCACTCCGGCAGCCGTCGTGCGGGGCTCCTGGATGTCGCGCGTCCGCTGTTCCGTGCGCATCGCGGCGCCAACGATGCGCCCGAGGTGCGGCGCCATCATTTCGACGAGCCGGCTCTGGTCCTCGGTGAACGCCTGCGGCGCGGCCGCGTAGGCGGTGAAGACGCCGACGACGCGTTCGCCGTCCACGAGCGGCGCGCTCAGCGCGCTTCCCAGCTTGATGCCGCGATCGTAGAGGTCGAGCGCCGCGTCCGAGTTGGCGATCGTCTGCCGGCACGCGGCCACCCAGCCGCTGAGCCGCTCGCTCATCGCGATCGACGTGCCGCGCAGCGCGGCCGCGTGCTCGCCCATCGCATGGCGCGCCACGAGCTGACCCGACGCGGGGTCGTGAATGTAGAACGCGAACGTCGTGTCGGGAACGATGCGTGAGAGGTACGTGGTCGCCAGCACGGCGGCGTCGCCGAAGGTCGCCTCGCCGCCGAGCGCGCGCGACAGGCTGATGATCGCCAGCAGGTCGTCCGGCGCGTCGCCGCGGATCTCGGCCACCGCCGCCGGGGCCGGCTGCGGCGCCGCGATGGCGCGGCCAATCTTCGACAGCGCTTCCTGGTGAGGCACCGGCTCCATCACGACTTCCTTCGCGATCTCGCGATACACCTTCATGAAGGTGTCCACCACGAGGGGGTCGTACATCTTCCCGCGGCGGTCGATGATGATCTTCATCGCCTCGGCGTCGGTCAACGCCGGCCGGTACGGGCGGTCGGACGTCAGCGCGTCGTAGCAGTCCACGACCGACAGGATGCGCGCGCCAATCGGAATATCGTCGCCCTTGAGCCCGCGCGGATATCCACCGCCGTCCCAGCTCTCGTGATGCGCGCGGACGATCGGCACCACCGGATACGGAAAATCGATCGCCGAGAGGATGTCGGCGCCGACGTCGACGTGCAGCTTCATCTGCTCGAACTCGAGCGGCGTCAGCTTGCCGGGCTTGTTGAGAATGTGCTCGGGCACCGCGAGCTTGCCCGTGTCGTGCAGCAGCGCGGCGGCGTTGATGGCCTTGAGCGTCTTGTCGTCGGTGACGCCGAGCGCCTTGGCCAGGCCGATCGCGAACTTCTGCACGCGGCGGATGTGGTCCGAGGTGACGCCGTCCTTCGCCTCGATCGCCGTCGCCAGCGTCTCGATGGTCGAGAGATACAGCTTGTCCACTGTCTGGACGTACCGTTCCGCGTCGCTCAGGCGTCCCGTGATCGATCGCAGCGTCAGGTGCAGGACGACGACGAGCGGCGCGACCGCGAGGGCGGCCATCGCGCCGCCCGAGCGCATCACGATGACGAAGCAGAAGGCGGCCGACGCCGCGGCAATGTAGTTGACCGACAGCGGCCACAGCCGCTTCCACACCGCCGGAATGGAGGTGTTGGTCTCGAGCGCGATCGCGATCGCGAGCAGGCCCGAATTGAGCCCGAAGTAGACGGTCGTCAGCGCGGTCAGCGGCAGAATCGTCTGCGTGATGGGCGTGGACTGGTCGAGCGGCGCGCCGCCGAGCACCTGGAAGACCCACGTGGCGATGCCGAGCGACAACGCCGGCTGCGCCGCGTTGAACAGCAGTCGCTTCATGCTGTAGCCGCGGCGGTACGTCAGTGCCGCGCTGTCGAGCGCGAGCGCCACCATCGCCGTGGAGGGGCCGAAGAGCATCGCGGATGCGATGAAGAACGTGTCCGACGCCGACACGAGCGCGTTCACGCCCGGGATCTTCACCGCGGCGGCGCCGGCAACGAGCCCGAGCCCCGCGAACACGAGCGTGCTCAGCGGCGGCGGCGTCACGATCATCGAATAGAGCGCCAGCGCGATGGCCCCAAAGCCGAAAAAAATCACCGCCCCGACGTGAATGTCGAGGGCGGTGATTCCAGGGCGCCGGGATGAATGCTGCTGGGGTGCTGCCATCTCTGGTGCGCTTCGAGTGATCAGCGCGCGTTGTCGGAAATCGTGGTCGCGTCACCCCAGACAAGGTGGTAATCGTCCGTGGTGTCGTTGTCGCCCCACACGAGGTGCTGTCCTTCGGGCGAGTAGACGTCGTCTCCCCAGACCAGGTGTTCGTTGGCCGTCCAGTAGGAGACGTCGCCGAAGAGAATCCGCTTGGGCGAGAGGACGCTGATCCCGTTGGTCAATCCGACCAGGTTCAACTTGCCCCACGCGAGCTGATTCGGGTTGAGGAGGATGCCGGGCAGCTCCAGAATGTTGAGAAGACGGATGCCGGTGCCGTTGTACAGGTTCGTCTGCAGGTGGCCGTCGTCCCAGAACGACACGCCGCCCGTCCGGTCGAGCAGCAGGTTGAGCAACGAGTTGAGGAGGCCCGAGTTGGCCTGCTCCTGGCGCGACGTCCAGAAGTTCGCGTTGCCCGCGCCGGCGCCGTAGACGCCCGCGTCCACCATGTAGGTCGAGCCGGACTGCAGGATGAACTTCGCCTGCGTCGCGCTCAAGGACGGCTGCGCCTGCAGCAGCAGCGCGACCGCGCCGCTGACCATCGGCGCCGACATGCTCGTGCCGCTCATCCGGAGGTAGCCGTTGTTGCCCGAGCCCGCGATGTGCTCGGTGGGGTAGTGCGCCGGGATGTACGAACCGGGCGCCTCGAGCGAGATGATCTTGTTGCCCGGCGCCGCGAGGTCCGGCTTCGCGTTGTTGTCCCACTTCGTCGGCCCGCGCGACGAGTAGGTCGTCACCTTGTCGTCGTCACGCGAGCCGGTGCCCCAGGTGTTGGTCGCGCCGACGGTGATCGCGTACGGCGAGTTGCCGGGCGAGGCGATGCCACCGAGGACCGGCGTGCCGTCCGCAAGCTTGCCCGCGTTGCCCGCCGCGGCGACGACGATGAGGCCGGCGCGGTACGCGCGCTCGACCGCGGCGCACAGCGGGTCGTACATGACCGGCTCCGTCACCGCGTGGCCGAGTGAGAGGTTGATGACTTTGATCTTGTAGGTCGACTTGTGCGCGATGACCCAGTCGATGCCCGCGATCACGTCGCTGGTGTTGCCAACGCCGTCGTCGCCGAGCACGCGGACGTTGACGACCTGCGCGCCAGGTGCAATGCCGCCCGAGTAGAGCGTGGTCACGCCGGACGCGGCGCTGCCCGAGCCGGTAATGATGCCCGCGACGTGCGTGCCGTGGCCGTATTCATCGGTCGTCGGCTGGCCGGCGACCATGCTGACGCTGGCGAGAATCTTTCCCGTGAGCGCCTTGTGCGCCGAGATGCCCGAGTCGAGCACGGCGACGACCGCGCCCTGTCCCGTCAAGCCGGGAATGCCGCCGAGGCCGAGCAGGCCGCCGGCCTTGCCCGCATACACCTGGTTGGCAAGCGTCGCCTGCTTCGAGACCGTCATGAAGTCAGCGACCGGAAGGTCACCCGAAAGGTGCTGGACGGCCGGCTCGTTGCGCAGCGCGTCGAGCTGCGCCGTGGTCGCTTCGAGCACGACCCCGCCGGTCAGGACGCGGACGACCGGCACGCCGTGGCGCGCGGCAGCCGTGCGCACATCCGTTTCTGTCCCGTGTGCAATGACGCGAACGGCCTTCGTTGAATGCTTTGCCTCGAACGCGCGGAGGTCATCCGACACCGAGGCGCGATGACGAAGGTTGTTGCTGCGCGGCGCCGTCGCGGCGGCAACGGCCGCGGCACACACGACACCCAGGACGACCAGTTTTCGAAGCTGCATATGTTTTCCTTGTGAGCTGTCGCTTTATGACTCGATGTGCCCGTGAGGACTGCAACGGACAGACCGTCAGCTCAGCTGGAGCGTCATCGTGTTGATGGAGAACGGGTTGGCGCGAAACGGCCTGCCGCGACGACGCGTGGAGCCGCGACGCCGTGTGCCTTCGTGCAACATGTGCGGCCGTGCGGCACGGCGTCTGTACCGGATATCCGCTGACGATTCAACGAGTTCACGGCGTGTTCCCGAATCGGAACACACGTTGATCCGAATCAGGGCAGCGCCGGCGTGCTATCCCAGGAAAAAGCGGTAAGCGGGGTTGTCGGCTTCGATCGTGTACTCGTAGCCGAGTCCTTCGAGAAAGGATCGAAACGCGGGAAGGTCGTGGTCTTCGACTTCGAGCCCCGCGAGCACGCGGCCGAAGTCCGACCCGTGGTTGCGGTAGTGGAACAGGCTGATGTTCCACCGGCCCGCGAGCGCATCGAGGAAGTCGCCGAGCGCGCCGGGGCGTTCCGGGAACTCGAACCGGCACAACCGCTCGTGCTGCACTTCCGGCGCGTGCCCGCCGACCATGTGGCGCACGTGCAGCTTCGCCATCTCGTTGTCGGTGAGATCGACCGTCTCGTAGCCGCTCCGGCGAAGGTGCCCGATCAGGTCCTCGGCATCCTGGCGTGACTGCGTCGCGAAGCCGACGAAGATGTGCGCCTGCTGGCGTCCCGAGAGGCGATAGTTGAACTCGGTGACGACGCGGCGGCCGATCGCCCCGCAGAACTCACGGAAGGCGCCCTTGCGTTCCGGGATGGTGACGGCGATGAGCGCCTCGCGCGCTTCGCCGACCTCGGCCCGCTCGGCGACGAACCGCAGACGGTCGAAGTTCATGTTCGCGCCGCTCAGCACGGCGGCGAGCACGCGCCCGCGGACGCCCTCGCGCCCGGCCCACGCCTTCAACCCCGCGGTCGCCAGCGCACCGGCCGGCTCCATGATGGTCCGCGTGTCGTCGAAGATGTCCTTGATCGCCGCGCACACCTCGTCGTTGGTGACGCGAACGACTTCGTCCACCGTATCGCGCGCAATCGCAAACGTCAGCTCGCCGACGTCACGCACCGCGACGCCGTCCGCAAACAGGCCGACGTGGTCGAGGTGGACGCGCCTGTTCGCCTCGAGCGACCGGTACATCGCGTCGGCCTCGAACGGCTCGACGCCGATCACTTTCACGTCGGGCCGCAGCGCCTTGATGTAGCCGGCGATGCCCGCGATGAGCCCTCCCCCCCCGACGGGCACGAACACGGCCGCGAGGTGGTCCTGGCTGTGACGCAGGATTTCGGCGCCGATGGTCCCCTGCCCCGCGATGACGAGCGGGTCGTCGAACGGGTGGATGAGCGTCATGCCGGTCTGGGCGACGAGCGTGTCGCAGTGTGCCTTGGCGTGGTCGTAGCTGTCGCCGGCGAGCACGACCTCGGCGCCCATCCCGCGCACCGCGTCCACCTTGATGCGCGGCGTCGTCTGCGGCATCACGATGACCGCGCGCAGTCCGAGCTTGCGCGCGGAGAAGGCGACGCCCTGTGAATGGTTGCCGGCGCTGGCGGTGATGATGCCGCGCGCGCGCTCGTCGGGCGTCAGGTGCGCGATCTTGTTGTACGCGCCCCGCAGCTTGAAGCTGAAGACCGGCTGCAGGTCCTCGCGCTTGAGGAGGACCGTGTTGCCGAGGCGGCGCGACAGGCCGGGCGCCGGGTCGAGCGGCGTCTCGCGCGCGACGTCGTAGACCCGGCTCGTGAGAATGTTGTGGAGAAGCGTGGTGAGCGACGCGTTCACTCGAAAACCGGGCCGACCTGAAGGGCGGCCCCTTCGAACGAGTCTATCTCAATAG
>Ga0209438_1000295_pt1 | contig 14622 bp, 11 predicted proteins | sample GraSoi_2013_20cm_FD_185825 | JGI IMG/M metagenome (GOLD analysis project Ga0209438, IMG submission 185825) | Grasslands soil microbial communities from the Angelo Coastal Reserve, California, USA - Sample 9_17_2013_20cm (SPAdes) (version 2) | ecosystem: Environmental > Terrestrial > Soil >...
TCGAAATGCTTCCACCGGGAAGTCGCTGCCCTCCGCCAGCAATTCGGCGCCCGCGGGAAGCTCAAATCCCTCCTGATGCCAGTGGTAGACGTGATCCGGCCAGTTCGGACAGATCTCGAGCCCTGCGGGCGTCGGGCGGACAGGATAATATCCGATCTGCGACCGGCCTTGCGGATGCGGCGCAACCCGCGCGCCGAGCTGCATGGCGAGCATCTGGGCGCCCAGGCAAATTCCCAGAAACGGCCGCTGCTCCCGGAGCGGGACCGCGATCCAGTCGATCTCCCGTCGAATGAAATCGTCCGGATCGTTCACGCTCATCGGGCCGCCGAAAATGACCGCGCCGGCGTGGCCATCCAGCGTCTCCGGAAGGGGATCGCCGAAACGCGGGCGCCTGATATCCAGTCTGTGTCCGAGCGCCCGCAGCACATTGCCGACGCGGCCCGGCGTCGACGTTTCCTGGTGCAGGACGACCAGCACCGGCAGCAAAGAATCGGCGGTTGAACGGGCGGCGGCGGCTTGTGGCCCGCGGCGAAAGTTCAGCAGGGATTCGGCGCTTATTTTGCGCGATTGAAACGACATTGATGGTTCTGCTTGGCGGCTATCAACACGAAATCCTACCTAAGTGAGTGTTAATTTCGTGTAAGTTCAAACCAGGCCGGATTAATTTCGATTAATTCGCTCGCTTAATTCACAAGCAAATCGCGGGCCAAAAGGCTGCCGACCTATTTATCGGCGCCTCCCCAGCTGAAAATATCCAACCGCCCACAGGATAAACCCGCGCGGAAACAGCCGGAGCAGAAACGGCACGATCTTGATGCCGAGGCCTGGCAGCACCACCCGCTTGTTGGCCATCAGCCCGCGATACCCTGCCTTCGCAACCTCCAATGGGCTGACATTCAGGATCGCGGAATCGAATCCAGGCTTAAATCCCGCCCGCGCCTGAAATTCCGACGGCACCGGACCGGGACACAGGACCGTGACGCGCACGCCGCGCGGAGCGAGCTCCCCGCGCAACGCCTCGGTGAGCGACAGCACATAGGCCTTGGACGCGTAATATACCGCCATCCCCGGTCCCGGCAGAAAGCCGGCGATCGAACCAACATTGAGGATGCCGCCGCGATGCCGGATCAGCTGATCGGAGAATCGCAGCGACAAATCGGTGGTAGCGCGAATGTTGACGGCGATAATGCCGAGCTGTTCCGCACGGTCCAGTTCGACCGCATTACCGAACAGGCCAAAGCCGGCGTTGTTGACGACGAACTCGACCTCCACCCCTTCGGCGGCCAGGGCCGCGGCAATCTTGTCGCCGGCATCGGATTGTTCGAGATCGCAGGCAATCACCATCGGCGCCGCACCGCCGCTTGCCTTGATTTCACTCGCCAGCGCCGCAAGCCGTTCCGCCCGTCGCGCCACCAGAGCGACGCGATGACCGTTCGATGCGAAAACCCGCGCCAGTTCGGTCCCTATTCCAGCCGAGGCCCCCGTAATCAGCGTTACGCGCTCAGTCACGATCCAATGCTCTTAAACAAATTGCACAATGTTCAGCCAAGTCGGGAAACGAGAGCATACGCACTAGGCGGGATGCAAGCCACCTGCAAGCCTATCGGCGCGTTGAAACGCACAGTACTGCGAAATCGAATGGCAATAACTGCGGCTAAATGCGCCCGGCGGGGGCCGTCGGCTACATACATTAAGAATTCGTCATGTTCGGCGCCGGGTGGCTCGGGCAGCATCAAGCGCCGCGCGATATGCTAGCTGCCCGTGACCGCGGGCTGCCTGGCGGCAACGCGGTGCTTGAGATCGATCCGGTCGCGCGAGGAGACGGCCAGCAAATCGGCCGCACGCCAGACGACGTTGTCCTCGAACTCGCTGACCTGGCCGTCGGCGTAAACCAGCTCCCACATCATCTCGACGATACGGAGCCTGCCCTCCTCATTCACCGAACGCATGATGACGCTGGTGAAGTGATAGAGATCGACCGCCTCGCCCTCGACCAGCGTCGCGGACGCGATCAATTGATCCGCGGTACCGGGATCAAGCCCGAAGCGGCTTTCGATCAGGCTATGCAGCTTGCGCTTTTCAGCCTCGGATGGTTCGCCGTCGATCGAAATGACGTGAATCAGCAACGCCGTCGCCGCCAGACGATAGCCGGTATCGTCAAATGCCCGATGCTCGTGCGCGGTGGGAGAAACAACGTCGGCAATGAATTGGCGTAGTCCGTCCAGCATTACTTCCTACCGAAATCATTTGGATTCGTTGGCCGCCACATTGGCGGGCTGTACTGATATATGGGTTGGAAAATCAATCAATGCAATCGGCGCCAGTCACTCGTCAAGCATTACGGTTCGGCAATCTGTTGTCGTCATTCCGGGGGGCGCGTGAGCGCGAACGCGGAATCTTATCGTAAACAAATTTTCAAGATTCCCCGATGCGCAATTGCGCATCTGAGGTCCGGTGCTGGCGCATCATCCCGGAATGACGGTTCAGGGTATCTCATAGACGACGATCTTGTCGGCGATGCCGCGCAGCGCCGCCTGCTTTTGAATAGGGATGATCGACTCCTTGTCCAGGATGGCGGCGACCGCAGGCGCCTCGATCACCGGCCCGGTGATGTGAATCTCCTGCGAGGTCGACAGGCTCTGAACCCGTGCGGCGATATTGACGGTCTGGCCGAAATAATCCTGCCGCTCGTTGAGCATGACGGCGAGACACGGACCTTCATGAATCCCGATCTTGACCACCAGATCGCGGGTGCCGCGCTTTGCATTCAACCCATCCATGGCGGCGCGCATCCGCAGGCCCGCGACAATCGCATGCTCGGGCCTGATGAAAGTCGCCATCACGGCATCGCCGATGGTCTTGACCACGGCGCCTTTCTCCGAGGCGATGATCTCCAGCAGCGCATGAAAATGCGCGCGCACCAGGTCGAACGCGGCGAGATCTCCGACCCGCTCGTAGAGCGCGGTGGAGCCCTTGAGGTCGGTGAACAGGAATGTCAGCGAGGTGATCTTGAGGCGTTGATCGATGTTGAGGTTGTCGGCCTTGAAGACGTCGCGAAAGGTCTGGTTGGTCAGCATCCGCTTGGCGGTGAGGAACGGCTTGCGCTTGCCGATCAGGTGATGGAGCGCATCGGCGGCGATAAAGACCGACGGCAGCACCCGGACCCCGGCCTGGTTGTCGAGCATCAGCCGCAACGGGCCGGGGCGGAAGGTGACGGTCCCTCCGGTCGGCGACGGCGTTTTTTGGTAGATCAGGGAAAGCTGTTGACGTTCCTTGGTCGGCTCGCCCTGAACATCGATGAACTGCGCGGCGTGCGTCACCGGCTCGAACACGATGATGAAGTCCGAAGGCAATTGCAGCGACATCGTCGCCTTCTCGCCCGCCGGCAGTTCGAGCGTATCGAGCGTCACTTCGTCGGTCAGCGACGCGAAGGACTCCTTGTTGAGGTCGACGCCCGAACTCCAGAACACCTGTTTGAAATATTCCCAGACCGGCAGCGAGTTCGGATCATGCGCAGCGATGCGCCTGATCCGGGGACTGACGGTGAAGGCAACCTCGACCTGCTCGTCGACCGAAGCCTCGTAGCCGCAGGCGCATAACCCGCAATGATAGTCGTCGGGGCGGAGCGATTTCAGCGTGGAGTGGGCATCCAGCACGCCGCCGCAGCCAGGGCACAGCACGTTCCAGGTAAGATCGAACAGCCCCATCCGCGACGCATGGAGGAAGCCGGAAATCACCCGCTCTTCGTCGAGCCCGGTGCGCTTCGAAAAATCCAGCACGTTGATACGGTTAAGCTCGTGGTCTTCGCCCTCATCGATCAGCCGAGCGATGGCATCGGCGACCGCGGGGTCGGCGGTCTGCTTCAGTACCGCAATCTGGGCCTGGATCTCGCTCATACCGAAAGACTAGATGGGAGCGCCGGAGCGGCCATGCAATGCCCGGAGCCTGTTCGGTACCGATTGAACCATAACCGAGGCTCTAGTCTTTTGTTTTTACGTGTTTTCTTCTCGCGAGCCGGTATCCTCTTCGCGCGACAACGCTCTGGCTAGCGGGGCGTAATCCTAAACATCGGCGAGCGGTCCGGCTGCGTCGTCACCACGCCGATGGGGATCACAGGCTCCCTGTCAAGAAGCTCGACCCGGAATGCGCCGATCAGTTTGGCGAGCGCCAAAGTGGCTTCCACCAGCGCAAAATGAGCGCCGATGCAGACCCGCGCGCCGACGCCGAACGGCAGATAAGCGAAGCGATCGGGCGGGGGCGATGGCGGCATGAAGCGGGACGGGATGAAGGCGTTCGGATTGCGCCAGAGCTTTTCATGCCGGTGCAATAGCCACGGCGCGATCAGGATCACGTCCTTGTTCTTGACCGGCAGGCCCGCGATGGTATCCGGCGCCGCGGCAGCACGCGCGATCAAAAAGGCCGGCGGATAGAGCCGCATGGTCTCGTCGACCACGGCGCGGGTGAATTTCAAGCGCTCGATATCGAGCGCGCCGTTCACGGTTGAACCCTGGACCTCGGCGGCCAGTTGGTCCTGGGTAACCGGGTCGAGCGCAAGCAGATAAAGCGACCAGAACAGCGCGGTAGCCGTGGTCTCGTGGCCGGCAAGGATCATGGTCGCGACCTGATCGCCGAGTTGCTCGTCGGTGAAGGCTTCGCCGGTTTCGGGATCGCGCGCGGCAACCATCAGGTCGAACAGGTCGCGCGGCGGCGCGCCTTCGTTCTTGCCGGCTGCACGGCGCTCGGCCATCAGCATGGCGACGAAACGCGTCCATCGCTTGCGGAAACGTGCGCGGGAGAAATCCTGCGGGCTTGGCCAGCCAAGCGGCAACAGCAGATCGAGAAAATGCGGCCGCGCCAACCGCGTACCATATTCCATCACGAAGTCGCGCAATGCCGCGCCGTGACGCTCCATCCCAAACGAGAACATGGTGCGCCCGGCGATCTCGAGCGTCATCCGCTGCATCACCTCGCGCAAATCGACCGGCCCGCTGCTGGCGGCCTCCAGCTTGGCGATCGTTTCATCGGTCACCGCAATCATGTGCGGAACCAGCGACGCCACCGCGCGCGGGGTAAAGGCCGGCGCCAGTGTCCTGCGCTGGTGCTTCCAGGCACGGCCTTCCGCGATCAAAAGGCCTTCGCCGAGCATCGGGCGCAACACCCGGATGCCGGCGGGCGTTCGGGTGTAGTTCTCGTAATTGTCGACCAGCACATGCCGGATCGCATCGGGTGTGTTGAGAATAAAGCTGGAGCGACCGAAGAAGCGGCCCTGGACGATATCCTCTTCGTAGGCGCGCTGGCCCCAGGTGCCGATCGGGCTCACCCGCATCGCCGCCATCCGCCCAAACGCGGTCATGGTGTCCGGCGCGCGCGGCGGGCTGGGCGGCACCAGCGGCCGACGCGTGACCGTCATGTCGTAGGCTTCCGCTATGCTCATCCGACCCTCACCCGTCTCAACCAGCTCTCCAATCCAGGCGCCATGAAGGCGGCGGTACTTGAAGAGACAGCTAGTAGGTCAACTCTGCGATAGCAATTCTGTTTTCCGACGCCGGCCAGGCCCGCGCAACAATCCGCTCCTCATTGAACAGCGCCGCCACCGGACGACCCACCTCCGCCGCAGAAAGCCGCAACGTCGTCAGCGCATCGGTCGGCACGCCCGGCTTCACATCGGCCGGCTCCTTGCCGTCGAGCAGTACGACGTCGCGCGGAAGACCAAAATATCCCCGCGGCCGCGACATCAGCACGACGCTGCCCGCTCCCGCGTCGGCATCTCCCAGGGGCCGCGCGGCGCGAAGATGCACGATATCGGACGAGCGCGGGAACGGCGAACGGTAGAAATGCGTGGTGGTCGAACCGGCTGATGTCAGCACCATCTCGAGATACCAGGAGGGATCGACCTGCGCCGGACCCCAGCGGCCGTCGGCGCCGGTTTGCGAGGTATGGATCGGTCCGCCGATGCGCTCGCCGCTATCGGGAGATACGCGAAAGACCTCCACCGCCGCTCCGGTCACCGGGCGGTTGGTTTGGACGCCGCCCGGCGTGCCTGTCACGACGCCGCTCAATCTGACTGCCGCTTCCGGGGTAATCACGATCCGCTCCGGTTCGCGGCCGGCGATGAATTTGTAGATCTCGCGGAAGGCGCGCGGATGATACGCGGTCTCGCGATGGTCGACCGCGCCGAGCACCAGATTGGTTGCGCCCTTGAGAGCTGGTCCCTCGAAGCTGACGCCGGTCGGCGTGCCCGGCTTGCCGAGAACGTGGCCGTCGGGCTGCGCGTACTTGTCCATGCTGTCGCTGCGCAGCGTCAGGAACGAAGTGCCCGCCGTCACTTCGCTCTCGCCGTCATTGAGGGCCCGCAGGAAGGGCCCGCGTCCGTTGAACTCGTAGCCGAGATTGGCATCCCAATCATACACGCCGTGATTGGGCACGCCGCACAGCACGGCGTGGCTGATATCGCCGCCGCCGCCATTCTTGATGTAGTTGCGAATTGGGTAGCCGCCGCGCGAATTGCCGACCAGAGCGATACGCGGTGCGCCGGTGCGGCGTTTCAATTCCCTGACCGCGTCGCTGAGCTCGCGTCGCTGGTCCTCGGTCGAGGACTTGTTCGGCTCGGGCTTGGTGTCGTCCGCCCGCCCCAAGGGGTCGGTAAAATTGATCGCGAGCATGCGGTCTCGCGGAACCCCGTTCGATTCCATCCGCCACAGCGTGGTCATCCACAACGGAGCTTGCTCGCCATTGCCGTGTGCAAACACGATCGGCGGAATCTCGGTCGCACTCGGAGCGGCGGGCGCCGTCTGCGCAAAGGCCGAAAATCCGAAGCTGCCGGCTGCCAACGGCAGGGCTCCGGCGCCTTGCAACAGCGCTCGCCGCGATAGCCGCATTTTCATGATCTCCCCGTTATTTTTCCGCATTTTAGCCGCCCTGTGTGACCGCCGATAGGGGCCGAAGCACTGGACAGCCAAGGACTTTCACGGGCATCACTTTGAACCGCAGGGAAATCAAGGCCGGTCCTGACCGGCGCCAATGGAACGGGCAATGACTGAACCGCCGAAACGTCAGATGTTTGCCGCCCACGGCGTCGCCGCACCGCTGCGGCATACGGTATTCCGGCGCATCTGGCTCGCCAGCCTATTGTCCAATCTGGGCCTGTTGATCCAGGGGGTCGGCGCAGCCTGGGCGATGACGCAGATGACCTCGTCCGCCGACAAGGTCGCGCTGGTCCAGACCGCGCTGATGCTGCCGATCATGCTGATCTCGATGCCGGCCGGCGCCATCGCCGACATGTATGACCGGCGCATCGTGGCGCTGGTCTCGCTGTCGATCGCGCTGGTTGGCGCCACGACACTGGCGGTGCTGGCTTGGCTTGGTCTCGTCACCCCGGAAATCCTGCTGGCGTTTTGTTTCATCGTCGGCAGCGGCATGGCGCTGTTCGGACCGGCATGGCAATCCTCTGTCAGCGAGCAGGTGCCGGCGGAAACCTTGCCGTCGGCGGTGGCGCTGAACGGCATCAGCTACAACATCGCGCGAAGTTTCGGCCCTGCGATCGGCGGCATCGTCGTTGCCACCGCCGGCGCGGTCGCGGCCTTTGCCATCAACGCCGTGCTTTATATTCCTCTGCTGGTGGTGCTGTTTCTCTGGCGCCGCACCAGCGAACCCTCGAGACTTCCCCGTGAGCGCCTTAACCGCGCCATCGTGTCGGGCGTGCGCTATATCGCCAACTCGCCTTCGATCCGCATTGTGCTGGCGCGCACTCTGGTGACGGGCTTGATCGGCGGCTCGGTATCGGCGCTGATGCCGCTGGTGGCGCGCGACCTGCTGCACGGCGGCGCGCAAACCTACGGCATCATGCTCGGAGCGTTCGGCATGGGCGCGGTGATCGGCGCCCTCAACATCGCCGAGGTGCGCAAGCGAATGAGCGGCGAGGCCGCGGTGCGCGCCTGCACGCTGACGATGGCGGGCGCCATCGCGGCGGTGGCGCTGAGCCGGGAGCCGGTGTTGACCGCGGCGGCGCTGGTGATTGCCGGCGCGGTGTGGATGCTGGCGGTCGCCTTGTTCAACATCGGCGTGCAGCTATCCGCGCCGCGCTGGGTGGCGGGCCGCTCGCTGGCGGCATTCCAGGCGTCCATTGCCGGCGGCATCGCGATCGGAAGCTGGGGCTGGGGACGTCTGACCGACGCGGCCGGCGTGGAAACCGCGCTATTGGTCTCCGCGGCGCTGATGTTTGCTTCGCCGCTGCTCGGGCGGTGGCTGAAGATGCCGCCGGTCGACGCCCGCGCTGAAGCCGCCGAGCTGCTCGCCGACCCCGAGGTACGGCTGCCGCTCACGGGGCGCAGCGGGCCCCTGGTGGTCGAGATCGAGTATCGCGTCGATCAGGAAAACGCCCGCGCCTTCCACAATGTGATGCAGGAAGTGCAGCTCAGCCGCCAGCGCAACGGCGCCTATGGCTGGTCGATCGCGCGCGACATCGCCGATCCCGAGCTGTGGACCGAGCGCTATCACTGCCCGACCTGGCTCGATTATCTGCGCCAGCGCAATCGCTCGACGCAATCGGAGCGCGCGCTGCATCAGCGCGCCATGGATTTTCATCTGGGACCCGACCCTGTGCGCGTCCGCCGCATGCTGGAACGGCCGTTTGGATCGGTGCGCTGGAAGGAAGATTCCCCGGACCGCGCCGCCAGCGAGGTGCTGCCGGTCGCGGCGGCTGCGGGCAGCAGCACGTAGTGTCCCTGCACCATCATTGCGGGGCATCGAGGACCGGCGATGCCCCGCAAGCTTACCGAGGGCCTGCGCAAAACAGCGATTATTGAGCGGCGAGCTTCCTGGCTTCCTTGAGATCGCGGTCCATCACCGCACGGCAACCGGTGCTCAGATTGGCGCGCTGCTTGATCATGCAGGCGGTGATCCGCGGAATGTTCGGAATCTCCGAGCTGCAGAGGCGGAACGCGTCGCCGGTACACATCTGCTGCGCCTCGGGGCTGAAGGCAAAGCTTGAGCTTGACGCCAGCGCGGAGAAAGAGACGGCGAACGCCAGCACCAAACCGGCCTGGCGAATAGCTCTGGTGGAAGAGGCGGTCATTTTCGGTTCCTCGGTTGGCCGCAGGGTGCGGCGCGTTGTGATGTCCATTAGTGCAGCCAGGCGCCGGTCCAAGCTGTGACGTCGGTCACTCTGCCGGCAGACTGTGATGTCCATCACTCGGGCAATCAACGGCCGCCAAGGTCCGCAAAGCATCCGAAGCCGTCATCGCGGGATGGTCCGAGGCGGAGCCTGCCATCGCGCCGGCCATAGGCCGGTTCCGTCGGCATCACCCGAACGACGATGCTCACACTGAGCGGCCAAAACTAATCGGCCGGTTAACGCCCGGCGTTGGTGCGGCGTTAATAACTATTTCCCATTAATGGCTTGGCTAAAATTCTATTCGTGGAAAGAGTCATCATGCGTAATGCGTTAGGTCTGATGTTGGCGAGCGTCGGGGCCGCGGTCGTGATCGCGGCCGTGTGGTTCTGGACATCTTCCCCTCGTGCTGATTCGGCGGTTGCTGCGACTGTCGGCGCCCCGCGAGCCGAGCGGCCTGCCGCGCCAAACCCGTCCCGATACCCGAGGACGCCGACGTCACCGCGGTTATTCCCGCCAAGCCTCCCGTCCCACCGCAGCCAAAGACCGCGTGCGCAAATCCGGATGCGCTCGGCGTCAGCCGCGTGGTGGAAATCGACACCACGGGCGGGCCGGGTTTCGGCTTCGCGCATTTCAAGCAGCTCGACTTTTTGGCGGACAAGGAAATCGTGCTGACCTTCGACGACGGTCCCTGGCCGGTAAACACGCCCTCCGTGCTCAAGGCGCTCGCGGATGAATGCACCAAGGCGGTGTTCTTCCCGATCGGCATGCACGCGACCTACCATCCCGAAATTCTCAAACAGGTGGCCGCGGCCGGCCATAGCGTCGGCGCCCATACCTGGTCGCATGCCAACCTGAACAGCCAGAAAATGACCGAGCAGCAGGCCAAGGACGAAATCGAAAAAGGTTTCAGCGCCGTCAAGCTGGCGCTGGGCGCTGCCCCGTCACCGTTTTTCCGCTTTCCGCAGCTGCAGCATGGTCCGGCGGCGATGACCTATCTCGGAACGCGCAACGTCGCGATCTTCTCCTGCGACGTCGACTCCTTTGATTTCAGGGCGAAGGACGCGACGCAAATCATCAACTCGGTCCTGACCAAGCTCGAGAAGTCAGGCAAGGGCATCATCCTGATGCATGATTTCCAGAGACACACGGCGGAAGCACTGCCGCTGTTGCTTCGCCGCCTGAAGGCCGGCGGCTACAAGGTCGTGCAGATGAAGGCCAAGGCGCCGCTGCAGACACTTGCCGAGTACGACGATGCGCTGGTCAAGGACATGAAACTGCCGGTCGCGAGCACGCGGCCGGTCAACAATGTGGTGCAGACGGTCACCGAGTAGCGGGCTGCGCGCTCTCGAGCGAATTTTCGTCATGCCCGGCCTTGTGCCGGGCATCCACGTCTTCGCTTCTTAAGGAGATAACAACAAGAAAAACGTGGAAAGCCGGGATCCGGCTACCCCAAGGCTTCGCCGGGCTTTTCCCGCGTTAGTCCGCCGAAGCATTAGCGAAGGTGGGCGAGCCCGGCCATGACGAGTCCGACAAGAATGAATTCTGGTCAGCGGACATTCCGGCTACTGGCCGTGGCTCTGAAATACCTTTTGACAGGCAGAACTGAGTCGTTGCCGGTTCTGTAGCAAGCATTGGTGCACCGAAGCATCATCGCCCAGTTGCTGTCGGCAAAAGCGGGAAGCGTCGCGTCTACAGGCCTGCTGCTCCTGCGGAGTCCCTTGTTGAGCTGAAGCAAAAGACAGGCCCGTAAAGAATAACGCAAAGGCAAGCACGAGTTTTGACATCGGGGTCCTTTCCAGGATTGGCGGTCGGCGACGCCATCAGGCATTCGCAGTGCCAGCCAATCGTGAACGCCCGAGCCGGGGTTTTGTTCTACTAGCCGCCCGAGCAGGATCGCGAAACGCGGCCTGTTTGAGCCGTGCGTGCCACTTGCAAAATCAACCGGCCTGGAAAGGGCTCTGTGCGGCGCTGCAGCACAGAGCAGCATCCGCCTCGCCTTACCAATAGATGCCGTGGCGATGCAGCGCAAAGACCACGCGCGCCAGAATCGATCCGCGCTTGCGTTTGGCCTGTTCGGCCCTGAGCGCCCGGGGATCTTTCGCGGCGAGCCGTTTGGCCTGCTCGGCCTTCAACCGTTGCGCCCTCATATCGGCGGCCGCGGGCCTTGCGGCATATTTCGGCGTCTCGGCAGCCGTTGCCGCCTCGGTCGCCGTCGCCTCGTTCGACGCCACCGTGAGGCCTCGTTTCGTCCCCGCCTGAGCGGTCGCGGATACCAGAACCAACGCTGCGATCAGAATCAACTTGCGCATGTCACGTCTCCCCTTGTCGGCCAGTAGTGGCCAGATGTGAGGAGGAGACTAGGCGAGGCGAACAAACGGATATGTGAGAAGGATCACGCAAGCCGGTTTCGATGGCACAACGTCCTGGCCATACGACAGTCCCATCTCCTCAGCGAAATCTTCGGCAAATACGATCCAAAGCGCCGTTTGTTTCTAGCGTAGCGACCAGCGAAACTCTCGAGGAGTAGTACCGAGCATATAACGGAAATGACGCGCCAGATGACCTTGGTCGAAAAAGCCCACGGCGAAAGCAATTTCCGCCAACGAGAGATCCGTCTGAACCAACATCTCCTGGGCGCGTTCGACTCGCTTTTGCGTGAGGTAGACATGCGGGGTCACCCCGGCGGATTGCTTAAATTGTCGCGCAAAATGATGCACTGATAGTCCGGCGACTCCAGCCAGCATCGACAGATCGATACTTTCGCCCAAATGCACTTCCACGTATTCCCGTACCCGACGCATCGCGCCGGGCGACAATCCGCCGTGTGCTTGCGGTGCCGGCGGTAGCGTCGAAATATCGATCGAGTCCAGGCGCGGGCGCGTGTGCAGGTTGCCGTTCGTTCGATTGCTCGAGGCACTGATAGGGTGATCGGGTGGAGTTACAAGCGCGGGCCGGCTGTCATTGCTGCCGGCGATCAGCAATCGCGCAGAGATATCGGTCCGGTCCTGGCGCCGGAAGAGCTCGACATCACGCTCGAAGATCGACCACAGACTGATACCCGCGCTGAGCCCGCGATCATCGAGCAGGAGGGACGTGCGCGCGACCCGGTTCGCGCCGATGATGCGTTGGCTGCCGTCAACCGCCAGCAGCATGCCTGCAGCACCTCTCTCCGGCGGCGCTACCGCGACGATCCACTCTCGGCGGAACTGCTCGCGAAAAAATCGCTCTTCTATCGCGCGCGCCGATCGTACTGTGAGCGCGCCTGTCAGCGCGTGCGCCCGTTCGGAGAGTTCGGGATCGATGGCAGAGACGTCCAGGACTGCGATCAATCGCCCATCGGCCCCGAACACCGGCGCGCCGGAGCAGCTCAAGTTGATGTGTCTGGACCTGAAATGCTGGCTTCTGTGAACGGTGACGGGCCGCTCTTCGACGATGCAGGTGCCGATGCCGTTGGTGCCCTCCACCTCCTCCGACCACACCGCGCCGAGCCAGGTTCCCCAATATTGGAACTGGCTTGCCCACGCGTCTTCACCGCGATGCGCGACTGCAACGCCCGAGCTATCACAGAACAGGACGGTATATCCAGCTTCGCGAACCACCTTGTATAATTGATCTATCTCCTCCTGGGCGCTGAAGATGAGCTGATCCAGCGGTTCGCGAAAATGTTTCAGTTCGGCAGACGTCAGGATGCGTGGCGCCGCGCTATCGACTGGATTGAGGTGGTATTTTTTTGCCGATCGTTGCCAGGAGCTTGATACCGCTTCTGTCCCCGGCGCAGGCATCGCCCCCTCGGCCGCCGAACAAACGTGTTCAGCGTGCCCCGCGATCGTGTCGAGCGAGCTTGCAGACCGCTCCGAGAGTCCCATCACCGAGAGTCCCATCACCGCACCTGGTTCACGATGGACAGGGTTCTGGCGACGGCGCGCCGTCCAGTTTCCGACCGTGGCGAAACGCGCTGTCGCGGCGAACGGTGCCGCAGCTCCCCGAGGCACCGCGGACGCCCCAAAAAAAGGCTTTGTCGAAGCGGCATCAAGCTACACCACGCGGGGGTACCCCCGCAATCGCGGCAGGGGCCAACTGACGGAGCTGTTTTCGGCTATCAGCACTGCAAATTGCTGATCCCGACGCCCACCTGGCCAGATTTGGACAATTGAGGCCGCCCGTCTCCAACAGCGTGCAACAGGCCAAAATTCCACGTGAAAAGAGCAAGGGCCTCCGGGCCGGATCAAATCCCTCCAAGAGCGGCTTGATCATTCGTGGGATGCTCGCGCCATCGCACCGGCCTTCGCGGTCTTGTGCTCCGCTCCGAACATGCAAAGGAGAGCACCATGATCGACACTGATCACATCACAACGACAGGACGGGTCACGGCCTCGATCGCCCCCGAAGTGACGCAGTCCATTGCGACGATAGTCGCTAACGCTCAGGCCGCCCGGAACTTTCTGGATCATCGACCGCCGGACCTGGACGAGGTACGACAAGCGCTCGATTGCATCGTGAGGGACGCCTATCGAGCCAGTGACGTGATCTACCGGATCCGCGGGCTCCTCAAGGAGGCGGCGCCGAAGAAGGAGCGCGCGGAGATCAATGGGGCGATCCGCGACGTGCTCGAGCTGACGCGTGGCGAGGCGACGAAAAACGGCGTATTAGTGCGGACGCAGTTCGCCGAGCCATCGCCGGTTGTCCAGGCAGACCGGGTGCAACTGCAGCAAGTAATCCTCAATTTGATCATCAACGCCCTCGAGGCCATGAGCGGCATGCGCGAAGGAGCACGCGAATTGCTGATTTGTACCGAGAAAGCGGTGTCCAACGGCGCGCTCGTGGCGGTACGAGATTCGGGGCCGGGACTGGATCTGAAGAGTTTGGACCGCCTGTTCGAGGCCTTCTTTACTACCAAGGTCCAGGACAGGGGCATAGGCTTGGCCATCTGCCGTTCGATCATCGAGGCGCACGGCGGGCGGATCTGGGCCGGCGCGAACGAACCTCGGGGCGCCGTCTTTCAGTTCACCGTGCCTCTAGAACCAGACGAGACGGTTCCCGCATGGGCGTGCTGATCCAATGCCGGTGGCATAAAACTGCACGTCCGGGGACGGCGAGTGCTGGGCCGTTCAAGTGTAGCGAGGCGTACCTGCGCGCCTGATTTTGGTCAGCCGGACCCAATTTCCCTTGCCATGTTGAATTTTCCAAGACCACCAGCCATTCTCCGCTCGTCGCCTTGCCCGCATGACTTAGCGACTCTTAAGTCACTCCTCGATAGCGGACCATTGGACCCCACCAAACAAACGCACACCGTTTGATGTGAATCAAAGGGATCCACCAGCGCAAGCGGACGCCTTCGGGTGTGGAAGAACAACCCAAAAACGTCCGCGACTTAGCATTGAAGAAAACCTCTCAGGGTCCTGAGGGTTAGCCGCCGCCCCAACCTGAGATTTGATAGATGTTTTTTGATGGAAGATCGATATAAAGCAACAATCTATTGGTAGAATGCTGTCCATTCGCGTCCAAAGCCG
>Ga0209438_1000296_pt1 | contig 14557 bp, 13 predicted proteins | sample GraSoi_2013_20cm_FD_185825 | JGI IMG/M metagenome (GOLD analysis project Ga0209438, IMG submission 185825) | Grasslands soil microbial communities from the Angelo Coastal Reserve, California, USA - Sample 9_17_2013_20cm (SPAdes) (version 2) | ecosystem: Environmental > Terrestrial > Soil >...
CCTTTGCTGAATTGGCTACGCCGCGCCGCTTCCGCAACGGTCTGACGGGAGGCCGAAACCCAAAGGCCGCGGCCGGGCAGCTTGCGTTTCAAATCCGCCATCACCTCACCCTGGGGGGAGACGACAAACCGGATCAGCTCATCGATCGGCCGTACCTGCCGCGTGACCGCGCACATCCGCACCGTCGCGGACCTGTCGGTCCGCGGTCCGTTGTCGAGATCGGGGTCAGCGAAAGCAAGCATGCGTATGACATCGCTCCTAACATCTGCGCGTATTCGGGGCGCAAAACCGGTGTTCATTTTGGTGGAACACGCCCTCAAACCGGCTGATCTTCGGGGGCCTCGGCCCCGTCGGTCTTCTTGACGAGATCGGCCTCGGTGATCCAGCCGGCGATGACGCGCGCCTGCATGATCATGTTCTCCGCGTCATCGCGCGAGGTTTCGTTGGGATCGAGGATGCCGGGATGCTTGGTCGGCTCGCCGCCTTCCTTGCGCTCGGTCCAGCCGACCAGGTCGTCGGTGGCGCAACCGGCCAGATCCTCGACCGTCTTTATGTCGTTCTCGCCAAACTTCACCAGCATCTTCGAGGTCACGCCGGGCACCGTCTTCAGAGCATCATCCACGCCGAGTTCCTTACGTTTGTTTTCGAGTTCGCCTTCGAGCTGTTCCAGATATTCGCGGGCCCGGTTCTGCAGTTCGGTCGCGGTTTCGTCGTCGAAACCTTCGATCCCGGCCAGTTCCTTGACGTCGACCAGTGCCAGTTCCTCCACCGAGGTGAAGCCTTCCGACGCCAGCAATTGGCCGACCACTTCATCGACGTTCAGCGCTTCCATGAACACCCGCGTTGAGTTTTCGAAATCGGCCTGGCGCCGCTCGGATTCTTCCTGTTCGGTCAGAATGTCGATATCCCAGCCGGTCAGTTGTGAGGCGAGACGCACGTTCTGGCCGCGCCGGCCGATCGCCAGCGACAGCTGGTTATTGGTGTCGGGGACCACGACTTCGATCCGCTCGCGCTCCTCGTCGATCACCACCTTGGCGACTTCGGCGGGCGCGAGCGCATTGACGACAAAGGTCGCGATGTCGGGCGACCACGGAATGATGTCGATCTTCTCGCCCTGCAATTCGTTCACCACGGCCTGCACGCGCGAGCCGCGCATGCCGACGCAGGCGCCGACCGGGTCGACCGAGGAATCCCTTGAAATCACGCCGATTTTCGCGCGCGACCCGGGATCGCGGGCGACCGCCTTGATCTCGACAATACCGTCATAGATTTCCGGCACTTCCTGCGCGAACAGCTTGGCCATGAATTGCGGATGGGTGCGGGAGAGGAAAATCTGCGGTCCCCGGGTTTCGCGCCGCACATCGAAAATATAGGCGCGGACGCGGTCGCCGTTGCGGAACACCTCGCGCGGCAGCATCTCGTCGCGGCGCACGATGGCTTCGCCGCGGCCCAGGTCGACAATGACGCTGCCATATTCGACGCGCTTAACGATGCCGTTGACGATATCGCCGATGCGGTCCTTGAACTCCTGATATTGCCGGTCACGCTCGGCTTCGCGCACCTTCTGCACGATCACCTGTTTGGCCGATTGCGCGGCGATGCGGCCATATTCCAGCGGCGGCAAGGTGTCAGCGATGGTGTCGCCGACCTGCGCACCCGGATTGGCGCGTTGCGCGTCCACCAGCGAAATCTGGTTCGATGAATTCTCGACCACGTCGACCACCAGCATGTGGCGCGACAGCCGCAATTCACCCTTCTTGGCATCGATCTCGGCGTGAACGTCGGTCTCGCTGCCGTAGCGTGCTCGCGCGGCCTTGGCGATGGCGTCCTCCATCGCCGCGATCACAATGCCGCGGTCGATCGATTTTTCGCGCGCGACGGCGTCTGCGATCTGCAGCAGTTCGAGTTTGTTGGCGCTGACAGCTGCCATGGCTCAGTCTCCTTCGATGGGATCGATTTCGTCTCGCCGCGGTCTTTCTGCGGCAAGGCGGTGTTCCTTGGTGTTGTTCGGGGCGTTCTTCTTTTTTTCCGGCTTTAATTTCGGCTTCGGTTTGTTGCTCTTGGCGGGGTCGCTTTTCTTGGCATGTGGCGGTGGCGGCGGCTGCAGCCCAAGATTCTGCTTGAGTTCGCGTTCCGCGGCCTTGCCGCGCCGCATCGATTCGGCGATCAGCTCGTCGGTCAGGACCAGCCTTGCGTCCGCAATATCTTCCATCACCAGTATAACATCGGCATCTTCGCCCGCGCGTGTGTCATCGCGATGTAAATGCACGGCATCGCCCTCGACGCCCCCGAGCGTGCCGCGAAACCGCTTGCGGCCCTGATGCGCGACCGCCATCTCGATCTTCACCAGATGGCCGGCATAGCGTTCGAAATCGGAGCGGCGCACCAGCGGCCGGTCGATCCCCGGCGAGGAAATCTCCAGCCGGTAGGCCCGGTCGATCGGATCGGCGACGTCAAGTACCGGCGACAGCGCCCTTGAGATCGCTTCGCAATCGTCGATCTGCATCGATCCGTCGGGCCGTTCCGCCATGATCTGGACGGTGCAGCCGAATTCGCCTGAAATCTTGATACGCACCAGCCGGTAGCCCATTCCCTGCAATACCGGCCCGGCGACCGCCGATACCCGCGCCGCCATGCCCGGCTCGACAACCAGGCGCGGCTCGGCAAGCAGATTGGTGTCCACGGAACCAGCGGTTGGATCGGTCATATCCAGGGTCAAAATTGGTCTAACTTGCATTGGGTTGAAGCCGGGCCTTCAGGGCGGCCCGGCTGGGCTACCCGGGCGAGCCCGGCGTCGTTGATCTGCGGAGGCTCGTTCGGGTAATAAAAAAGAGCGGGTCCCGAGGGGCCCACTCTCAATACGCGATCGTATGAGAACCATAAGTTGCGGCTGATATAGCGGTTTTTGCGCTATCCGGCAAGGCCCGCGAAGCCCGCGCAGGGTGATTTTGCAGCCGTTCCGGCTCGCTTCAAACCTAACCCTTCCTTCACCAGGCCCACCTAAATTGCCCGAAAACTCGTCGATGACTTGGGGTTTCTTGGGGTTTCTTGGGGTTTGCTTGGGTTTGAGTGCGTTTGATGACATTTGCCGCGTCGCTGATCCCTGGGCTTGATGAATTCGTCAAACATGGCGATCCCAAGCGTCGTGCCGAGGCAGCCCGCCGGATCGCCGAACTGTTCCTGCTCGGGGCGGGAAATTTCCGGCCCGATCACGTCGACTTGTTTGACGGCGTTCTGATCGATCTCGTTCCGCACACCGAACTCGCCGCGCGTGCCGATTTGGCCGAACGACTTTCCCTCCTCGCCAATGCACTGCGCGCCCTGATCGGGCAGCTTGCGCGCGAGGACGAGATATCGATCGCAGGGCCGCTGCTTCGTCGGTCGCCCATGATCGACGAGCGAGCCTTGATCGAAATCGCCCGCATGAAAGGCCAGGGCCATCTGCTGGCGATGTCAGAGCGCCCCAGGCTTTCTTCCGATCTCACCGACGTCCTCGTGCACCGCGGCGACCGCCAGGTTGTCCGGCGGGCTGCCGGCAATGCGGGCGCGCTTTTTTCCCAAGCCGGCTATTCGGGGCTGATCAAGCGCGCCGGCCAGGATGGTGTTCTGACGCTCGCGATCGGTCAGCGCGAGGATCTCTCCGGTCAGCAGTTGAAGGACCTTCTGGCCGGATCGATCGATATCGTTCGCCGCCGCCTGTTCAAGGTGGTCAAGCCCGCCAGGCAGGCAGATATCGAGCAGGCGATCAGTGAAATTTCCGGCATCCCCGAGCGGGTCGAGAGCGGCCGCGACTTCGCGCCGGCGCAGCGTACGATCCTCGCATTGCATAACGCCGGCGAACTCGACGAAGCTGCGCTGTTTGGCTTTGCCAAGGCCCACAAATACGAGGAATCGGTTGCGGCGCTTGCCGCCATGTCGGCGGTGAAAATCGCAACCCTCGACCGTCTGATCGCGGGCGACCGCCACGATCCGATCCTGATCGTCGGCAGGGCGATCGGCCTCGAATGGGCCACCGTGCGCGCCCTGATCCTGCTTCGGCTCGGTCCCAGCCGGGTGCCGGCTCCCGCGCATATTGAGGGCGCGCGCGTGAATTTCGGGCGCCTGATGCCTTCGACCGCGGAGCGGGTGGTGACTTTCTGGCGAACTCACCAATCGGCCTGACGTCTCCCGGACGCGCGGCAGGCGCCGATGGCAAAGCAACAATAGGATGTCATTCCGGGGCGCGCGTCAGCGCGAACCCGGAATCTCGAGATTCCGGGTTCGATGCTTCGCATCGCCCCGGAATGACGGTGATTATTCGACGCGTCGAAACCGCAGATACGCGGCCTTGCGGCCTTCGCGTTCGGCTTTGCGTCCGTATCGCGTCATCGTGTAATCGGCCCATGGCAGGCGCCAGTCGGAGGCGCGCTCCGCGGTCCAGACGAAATCGCGCGAGCGTGAAAGATGCGCCAGCGTCCATGCGCAGTAGTCTGCGATATCACTGACGAAGCGAAACTCGCCGTCCGGCTTTAGAACGCGTGCCATGGCGGCGACGGTTGCGTCCTGCACGAAGCGCCGCTTCCAGTGCCGCCGCTTCGGCCATGGATCGGGGTGAATGAGATCGATCCGCGCCAGCGAGCGTGGGGGCGCCCATGCCAGCAGCTCGGCGGCATCGCCAGCGAACAGCCGGATGTTGCCAATGGCATGCGCTTCGATCTGCGCCAGAATCTTGGCCATGCCGTTGACGTAGGGCTCGCAGCCGATGAAGCCGACGTTCGGAAAGGCGAGCGCTTCCGCGATCAGATGTTCGCCGCCGCCGAAGCCGATTTCGAGTCTGATATCGTCGACCGGCGCATCGTACAGGTCAGCCAGATCGGGCGGGCTGGGGCTGGCGATGTCGAGCGAAAGGCGCGGCAGCAAGTGTTCGATCAGGTCGGCCTGGTGGAAACGAAGCTTGTGGCCCTTGCGCCGTCCGAAAAACGAACCGCGGGTATGATCGGCAGCGCCATCGTCGAACGATGCGTCGCGATCGGTGGGATCGCGGGCTGCGACACTCATCGCAGCGTCTGATACAGCCGGTGCAACAGCCGCGCCCTCGGCTCGATCGACGAAATATACATCTGCTCGTAATGGGTATGCGCGCCCTGGCCGTCGACGCCGAGGCCATCGAGTGTCGCCGTATGAGGTGCCGTGAAATTGCCGTCGGAGCCGCCGCCGGTGAATGTATCCACCAGATCGAAGCCGATTTCCGCGGCCAGCGTTTTGGCGTGTTCGAACAGGGCGGCGCCGGCATTGCCCTTCTCGTAAGGCGGGCGGTTCAACTCGCCGACGACCTTGACGCTGACGCCTTCGGTCCCTGATTTCAGGTTGAGGATTCTCGGCACCAGATCGTCGGCATCCGCGATGGTTTGAACGCGAAGATCGACCTCGGCATAGGCTTCCTCCGGAATGACGTTCGGCCGGGTGCCGCCCCTGACAACACCGACATTGACGGTTACGCCGCGCTTGATGTCGGTCAAGGCCTCCAGCGTTTGAATGACGTTTGCAAGTTCGCGTATCGCGCTGCGGCCATCCTGCGGCCGCGCGCCGGCGTGGGCGGGGACGCCGCGTACGAAAATCTCGAAGCGCGCGACGCCCTTGCGTCCGGTGACGATTTTTCCGCCGTCGCGGGCGGGCTCGGTGACCAGCACATATTTTGCCTTGCGTCCCTCGGCCTCGATCAGCGCGCGCGACGTCGGGCTGCCGATCTCTTCATCCGAGACGTAGAGCTGGGTGACGCCAAGGGCCGAACGCTCAGCCGTGGCGCAAAGCTGCCGGAACGCATGGTAAGCGAGATAGGCTCCGCCCTTCATGTCATAGATGCCAGGACCGAAAGCGCTGTCGCCCTCGATTCTAAACGGCAGTCGTTCGATGAATCCCATCGGATGAACCGTATCGAGATGGCTCAGTACCAGGATTCCCGGCGCCTCCTGGCCCCACGACGAACGCGCCAGGATATGATCGCCGCAACCGCTGTGGCCTGCAACGCGCTCGATGGTGACGGGCAAATCGCGATAGCCGTCCGCGACCATGGTCACCAACTGGTTGACCTGGTCGGGCGCTTCCGTCGGGGTCTCGATTTCAACCCAACGGCGGATGCCGTCGAGGATAGCTGCGGAATCGAAAGGGTTTGAGGACGCGTTCGTCAGCATGTTGTCGCCTTCATAGGAATTCAATCATCCTTATTTCCAGATGTGCAATTGTACATCTGCGGAAGCGTCTTCGGCATATCGATGCCGGGTCGGCGACAGTAGAGGGCGCAGACCCGGAACCTTACTCGCCCCGTGGTTGTGCCAATTTCAGGGTTCGCTCGTCCAGCGCGGATTGTTGCTGGATGCGTCAATTTTGTCGCAGTTCTGGCGCGCGCAGATGCGCCAATTTCCGCCTCGGCGGCGATTACTCACCTCAGCGCTTGTCAGGTCCCTCGCGCACGGCGATCTGTTCGACCATCTCGACAATGCTGCGCCGAAGCTTGGCATCGCTGATGCGCGTGAACGCACGGGTCAGCGCCAAGCCCTCCGAGGTGGCGAGAAAATCGGAAACGTAAGCCGGTGAAGTACCTTCGCTGAAGCCTCCTGCGCTCGCGGCGCCGCTAGGTCCTCCCTCGAACAAAAACGATACAGGCACCTGAAGTATTTCGGAAATTTGCTGAAGCCGACTCGCTCCGACCCGATTGGTGCCTTTTTCGTATTTCTGAACCTGCTGGAACGTGAGGCCCAGCGCTTCGCCGAGTTTTTCCTGGCTCATGCCCAGCATGATGCGGCGCATACGCACACGGCTGCCGACATATTTGTCAACAGGGTTGGGCGCTTTGGTCGACATATCCAACACTCCTTGGGATTACGCGCGCTGGTGGTGAGGCATAACGAAAGCGTTGTATGCCCCACCCGCCAATACCGTCAAATACTGCTCGGAGAGTTGGTAAAGGATTGCAGACAATTTGAGCGAATGAGGCGGATGGGATCCATCCTCGAGGCGGGGCGCAGAATGCGAATGGCATAGCCGATCTGTCAACTAGTGATTTCCCGTAGCCGATATTTCTACCTCCACCCTATCAAACGTGAAGCGGCATTATCGGAAATCAGGAAGCTCGCTTCGCGACGCGCCGCCGAACGATGAAAATCAAGGCGGCGGCGGCGATGATGGCTGCGGGAATGTCGCCGGCGCGTGCGTAAATGGTCGGTGCAATCGCCGACGGCAGGTTGGAATCCAGCACGCCCTCGACGCCGAGACCGAGTCGTGAAACGATCCGCCCCAACGGATCGATCACAGCGGAAATACCTGTGTTTGCTGCACGAACCACGGGCAGCCCTTCTTCGATCGCGCGCAGGCGCGCCTGCTGCAGATGCTGATACGGGCCGGTCGAGATTCCGAACCAGCCATCATTCGTCAGGTTGACGATCCAGCCCGGACGGTCGTCTCGCGTTGCAACGTCCCCGGGAAATATGGCCTCATAGCAAATCAAAGGTAGCGCGCGCGGCGCATTCGGTATCTCCATCGTGCGGCGACGCGCGCCCGGAATAAATCCGCCCTGAACCTTGGTGAGCTGCACGAAGCCGAGTTTTTCCATCCAGTCCTGGAACGGCAGATACTCGCCGAATGGAACCAGATGCAGCTTGTCGTAAATCGACAGTACACTGCCGTCATGGTCGATGGCGTAGATCGAATTGTAGGCGCGTGTGATTTTCGCGCCGGGCGGCAGATCCGGCGCGCGCACCGAGCCGGTAAGCAGGATGGTGCCCTTTGGCAACAGCTCGGCGATCTCTGCCATCGCATCGGCTTCGCGCGTCAGGAAAAACGGGAACGCCGATTCAGGCCAGATCAAGATGCCGACGTCGCGCACGCCGGTGGATTGAGGTCCGGAGGCGCGATCCGACAGCGTCAGATATTTTTGCATCACCTCCGCCTTGGCGGCATAATTGAATCTGACATCCTGCTGCAGATTGGGCTGCATGATCCGCAGCTTGACGTTTGCAACCGTCGTGGTGGGCTGCAGCGTCAAGCGAACGCCGCCGAAAATGCCCATCGCCACCAGCAGCAGCAGGGCTGTCGCCGGCGCGATCCAGGGTCTGCGCCCGCGCGACTTTCCATCGATCAACACGGCCGGGCTGGCGAAGATCGCGACGCTGAGAAATGTCAGGCCCCACAGCCCGATCAGCGACGCCGTCTGCGCCAGCGCCAACGGTTCGGTCAGTGCGTAGCCGAACGCATTCCACGGAAAACCCGTGAGCGCATGCCCGCGCAGCCATTCACTTAACGTCAGACCGACGGCAAGCGCGATCACCCGCGAAGCATCCCTGGTCCATATCAGGCGCGCCAGCGCGAAGCCGAGCGCGGTGAACAGCGCCAGATAAGCCGGCAGGCCGAGCACGGCGAACGGCATCAGCCACGCGAATGTGGGGGCATCGACCAGGAACGCGTAGCCGATCCAGTACAGTCCCGGCACGAAATAGCCGAGCCCGAACCACCAGCCGGCCATCGCCGCCGCCGGCACGCCGCGCCGGCGTCCCGCGGCAGCGCCGTCGATCAGCCAGACCATGACCGGAAAAGTCAGGAACAGCACCGGCCATGCATTGAACGGCGCCATCGCCAGCGCCGACAACGCCCCCGCGGCGATCGCGATAGCGGCGCGCTTCCATCCCCAAGACAGGATGATCGCAAGACCGGCGGCGCGGAGTTTGGCCGCGAGCTTCACTGCGAACCGGCTCCATCGCCGGGCGGCGGGCTCACATTGTCATTGGCCTGCGGGTGACCTGCCTCGGGCGAGGCTTCGCGGCGACGGGGTTCGCGCTGCGCGCGCGCCGCAGGGCGTTCCTTGCGCGTGGCGATGCGCAGGCGCTTGACCCGCCTCGGATCGGCATCGAGCACCTCGATTTCGAAATTGCCAGGGCCCGAAATGACTTCGCCGCGCACCGGCAGGCGGCCGACATGGGTCACGAGATAGCCGCCGAGCGTCTGGACTTCCTCTCCGGCTTCGCCGGTAACGAACTCCTCGCCGATCACGGAACGGACGTCGTCGAGGCTGGCGCGCGCGTCGGCGATGAAGGAATTATCCGCCTGCCGCACGATCGCCGGCGGTTCGTCGCTGTCGTGCTCGTCGTCGATCTCGCCGACAATCTGTTCGACGATGTCCTCGATCGACACCAGGCCGTCGGTTCCGCCATATTCGTCCACCACCAGCGCCAAATGGATGCGCGAGGCCTGCATCTGCGCCAGCAGATCGATCGCCCGCATCGAGGGCGGCACAAAAAGCAGTTTGCGGATGATGTTGGCGTCCGCGAGCGGCAGCGCGAGATCGACCGCGCGCAAATCGAGGCCGGCGGGCAAAGGCTTCTTGCGTTTGGTCTTGCCTGCATCGATCGCGCGCGCTCTTGCGGTCATGAACGCAAGCAGGTCGCGAATGTGAACGATGCCTTCGGGATCGTCGAGGGTTTCGTTGTAGACCACCAGACGCGAATGCGCCGCGCTTTCGAACAGGCTCATCAGTTCGCCGAGCGGAATGTCGCGCTTCACCGCGACGATGTCGGCGCGATGGATCATCACGTCGGCGATGCGCCGTTCATGCAGGCCAAGGATGTTGCGCAACATGGTACGCTCGGTGGCCGAAAAACCCACTTCGTCCGGCGTGCTGGCATCGAGCACGACCTGCAGGTCGTCGCGGACCGACCCCGGCTTCCATCCGAACAGCGTGCGGATCGCGCGGATCAGCCAGTTGTCGGCGGCCGGACGCAGCACTTCGCCCTCCTGCACCACGGCCGGCAGGTTGCGCGTGTTGCGCGGATTGTCGTGGGTCGGCTCTGAATCCGCCATCTCAGTCCATCCGCTCCCGATCCGCATAGGGATCGGGAATGCCGAGTTGAGCCAGGATCTCCTGCTCGAGAGTTTCCATCGCCTCGGCGTCGTCGTCGTTTTCGTGATCGTAACCGATCAAGTGCAGGAAGCCATGAATCGCCAAATGGCTGAGATGATGATCGAACGGCTTTTGCTCGTCATCCGCTTCCTGTCGCGTCGTTTCGTAGGCGATGGCGATGTCGCCGAGCATGCGCGGCGCATCGTCGGGACCGCCCGGGCCGGTCGGTTGCAACGCCGGAAACGACAGCACGTTGGTCGGCTTGTCGACGCCGCGCCAGTTGCTGTTCAGGGTGCGGATGCCGGCGTCGTCGGTCAGCATCACCGCGAGCTCGGCTTCGCCGAGGCCTGCATTGACGGTCTCGGCCGCGGTTTCAATGGCGCGATGGATCACGGCTTCGGCGTCGGGTTCGGTCTGCCAGCAATCGGCGACAACGAGAACCTCGGTGATGGGAAGGGCGAACGGCGCCATCGCTCCAGAACTTCTTTTGCGCCCGGAAATCGCCCCCAGCACGCCCTCGGCGGAAGGTTTGCGCATCAAGGCTTGGTGGTTGCCGGCCGCTGCGGCAATCCTTCATAAGCGGCGACGATTCGTGCCACCAGTTCATGGCGGATCACGTCTTCGGCCGTGAATTTCACCTGGGCGATGCCCTCGACGCCATCGAGCAATTTTGCGGCTTCGGCAAGACCCGAAGTCTGGCCGTGCGGCAGATCGACCTGGGAGGGATCGCCGGTGATGATCATCCGGCTGTTCTCGCCAAGCCGCGTCAGAAACATCTTCATCTGCATCGACGTGGTGTTCTGCGCTTCGTCCAGGATGATGGCGGCGTTGGTCAGGGTACGACCGCGCATGAAGGCGAGCGGCGCGATCTCGATTTCACCGGTCTGCAGCGCGCGCTCGACGATCCGCGAATCCATCAGGTCGTACAGCGCATCATAGATCGGGCGCAGATAGGGATCGACTTTCTCACGCAGATCGCCGGGCAGGAAGCCGAGTCGCTCGCCGGCCTCGACCGCGGGCCGCGACAGGATAATGCGATCGACTTCCTTGCGTTCGAACAACTGCGCGGCCTGCGCTACCGCGAGCCAGGTCTTGCCGGTGCCCGCCGGACCGATGCCGAACACCAGTTCGTGGCGCTTGAGCGCGCGGATATAGGAGTCCTGCGCGGCGGTGCGCGCCCGCACCGGTCGCTTGCGCAGGTTGATGGTCTCGAACGACGACCGCACGGCTTTGGCGTCGAATTCGAACAGCGAGCCTTGCGCGATCACGGCGCGGATCGCGCCCTCGACATCGCCCTGGGCGAGGTCGTGACCCTGGGTCGCCTGGGCATACAGGGTCTCCAGCACGCGGCGCGCGGCGTCGCAGCCGTCGCGCGATCCCGCGATGGTGATGTGATTGCCGCGCGAATCGACCACGACGCCGAGCCGGCGCTCGATCAGCGCCAGGTTTTGTCCGTAGGGTCCGACCAGCGCCGAGGCTGCGCGATTGTCATCGAAGTCGATCACGACCTGCGTTTCAGGCGGGATTTGCATGTCGCGGTCGAGTTTGCGGCTGGGAGCGAGCGAAGACGAATCCGATGCGCTTTTTGGCAAGGGTTCAGGCTCCCGTCGTCGTTTGAGAAGAACTGGTCGTTTGAGAAGAACTGGTCATTTGAGAAAAAGCAGGTGGCGAGGGCCGCGCATGAGGCGGGTCTGCGAGTTCGCCAAGCAGGCTGTAGCGCTCGAGGCTTTCGATGGCCACCGGCAACACCTGTCCGATGATGTCCACTGAGGCCATCACATGCGCCGGCTGCAGATAGGCGGTGCGGCCGACGATCTGGCCGGGATTGCGGGCTGCGCGTTCGAACAGCACATCCACGGTGTTGCCAATCGTCGCCGCATTGAAGGCCGATTGCTGGCTGTCGATCAATCCCTGGAGCCGCACCAATCGCTCGTCCATCTCACCCGCTGACACCGTCTCCCGCATGTCCGCCGCCGGCGTTCCGGGCCGCGGCGAATACTTGAACGAATAGGCGCCAGCGTAGCCGATTTGCCTGACCAGCGCGAGGGTCGCGGCGAAATCTTCCTCGGTCTCGCCGGGGAAACCCACGATAAAATCTGATGAAAATGCAATATCTTGCCGTACGGCGCGGAACCGGTCGATGATGCGGCGATAATCGCCGGCGGTATGTTTGCGGTTCATCGCGGCGAGAATCCGGTCGGAACCGGACTGCACGGGAAGGTGCACGAACGGCATCAGGGCCGGCAGGTCGCGATGAGCCGCGATCAGCGACTCCTCGACATCGCGGGGATGGCTGGTCGAGTAACGCAGGCGAACGATACCGGGAATATCGGCGAGGCGATGCAGCAAGGTGCCGAGCGACCACGTCCGTCCGTCGGGTCCTTCACCGTGATAGGCATTGACGTTCTGTCCGATCAGAGTGATTTCGCGCACGCCGTTGTCGGCGAGCCGAAGCACGTCGTCGACGATCCTTGCGACCGGGCGCGACACTTCCGCGCCGCGCGTATAGGGCACCACGCAGAAGGTGCAGAACTTGTCGCAGCCTTCCTGTACGGTGACGAACGATGAAATGCCGCGCGCGCGGATTGCTTCCGGCTTCGGCGGCGCCAGGAATCCGAACTTGTCGTCGACCGGGAATTCGGTCTCCAGCGCACGGCCGTGGCTCTTCGCGCGGGCCAGCAGTTGCGGCAGATGATGATAGCTTTGCGGGCCGACCACCACATCGACCACCGGTGCGCGGCGGATGATCTCATTGCCCTCGGCCTGCGCGACGCAGCCGGCCACTGCGATGCTGATATGGCGGCCATGGCGCGCGGCTTCATCCTTGGCGACGCGCAAACGCCCCAGTTCCGAGTAGACCTTCTCGGATGCCTTTTCCCGGATGTGGCAGGTGTTGAGGATCACCAGATCCGCGTCATCCACGCTTGACGTCTCGACAAAGCCTTCCGGCGCCAGCGTGTCCACCATGCGTTGCGCATCGTAGACGTTCATTTGACAACCATATGACTTGATATGCAGCTTGCGCGGCGGGTTCATGGAACCTGAATGCTGGGTTGAGATGGCGCCATTGCGGCGCACCATCTAGTTATAGGCTATGGTGCCGGAAATCCAGCAACGAGGCCCGGCTTTTGGCCGATTTGCGCGATCAGATCGGGCAATTGCCGCATATCGTCAAACGTTAACGCCGCCCCGGCCGCACGAAGTGTTTCGTCATAGTCGGGCCGGCAATGGCTACCGCCGTGAAAGCCAAGCACGGTCATCCCTGCGGCAAGCGCGCCGGTGATGCCGGGGATGCTGTCCTCGATCACGATGCATCGCGCCGGCGCGGTCCGCATTTGCGCGGCGGCGAACAGAAACAGATCCGGCGCGGGCTTGCCGCGTTCGACCTGTGAGGCAGAGAAGATGCTGGGCGCGAGCAGATCATAAAGGCCGGCGCAAGTGAGGCCATGGCGAATCTTGTCTGGCGTACCGCTCGATGCCACGCATTTGGGCAGACCGATCGCGGCGATCGCCGCGCCGACATGGGGAATGGTTGGCAGATCGTCCGCGTAGCACCGCAGCGCGGCCTGTTTCATCTGTGCTTCGAAATCGTCGGGAAGCTTGCGGCAGATCTCGGTTTCGATTGTTTGGCGCGCTTCGCGATCCGAGACGCCCAGAAAACGTTCGAGCATCTGTTCGGGCGTGATCGGGTAGCCGTGACGCGTCAAGATTTCTGCGTGCGCGCGGCACGAAATGACTTCGCTGTCGACCAGCACGCCATCGCAGTCGAAAATGACGAGATCGATTGCCAGGTTCAAGACTGCACCCGGTCAGGATTTGTCATCGTCCAGCGGGACGCAATACAGCTCCAGCCGGTGATCGACCAGCGTGTAGCCGAGCTTGCGGGCGATTTCGGCCTGCAGCTTCTCGATCTCCTCGGAGGTGAACTCGATCACCTTGCCGTCGCGCAGATTGATCAGATGGTCGTGATGGCTGTCGCGCATCTGTTCATAGCGGGCGCGGCCCTCGCGAAAATCATGCCGCTCGATGATGCCGGCATCTTCGAACAGCTTGACGGTTCGATACACCGTCGAGATCGATATCTTGTCGTCGACCGCGACGCAGCGGCGATACAGTTCCTCGACGTCGGGATGATCCAAAGCCTCCGCCAGCACGCGCGCAATGACCCGGCGCTGTTCGGTCATGCGCATGCCGGTGGCGGCGCAGCGCGCTTCGATACCGGTGGCCTTGAGCGCGGACGGGGACTTCAGTGCGGTCATGATTTTCTGCCTTGCGACGAGGCCTGTTGTGCCACCGCGCGGGCGTTACGACAAGTCGCGGCGCATCAGAAGTGCGTTCAATTGTTCCCCATTCGCCTCCCGGTAGTAACGTTCCCGGCGTCCGGCGACCGCAAATCCGGCCCGTTCATAAAGCCGCCGCGCCGGCTGATTATTTTCCTCGACTTCCAGGAATACCTTGTGCACGCCGCGGCCGGCGAGATGACCGAGATGCGTCAGCAACAGATCGCGGGACAGGCCACGGCCGCGCTGGTTCGCCGCGACGGCGATCGACAATATTTCGGCCTCGTCGGCCGCCATGCGCGACACCGCAAAGCCGATGATCTTCCGTCCGAGCCTGAGGCGATGAACCAGCGTGTTCCGCTCGGTCAGCATGCTCTCAAATTCACCCTCACCCCATCCGCGGTGAAAC